>Ga0315273_10005207_pt1 | contig 16075 bp, 23 predicted proteins | sample YL17G02_0_MG_FD_205753 | JGI IMG/M metagenome (GOLD analysis project Ga0315273, IMG submission 205753) | Sediment microbial communities from Yellowstone Lake, YNP, Wyoming, USA - YL17G02_0 | ecosystem: Environmental > Aquatic > Freshwater > Lake > Sediment | place: USA: Wyoming | collected...
CTTTGGCTTTGACTCTTTCAAAGTCTTCGATCCTTGATAGATATACGTCTAATCCCATTTTTAAACTACCTCCTTAATGCTTGAAGCGAATCTGATTGATCTGTATTCCGTGTCGAGTATGCCGAAGCCGTCGTTCGCCACTCCGAATCCGATGAAATGGCATCCGTCTATCATGGCGGTATAGTCCATGTGGTGGTGGGCGAACAGCCAGAGCTTTGGCTTGAGAGCCACGAATATCTCTTCCAACAGTTCGCTTCCCACGGGTTCCCACGGTCCGAAGAAGTTGGATCTCATTCCAATGTCGGAGGGGCAGTCGTGTGTGAGTATCATGTCTATCCTGGGGCGTTTTTTGATGCAGGATTTTATCTCTTCGTATCTGATGGTGGTTCCCGGGGGCGTATTATGCGGATCGATGTAGTTGGATCGTCCTATGCCGACTGCTTTGACTCCGCAGATGTCGGTGACTTCGTCTGGTTTGAGCAGATTATAACAATCGGGAAGACCTTTGAGCATTAGTTCAGCATGGAAGTCTTCATGATTTCCAAGTATGTAGTAGAGCGGTATGTCCAGGCGCGGGAAGTGTTTTATGCAGTCTTTCCATATGCCTATGTCTCCAAGCTGTATTATCGCTTTGGGGCTGTATCCCATATGGCGGGAGTTTTCTAACTGGCGGGATATGTCTTGCGGTTGGGCGTGTACGTCACCGAGTATAAGTATGTCTGTCATAGGATACCTCTATTCGTTTTCCGCGAGCGCTTTGTTTCTCGTTAGAGAAATAAAGGGCTCTATTTTCCACTATTATGCACGTTGGTGGAGCTGGATTTGATGAGCAATCTGGCTATGAGCACCAGGCAGACGGACTGCAGGAATCCTATATGCGGGAGTCCGAACAGGGTTGTCAATGCGTAGTTCCAAGCCAGCATAAGTATGAGGGCGTGGATAGGTATCGCTAGGATGGATAGCGCGATTGTCACTATCACTATGGCAATTACTCCTCCTATCAATAGGGTGATTTCCTTTATAAAATCTTTGTCATTGTCTTTCATTTTTTGGGTTTTTATTCCGGTTTTTTAGGTTTATAATTTGGGAATCTGGGGCAATCTCTCTTCTCGTAGTTCACACACCAATCCACTAGGAATTCATTGGGGCATGTGTCGCCGAGATAGGGACATTTCTCTCTGACGGTTTTCTTGTGCGTCAATATGATATCTCTTTCTGGTTCCATTGGGCTTTTTACACCTCTCGTATGTTTAATGCGGCTTTCAATTATTTATCAATCGTGACATCCTCCCACCCATGAATGGGGTGGGCTTCCAAGGATTTTTGTGAGCATAAGCGAACAAAAAGGCTTTCACCGATAAATCTTTAGTTCGTCCGGTCCGATAGGCTTTGGGGCATATGGGTGTTCGCATTCTTCGTCGCATTCCTCGTCGCATCCTTCTTCCCATTCTGTATGGCAGCGCGGGCACAACGGATTGTTTGGCATTATTCTATTGTCTACTATGCCGCATCTCAGGCATATATGCTCGGAGATGAGGAGGTATGTCATGGCGATGTCGAGTCCTTTCATGAGGGCGTTTCCGGCGAACGCTACTATTATGCTTGTGCTTGATACGACGAACAGTGCCGTCTTTCTTATCATTCCCATAATATCACCTATCCAATCTGGTTGGAATATCCTGCATACTCTCATATCTCTTTATCGAGGTTTTTCCTCTCAGTCTGACCAGCATCCAGAAGGATGAGAATCTGAGTTCCGGTATGCTTCTGAGTTCGTTCAATATCTCGAAGTAATGCTCGAGCTGGGAGCGTTTCTTTGGGCTGGATTTGGGGTTGTAATAGTTTGATTTTGTCTGCTTCGCCTCTACTATATGTATCGTGCCGGCATAGTCTATGACTATGAAATCCATGCGTTCGGTGTTTATCAGCTTGAATATAAGGTCTGTCTTGAAGTATTCCCCGAGGAATTTTCTGGCTTCCGTTTCTAATTTCTTACCACGTCTTGGCATTTTAATTTTCCCGAGGGTTTTTTGATGAGCTTTGCGAATCAAAAAAGGCTCTTTTACCGCGTCTGCCGGTCATTTTAAATTTAAGTAAACAATGAGTTCATTCCAATTCTTGAATCTCTCTTTCATGTCTTTGATCATGCTCTCTTTGGTGATGCCGGTGCGTTTTTCGATGTATGTGATGAATAGATGGTCAGGCATCTTTTTGAATTGACAGATAGGACAGGCTTTTTCCGGCACTTGATCATCTCCATTGAGTTCTGTACTGAATAGCTGATGATCAAGGCAGAACAGATGTCCGTTCTCACATTCACATAAACCAATCTCGTTTAGATTACAATCATAAGCTTCCAAGGCGGCGTTGCATATCTCACAAACATAGCTCGAAGAGCTGCTGTTACTGACAAACCCATTACGTATTTTCATAGAGCTTTTTTATACCTCTCGCATATTTATATGGCATTTGATGTTTATTAATTATAAAAAACCTCGGAAAGCATATCCGATACTAATCCCATTTTCCGCCAGCGCTTTGGTTTTCTGAAAGAAAAACTAAAGGGCTGAAAGATATCCTAGGCGCGTGAATTTCTTTATTCCCTGTCTGAATTCATCGGGGGAATTTTTGTCGAAATAGGAGTCTATCGTCATATCCGGTCCATAGAGGGCTATCTCGCAGCCGTAATTATATGCTTCGATGACAAGGTCGTCCTTGGGATAATAGAAGACATGGTAAAGACCATAATGACATTCCGCTTCGAAGGGGATCTTCTCTTTGAGCAGGAATTCTATGACATCATCCTGGTTGCAGATGACATCAAAAGTATAATTACTACCGTCATACTCGAAGCCGTATTTTTTGAGTTTTTTTATCTCGCTGTCTTTGAGCAGACGTTTTGGCTCCTCGTGGCAGAAGAGCGACGCTGGTTTATGCTTTATAATAAAGCTCGATGAGCTGCTATTGCTTACAAATCCGTTTCTAATTTTCATCTAACACCTCTGAGCTTTTTTACTTCGTAAAAAACCTCGGAAAAACGATTTTAACTGTGTGGCGTTTTCCGCCAGCGCTTTGGTTTCCTGAAGGGAAACTAAAGGGCTGAATGATTGCCCCTCGATAATTATAACAGTTATATTATCATCACTTATGTAGTTCAAATCGGATGATGTTCTGATATAAATATCTGTCGGTTCCTTGTCGATCTGAGCGCGGCATCATCCTATCGGGGCGAGCCCCTATGGAGTGAACGTTTGTTTCCGCGAGGATCGACAAGATCGGTCATTGGGCTTTTGGCTCTCAGCCGTTTTTCCGCGAGCGCTTTTCGAGCGCAGCGAGAAAAAGGGCTCTTGGGCATCATCGAAACATCCTTTTCAACGCCCGGATATTAGTTGTCACAATCAAATATTGATTGCAACGTACACCGGGGTATCTGTAGTCAGATGTCTCTCCACAGTTTCCTTAATTAAGGCTCATGCGGGGCGTATCTTGCGATAGCATTCCGTGTGAGAATAAGTTTTTCGCAAACCTTTCCTAAAGGTTTTTAACTGTCTTTGTTCCAATTGACGGCTTTGAACGGTATGGGTGGTTCCATCTCCGCTATCATACCAAAGAGTATATCATTGTCCATGAATGTGTCCCCGACTATGGCGTCTTCAGTCTCGCTTATCTGCCATGTTTCGTCATAGCCGCCTTCATGTTCGATCTCTTTGTTGTTGTAGGAGAGGAGGTTTTTTTTCTGATCTTCGGTAAGGTATTTCTTGAATATGACGAAACTAGACGAGCTGCTGTTAGATATAAATCCGTATCTCAATTTCATTTTCCCGAGGCTTTTGTTCCTTTGGAACAAAAGGCTCCTACGAATCCATTACGTATTTTCATTTTTTAGTCGTCTTTCCGAGCTGGGTTTCATATCTCTTCATCCACTCGTCGTTGTATTGCTTATATGTCTGCGTCTTCATGGTTTCGAGGTTGAGGAATTCCAATTCTTTCTTCTCTTCGTATTCTTCGTCCATATAGTCGAATCCCATGCTATCCCAGTTGCTGTCATGGTTGTTGCATGTGTCAATGCGCAGATCTCTTTCGGCATTCTTGTACACCCAGGTCTCATAGTTGCAGGTGTTCGGGTAGAGCAGTGGCTTGTCGTATTTGGGGTGAGTCTGCAGCCATTTGATTACCTTTGTTATGGTATTGATTAGTTTTCTGCCGGCAAATCTTTCCTCTTTCCATTCCGCTTTCACAAGCTTCAGCATCTCTCTCATCGTCTGCGCGGTCGTCTGGTCCGGGCTATGGACGATGAAGCTCGAGCTTGAGCTATTGCTTACAAAGCCATGTCTTACTTTCATATATCCACCTCCATTAATTCTATCCCCTCGAATATTTCTAAACCTATTTCCCCAACTTCCCTACCATCAACAATCCATACCACATACTCAAAGGTTCGTCCTGATGAAGTGTCTATATCATCCTTCAACTCTAAGACAATATGAACCTTCTTGTCCTCATGTAGTCTATCCAAGACGTATTTACTTAAGTCCATCATCCCTATATTTCACTCCATCAACTTCGAGTATCTTGACGTTGTACTTTTTCTCAACCTCATCAAATGTCATGCCTATCAACTTCGCCCCTGGCAAGACATAAAACTCACAAATTGTCATGGTCCGTATATACAATATAAGTGCGCTCGAATATGTCGCATTTGTGGAGCATCTTCTTCTTACCATCGAATATCATCGTCACCCATTCGTCGTCGTCTGACATGGTGTCGAATCCTTCTATCATCTGGGGTTTGCCGTTTCTGTCGATATATGCGATTTTCATGATCGTTAAGCAAGGAGACCACCGATTTCAATCGGTGGAGGAATTGCTAGTATTATATATAGGTAATCGACCAGCCGAATGTAGCGGCGATATCACTATCGCTAGTTACAAGCCATCCATTTCAATGGATGGTAGTTGACATAAAAGATTCTATGAGGAAGCCTCTCCATAATACATATGGATATCCTTGACAGGCACATCGATGTTGTGTTTTTCCTTGAGCTTTTTTGCGAATCTTTGCTTTATGATGGATAGGGGGAGTCTGTCCATCTCGTTTTCGCTGAGATCTGTGCCGGCAAAGTATACGCTCTCATGATCGCCGATGAATATTATGCCGCCGGCGTCATATTGTCCGAAGTTGATCTTATCGGCTATCTCTTCGCGTGTCATGTTTTTTGCTTTTGCCATCTTGTCTATCAGCGCGTCATTCTGGGTTCCTATTATAAGGAAGCTGGAAGACGAGCTGTTGCTGACAAATCCATCTCGTATCTTCATTTTTTATTCCTCAAATAATAATTATCTCTGAGCTTGTCATCGAGGTGCGAGATTTTTCTGACGGTCGCAAGATCGTCGATTGGCTTGCATGGTTCATTGAATTGGAAGGCGTTGATTATGGAGTCATGAAGATGTTCGGCGCACGTGAGGCGCATGCCTTTGAGGCATTCATTGTCTTCAACTATATAGATGGCACGCTTGTCGCATCCGCGATGTCTGCATTTACAGGGAGAGAAATGCGGCTTTGATTTTTTGTTGATCTTTTTGAAGTATTTCCTTATCTTTCCTATCATCTCTTTTGCCATGCGCTCTCCCGTCTCTTCGGGAGTCTCTAGGTCTTCCATCTTCTTTTTGTGATATTTGGGAAGATAGATACACTCAAAATCGTCGGCATCTCTGATGATTTTTTTAGATTTCATTTTTATAGTTTTCCTGGGCGATTTTCCGAGTTATTTTCCCGGGGCTTTTGCCGCGCAAAAGGCCCTATGACTGCCTATAGATCCCGGGTTCCAGCTCAGGAGGCTGCATCTCCAGCGCAACGCCCGTGCGTAAGGGTGTGCGCAGGGATGCTCCTCCGTTGAGCTGGTACCTAGGATCTATGGAGGAGATCTCTGTCATTGAGCTTTGCCAAACGATCGGCTTGGCTCTCTCCGATGGTTTTTGGCGTCAGTTCTGAATTTCTGAAAGAAATTTGGAACTGCGCCGAAACCAAAGGTTTCGGCGTCATAGGCGACAACTTTCGATGTTGAACCTAGTTGTCGTTGCCAATAGATTTATGCTCACAACTGTCTAAGTAGGTTGCGTTTCGCAGCCGGGATCAAGGTCCCACGCAAGAGACCGATTTCATGGGGATTTCTCCCTCAAAATACGGGACGTTGTGAGGTCCCACGCCGTCATAGTCGACGACTTTCGCGGTCACATGGCTAAAGTCATCGTCGGCGAAATAGATTTTTTGGGGGACGAAAGGCGGTAAGCCTTCCATCCTACGATCGCTTTTCTCTGCACGGACCGTTCGGGTGCCTGGGATCTGTAGCGAACGCGAGCGCAGCCGAGCGGCTCGCGTAAGATCCGAGGCTCCAGAACTGGTCCTGCAGAGAAATGAGGAGACTCTTATCACAGAGCTTTTTGTGCGCAAAAAGTTCGCAAAAATAATTTCGCTTCGCGAAATTAAGTTTTTGAAGGCGATCCGAATCGCCCTCTCAAGTCGTTTTCCCGAGGATTTTTTCCCACGGAAAAAAGGCTCTTGGCGTCATAGGAGATAACTTTCCCTGCGAAGGGTAGTCATCATCCCCATCTTGAAAAGATGATAATAAAAGGAATAGTATGTCCGTCGCAAGACGGACATTTTATATCTAATGTTTAGTTTCCGGCTGGCAAGCGCTGTTTTTGCAATCATGTTTGCAAATGGTAAGCGTGCTCTCAGCTTTGTCCTTGTTGCAATACCATTCCATCAGGAATCTATGCCTTATGCATGAATCCTTCTTTGGGTTTTTACCGTATTGATAGACGATTCCACGGGTGTAATAATCCCTTCCGTTGTCGGTATCAACGCATTTGATGTCGGTGGAAATCGGTACGCGCAGGCGCAGCTTTTCCTGCCACTTCGGATCGCTTGTATCGACTAGCATCGTTCCTGCGGATAGTTGAATCTCGCCGTTCCATGGTCTTACGCATTTCTGCATAGTTTCGTTCCATGAGAATCCTGCTGGTCCAAGACATCCGTGTTCATCAGTCTGTCCGCCGATTAGTTGCGGGGGCGCACTCTCTGCCGACGCATTGACAGTGTCAATCGTCTTTGCGCCGTATTTGATCACTTGTGTGATCCCGGGTCTCAGCGCAGTCGCCATGCCCGCTGCCATGACTAACGTCACGGTCATTATTAAAAACAGTTTTTTCTTATTCAAAATACATCACCTCAATTTTATGTTATATATATTAGGAAAGCTGGGTTTATAAAGATATCGTTTTCAGCCTTTTCAGTTGTTTTCCCGAGGCTTTCTTAAAGGCTCTTTGGACAAAGGCGATAGGTGGGGCACATTCTGCAGCCGTTGGCGTCCTTATTAGCCGTCAGGCGCTGCCTGAATCTGACCGTTTCGGGATGATTCCAGACGTCTTTGAGGAAATCTGTAACTTTGGTAAGATCTATGCCGTCTCCGGGGCGTTCATTGAAACTACATGGAGATCCACGTCCTTCTACGTTGATATAATAGCTGAACAATGTCGATTCGCAGGGATCGACGCATTTGTATATCTCATCATAGTCTGGGCGGTCTTCGATCGCCTTTAGGAACATGGGGGACGAGCAACTGTCGAATCCTATCTTTATGTCATGTTCGAAGGCAAAGTTTATCAGTTCCTTGAATTTGTCCATCGAGGATAACTGATGATACGTGTTGCGGTCTCCGCGCGGCTTTAGCCATAGGAACACTATGGCATTTAGTTTTGCGAGTCGCGGATCATCGAGTCTGTCTTGCATGACGCATTTGCATTTATGGAAGGTTTCTTCAGCCAGCAGACAGTGTATGTTGACCTGTGTCATTCCTCTGTCAGTGAGGTTTTTGACCGCACTATAACAGGTGTTTTTATCATAAAGGCTGACAGCGCACGCTCCGCAATTGGATGCGATGAGATCATAATACTGGGGCGTCATGCGCTCTCCGTTTATAGTAAGATTTGGAATGACTAGATGATCTCGGCAATATCGCATCATTCTCCATAGGTCTTTGTTAGCGTCGATCGAGCCAATTCCGAAGGCAATTTGCGTGAGAGTCTGAGGTATTATGTCGAAGATGTATTTGAATGTCTCGAATGACATATTATTTCCAATAGAAGTGTTTGACTTATAACAAAAACGACACGGCTGATAATTGCCATCGGGCATTTTAACACCGTGGCAAATTGTAGAAACCTCAATGTCTAAAATTTCTGGTCCATATTTGCAGAATTCCGGATCCATATCTTTGGTCAATCCCCATCTCATCAATCTTCCCACTCCAAGGCTGAATGCGTAGTTGTATTCGGGAGATTGGAGATGTTTTACGAGATGTCCGTTGAGATTGCGGTAATAGCGAATGATAGGCTTTTCTATCTCTTCGGTGGTTTCCAAGGGTTCCATCTTATCTTTTGAGTCGTTTTCCTTCCGGGGTCAGAACTCCTCGTTTGAGAAGTTTCTTCTTAAGTCGTTTTTTCATTTTTAGGGGGATTTTTTCATTTTTTGATTCGTATGGCTTCCAATATCTGACAGCGTTCCTTCTCGGCTTCATTCAGGTCAATATCGAAGAATTCTGCGAGGAGTTTTTCAATATTCGGATAGATGGGGAAAAATCCTTCCTCTTCTTTGGCGCATTCGCATAAATAAAGCTGCGGATCTCGTTCTCCAAGCCATTCAATGAACTGTCCTATTGATCGACTTTCGTCTCTTACTTTCGACATCTTGTCAAGCATGGGTGTCTGTTGTATTTTTTTAATAGGCTTTTTCTTATAAACCAGCGTTTTAGTCATAATCTTCCTCCGATGGCTCCACAGCACATCATATCTTCTTTTGCTTTTTCAATCTCACTTTTTACGTCTTCCATTTCTTTCCTCTCTATTCAATCTCTATTTCTTAATAAGCTCTTTCCCGAGGCTTTTTCTAATTGAGATATACTACATCGAAGAAAAAGGCTCAAACTATGCATGCGGCTGTTGCGTGTCTGGGGCATTTGGCTAATTTGCCTATCTCTTCCTTTGGTCCGTAGTATATGTCCACCTTTTTGCGTTTTGCCTCCGCTTCTATGGGCATCACTATCTCCGGTGGTTTGGCGTTGTCTGCCAGCAACACTATCTTCGCGTCTCCGTTTGATAGCATCCTGTATGTCTGGTTTGCGCCAGCCCACACTCTTTCCTTTCTGCCGTCTGCATTGAGGAACCGTTCCTTTATTTCATCTGGTATCATTGATATTCACCTCCGTAGAACTTTTTTGTACCTGTTTATTCATAATCATACGGCGTTTGGCTGTATTCTAATCCTATCTGCACACCAGGCAGGAATGTGGATTTAAGGCGGTCTTCCATTATTGAATTGTCCTGCGATATGTTCTGATATTCTGTGGGTTTGCCGTCTTTGTCCACTATCTCGATGTCGGTGTCATATTTGACCATTGCCATATCTTTCGTGTCGGCATTTAGCCTGATGATTTTGTCGTTGTTTCCGCTCTTCTTCTGATAGATCATGCTGCCTAAAGACCATTCTATCTTGCGCTCATCGATGACTTTGTTGCCGTCTTCGAGGCGCGAGATTGGATCGGAGTATTTGCAGCCCACGACTATCGCAAGCGCATAGTCATCCGGGAACACGCACATCTCCTTTGTGTTCGTCACATCTGTTCCTGAGAAGAATATGGATGTCTTTCCGAACGGATGGGTGTGTATCCAGCCGCATTTGACGAGTCCTTTGTCTGTCATCATATCGGCTATAGCCTTGCCGTCGGCTTCGGTGAATGCGCAGAGACGTTTCTTGTATCTGTCTTCGACCGGGACTATCCTGAATACCATGTTCTCTATTCCGTCGAATTCCCTGTTTTCGGCGGTTATCATGGCTATATTCTCAAGTCCGCCGTGGCTCTGGCAGAGAAATGCTTCAAGAGATTCTTTGTCAAGTTTGATCTTTAATGTCTGGTCGGATTTTGTCTCTGGGATGTCGGACATATAGTCTTTACTGTCCAGTATCTTCCTGTATTTTGTTTTGGGCCATATATCATAATCTAGCTTTTCAATATCCAGGAGTGTGGACATAGCATCTTTGAATTCGTCCAGTTTGTCGTCAAGCTCGGTTTCAATATCAAAAATCCAGGATGACATTCCGGTCGATATCTTCTCGATTTCTCCTTCGAATTCTTTTCTTATACAATCCAGGCGTTTCATAAGCACTCTCTTTACCGCTTTCTTCTCCTTTTTGGAGAGACATTCCAATCCTTCAAGGATGTCATCAACGTCTTTTATGACATCATCCGTGTCTTCTTTTATCTTCTTTTTTGTTTTTATGATGTCTTCGGGTGTCATTTCATCCAGGTCATCCTCAGGTTTCATGCAATAGTTGGATAGCGACGACTGGTGAGGCTGCCATCCATATGCATCGTAGTCCACATCCCTCGGAGAGCTGAACATACTCTCATCGTATTCATTTGCCGTTATTTTAGGCAGGTTTTCATCTGTAAAATATACCATACTAATCACCTCAAAATTGGCTGAATGTAGTGCTTCCACATGACGGGCAGGCTTTCTCTTCTATGGGGGTTTTTCGTCCGCACATTCGGCACATGCCTCTGAACATTCCTGCGTCCGTTAGATTGAGATGTCCCTTGGGGCATTGCGAATGCATATGGCATATTGGCGTGAGGCAGACGGGGCATTGTCTTTGAGTCAGTTTTCCGCAAACTCCGCAAGATAGTTTTATGAAGTCGCATTTCTGTCCGATGCATAGGTTGCATTTATTGGTGACATACAGCTTTTCCTTTTCGCATCTTGCGGGCAGTCTCCATTGGCTTCTCGGAGAATATTTGCCGTAATACAGGTAATGCCATAGCAGATAGTCTCCCTGATTGGGGTCTCTCTCGGCGTGGCACCACGTCGTCCTCTTGTTGGATAACTGGAAGGCGTAGCTTTCTTCGGTCACGGCGGCTATCACCACGTCTTTTATCTCGCCTTTGGGCGAGGTTCCAAGGCATATATTCTCGTCTTTTACGTTCGAGAGGTTTAGGATGTGTCTGGTTCCTGGGACATACTCGAAGCCGAACGATATATTGCCATAGACGGGGTGTGTCGCACATACGGCAATCTTATAGACGGAATGTTTGCTGCTGTATTTCTTGCGCGTCTTGGATATCGTCAGGTCGATTATGTTGGTCAGTCCGAACGTTTCGTTAACCTCTATCTTTCCATCGGGAATCTCAGTCGAGTTTTTCTTTATTGTCTTATCTGACATTTTCAATCACCAGACTTTGGTCTTTTCAACTTCAACTTTTATGAATCTGGGCATAGCGCTCTTTGGTATTGACACTATCGTCCCGTTTTCACATTTGAATCTTACGAAGATTTTCTTCTTTCTGTCCTTGAACCGTATGTCGGTTATCTTGTCTGCTTCGTAGACTTTTTCCTTTCCGCTGTCCTCGTCTTTGACCGTTATGGATATGGTCATCGATTTGACGGCTTCCTTGTTCTTCTTGGTCGTTTCGTCTTTTGCGTCTTCTAAAAATCTCACCATTGTTAATCACCTCCTAGAGCTTTTTTGTGTTGATTAATTATCATATCTGGCAATTGATATTTTATTGATTATAAAAAACCTCGGAAAAATCCTCCATGTTATCCTCAACGAGAGCTTTTTGTATATGCATTGTATTTATTGGAAAATTGGATTCTCCATGCAAGACATCGTATTGGTGTATATCTGGAGGGCTTTGTCCTTCTTTAGGAAGGGGGGGTCTTCTTTGCCGTCCATCTCCAGGTAATTGAAGTAGGCTCCAGCCATCGCAGACGCAGCCATGAATGCTCTGAATGATGCTAGGGGGAATGTCACGCAGTGCGCCCTTCCATCATCGAAGTATAAGTCATGGGGGGATTTCATCCCGTAATTCACCACCTGGATTGTGTTGTTCTCCACACCTACGTCCAATATGAGTCCGAGTTTGTCGCGTCCTCCGGCGGAATTCATGCAGGCATCATATATCTTCTTTCTCGCGTCTACGCTGTCCACGCAAAGGAATATATCATAGCCTGTGAGGTCGAACAGTTTTCTGTCTATCAGGTCTATGGCGTTTCCATTGTACGGCATGGCGTGGCATTGGGCGCGTTCCATCACTCCCTGCGCGGTGGCTAATGCCTTGTTCTTGTTCATATTGGCTTCGGTGGAATAGAGCTGGCGGTTCTCTATGTATGAGAACTTGTCCATATCTATCAGAATCATCGTCTTGATTCCGCTCTCTGCCAGAATGGTGGCAAGAACCGAGCCGACATTTCCACAGCCCGCTATCAGGACTTTCCTTTCGCGGATTTTATCGAAGGCGGCATTTGCCTGCCGTTCCCTCGTGTAAAGGTCGAGGGCACCGTCTGTTTCATTCATAATTTAACCTCTATGTTTTTTCCGTTTTTCCAGGGGCTTTTTTGGTTTTACCAAAAAAGGTCCAATGGCTGCCGTTTTGCGCGAAAAGGTAGATAATAGCACCGCAGTAAATCGAGAAGCGCAACGCAGTGAGCATCGCAGATTTACGAGGAGCGCATTATCGGACGGCTCGCGCAAAAGGGAGGAGATTCCAATCATCGAGCATTTGCTCTCACCAAGGGCTCTGGGCGTCAGTCGTGAACTTCAGGATGAAGTTTGCGACTGCGCCCAAAACCAAAGGTTTTGGGCGTCATCGGCGGTGATTTTCATGCTGCCGCCAGGTGGTTACGCGATACTTCATCCGAAGATGTAGCAGAGACTTTTCACCGGCAACAGATAATAGTCACCACTCCCGGTCGTTTTGCAATTTCATGACTGCCGATTTCCTGAAGCTCGTTCTGGGTTGCACGGCCGGAGCCGTGCTTCCCAGAACTTCTTCAGGAAGGCGGAGGAGTTCCAATCACAGAGCTTTTTGTGCGCAAAAAGTTCGTAAAAGTGATTCGCTTCGCAAATCAAGTTTTATCGAAAGCAGTCCGAACTGCTCTCTCAGCCGTTTTTTCCAAGGCTTTTTTCCAAAGGAATAAAAGGCTTTTGGCGTCATGGTCTCAGGTTTTCGGCGTTGTGCTTATTCGCCATTGACTGTGAGGGGATTGGAGGAGTTGAACCTCCAATTCTATGTCTGCCTGTCCGCCTGAGGTAAGCCGTTGTGCGCGACTGCAAGGAGCAGCACAGAGGCTTACCGGTGGCGGAAAAGGAGGAGTCCAATTCACAGAGCTTATTGCTCTCACCAAGGGCTCAGGGCGTCAGTCGTGAACTTCAGGATGAAGTTTGCGACTGCGTCCAAACCAATGGTTTTGGGCGTCATAGGCGGTGACTTTCCCGTACATTATGGGATAGTCATCATCCCCATCTGTTTATTCAACAATGAAGAATAGAGTCTTAGTACACATCGAGCCGCATTTGGGGCACGAATACATTTCGATCGTCTGTTTTTTCTTGCGGTCGATGCGTTTTTTGTATTCAACCGTTCCATTACAGCATTTTATTCCCATTATAGCCTTGTGGAATTTATTCTCTATTTTCTTTATGTCTTTCATTTTTTAAAACGTGGGTATTCGATGTCTGCCTAAGCGGAACCTGTAGGTCCGAGCCTACAGAGTGCAGCGCTGGAGGAGATCCGATCATTGGGTAGATTTACCCTCAATGCGAATGGCGTCAGTCGTGAACTTTTAATAAAGTTTGCGACTGCGCCGAATCCGCAGATTCGGCGTCATCGGCGACGGCTTTCCCGTGAAGAGATAGTCGTCGTCCCCGTTAGCATGAATCACAATCGATGACTGCCTACCCGCCGACCTGCCGTCGGCGGAGTAGGAGGAGCGTCCCAGAGGGCACTCCAATCATTGGGTAAGAATATAACTTTCCCTCATCGAAGGGTTGGCGTCAGTCCTAAACTTCAAAAGAAGTTGGGGACTGCGCCGAAAACCTTCGGTTTTCGGCGTCATCGGTTTTGGCTTTCTCGTGTCTGATAGTCGTCTGACCAGTGTTTTTGCAGGTCATTTCTTTTTGGGGAATTGACTGCCTGTGGCACGGGAGCAAAGGTCTTTCAGCGACGCGCGTCACGTCGCTGAAGACCGGGCTCCGGTGCCAAAAGGGGGAGACCTCGTCACAGAGCTGATATGCTCTCTAAACCGTTTTCCCGAGGATTTTTTCCCACGGAAAAAAGGCTCTTTTCGGCGTCATAGGCGAAGACTTTCTCGTCATATTTCAAGACTCTGCCTGAGCAGCTCGAAATACTAGGTATAGTCGTCGTCCCCATTAGTTTTAATATTGGAATTGACTGCCCGGACGCGCCGTCATGCTGCGCGAGAGGGAGGAGATTCGCCGGAATCTTCGGTCATAGAGCACAAGCTCTCAAAATCTGGGCGTCATAGGCGAAGACTTTCTCGTAACACCATTCCGGTCTCTTACATCATCATATGATGTTTCGAATAGTCGTCGTCTCCAATATCACGAATTATTTATTTAGCGTGATGAGTTCGTCTGTGGTGGGAATTTCCACTATCTTGCCGTCATTGATATTGAACGGCTCTACTGCGCAGAGAGTGTCGCCGCATATCGAATGGGGGAATTTTACAATCCTATGCTCGTCAAACCGCGTCCCTTCGGGTCTTTCAAACAGGAATTGGTCTGCTTCGGGGGAGAGAAGTTGGTTGAGTTCAATCATCCTCTTCTCGTCTACCTCTTGGAATCCCGTGTAGACGTGGAATCCTTTGTTGCCGGAGAAATATATCTCCTGCACATCATCAAGTTTTTTGAGTGCGGATTTGAGTTTTTCTGTCGCCGAGTCTATGCATTTCTGGCAATATTGGTGTCCGTTGTATTCATGCTCGTAGTGCTTGTCGGTGTCTATGTCGAAGGCTGGAATGAATGAGTTCTTTCCGCGTCCCCTTCCCGTCTGCTCATAGACCGGGTCGAAGAATTGGTTCAGCGAATAGTATGCCTTCCATATAAGGGATTCCGAGGCGAGCCGCGTGAATTCCTTTCTCACCTTGCTTTCCACGGTGTGCTTCGATGTCTGGCTGAACAGCCTTCTCTGGAACAGGAATCGCAGGTTGGCGTCCATCACGCGTATGTGCCTGTAATGATAGTCAATGCGCAAGTCCATATCCATCTGTCTGAACCATCTGAATATCGGCTCTTTCTTTACTGCGAGCCTCATCAGCGTTATGGGCTTTGTCAGATTGAGGGCGGTTGCGCGCTTCTCGTCTATTCTGGGGGAAACGAGATTGACGTGGTCTATCTCGAACTTCTCCATCTTGGATTCTAGGTCGTCTATCGTGTCCTGAGTCGGGCAATATGTCTTAAGCTCGAATACATCGTCTTTGGAGATGGCATCTATCTCTGTCCTTTCTTTGTTCACGTCCTTGAACTTGGCTTTTATCGCCGAGCCGTTGTCTCGGACTAGGACGTTTATGAGCCTTTGATTGAAGAAGTCGTGCTTTGCGCGAGTCCTCCTGTTTGTCCTGTAGACGATGTTGAGCCTGTCGTCCTTTATGAATCTGGCTTCTTCCCACTCGGATTTCAGCGGAAGATAGCGAAGCGTCTCGTCCTTGGATATCTTAGCCCATTCTTCAGGCTTCATATCCCTTGAGACGGTCTTTTGCTTGCCGCCTTCCTTGTATAGTACGACAAGTTTCATTGTTGCGGGTTTAGAGCGTTGTTCAATGCATTATAGTTTATTTCAAACCATCCCGGAAGATAGATGAATCTTTGCGATGTAATATTATATTTTCGTGCGATTTCTAGAAGTTTTGTATCGGTAAGGTGTTGCATGATGGCGTTGATTATCTGGAATTTGTGCTTCATATCCTCATCGTCCCATCTCCAATTGCTGCAATTCTTTAATGTGTTGTGTCTGTTGAAATTTTTATATTCTTGGATTTCTATCCACAGTCTGTTCTGGTCGCAGTATGTCTTCGTGTGTGTCTTTATCTCCTTTCTTTTGTACGGGCTGACGTCGGGGTGTTCACATATCTTCTTCCTGACGGTTCCCGAGACAAAATAATAGTCTGGAACGGATGTCTGGACATTTGTTCCAAGCCATCTGCCATTCATATCATAATA
>Ga0315273_10005208_pt1 | contig 16074 bp, 15 predicted proteins | sample YL17G02_0_MG_FD_205753 | JGI IMG/M metagenome (GOLD analysis project Ga0315273, IMG submission 205753) | Sediment microbial communities from Yellowstone Lake, YNP, Wyoming, USA - YL17G02_0 | ecosystem: Environmental > Aquatic > Freshwater > Lake > Sediment | place: USA: Wyoming | collected...
GCCTGATCGCAGCTGCACGCCGCGGGCAGCCTGGCTAGGCGCCGTGGCTGGACTTCGAGGCTTCGAGCGCCGGTGCGGCCTGCGCCTGGTCGAAGTACTCGCGCCAGGCGCGGATCTTCCCGTCGTGCAGCTCGATGACCCCGACGACCGGCATGCCGTGCGTGCCGGCCGGGGTCGTGACGTGATCGACGCGCTCGAGCATCACGACGTCGCCGCAGGTGGCGATGGTGCGGATCTCGAACTCGATCTGCTGGATGCGTGCGAGGTGCTTGCCCAGCACCTTGCGGATACTGGCCCGCCCGCGGATGGGCGTGCCCATCATGCTGTGCAACACGCCGTCTTCCTCGAAGGTCTCGGCGATGGCGGCGATGTCGTTGACCCGCCACGGCTGCAGCAACGCGTCGATCTGGTCCCACAGCGGATGCGGCGGGTGCGAATTGCGATCGGTGGGCATGGAAGGTTGTCCCTGCATGATGCGTGCTTGACACGGGCGGCAAGCACATCGAAGTATGACTTTCGAGCCCGACGCTACGAAAGGCGCGACGCCATGTCAATCGCGAGCACGCTGCAGTTCTTCGACCCGCAGACGCTGGTCGATCCGTATCCTTACTATGCAGCGCATCGCGGGCAGGGGCCAGTCCTTGATGTCTCCACACCGGACCGCGAGACCTATCTCGTCATTGGAGCGGCTGCGATCAAGGACGTCGTGGCGCACCCCGGGATTTTCTCCAGTCGTCCCGTCGGCGCCCAGGGCATCAATGTCTATCCCAGGGCCGAGGCGCACCTCAAGGAAAAGGGGTTCGGCCGCACGCCGCACCTGATCGTCATGGACCCGCCGCGGCACACCGCCTTCCGCGGCGTGCTGGGCAGGGTGCTGCGCGACAAGCGCTTTCACCAGATGCGACCGCAGATACGCGCCGTGTCGGAAGGCCTGATCGACGGATTCGCAGCCAAGGGTGAGTGCGAGTTCGTGCGCGACTACGCGTGGTCGCTTTCCGCGCTCGTCGTCGCCGACCTGCTCGGTGTCGATCGCGCCCGTCTCGAGGAGTTCAAGCGCTGGTCGGACGCCTGGGTACGGCCGTTGCTGCAGCCGCTCACCGAGGACGAGATGCTCGACTGCCTGGGCCAGGTTGCCGAGTTGCAGCATTACCTCGTCGGCGAACTCGAAGTCCGCAAGTCGGCGCCGCGCGGTGACCTGATGAGCGACATTGCCCACGCGACGTTCGACCTGGGGCAGGGCGAGGTGCCACTGCGCCGGCACGAACAGCTCGGCATGTGCGAAGTGCTGATCGTTGCCGGCAACGACACGACGGCCAATGCCCTCTCGCTGGGCATGTTGCGGCTGGTCGAGCGTCCCGACATCGCTGACCGCATCCGCGGCAATTCCCTGCTGATCGAGCGCTTTGCCGAAGAGTCGTTGCGCTACGAAGGCGCCGTGCAGAACAACTTCCGCACGGTGACGCAGGATACTGAGCTGGCCGGCGTCCGGATTGGAGCGGGTTCGCTGGTGTTCCTGTCGTGGGCTGCGGCGAACCGGGATCCTGCCGAGTACCCGGATCCCGCTGCGTTCGACATCGACCGGGCGTCGGTGAGGTCCCACCTGGCGTTCGGTGCCGGTATCCACACCTGCGCCGGGGCCGCGCTGGCAAGGCAGGAGCTGGTCGAATCCTACGATCTGCTGCTGCGCCGCCTCGGCAACCTGCGGCTGCAGGAGGGCTGGGTGCCCGCGGAGGTTCGCCGCATGGGCGGACTCGTGACGCACGGGCTCAGCAGGCTGCCGATCCGGTTCGACGTGCGGCAGTGACCGGCCGACGCGGTTCACGGGCTGCCGGCGGCCCGCCTATATCAGTCTAATAATGCCATTGACCCATGCGGCGCCAGCCCATAACCTCCTGAGCTTCCCTGCGCATCGAGCGAGGTCGTGATGCAGCTGGAGTTCACTCCCGAGGAACTGGCATTCCGCGACCAGGTGCGTGCGTTCATTGCCGACAAGTACCCGGCGCAGGTCCGTGCGAAGCAGGACGCAGGCATCGAACTGGCCAAGGACGACTACCTCCTCTGGCACCGGATCGTCGCGAAGCAGGGCTGGTCGGTGCCTGGCTGGCCGGTCGAGTACGGTGGCACGGGCTGGAGCGCCACCGAGCGGCATATCTGGGCTGAAGAACTGCAGCGTGCCGACACGGCCCCGATCATCGCGTTCTCGACGAACCTCGTCGGTCCCGTCATCTACACGTTCGGCACGCCCGAGCAGAAAGCGCGGTTCCTGCCGCGCATCGTGGCGGGCGACGACTGGTGGTGCCAGGGCTATTCCGAGCCCGGCGCCGGTTCGGATCTCGCGTCGCTGCAGACGCGCGCTGCGCGTGAAGGCGATCACTACATCGTCAACGGCCAGAAGACCTGGACGACGCTGGCCCAGCATGCCGACTGGGGTTTCTTCCTGGTCCGCACCGATCCGTCGGCGCGCAAGCAGGCCGGCATCAGCTTCCTGCTCATCGACATGCAGAGCCCTGGCGTGACGGTGCGACCGATCATCACCCTCGACGGCGCACACGAGGTCAACGAGGTCTGGCTCGAAGACGTGAAGGTGCCGGTCGAGAACCGCGTGTACGAGGAGAACAAGGGCTGGACCTGCGCCAAGATGCTGCTGGCGCACGAGCGCAGCGGCATTGCGCTCGTCGCGCACTCCAAGGTGGCGCTGGGGAAGCTGCGGAAGCTTGCTGCAACCGTCGGCCCGCCCGGACGCAGGCTCGCCGACGACCCGATCTTCCGGCGCAAGCTCACCGAGATCGAAGTCGAACTGACCGCGCTCGAGTACACCGAGTTGCGGTTCCTGGCCGCCGAGAATGCCGGCAAGGCTCCGGGCGTCGAGGTCTCGATGCTCAAGATCCGCGGCACGGAGATTCACCAGCGCATGAATGAGCTGGCACTCGAGGCGCTGGGGTCACACGCATCGCTGCGGGTCAGTCGTGCGACTGCGCACGAACTCGGCGCCGATGCGGTCGCCGTGCCCGGCGCCATCGGCGTCGCGGACACGTACTTCAACATGCGCAAGCTGTCGATCTTCGGCGGCTCAAACGAAATCCAGCGCAACATCCTGGCGAAAGCGGTCCTCGGACTCTGACGCGCCACGACCCACACGGACAACGGCTCAAGCACCATGGATTTCAATTTCACGGCCGAACAGCAGATGCTGCGCGACACCGTCGCCCGGTATTTCGCTGACCACTATGATTTCGGGCAACGCCAGGCGATGGTCCGCTCCGCCGCGGGCTGGCGTCCGGGTGTCTGGCGCGGCCTGGCAGCGGACATCGGGGTGCTGGGTGCGCCGTTCAGCGAAGCGCTCGGCGGGCTTGGCGGCGGCGCCATCGAGAACCTGGTCGTCATGGAGGAGATCGGCCGCGCACTCGTTATCGAGCCGTACCTCGACACTGTCGTCCTCGGCGGCGCACTGCTGCGTCGCTGGAACACGCCGCGCGCGCACGAGTTGATCGGGCAGGTCATCGCCGGCGAGGCCCGTTTCGCGTTTGCGCAGCTGGAGCCGGGCAGCGCGTACGACCTGGCGGATGTCGGCACGGTCGCGGCTGCCAGTGGTGGCGAGTGGCGCATTTCCGGGCTCAAGGACGCCGTGCGCGGTGCACCGTTCGCGACGCATCTCATCGTCACGGCCCGCACGGACGGAGGACGGCACGACCGTGACGGTGTATCGGCATTCCTGGTCACCTGCGGCGCAGCGGGCGTCTCGTTGCGCGAGTATCCGACGGTGGACGGTTCGCGCGCCGCTGACATCCGTTTCGAAGGTGCGGTGGGCGAACCGATCGGTGAGGCAGGGCGAGGCTTCGCCCTGCTGGAGGCCGCCGTGGACGAAGGCGTGGCGGCCCTGTGCGCCGAAGCCGTGGGCGTCATGCGGCGCCTGCTCTCCGACACGGTCGAGTACACGAAGCAGCGGAGGCAGTTCGATGCGCCGATCGCCGCGAACCAGGCGCTGCAGCACCGCATGGTCGACATGTACATCGCGGTCGAGCAGGCTGTGTCGATGACGTACATGGCAACCCTGAAGCTCGACCGTCCGGCACAGGAACGCATCCGTGCAGTGGCTGCGGCCAAGGTCCAGGTTGGCAAGGCCCTGCGCTTCGTCGGCCAGGGCGCCATCCAGCTGCACGGTGGCATGGGCATGACCAACGAACTCGCGATCAGCCACTACTTCAAGCGCGCGACGATGCTCGAGTCACAGCTCGGATCGGTCGATCATCACGCGGCGCGCATCGAGCAATGTGACGCCGCAAACTGAGATGCCGCACGGCGAGCGCAGGCCCGTTGCGCCCGCATGGTTCGAGGCGGCGCTGGGCGCGAAACCGAGCCGCGAGTTCGTCTCGGTCGAAGGGGCCGACATCGAAGTCCTCACCTGGGGCGAGCGCGGCCTTCCGGGCGTGCTTCTGCTGCATGGCTTCACGGCGCACGCCGACTGGTGGAGCTTCATCGCGCCGTTCCTGCTGCACGGCCGGCGCGTGGTCGCCATGTCGCTGTCGGGCATGGGCCGTTCGGGCTGGCGCGCTGCCTATTCGATGCAGCAGCACGCGCGTGAAGCCATCGCAGTGGCTCAAGTCGCCGGCCTGTTCGAATCCACGCATGCCCCGATCTTCATCGGGCATTCGTTCGGCAGCTTCGTCACGCGCATTGCAGCGCATGCGCTAGGGGCGCGGCTCGGCGGCATCGTGCTGATCGACGGTGCGCTGGCGGCCCGCGAGAACGACGACGAATACGACGGAGTGCCACGTCGCGGTCACCGGCACCGGGTCTATCCGAGCCTGGAACAGGCGGTGGCCCGGTTTCGATTCGTGCCGGCGCAACCCTGCGAGAATCCTTACATCGTCGATTTCCTGGCGCGCACGTCGCTCGGACTGGTGCCGGCGGACCACGGGGGCGATGGCTGGTCGTGGAAATTCGACCCGGACCTGCGTGCCAAGACCGCAGCGCTGCCGACGGCTGAGCTGCTCGCTGCCGTGGAGTGCCGCATCGCGCTGCTGTTCGGCGAGCGTTCCGAGCTGATGACGCCGCAGCGCCTGGAACTGATCCGACGCCTGACACCCGCGACAACCCCGTGGATCGAGATTCCTGACGCCGGGCACCACATCATGGTCGACCAGCCGCTGGCGCTGGTCGCGGCGCTGCGGTCACTGCTGGAGTCGTGGCAGCCGGCCGCGACGCTCACCGGTGCCGAGGCCATCGCGAACGACACGGGCGCGGGTTGACCCGGCTCGACCAGATACGTCTCACGCCAGAGGAACCAAGCATGAACACACCTGAAGGCCTGCGCGGCCGGATCGGCCAGGAGATCGGACTCTCGGACTGGTGCGTGATCACGCAGGAGATGATCGATCGCTTCGCGGACCTCACGGACGATCACCAGTGGATCCACGTGGACCGCGAGGCGGCGGCCAGGTCGCCGCTCGGCGGGACCATCGCCCACGGCTTCCTCGTGCTGTCCATGCTCGCAAAGTTGTCGAGTTCGGCGGACATCCAGCTGCAAGGCGTGAAAATGGGCATGAACTACGGCTTCGACAAGGTGCGCATGACCAACCCGGTGCGAGCGGGCAGCCGCATTCGCGCCCGGTTCGTGCTCAGGGACCTCGTCGAGCGCGGTCCCGGGCAATGGTTGTCGACCATGGCGGTGGCGGTGGAGATCGAAGGCCACGCGAAGCCCGCGCTCGTCGCGGACTGGCTCAGCCTGCAGTTCATCGGTTGAGGAGGGCGGCATGAGCATTCGCTACGACGGACGCGTCGCCATCGTGACCGGCGCCGGCGCGGGCCTGGGGCGTTCTCACGCGCTGCAGCTTGCCGCGCGCGGCGCGAAGGTCGTGGTCAATGATTTCGGCGGCGACGTGCACGGTACCGGCGGCTCGTCGGAACCCGCGGAGAAAGTCGTTGCCGAGATCCGTGGCGCGGGCGGCGAAGCCATTGCGAACGGCGCGGATGTGTCGAATCCAGGGCAGGTCGCCCACATGGTCGCAACCGCGATGGAACAGTGGGGCCGCGTCGACATCCTCATCAACAACGCGGGCATCCTGCGGGACGCGAGCTTTGCCAAGTCAACGCTGGAGGATTTCCGGAAGGTCGTGGACGTGCACCTGGTCGGCCCGGCGATCTGCAGCCAGGCCGTATGGCCGCACATGCGCGCCGCGAACTTCGGCCGCATTCTCATGACGACGTCCACCTCCGGCCTCTACGGCAATTTCGGCCAGGCCAACTATGGCGCCGCCAAGACCGGCCTGATCGGCTTGATGAACGTGCTGCAGATCGAAGGCGCCAAGCACGACATCCGCGTCAACGCGCTCTGTCCGTCGGCATCGACGCGCATGACGCAGGGATTGCTGCCGGAGGCGGCGCTCGCGCTGATGACGCCGGAATCGGTCACGCCTGCGGCGCTGTTTCTGGTCAGCGACGACGCGCCACGACGCACGATCCTGTGCGCCGTCGCCGGCGGCTACTCGCGTATCGTCATCCAGGAGACGGAGGGCGTCTTCCTGCCGGAGGCCGTACGCTCGCCGGAAGCCATCGCCGAGCGGTTCAGCACGATCTCGGACCTGTCCACGGCGATGCACTGCGAGGAGCCGGGCGGACCCGGACTGCGCTTCGTAAGGGCCGCTGCCGCCGCCGCCGGCGTCGCCCTCGGCTAGGCCGGGCGTCGCGTTGCAGGCACTGCTCAGTCGAGAGCCCGGTGGGCCTGGGACGCTGGAGCTCGCTGACGTCGCGGACCCGCGGCCGGGCATGGGTGAGGTCGTCGTGGCGATGCGCGCCTGCGGCGTCAATTTTCCGGATGCGTTGCTGATCGCCGATCAATACCAGATCAGGCCGCCGCGACCGTTTGCGCCGGGTGGCGAAATCGCGGGTGTGATCGCTGCCGTCGGCGGGGACGTGCAGGGACTTGCCGTTGGCGACCGTGTGCTGGCGATGCCGGGCTGGGGCGGCATGGCCACGCTGGTCGTCGCGCGCGCGACGGCGTGCACGAAGATTCCGGACGCAATGCCGTTCGAGCACGCGGCGACGCTCCTGGCGACCTACGGCACCGTGCACTACGGGCTCAGTCGCCGGGCTCATCTGCGCAGCGGGGAAACGCTGCTCGTGCTGGGGGCGGGCGGCGGAATCGGGCTGGCTGCGGTCGAGCTGGGACGCGCACGTGGCGCGACGGTCGTCGCCGCGGCCTCATCCCGGGAGAAGGTCGACCTGGCGCTGTCACGCGGTGCTGCCGCGGGATTCGTCTACCCGATGGGTCCTGCTGCCGGCGACTCGCGCAAGCTCGCGCAGCTCTTCAAGGAGCATGGCGGGCCCAAGGGATTCGACGTCATTTGTGACCCGGTCGGCGACGTCTATGCCGAGCCGGCGCTCCGCAGCATCGCCTGGGGCGGGCGTTATCTCGTCATCGGCTTCGCGGCGGGCAGCATCCCGCGCATTCCGCTCAACCTGCCGCTGCTGAAGGGTTGCGACATCCAGGGCGTGCTGTACGGAGCGCACGCGCAGCGAGATGCTGCGGGTGTGCGTGTCGAGATCGAAGAACTGTTCGCGCTGTATCTCAAGGGCGCGGTCCGCCCCTACGTGTCGGCGCGCTACGCGCTGGCGCAGGGCGGGCAGGCAATCGCGGCCATCGCAGCCCGGCAGGTGCTCGGCAAGCTCGTCGTCGTCAACGAGCAGTGACGGTTCTTGCGTCCGCAGGGTGCGGTCGCAGTGCATGCCGCAGCGCCAAGTGCGAGTCGCGGTCCAGCGCCGTTGTCACGCCGGCACGCCACGCCATGGTGAAACCATGCGGTGCGCCGGGATACACGTGCAGCTCGCAAGGCACGCCGGCCACTGCGAGGCGGCGCGCGTAGTCGACGCTTTCGTCGACGAAGAGGTCGAGCCCCCCGACCTGGATGCACGCGGGCGGCAGTCTTGCCAGATCTTCTGCTCGTGCCGGCGCCGCGTACGGCGATACGTGCGGGCCACCGGGCGGTTCTCCCAGCAACGAAGTCCATGCATACACGTTGCTGGCCTGCGTCCAGATGAACTCCCCGACGAGCGGCGACAGGTCCGTGCGCACTGCCGTACGGTCGTCGAGCGCCGGGAACACGAGGTGCTGGAAGGCAATCCCGTACTCGTGCCGATCGCGTGCGAGCAACGCCAGGCCCGCGGCCAGTCCGCCGCCGGCGCTGTCGCCACTGACCGCGATGCGCGCGGGATCGACGCCGAGGTCTTCGGCATTCGCGTGCAGCCAGGCCAGCGCGGCGTAGCAGTCTTCGAGCGCCCCAGGGAATCGTGTCTCGGGCGCGAGGCGATAGTCCACGGAGATCACCACCGCGCCGACCTCGCCTGCGAAACTGGCGACGGTGGCGCGAGCCATCTCGGGGAGGCCCGCAACGTACCCGCCGCCGTGAAAATGCAGGATCGCAGGCTCAAGGGACGCCCGCTCGCGTGGACGCACGATGACAACTCGCACGTCCGGTGCTGCGCGCGGTCCCGGTATGACGCGCTCCTCGAGCGTGACGTCAGGGCGCAGCGGCGGCTTGCCGGAACCCGCCAGTTCGATGATCAGTGCGCGTCGGCCCGGCAGCATGTCCGGCCCCCAGGTCTCGTCGGGCATCGCCTCGAGCCAGGGCAGCAGGTCGGGGGCGACCAGGTGGCGTGTTGAATTGCGCAGGGGCTTGCCGTCGGGGGTGTCCATCGCCGTGTCCGGAGAATGTGGGGCCACTGCGGTCATCCAGTCGGGCAAGATACACGAAGGGAGTCACTTGCATAATTAGAAGGTTTAGAGAATGGTGCTGCACGACCGGAATGGCAGGGGGGATGCGATGGACGGCAACCAGCACGCAATCGATGCGGGCCCAGTTGTCGAGACCTGGCCGGTGCCGGCGCGCGCCTGGACCATGGTGATGCTGCTCGTCGCGGCCTATGCGACGGCATTCGTCGATCGCCAGATCCTCACGCTGCTGGTCGAGCCGGTGAAGCGCGACCTGGGGATCACCGACACGCAGTTCAGCCTGCTGAGCGGTCTCGCTTTCACGCTCTTCTACACGATCATGGGGATTCCGTTCGCGTGGCTCGCGGACCGCGGGTCGCGCCGCAACCTGATCGCCGTCAGCATGACCTTCTGGAGCGTGATGACCGCGGCTTGCGGCCTGGCCAACAGCTTCGTCACGCTGTTCCTTGCCCGCATCGGCGTCGGCGTGGGGGAGGCGGGCCTGTCGCCCGCGGCCTATTCGATGATTGCGGACAGCTTTCCGCCCGAGAAGCGGGCGCGTCCGCTCGGCGTCTACGCGACGGGCGCGATCCTCGGGGTGGGTCTCGCCTTGATCATCGGTGGTGCGGTCGTGCACTGGGCCAATTCGGCGCCGCCGGTCGTGCTGCCGTTCGTGGGCGAGATCAGGAGCTGGCAACTCGCGTTTCTCATCGTCAGTCTGCCCGGGCCGCTGCTCGCACTGTTGCTGTTGCCGATGCGCGAGCCGCAGCGGCATGAGAAAGCGCAATCCGCGGCGGGCGGTCCGGCGTCGTTTCGCTCATTCCTGCGTGAGCGCGGCGTGGTGTTCTGGCTGCTCGCAGCCGGATTTTCATTGATCGGCGTCTCGATCGCCGCCTACCTGAGCTGGGCTCCCGCGTTCATGATGCGCGCGCACGGCTGGAGCATCGCCCGGGTCGGTGCCGTCTATGGCGGCATCCTGCTGGTGTTCAGCACCGCGGGAATCCTGGCCGGTGGCTGGTGGGTCGACCGGCTGACGGCGCGAGGCGCCAGGGACGCCGTCATCAAGGTCGCGATCGCCGGGTCGGTGATTGCGCTGCCGTTTGCGGTTGGCGCGCCGTTCGCGCCGACGGGCGAGGTCGCAATGGGCATCATTGCCGTGATGTCGTTTGCGTTCGGACTGACCCAAGGCCTGCCGGCGACGGCGTTCCAGGCGGTCGCGCCGAACCGTGTGCGCGCGCGCGTGATTGCGCTCTACCTGCTGGTTGGCAACATCATTGCCTTCACGGTCGGGCCGACGGGCGTGGCGCTGATCAGCGACTACTGGTTGCGCGACCCCGCGAAGATCGGCATCGCGATCGGGCTGCTGTCGGCCTGCGTCGTTCCGCTCGGGGTCCTGGCCCTGGTTGCGGCACGCGGCCCCTTCCTGGCCGGCCAGGCAGCCGAAGCAGGGAGGTAACGGGGACGGCGTCAGGATGCGGCGTTGGTCCGGGCATCGCGCAGTGCGCCGCGCCGCACCTTGCCCGAGTCGTCGCGCAGTCGCTCCGTGGTGGTCTCGAAGCTTCGCGGCAGCTTGTAACTGACGAGCCTGTCGGTGAGAAACCGGCGCAGTTCCTCGAAGTCGAGCGACGGGGCGCCCTCTCGAACCTCGAGGATCGCGTGCGCGCGCTGGCCGAGGTCGTGATCGGGCAGGCCCACGACCACGCTGGCGAGCACGGCCGGGTGCGATTCGATCGCGGCTTCGACTTCCGCTGGATAGATGTTGGCCCCGCCCGAGATGATGAGGTCCGTGCGCCGGTCCGCGAGGAACAGGTAGCCCTCGGCATCGATGCGGCCGAGGTCGCCGAAGGTCTCCCACTCGCCGCGGGCGCGCGGTTCCGCGCCGAGGTAGTGGTACGTCGAGCCTTGCCCACCGGCCGGGAGAAAATAGATCTCGCCGATCTCGCCGGTTGCCACGTCCTCGCCATGCTCGTCAAGGATGCGAATCCCGGCCCCCGGCATCAGGCGTCCAACCGACCCCTTGCGCGTGAGCCATTCCCGGCCGCCGATCATCGTGGCGGCGATCGCTTCCGTGCCCGAGTAGACCTCCCAGACGCGGTCGGGCCCCAGCCACTCGATCCACTTTTCCTTGAGCCACACGGGGCAGGCCGCCGCAATGTGGCAGACGATCTCGAGCGAGGACACGTCGTAGCGCTCGCGCTCGGTCGTGTCGAGCCGCCAGATGCGATGCATCATCGTCGGCACCTGGTACAACCAATGGCCACGATGGCGCGCGATGAGGCGCAGGGTGTCGGCAGGATCGAACCGGGGCGTGATCACGACGTGGCAGCCCCAGCACAGGGCGGAATAGGCCAGCCCGAACGGAGCGGAGTGATACATCGGGCCGGGAATGATGACGTTGTCGCCCGCGCGCATGCCAAGGGACGGGACGTCCGGATCGAGCACGGAGCGTGCATGGTCGACGATCACCTTCGGCCGGCCGGTGCTGCCCCCGCTGGCGATTGCCTTGACATGCAGCGACGTGCGCGCGGGCAACGGCTCCGCCGAGAGCTCCGGATCGTAGAGTGCCTCTGCGGTGACGACGACGGCCCCGGTGGCGCGGGCCGCATCTCCGCCCACCACCACCTTCGGGTTCAGCACGTCGAGCAGCGCCCGCAACTCCCGCGTCGGCAGGCGATGCGAAACCGGTGCCGGCGTGGCACCGACGACCCAGCAGGCAAACGCCACCTCGATGAACGCGGTGCCGTTCGGCAACGCAATGGCGACGAAGTCGCCTTCGTCCACGCCCGCGGCCTGCATTGCCCGCGCACGCCGATTGACCCGCGCCGCAAGCTCCGAGCAGGAGAGCGTGGTTGCTTCGCAGGTCAACGCCGCGCGGTGCGGATCACGTGCCGCGTGCAGGTCGAGCAGTTGCCCGATCGGTTGCGGCGACTTCGGTGCCGCCGGGGCGAAGTGGCGGGCCATCGGTAGCGTGCTGGTCAGGGCCCGCGGCCAGCCGTTGCCGCGCCGGCCATTTTCGCCAGGTCGCCGCGCACGATCTTGCCGACGCTGTTGCGTGGCAACTGATCCACGACCTGCAGGCGCTCGGGATGCTTGAACAGCGCGAGCCCCGCCGCTGCGAAATGTGCCCGCACCGCTTCGAGCGTCGGCTGTTTGCCCGGACGCGGCACGACCACGGCACAGATGCGCTCGCCCATGATCTCGTCACGATACGCGGCGACCGCACCCTCGAGCACGTCCGGCATCTGCGACAGGACGGCGTCCAGTTCCTCGGGCGCGATCTTCACGCCGCCGCGGATGATGATCTGCTTGATCCGGCCGACGAAGCGATAGAAGCGCGGTGGCTCCTCATCGCCGGCAATTTCAAACAGGTCGCCCGTGCGGAACCAGCCATCCGCAGTGAACGACTGCGCCGTGATCTCTGGCGCGCGGAAGTAGCCGTCGAACACGGTCGGGCCGGTGATCTGCATTTCGCCTGGCCGGCCAGTCTCGAGCACCTCGGCGCCCGTTTCGGGGTCGACGAGGCGCGTGCGGATGTTGACGGACGGCGGTGACTGCCACTCGATTTCGTCGCGCCCATAGCGCGGAAACAGGCGTGCGCGATGCTCCGGCTCGGCCGCGTTCGACGCGTTGCTCATCAGCGAAATGCCTTCGTTGGAACCGAACGCATTGACGATCTCGATGCCGAACCGTTCCTGGTACCCGCGGATCATCTCCGGGTCGAGCGGCGCGGAGCCGGATCCGATGCAGCGCAGGGAGGAGAGGTCGACGCGCGCGAGCAGCGCCTCGTCCTTCAGCAACATGTTGAGCACGGCGGGCGGTGCGATCGCGTAGTCCGGCTTTTCTTCCGCGATCTGCCGCAGGTAGACCGCGAGGTCCAGCGGGTGGTGCAGCACCAGTGTCCCGGCGCTGTGCAGCCAGCTCATGAAGCAGCCGCCGATCGCGGCCATGTTGATCAGCGGGAACGGGTTGAGCAGGCGCTCGCCCCGGCGGATGCCCGCGCCACGCAGGTGCCCGTAACTGATCGCGATCCAGTGATTGTGCGTGCGCGGCACTCCCTTCGGCATGCCTTCCGTGCCCGACGTCCAGCAGACCGTCGCGACGTCGTCCGCCGACACGCCGAGCGCAGCGACGTGCTCCTGCAGCGAGGCGCGGGATTGCGGGGTGAGCTTCGCCGGCGTGAACGGGACGCTGCCGGCCGGCACGTCGTCGCCGAGACAGAGCGCCAGCAGCTTCCTGCCGGCACTGAGTTGCACCGCGTCCGCGGCATAGTCGACGCCTTTCAGGGCGCGGACGGTGAGCGTCGCGCGGGCACCGGTCAGGTCGACGATCTGTTCGAGTTCGTGGCGGCGGAACTGCATCGGCACGGGGCTGACGACGATGCCGAGCCTGAGCGCCGCCAGGTAGATCGCCGGGTACTCGGCGATGTTTGGCAGTTGCGTGACGAGGATGTCGTCGCGGCCGAGGCCGAGCTCGCGCAACCGGAGTGCGTATCCATCGGCGAGGTCGGCGACGTCGCGGAACGTCAGGCGCAGTGGGGCGCCCCCGACCAGGGACTCGCGATTCGGCGGGTCGAGGACCGCGAGCTGCGAGGGCACCGCATGCGCGGCAGCATCGAACAGGTCGGTGATGCGCGTGTCCGACCACCAACCGCGGTGTCGGTACTCCCGAATCAACTCTTCGCGAGTCGTGCGCACGGCGGGCTCCGCAGGAGTGGGTCGATTTTCAGTATAGGCAAGGGCCCGACCAGCGGCAATCGGCCGCGCGGATTGTGGTCGCGCCGCCGCTTCCTGTATGGTCCAGTAACACAAGTGACTCGAGGGGCAGCCCATGGACCGTCGCCGCTTCATCCAGACCACCGCTGCCCTGCCGCTCGCTGCCGCCGCTGGAACTGCGGCCGCGTCCGCGGCGCCGGACTTCCGCGCCATCGCCCAGGCGGTGATCGAGGCGTGGCGCGGCAAGGACCTCGAGGGGATGCTGTCGCACATCGACGAGAACATCGTCTGGCATTCCCACGTCAGCAGCCCGCCGATCGTCGGCAAGGCGGCAATGCGCGAGTTCGCGGGCAAGCTCACCGCCCAGATGAACGACATCCGCTGGCGCATCTTCGACACCGCGCAGAATGACGACCGGCTGTACCTCGAAGGCGTGGACGACTTCGTCACCACCGAAGGGCGTCGCGTGGTGCTGCCGTACGCGGGTGTGCTCGTGTTCCGCGGCGCGCTGATCAGTGAATGGCGCGACTACTTCGATCGCGCCTTCTTCGACCGGCTGAAGGCCGGCGAGCCGCTGCCGGACTACCTGCAGCCGCTCACCACGCGCAAGGCGCTGTTCTGATCGAGCCGCCGCCTGGTGGCTGCCTGCAACTCAGGCGCGGGGCGGCAAGGGGATGAAGGCGCTGGTGCGCCGTTCGTAGTCGGCGAAGGCCTCCGGGCGCTTCTTGCGCATGCGGCGTTCGACGAGGCCGATGCCGAGCGGGCCCAGCAGGATGTAGGCCAGCGTCAGCGGGCTCACGATCGCAAGCCAGCCCCAGGGCGTCTCGAGCGCGATCAGGAAGAACCCGCACCAGACCAGGAACTCGCCGAAGTAGTTGGGGTGGCGTGAGTAGCGCCAGAGGCCCTGCTGCATGACCTGGTTGCGATGGGCGGGATCGCGCAGGAATCGCCGCAGCTGGATGTCGGCAACGGTCTCGATCATCAGCCCGACGACGAAGAGCGCGATTCCGGTAAACGCCAATGCGCCGAGCGGCGGTTCGGGCGTGCGTTGCGCCAGGAACAGCGGGAATGCGATGGCCACGCCGCTTGCCGCGCCCAGCGACAGGAAGACGTGCGTCAGGCTGTACCAGGCATAGTTCTGGCCCAGCGACTCCGCGTGCGCGCGCAACCGTGCATACCGTGGGTCCTCGCGGCCCCAGTTCCGCGAGCCGATGTGCCAGGCGAGCCGTGCCGCCCAGATGAGCGTCAACGCCAGCACGAGCTTCTGGCGCGCGGGGTTGCCGTCGCAGACCACGTAGAAAACAATGGCCGTGATGGCCATGCCGACCGGATACAGCGGGTCGCCGATGCTGGAGTCCTTGATCACCAGGCTGATCAGCCAGAGCGAAATCCAGAACCCGAAAATGGTGGCGGCACAGAGCAACGCCAGCGTGATGATGTCGGTCGGCATCGCAATCCCCCTGTGTTGAGTCGGCCGTGCCAGCGCGGCGAGTTGCGGTTTCAGCGTCCGGTGCGGATGGCCGGTACGTGCAGCATGCGGGCCATGCGCTTTTCGAGGCCCTTGGGATCGAGCGCGAGTGCAGCGCGCACCTCAACGGCCATGCGGTCCGTGTCGAGTTCGTCGATCCCGCGCGTGATGGCACGCAATCCCGCCCGTGCGATGTCCTCGGGCTTTTCCTTGCTGCCTTCGACATGCGCAGCCATGCGCGTGTCGACCGAGCCGACGATGAGTGCCGTCACCTGGGTGCCCTGGCCCGCGAGTTCAGCCCTGACGGCCGCGCTGAGGCTGCGGGCTGCCGCCTTGGAGGGACTGTAGCCTCCCATGTTCGGAATGCTCACCAGCGCCGCCGCCGACAGCACGTTGATGATCGCACCGCCCCCGTTGCGGCCCAGCACCGGGCCGAACGCCCGGCACATCGCCAGCGTGCCGAAATAATTGACTTCCATTTCCTGGCGCGCGATCGACATGTCGGGCGCACCGAGCAGGGTCTGGTTCAGGAACAGTCCGGCATTGTTGACCACGACGTTGACGTCGCCGCATTGCTGCGCGGCGGCATCGACCTCGGCGAAATCGGTCACGTCCAGTTCGAGAGCGACGCAACGTCCGGGGAACTCGGCCACCAGCTGGGCCGCGGCCTGTGGATCGCGGCTGCCCGCGTAGACTTTGCGGGCGCCTGCAGCGAGCAGGGCGCGGACGAAGGCTTCGCCGATCCCGCGGTTGCCGCCGGTCACCAGCCCTACACAACCATTGATGTCCATCGTCAACGCTCCATCGTGGCAGGTTTGATTGCGCCGCCATGCGGCGCGTCCGCCGGCACGATGACTGCGGGATCGGGCGCGGCCGCATACAGCCGCTCGACGTCGGCTGCGCGGCGGGTGAGGGCGACTCGCTGGTTGATCGTGCCCTTGTCCGAGACCTCGTGCTGGTCCGCGCTCGGTGGTTGCTTGAGCAGCAACATTCGTTCCACGCGCTCGCTCTTGCCGCGGCCCTGGTTGAAAACGTGCAGGCGGCGGGCAAGTTCGGCTGCAAGTGCCGCGGTGGGCGGCGCTTTCGGCCACGCGAGCACCGCAACGCTGGAGAGGTTCTCGCCGCAGACGACGATGTCGGCGATGAGCGGTGCGAAGGTCTCGAGAAAATCCGCCCGCAGCCTGCCG
>Ga0315273_10005209_pt1 | contig 16073 bp, 14 predicted proteins | sample YL17G02_0_MG_FD_205753 | JGI IMG/M metagenome (GOLD analysis project Ga0315273, IMG submission 205753) | Sediment microbial communities from Yellowstone Lake, YNP, Wyoming, USA - YL17G02_0 | ecosystem: Environmental > Aquatic > Freshwater > Lake > Sediment | place: USA: Wyoming | collected...
TCGCCAATGATGGCGAGCACTATCGCAATGGCCGCGTATGCCCAATCTCCCGCGCCGTGCTCCGGAAGTCCCCAAAATGTAAAAGCCGCTAGAGCGGTTGCCATCAGCCAGTTGCCTGGCATGCCGATGAGGGTCGCTAACCACCCACCTATTAACACAATCAGCACGAACAGCCCGAATATCACTAAGACCCTCCAAGCCGGCACAGCCAGCGATGATCATCTTTTCGTTAACCTTAACCTAACCTTCGAAGCTCGTCTCGCCGATTTGCGCTTCGTGTGGTGGACGCCCCTACATGGTCACTATCAAGACCATTCGAAGCGGCACTATCTTGCTTTGAATTCACGGAAAGTATAGGACCAGAAGGCGAGCCCGCCTCGCCCCATATATTTTTGCATCACCTATTGCGAGGCCCAGTAGCTATGTCTGCCACGACGATCTTCGACAAGATTCTCAATAAAGAAATCCCAGTGCAAAGCGTTTATGAGGACGAGTATGTCCTGGCGTTTCGCGACATCCAGCCGCAGGCTCCAGTCCATGTACTGGTGATTCCGAAAAAAAGGTGGGAGCGTTTTAGCGAGTTCAAGGATGCCGACCCCCTGGCGGTCGGCGAATTTTTCACTCGTATTGCGACGGTGGCCTCAGCGCTCGGCTTAGACATCAACGGCTACCGCATCGTCCTAAACAACGGTCGTGATGGACAACAGACGGTGGATTATGTCCATGCCCATATTTTGGGTGGGCGCAGTCTGACGTGGCCGCCCGGATAGGCTACTGTAGCGCTGAGATGAAGTTCCAGACATCTTTTAGAGTGAATTCGGGCCAATGGTGGTTGCCCCGCCACGGACAAAAGGCGACAGGGTGGTTCGCCGGGCAGCCGTCAAGTGGCTGACATGCATCGATCGTTAGTTTGTTGAAGTCTACCGGTGTGCGGCAGCCATTAGCGGCAGCGTAGGAGTTCACTAAGACTGGTGCGTATGGATTGTAGCTAACATTTCCATCGTATTGCCCGTGGATGATCATGGCGGGTTTAGCTGTCCCGCCGCCGCCGCCCGCAACAGATATCACCCCGCGAATGGCATTCGGGCGTGCCGCGCTCAAGGCGTTGACAAAAAAGCCGCCGTTGCTAAAGCCGTGGACAAAGACTCGGTTTCTGTCGATACAATATTGTTCGCTGGTCGCGGCCACAATCGCATCGAAGAACTCAAGGTCCGGACTTCCTGGGTAGCCATTCCAACTGCCCCCTAGCGCATTTGGGTAGATAAATATGGCTTCGTTTTTGCCCAATTCTTCGACAATCGGCCATTTGTGATGGATGCGTGGCGAGTTCCCATCGAGTCCGAGTCCATGGTAGCCGATCACGAGGGCGTATTTGTGGGTATTCGTATAGCTTGGGCTGACGACGCGGATCATGGTCCTAGAAGCATTTCCGACATGGATAGCGATATTTTGCACGCCCGTTTCACTTGATTGAGCCAGGCAGCCATCTTGAACTAAGGATATTTGCCCCTGGGGCTGCTGGGGCGTATTAGTACGTGGGTCAATCGACCTATCTGAGGCGGAGCATGAGGTGATTAGCAGAGTAAGGCTCGCAGAGGCGAGTGAATGCACCAGACGCGCAGGTTTGGACATGGGGGATGACTCCCAGGCGGGATTTTAAGAGGGAATGATTGTTGTGGATGGGTTCTATTCTACACCGGATAGACCCGAACGAGGAAGCGCCCGGGTCTAACTACAAGCCGCAGCTCTCAGCGGGCTTTTAACGCTTGGATTCGATCATCGCCTGGGCCGTTCGACGCTGCAGACGCCAAGTCCCTCGAGACGCTCGGCGCCGCCTGGGTCTTGCCCCCTGCAACGCAGTTTGCAAATCGAGGACCCATCGTCGAGTGCTAAAGCGCAACATGTGCGCTTTCAATGGATACCCGTCCGGACCGGTCGATTTTAGCGATGGAGAGGGCTCCACTATCGATCTTCCCACCTAGGATCTGAACTAAATACTGTAGCTGCTCGGTGAATTTTGTGGGCACCCCTTGGAGGTCACGGACTGGCACGTTAGCTGCGGCTACCTGGTGCGCAATATCTATTAAGCTGCCATATTCCGGCAGACCACTCATTGCATTGCGTTCATTGAACAGTCGATGTTGCATGCTGAGCACCGTAACCAGGCCTATACAGCCCAATATCAGACCGCTGCTGCGCCAGTGAAAGTTGACGGCAACCGCCAGACCAACCATAAACACCCCAAAGGCGGAAATGAGCCAATAGGACTCAAACGCGTTCGGCCACAGCGACCAGCCGATCCAGGTGGCCATAAAAGTGCCTATTGTCAAAATCGCAATAGGCGCTACTAGACCGTTGCGCACGATCACAATCAAGGCAGTGACAGTCCAGACCATTGCCGCCGCTGCGAAGTTTCCTGACAAAGAATCAATCAGCAGGGGCATCAATGCCATTACTACGAAATGGAAGCTGCCCACAATCCTAAGCGACCGCAAAAGAGACAGCAAATCGCCGCCTAATTGGCCAAGTCGCAACTGCAATATGGTCTCGCCTCCGGCAGCTTGTAGTCGAAAAAAATGACCGTATAGATACGGCAGCTCCATCACCACCACCATGCTGGTAACAAGCCCCAAAGCAAGCCACCAGACTCTATTGCCGCCTTGATCCCGCCAAGCCTTAGCGGCGGCAATGACTAATGGCACAGCCATAAAGAGTGCGGGCGTGTGGCTTTGCACGGCAAAGATGCTCAAACCAGAGATCAGCAAAAAATTCCAAGCATTCATCGCCTTGACTCTTAATAGAAACCAACCTACCCCCGACATCGCGAATGAGGCCGATAGGCCTGGGTTCCAAATTGTCGCAGACAGGAAGGACTCCATCGGCAGGCTGGTCAGAATCAGACTAGCCGTCAACGCCACCGGCATGGCTATGCCAAATTCGATCATCGCATAGAGCAGAAAAGATTCGGCGCTGGCATGCAGAATCGAAAGCCCATAGCCGCCAGCGTGGGGCAAATAGTCAAACCATGGGCCAATTGTATGATAAATCAGCCACAAAACCCAGTAATAGACCGGACCAAACGATGTGCCACCATCGACGCGAGGCGTACCAACCAGTGGCAGATCTGAGAACGCTCTAGCAGCGATTCGCCAGTCGCGAATCTGATCGCCGAATAAATGAAATGTTTGGCCTACCGAATAGGTCCGAAAAAACACCGAATAAATAAAGATGCCTAAACAAATACTGATGGTAGCCGCGGATTTCCAGGCTATCGATGCTTCATTTTCTTGAAGTTCAGCATTATTCAGATGTGAGTGAATCACCTAAAGACTCCTGTTAACATGATGATTCAATCTACCAAGAGTAGTATCCAGGCATCTTCTAATTTTTATACGAGGATACCGGCGTCGATTTGTTAGCAAGACTTCCTAAGCGAGCCGGCCAGACTCGATCGCGCTCAATCAATGCCTGATTTTGATAGATAATCTCGAGGTCATTTCGCCGGGCCTCTAGCACCCCGGTCAGCGTCGGATCTTGCAGACGGTTGGTCGCCTCTTGTGGGTCTGCCGCCAAATCAAAAAGGAACTCCTCCCCAGTATCAATTTTCCTCCCATACTTGTAAGGCCACATCACGTTACCGAGATATATGCCGTTATACGGCTGAATAAGTGGAATCACATGCTGGAGGCGCGGCTGCTTCAACATCGACACTCCAGAAAAGTGATTGCGTCCACCTAATCCCAGGGCATCAAGGATCGTGGGGGCCAAATCCAATTGCGAGTAAGCTATGACTTCTTCGCGGTGGGGCTTTAGATGGTTGGGCCAGACGATCGCCACAGGAGTACGAAAGGACTCATCGTAAAATCCGACCTCATTGTCGAAGTTCTTATGCTCACCAAGAGGGAAGCTGTGATCACCTGTAACCACCACCAAGCTATTTTTTAGGTATGGTCGCTTTTCTAAATTTTTAAAAAATTCGCCAAGGTACGCATCCGTGAGATAGATAGCATTAGCATATTCCTCGATTCGCGAGGCAGGGTGAGCATAAAGCTGGCGCAGTAATAGTGGAGTATACTTAAAGTTTCCATGACTGGTGATGCTCATTAGCGAGGAAAAATAACGTCCTCCCGGTGCCGTGACTTCGAGTGAGTCAAGATATTTGAAGAATTTATTGTAGAAGATATTATCCTGTAGACCCCAGCCCCATATAAACGGGGCATCGTCCGGTCCAACGAATTCTCCATCCATGCCCTTGGTGATATCGAAGCCATTTTTAGCCATAAACGTTCGCGAATTGTCAAAATCGATGTCCTTATAGGCCTTGAAATAGAGCGTCTGGTAACCCGCCTCCCGTAAGATCTCCGGCAAACAGCGGAAGGTTCGATCGGCGTAATCGACGAACACTTTGCCCTTAAAGCTCTCGTTGAGACCGCAGTGAATCACAAATTGGGCGCGACTGGTTTGAACTGTGGGTCCATAAAAATGTGCGGCGCTGAGCCCTCTTCGCGACAATGCATTAAAAAACGGTGTGTACTCGCGACCATCAGGAGTTCTGGCAAAGGCAAAGTTGGCATTGAAGGACTCAAGTTGCACAATAAAGACATGTGGCAGGTCGTTGGATGATGGTGAGTTGGGTGTATCCTTGCTTGCATCATAATATGGGTAACTATCTGGATGCGATGCCAGGGCGATCTTTGTGTAGTGGACCATCCAGTGGTGAAATGTGGTGCTAGCCAGCTTCGCTCCTGGATCCAAATTAGCCGGATAAAAAACCAACAGCCCAAGGTAGGTGGCAGCCAAAACCGCCACCACCAATCGACTGTTTGTCGCGTCTGGCAGGCGAAAGAGCCGCTTCGTCATTGCTTCGTAGATAAAGCAGCCTAAAAACAGGGCTCCAAGACTGAGATAGAGTGCCGGTTGCGCCAGGCCCGCAAGCATTTGTAGTGCTTCGGCATTGAAAATTTCATTCCAGTTCTCATAGAGTAGCGAAAAATACAGCGGATGGTGGGACTTAGAAAAGAAAATCCACAGCAGGGAATACAGCGCAACTGCGCTTACATTTAACAAAATACGCAGCGAACCATGGCGGGATGCAGCATACCCAAGCAAGCCAAAAAAGCACAATACCGACAGAGAAGACGCTGCGATGATCCCAAAGTCTTTAGCCGGGGTGGTTATCTGAAGAAGATTGGCCCAGCGCATATAGGCGAGTAGGGCCGCCTGCAGCGCAGCCATAACGATGGCAATTCTAGGAAAAATCTTGGTAATAGCAGTTCACTCCATACCTTAGCCGGATTTGCAGAGCAAGAGACGCAAAATGGCGAATTTTTATTTATGTAATCATACGATTGATCGCGATAATTTGCCAACTGGTGACGACCCACGCCTGCATCGCACAATGGGGTTATTCTGCTGTTAACAACCGCCAAAAAGCGCGGACTTTTTGAATGTCTACGGCACCTTGCCGCCTCTTGGCGCCAGCAACTGCACGTCACCGCCGCGAGCAGCGTAAAAAAAGCTCGGCTATCGACAGCAGCGCCGAGCCAGATTTTGGCGGCCAGGCCAAGCTGGGCTATTTCAACCTTGGCTCGAGCTGCGCCGGGGCCTAGCGCAGCAAGGCATAAATGCGATTCCCATTTCTATGCTATGCATGGTAGATGCTGGTGTCTAAACGCCTTTTGGGCAAAGCAGCCGCTATGAGAAAGCACCTATGACCGCCACCCGGCCCGTTCCGCCTCGTCCACTTAAGCCCGATTTCCCGGGTGCCTGCATCAAGAACTCAAAGACGGCCGCAGTCCCCTTTGGCGATGCCGTGGCTATCCTCCGCGCCTGGCGCAAGAGGCATCCGGAAGCCCTCCAACTCGACGGCCATCCGAGCGGACGTAATAATCTAAAGGCCTGGCTGCACGTTAAACTCGACGGCTTTTCGTCGCCGCGTCACGACTTTCGCGCTAAGCATTCGCATGAGCTGATTACCGGCAATTTCTATAATGGTACTTGGAATCTCCACGGCGACGCCAAGGCAGCAGCTATTGATCGGCTGCTCCAGCTCTGTGCTGGCGGCGCTGACCCAGTTGATTTCTTGATCCCCTCCGCAACCCATGAAGGTAAGGCGGAGCACCACGGCGATCAAAATCCCAAGTTTACCATTGCCAGTACTGGCGCTAGTTCTGCCGAAGATTTGTTTTTGTATCAGAGTTAGGGAAATTTATCCCCGGTATTATGGGTGGTTACAGGCATCCTGGGGGGGTTCAATATCGCAACAACGACGCCTCCCAGCTCTTTCTCCCCAATTATATAAAAGTGTGCTACAATACGCGGCCAGTCCCCGACTGCCGCCGGCGATAGCCGCGCCCCTTCTTCGACGAGCCCTTTTAAATGAACCCCAACGATGCTCTGCGCAGCCTACGCTATATGCTTGATGTTAACGACGCGAAGCTCGTTGAGATCATTGCCTTGGGCGGCGGCAATAGCTCAAAGAGCGCTGTAGCGGCATTTCTTAAGAGAGACGATGAAGAGGGTTACCAGAAGTGTAGCGACCTAGTCATGGCCCAGTTCCTTGACGGTTTAGTGGTTTATAAACGCGGTATCGACCCGAGCCGGCCGGCACAACCACTGGCAAGAAGTGTCAGCAACAATCTGATCTGTAAAAAGCTTCGAGCAGCTTATCAGCTGAAGGACATGCAGATCCTGGCATTGTTAGGACCGTCTGGACTAAAGATTTCCAAGGCCGAAATCAACGCTATATTTCGCGCCGAAGGGCACCGCAACTACCGCGAGTGTGGTGACCAGTTGCTTCGGTATTTAATCAAGGGCCTGACGGCCTAACTTACGAATTGGACCTATGATGACCACTTTTTCTAGCTTCCCTTTGCTCGCATCACTGCAGGCTACATTGGTTGAAATGGGGCTAAATACGCCTTCAGATATCCAACTTCAGGCGATACCGGCGCTGCTTGCCGGCCGCTCGGTAGTTGGTGTCGCCGCAACTGGCAGCGGTAAGACCTTGGCCTACGTGCTGCCGATCCTGCATCTGCTTAAGACCCTAGAGAACGATGGGCAGCCCGTCACCGCGCAGCGCCAGCCCAGGGCAGTGGTCATGGTCCCAACCCGCGAACTTGGCGAGCAGGTAGCGCGTATTTTCAAGCCATTTACCCATACCACTCGCCTGCGGGTACGCAGCGTATTGGGCGGTACGACCCTTGATGTGGCTAAGAAGAACATCAGCGGCGCCTTCGAGGTGCTGGTCGCAACGCCGGGCCGCCTGGTCAAACTTTTGGACCGTGGTCTAGTCAAACTTGATGGCGTAAACCTGCTAGTGTTTGACGAAGCCGATCAAATGGTCGATCAAGGTTTCTTGCCTGATTCTCAGCAAATCGCTGCGGCCTGCGCGCCGGGTCGTCAACTCGCGATGTTCTCCGCCACGGTGCCTCCAGTTGTTGCGCAACTGATCGCTGAGATCTGCAGTGGCGCCGAGGTTTTACGCAGCAAAGGCAGCCACCGGGTGGTGCCGACTCTCACCACAAAGAACCAGCCCGTCACCGATGGCAAACGCCTGCCGGTCCTCGAATCCGTACTGAAGCAAGCGGCCACGGGCGGCACGATGATCTTTACCAATACCCGCGAGCAGTGCGACCAACTGGCCGAGGATCTCAAGGCGGCCAAGCGTTCTTGCTTGGTCTACCGTGGGTCCATGGATAAATTAGAGCGTCGGGCCAATCTAAAGGCCTTTCGCGATGGCCAGGTCGATTTGCTGATCTCAACTGACCTCGCTTCGCGCGGGCTTGATGTTGAGCATGTTGGTCGCGTTATTAATTATTTCATGCCCTATCAAATGGATAATTACCTTCACCGGGTTGGCCGCACGGCGCGTGCCGGGCGGGAGGGCTTGGTCATCAATTTCGTAACCGAAAAAGATCGCCCGCTCTTGGAAATGCTGGCGGATCATTAGCGGCACTATTTCCAGCGGTTGTGCATCCAGAAATACTGCTCGGGGTAGCGGTGGAAGCAGGCCTCTTTGCGACGAACGCTTTGGGGTCCGCAGGCCACCACTCCTTGTGGGCCATGGCTAAAGCCGCCGCTGCAGCTGCAATTGGTTACAGACCATCGCTTAGGACCAAAGTCGCATTTCTTTTTTCATCTAAAAGATTCCTAAATAACTCCGTTTTACTCAGGTTTCCACTTAGCGCTTCTCGACCCGTAATCACTAGTGACCGCTGCGTTGACCGCGAACCACCTTGGTTTGTACTTATGTACCAGCGGTAGCGACCTGGCGCGAGTGGCACAGTAACCTGATTAGCTCTTGACTGCTCCTCGTGAATCAATTGCCCATTAGCAGCAAGAATATTAAGGACAATGGCGTCAGATGATCTGAGGGAGTCTGCCTCCCAAACAAAAACGACACCGCTATGTTCGTTTCCCCGGATCAGCGTGGTGTTGTCCGGCGGATACGAGGCCCTAAGAATTTCCGTTTTCGTGTGACTATAGACAGTCCCACCTTTAACTTTAGCGGACAAAGATTTTTGTGGGACAATTGCATGGACGACATGTGCCGGGGACTGCCAAGAGCCATCGCCGGAGGTGATTTGGGTTAAGTAAACGCCAGCCTTTAAGACCTGAACTGTAAAGAAATCCCGATCTGTAGTTCCAACGGGCCCTCCTCTAGGGGAGCCGGCGGGCCAACAATACACCAGATACTTCAAACGCTGCTTTTCAGGATGGCGCCAAACCACTTTGATATCTACAGGCCATTCTCTCGATTCAACGACCGCATTGGTCACTGGTGCCAGCATCGTCAGCTTGCGTGCTGCAGATCCCAGTGCCACACCATCTTTGGCTAAGTCCACCAGTGTCGTCTTGGACACTCGGGCAATGCGGCCGGTCGCCACAGCCGTTAACCTCTGCCAGGCGTCAGACAAGGCCATCTTAACATCCACAATTTTCATAGAATCAGCAACCAGACCACCTCTGTCTTCTACAAAATAGGTACTAACTCTAACACTACGCAGCATATCAGGCGAAATACGGGCAATTAACGGCTGAGTGAAGCGGATTTGAATGCGCTCGCCCAATTCTTGAGCCAGCTTATTGGGCGTAGCCTCAATGAGAGTGACGGCCGCACCTCGGGTCACTTGAATAAGCTGCCCCTCCGTAAGGAGCTGCCCTTCCCATGACCTCTGCCATCGCGCATGATTTGGACCACGGGTCCAAACAGTACCTGTCAGCTCTCTTACCTGAAAAAATCGAGATTTGGCGGCCACAACATCGGTACCACCAAATAGGCAGCCAAGACCCAGCGCTAATAGCGTGATAAAGCGACAACCAGCTGGCCCTATCCAGCCTGAAACGAGGTTCATGCTGCCCTCACCAACAGTACACAAACGTCATCTGGTGGGGATGTGCCAGCTAGGTAGGATCTCCAGATATCCATCGCCCCTGTTAGGGCAGAGGCAGGGTTATTAGCCGAATGTTTAAGCATGTCGCGTACTCGCTTACGACCAAACATCCTACCATCTGGTCTAGCTGCCTCAATCAGTCCATCTGTGTACATAAGCAGCGTATCTAGATGTTCGAATTTAACCTGGTGGCTTGGAAAAGAGGCATCCGCGTTAAGGCCGAGTACACTTTCAGAGCGAATCTTCAGCGACTCTACGGCATCATTTCTCTTTATGAATGGCGCAGGATGCCCTGCATTGATGTAGTCGATCTCACCGCTGCCCGCCACGTACCGCGCGATAAACATAGTCGCATGCCACTGCTGCTTCCCAAGTCGGAAGATTGTTGCATTGGTATGATGAACAAATTCCTCGAGGGGAAACCTAGATTCGCCGCGATGCCGGGCTTGGTCAAATAATCCAGCGATAATCGCCGTAAACACGGATGATCCGGCGCCGTGCCCTGACACATCGGCGATTACAAAAACGGTTTCTCGGCTAACTGGATTGAATGCGTATTGATACCAGTCGCCGGCGCATTCACTAGCGGAAATATATACCGCTGCGAGTGCCAGGCCAGAATCAGCCGGCAAGCCTCCCGACGGCAATAGATTTTCTTGAATACGGCGAGCGATCGCCATTTCGCCAGCAAGTCGCATTTTCTCCCCCTGTTCACGCATCAGCAGCGCAACGCGGCGGTCTCGCTCACCGAGTCCTTTTGCCATCGATCCGAAGGCATTGCTTAAGAGTGAAAGTTCACCAAATGCTTGAAGCTTCGGTTTGACATTGAACTCGCCATTACCAACCAATTTCGCGATGCCTGCCAGTTCTTTAATAGGAGCCATAATGCGCGATAACGGCAGTTGAAGCATCAAAATCACAACAACAACTATGCCGACCAATACCCACAAAAATTGAATGACAATTTGACGAACTGGCGCCATTGCTGCGGCTCGCGTGACCTCAGAAAATAAGATTAAATTAGTGTCAGGTACTTCCGAGAAAAACCCATAGAGATTGACTCCATCTTTGTCCGTAAATTCTAGTTGACCTTGCCTGATCGGGGCCTTGATAAACCTTTGGACTAAATCCCTATCCGTCAGATTTATCTCGTTGATTTCCTGGCTATTACTGTGAAGAAGGCGGCCCTCAAGAGTAATCAGATAAAGCGAACCCTGATCCGCGGGTCTACCAGGATGCAGTGCAAAATGTCGAGACGCTGTCTTCCGCAGAATAAGCTGCTTCCGCTCCTGATTAAACAATGCAAGGTAGTTCTGACCGGAGTCACTGAGCACCTTGATTTGACCTACTGTAGAAAAGTCAACTGCATTGGCGATCTTAAAGTCGCTGAGATTTTTTACGCCCAAAACATTGCCCTGCAATGCCTCGAGTCCACCGTCATTGCCGACCTTTAAAACAATATCATCGCTCTTTGCTGCTTGGTCTAAACCTTTACCGAAATCTCGCAGACGTTGGCTGAGTATAGAGCCTTCATGTTCGAGTTCCAGGAACATGATGGCCCAGGTGTCGACTAATTTATTTTGATAAAGAACATTCAAGGCATAGTAGCCATTTGTCAAGATGGCTCCAATAATTGCTATAGCTACAGTCCAAGTGAGTAGTTGACTGAGCGTGACACGCTCGCGCCATGGCCTCGTTCCAGAACCAAATAATTTACTAATGCGCGCGCGGATCATGGCTATCCCTTAACTTCAACAGGATCGTCACGCGACGATTCTTAGACATGTTTGCTGGTAGGTAATGCCCGTCAAGGTCCCGCTCAGGTAGAATCGGCTGTAGACTTCCCATGCCCCGCACACTTAACCTTTTCTGCTCTACACCCGCGCGAATTAGCACTTCGGCAACAGCCCCAGCACGGAGAGAGGATAGGGCAAAATTATTTTGGAACGCCGATTTGCCCGCAGGTGGACGACTATCGGTATGGCCGGATATTTCGATTGCCATTAAATCAGAAACGTTTTGCAAGTCCGCTGCAAGACTCTTTAGTTTTATTCCTCCTTGAGGACTCAATTGAAAACTACCTGATGCAAAAAGAGATGTATCAGGTAGTACCAATTCTACCGTGTGAAATGAGTCGTCAGACTTTGCGCTCTTGACAAGGTCCCGGTGATCCACCGCAATCTTCTCCATCAGCACGTTCTTAGCCGCGGCATCATTTTTTGATTCCGCAAAGGCCTTCTCAATTTTACCCACAGCATCGTCCATATTTTCGCCCAAATTTACCATACTAATGAGCATCTGCATGGCCCTGAGCTGTCTTTCCTCCCCGCTAACCCCCACGTCCGATTCGGAAACCTTCTTTTTATCTTCCGACTTAAAGGCTTCAGCCACTTTCTCGGACATTTGATCAAACTTTTTTTCCTCAAGCGTGGAAAAGCTGAAAAGAATGACAAAGAATCCGAAAAGAAGCGTCACCATGTCAGCATAAGAAATTAGCCACAGCTCCTCATCATGCTCTTCGCCCGCATGCTGGCTGAATAGATTGGATTTACCCTTTCCATGTTGCATAGCCTAAGCAGCCTTTCTGTTATTCTCGGTTCGTTGACTTGGCAGGAGGAAAGATTTAACCTTTTCCTCAACATACCGGGTGGGTTTGTCGGCATGAATGAGCATCATGCCTTCGACTACGATGCTGCGCGAGATTAGATCTTCTTGGGTCTGTTTGGTTAGGTTTTCGGCGATGGGAATAAAGACGAAATTGGTCAGAACCAGGCCATATAGCGTTGCGACAAGAGCGATAGCCATGGATGGGCCAATCATATTTTTTGCGTCCGGACTGCCGAGAGATTGCAGCAGGGCAATCATACCCATTGTCGTACCCATCAGGCCGAAGGCGGGGGGGAACTTCGACAAGGTTCGAAAGACTTTGGCCTCGTTCATATAAATCATGTAATGAGTATTGATCCGTGTCTCGAGCAAATCCCGCAGCTCATCCGCACTGATTTCCGACTGTGCCCAGAACAGCATGCCGGCGGCATCTTTCAAAAAATGATCCTCAATGGTCGGGATCACCGCATCAAAAGCTTTAACTCCTTTGCGACGTGCATCAGATAAACTAACCAGTTGCTTGATGATCGATTCATAGTCTCGCCTGTTTTTGCCGAGTAGGCGCTTTAAAAATACTTTGAGTAGCGAAGTAATTTGGCCAATAGGAAAGCAGATGAGTGATACGGCTACGGTGCCACCTAAGACAATTAGGGCGGCATGAACATCAACGATGACGCCGACATTGCGAAACGACATGATGACGCTGATCACAAAGACCACTATCGCAACGATGAATCCTATGAGTGTACCGATATTCAAATCAAACCCCCCTTTACTTCAGTCAAACGTCGCAACCGATCACGCAACCTTTGATTCATGGTCTTGTCTATAGTCTGTGGTAGCTAAGGATCCTTCTTCTTGGGCCATTAAATCAGACAACAGGCCGTTGCCCTTGATCTGCATAATCCTGGCGACGACCTGCTCTTTGGCTAAGCGATGGGCTGCATTGACTTGACGCAGCCCCTTGCCAATGAGGCGTTGAATTTCTTCGTCCACCAGCTCCCGACGCCGACTCTCCAGATGACTAGAGATTTTAGTCTTCAGCTCTTCTTTCAGCGGCGCCATCAATGCGGCTTGATCGCGGTTATTCATCCCAACCACGATTTCCTCTTGAATATCTCCATGTAGCTTAAAGAAGGTCGCAAAGGTTACCACTGTTTCGCGCAAGTAACGCTCCACACGCACGTCAGACGCTGAAATTTGCTCTGAAATAAGCGAAGCGACATCGTCATCGACTGATTGCAAAAGCGACCTATAATAGGATAAATAGGGTCCATGAATATCAGAGCTATTACGCGCAGCCTGCGATTCGATTGCAGCTACAAGCTCATGATCCAAATCGAAATTGGACTCTACGCTAGGAATTTTTGCGATTAAGCTAGCCGCTTTGGCGAATTTCGTGGGGTCTACTTTATACATTGCCGTCATGACTGCCGCTAGCTTAGCTGGCCCTATATAGGCAAAAAGCCTAGCCAAGTGGTCACCATCAAGCGACCGTGCGACCTGGACCAGATCGTCCGCATCAATTTGCACCAACTTGTTGCGCACGCCTTGGTCAAATTTGGCACGGCTCGGCAATTCCGCTCCGAATAGCCGGGTTTTTAGTGCTTCACCGACTTCCAGCATAATTTCACCCTTTGGCCGACTGTGAACACCGCTGCGGAGAAAATTGACGACTCCTTGCTGGTGGTCGCTGGCGAGTTTTTTATAGAAGTCATTGGCCTTATCTTTGCCAAGAAGTTCCATTGTAGCCACGGCGTGCCCGATAGAACTCTCATCATCTAATAGCCAGCTAAGATGCTCGAGGACAACTCCCTCATTGCTTGCGGTGACTGAGGCCATTAGCTCGTCATGAAGCTCGATCACGCGCCGAGCGACCGCTTCCATGGGCAGACTTGCCCCATTAGTTCGGTCATCGAGGCTGAGCCGACCATCGCCCGTTGGGCCTCTACTTGAAGTCTCCGGTGCTGGAAGCAAAGCAGGACTCTGCTGCGACAGGGATCCACTGAGCTTTTCGCCCAAGGCAGGAATGCCTGCACCAATGGTCTGGACTGCGATGCCCAAGGTTCGGGCTGCCGAACGAATGGCCAAATTTGCAACCAAAATGGCGATCAAAGTTAAGGCACCTGCAATTATTAAGGCAAGATTTCCCTGCCAGAAAGAATGGTCATTCGGTGATTTTGCAGCATTGTCGCTATTTTCATGGCTACCTTTGTCACTCTTTCCAGATGCAGATTTTTCTCGGGCAATACGCTCCAGCTCGGCTTTGGTCTGCGAAAGGTCACGCTTGGCATCATCACGTTCACGTCCCAGGACATCAAGACGAGCCTTGAGATCACGAGAATCCGCTTCCGACCGCACCAAGTCACGCTGAATATCAGATAGTGGCGGATCCACTTTCAGGCCGATCGACGCAAAGCTAATCCTGTCCCCGCGTTTGCTATCGAGCGCGAGAGACTTACGCAAGATTGCCTCTAGCTTTAACTTAGCGTCTTGGTTATAGCGATCGGCTATTAGCACCTCGACTTCAACTTTTTGCAGCCACAGCGCGAGGCTTTCTACCGGTGTCTCGGCACTAGGCGCAGTCGCAAATGTTTCCGGCATATATGGCAGTGGGTCCTGAGGAGACTTAGCCGGTGTGACGGTTACAAAGACCTGGAATTCCTCAGGCCTAAGGTGCCGCTCCAATACGGTGCGGGCATGCATTTGTAAAATGTGTGACAAAGTTGGGCCTATACCTTGCGAACCTGAGGATGCAATTGTGACCTTATTGGGACTCTGGGCTGAAATAGAAGGGCTAAACAGCGTTAAATAGATAAAAATACAGGCTAGTAGCCGCCTAAGCGGCACTGGTCGTAATTTAAAGATGTTGGTTAGATCACCAGTCATTTATGGTCTCAGGGTCATGATTTAAAAAATGAAAATATGCATACTCGAGCGCCTGATCTTTTCCCACCTATCTCCTAATTCAATATCGGGCTAAAATACTGATAAGTTTAGGTAACTAATTCATAAAGTAGAATTGGGCTGTTTACAAATGCATATCAATGATCGCGTAATTACATTCTTATTTTGCATAGTTTGCATCCTGTCCATCAGCGGATGTACGACAAAAACCTTCACCTTTAAGGCTGGCAAGGGCGCCAAGGTTAGCTTAGTCTCACCGAATAAATTGGATGATGATGGCACGGTTCTTGGAGAAACCCCCATCTCTGTAGAGTTGAAAAAACTGGTCGGAAAGGTTATTAAAATCAGCCAAAACGGTAAACTACCCGTTTATTGGTTTGTCACTGACACCGCTGGTGATAATACCGAGGCCAACATTAAATTGCTCGACGATCCGACGGCTATAGGCGAAAAATCAAATGACAGCAAATTGGATCCAAAGGTTGCGGCAAATCGGCTACTTCGTCTGCTTATGCGTTCCTATCAAGCACTTTCCGGCAAGCGCTTTAAAGATGCTCGCGAGCTCGCAGATCAGGCTGGTAAGATCGATCCGGAAATAGCCGCTCCGCTCCTGATCAAGGGCCTCGCTTATTATCAAGAAGGCAACATCGCCGAAGCAAAAGCCGCGTTGGCCAAGGCGCAGGCTTTGGATCCAGAGGATAAAGATATTGGTACCCTACTAAAGACGGTGCGCTAGTGAAAAACGTCGCCAAACGAACTGTGAGCTTAGTGATCAGCGCGGCGCTGCTATATCCAGCGGTGTGCGTGGCTGATACCAAAGCTCAACCCGACGTGTCGTTACTCACCGGCTTTGCGATCGGCACAGTCACTAAGAGGCAGGTTGATAGGTCGAATCAGACATTTCAAATTGGCGGAGTGCCTTTGGGGTTAAGTTGGAATCATGATATATCACGGGACTGGTCGACCGCTCTTTCCGGTGAGTTTCTACTTGATGCCGTTAACAAGCAAATGATTCGGCAAGGCTTCACGGGTGCGATTGCCTACCATCTATTTGGGGGTGGCCGGCGCCTTGATAATCTGGGCGACGCAATTCATGTTACGGCGACAAATTCCTATAATTTGTCGCTCTTGGGGCGAGCTGGGTTGTTTAACTATGCCGCGTCG
>Ga0315273_10005210_pt1 | contig 16072 bp, 30 predicted proteins | sample YL17G02_0_MG_FD_205753 | JGI IMG/M metagenome (GOLD analysis project Ga0315273, IMG submission 205753) | Sediment microbial communities from Yellowstone Lake, YNP, Wyoming, USA - YL17G02_0 | ecosystem: Environmental > Aquatic > Freshwater > Lake > Sediment | place: USA: Wyoming | collected...
TGCTCGATCTTCCTTTTCAACTCCTCATCTTCTTTCTCTGGAGCACTTTCAAGAAGGTCTGGCGCTGACTCACTCTCTGCTATCTCATCGTCTTTAGCTTCTTCTGGCTTAGCTTCCGGCTTCTGTGTATAATCTACACTATCCTCTTTATTGAACATCGGTGCATATTCTTGTAGTTGTCCCAAAAGAGGTCTTGCATTTTTATTCATCATGTTGTAGATAGTATCATAACCCGGCATCTTCAAAGGAAATTCTTCCATCACAATGTTGCGCGCTAGGTCTCTGTTGCCGTTAGCCTTAAGGAATGCATAGAGATATGGAAGATATTCTTTTCTATTCCTAACGAACAACCCGGGAACTAATGGCTGACCATAAAGCTCTCCGCCGGGGACAGCGCCCTTCTCCCCTACATTAACATTGCCGGCTACTTCGCGCCAGATTTTGAAGATTGCTTCATCTTCTGCTCTAACCTGATCATGAAATCTGTAAGGGTTAGTATCTTCAACGATATCCGAAAGAGTGCGATTGCCTTCTTCCCCTATAGGCGCATCTAGAGAAACGTCTTTCCCGTGTTCTTTTTCAGTTTTACGTTTTTGAGCGTAGTATGCATTATAATACTGCCACAACAAGTTAGTGACCGCGCCAAAAATAAACGTACTGAAAGCTGCTGCACCGGGTCTATTAGGATCGAATGAACTGATGATTGGTTTAAGCTCTGGAGTATCTTTATGCTTGCCGGAGATGGTAGACATTAAACGTTCTAATGCGAAGTTCTTAAACTCATCTCGACCAGGAGCGTCTAACCATTTAGAGGTATCGTATTTACTCAGCACCCCGTTAATAACTTCACGTCCAACTCTCTCGATAGTTGCGAGAGCATCTTTATCACCCGACCGGAATGATTGCCAGACGTCAGGAGTTACATCGCTGAAAGCGGAGTACTTAAGATTAAGTGTCTTTCGAAGCCGTGCCATCGTCTTCTACCGCATTTTTAACTTGTGCATCAATCTCATCTACAGGAACACCTGCGTCGGCATTAAACTTCCGCAAGCGCTTAATCTCTTCTTCATTCTCAGCATCAATTTCCATAGAAGCTTCTAAAAGACTCTTATGAAGTTTTTGAGATTGAATTCTAGCTTCTGCAGGAGAAGCTGGAGCGCCACCCGTAAAATTATTTCTACCTACGGGGGCATTAGGTACTGCCGGCGGACCACCCATCGGAGCTCCACCACCGGCGCCGCCCATCTGCGGCGCGCCTCCCGGAGGAACTACTGATCTACCTGCGGCGGGAGATCCTGGCATCATAGGAAGAGCAGCTCCACCCATACCACCCGGAGGAGCACCTGCTCCAGCTCCAGGCTGTCCGGGCTGAACGCCAGTGAGGTTCGCAGGGAATGGAAGACCATTCTCTGCAAACTTCTTCTGCCATTTTGTAATCAACTCCGCCTTATCAAACGCAGAAGCGAGCTGATCCTCAAACTCTTTCTCCAGCTTGTGCTTTTCAGTTGCCGGATCAAGTTTAGCCGCAGCATAAAAAGTCTCATCAGATATCTTACGTTGGCCTGGGAACAACTTATCAAGGTTCATTAAGAAGTTTCTATACTGCACATCAGTGCTCAATGAAAGTAGATCCCAATCCAACATAGGATATATTTCAACAGGCTTTGCTGCAACTTTTCTACTCGAAAGACTTTGTCTAAATCTCTCCGCAGTAGGATTCTCAAAAGTATGTGTGTTAGCTTCAAGCATTTCTTGCTCGGCGGCTTTCATATCGGCGCTATTACCATGCACTCTACCCGAATAATGTGGTCCAGATACTTCAGTAGTGCTCTTATAGAAACCACACTGGCGGGCAACTGGCGCGAACATGCCTTCGTACACAAAGCGAGATAAAGTATTCTGGAAGTGGAGGTATCGCTGTCTCAAAACTTCTAATTGCGCATACGCCGTAGCGTAGTTAGCTCCGCCGGTTAATATAGCTTCACTGATACCTAAGCCGATCATCTTCCACTTCATGATACGATTAAACTCATTCGTAAGATTCCAAATCTTACCTGAGGCGCCGTAAAATTCAACATTGATGCCCCAGTGATAGAAAATCGTAAGGTTAGGATCTACTTCACGGGCATTGAACAGCTCGCGCACGTTCTCCATCTCATCCTCTTCCGGCACCCATCCTGAATTAGGATCACCTAACTTAACTATCGTAATAGGAATGACCTGACGAGTAGCAATCGCAAAGTTCGCCATCGACATACGATCTTCATATATCAAACTTTTCAGAATGCGCTTAATAATAGATCTACCTAGAGTTTCGTACGGAGCTTTATTATGTGCAAGATGAAATACATTATTTGGAGACAAAGGAATTTCTTGTCCCATGCGCACATATTTAATCACTTCAGGCGGAAGTTGATCATACAACATTTTGGGCTGACCCGTCTGAATAATCTTTTTAAGGTGTTCATCCGGTTGCAACTTAATTAACGGGCGTTGGTTGAGATAAGTACCTTCAACAGTTACATAATCCGGATTCAAAATCACGAACTGATCCCACATCATCGTTGAAGCATTCCATGCACCATATGGGAATACGTTACCAATGCGCCAGTACTCTAACGCAATATCAAAGAGTAACTTAGGTACATTAAGCTTATCCCACATCTCTTCATAATGTCTTTGAATGAGCTTATCTCCAACGTCGCGGAGAGAAATTCGAGATAACGGAAATTCAGAGTGGAGGCGGATTGCATTGCCTACAACAGGGTCAGTATCATCAAAGAATCTATACAAACCGTTGAGAGTGCGTAAGTCTGTTGGAATACTTAGAGTGGTAAAGGTATATCGAGGATCATTGAAAGTAGGTGCGGTGCGATTAATGTCCGCGGCGGCGGTGGCACTCAGTGCGGCAGCTTTACGCCCTTGAATGGATGCACCTTGTCCAATAGTACCTTTAACCGAGGGGACTTGAGTTGAAGAATTGCTATTGATAAGGGTGTCGCCAAATCTACGAAAGCGACTACCCGGGATTAAGTGGCCCATACTAAATCACCTTTTTACTTTTTATCCAACCATTCTTAACGAGCTCGCGCGCAATTTCTCGCACGTTACCAATATGTATACCCACTAAAGCAAACGCCTGTACCAAGTCAATGACTAACGCATCAATTACTTGCGAGTCAGTCTCAACAGGAGTGCGTATGTGCCGCGGCCGCTTCTCAGCTGCTTCCTTAAAGGAACCACTCTTAAATGGTTTCTTATGGTGCGGTTCGCTCATACTAAGAATTATAGTTCAAACTTTACCGGAGGATAGAGAACATCTCTGACGGACAAGCAGGTACCTTGAGAGCAATTATAGTCATTTAGAGAAATTTTGAGTTGAGCGGTTGCTCGAATCTTTGAGCGGAGAGATTTAGATATCTTGAAATCACTGACAAATTGACCAATATCACATGCGACATCATCAATAAACGCATGATTAACTATTTGACGAAAAGATTGGTAAGAATTAGGACTTGAACTGATGACTTGTTCGACCATTTTCTGTGCAAATTGAGCTAAAGGCTCCGCAATAGACATGAATTCAGGAGAAATTTTACCGTCACGTAACTTAACTGCGGTCAATGCTTTAACGGATACCCGTATGTGTGCAAAGAGTTTACGAAAAAGCGCTATACGAAGCTCTTCTGAAGGAGCCTTCAAAATGATTCCAATGACTTCGCCGTATAGATGGGTAAATTGAACTTGAACTTCTTTATCTTCAATCTTGAACCGATAAAAGAGTCCCGTTAAAAATGCCTGCACGGTGACCATTATTCTGTCTTGTCTCCAGGCTTATCAAACGAAGGTGGATTATTTCTACGCTTCCTGAGTTCAGCAATACGTATAAAAATCATGAGGTAGCGCACGGACATATTTGGGCGAAGAGAAAGACCATATTTTTTCTGTAGGCGCATCGCCTCTTCACGGTCCTTAGCGCGCTTTACAAATTTCAGTACATTCGTTTCAAACTGAAGTAACTCTTCGGGGCCCTGCGGCACAAAAATATACTTGAGATCCTCAGGGATACCCTTAAGCGCATTTAATACGCTTGCGGCGGCGGATTTTTTTACTAAATCCCCCATGGTCTGGTACCCCTTATCCCAAGAAGGCGAAGTCATTTCAGTTCTCATTAATAAAATAGTTCGATTTAAAGGTTTCGCTTCTTCAATTCGGCGTCAATTTGAGAATATAAGTACTCTAAGTACTCCGTTTTTTGATTCTTCAAGAACTTTGCAAGGTATTGATCACGAAGTTCAGGAAGTCTACTACGAAGTACTTGGCGGATGCGGACGGCTTCCATCATCATCCATCCAGGCATATCCAAGAGTTCTTCCTCGACTTCATGAGGAGTATTCGCTAAAAGATACGACATACCGTATTGCTTAGTAGAGCGTGCGACGCGGGCATAGATATCATCCATGACCTCTTTCATGTCATCTAAGACTTGTTGCTGTTCAGGAGTGAATTCTGGTTCAGCCATTAACTTACCTCGGACACTTTATATGTTGCGTTCAAAATATCTTCGTACTCTTCTACAAATTTGGTAGAAACGTCGGAAGCAAATTCCAAAAACTTATCCCCCACAAGATATTTCAATCCTGTTGCAGGCACGGGACATCCTTCTCCAACTTCAATATTTATACCTGCATGAATCAATCCACTGAAACGAGATAACGTGGCAATAGATACAGAAAGTTTTTTCGGGACGGGGCGAGCATGCAACATAATGTCGTCTCCTTTACGATATATCTGAATGCGATCACCATACTCGTTTTCAATCCATTCAATGCACTTAGTGATGAACAGCCGTTGCCAAAGAACCGTCTCAGTAAGAGAGGCTCCGGGAATTTCAATGATAAAATGCCACATATCTTTCGACTTAATGAAGTCGTCCGCAAGACGATCTTCAATATCAACCAAGTGGTCCTTTACAGCAGCTGGCCCACGAAAGTACGTTATTGATGCTCCAAGCGGTCCACCATTCTCATAGCAAAACGCATGATGAAGCTGTGCTCCGTCATACAGTTGATCTTTTACTCTATGAACTTGCATATTGCCCTCTATTTAAACCATTTGTACACATTGATGTAAACGCCTGTAAATTATACTGCAATAATAATTCATCAAGGTCTTCAGTAGCAGGGTGTGCATATTTATTTGCAGAGTGTTCTATGTCTATATATTTATGTTCTACAGTACACTTTACAGGAATACTGGAATCAACAGACCTTACACAAGGGAGCTCTCTCAAAGCAATTGCCTCAATTGCTGTAGGTAGTCCTAAAATATGCACATTCTGAATATGCGGCCTCGCTTTCAAAAATTGAAACCTATCTAATCCTGTTGCGTATGGTAAAGCAAGCCACTTCAGATCTTTATAAATAATCTTAATCATTGAATCCAACATGCGAGGATGATCCCCTTGAAGAACTCCCATAAGTTCTACACCCCCAATAGGGCCTTCCTCCCAAGTATTTAAGAAGTTAATTGCGCGCATTCCTGTGGCAGCATTATCTTTATACACATCAGGAATAACTAAAATATTCGGTTGTAGCTTCCGCGCAAGAGCGATATAATCTTGATCATTCATCGCCTCTCCGGTCTCAAACGCGCCGTTATCTAATATCATAAATCTGCGCGGAGCGTGTAAAAAATAAGTTAAATATTCTGGATGAGATACACAAGTACTTGCAATCACAAAATCGAAATCAAAAAGAATACTATATGGAAGGTATTTAATAGGAAGTTCAACACTACACAGCATTTTGAGAGTCTCCTTTCAAACGTTTAATCGCAATACTATCTATCTCTTCTTTATACATTGATTCAAACTCATAGAGACACGCTTTACTACACAAGTGGATATACCATCCTGTATGATATAACGTCGCAGTACCTTCGCACACATCACACACGTGCGACGGAGGAACTTTAACAAGACGGTCTTCAGTGTTATTCATCATCATCGTCATCTCTCTCAAATCCTGTGCGTCTTTTAATATCTTTGTTACGGGAAGTCTTTTTGAGAGCGTCTATAAAAATTTCTGTGGAGAGTTTTGCAATCGAATTCTCATCTAATTGATTGGTATCCAATGCAATAGTCACCGCAGTGATATACAACTCTTTCAGGTGTGCGCCAGTGTGTGCCACAGGAATTTTTGAAATGAGTTCATCAAAGTCAACGGCCGTGCAATCATTTTTACTACAAAATGATTTAAGCATTACCGTTTTCAATACTTTGTCGGGAGCTTCAAATTTGAAAGTTCTATCAAATCTTCCGGGGCGATCGTTAATCGCGCGATCTAATACACTGGGCTCATTCGTAGTACACAACACCAAAAGATTTTCGTTCACAGAGATCCCGTCTAACCCATTCAACATTGCAGAAACTATTGGGGCGCCAGTATTGCGATCAGGAATGTAAATATCAATGTCTTCAAATAAAATGATGCTATTCGGGAACTGCTTCATAAAGTCCATGCAGAATTCTAATTCACCCGCGCCCTGCAGGCTTGTAACTACCATGAACGTAGTATTCAATGTATTTGCAAGTACTCTTGATAAGAAAGTTTTTCCAGTACCAGGGTCCCCAGCAAAAATGATTCCTCGCTTTGTAGGTACTCCATTCTTCCTCCGCAATTCAAATTTCTTGGGATCGAAATAATTGATGATGTTCGCCTGAATTTCATCGCGGAGATCTTGATCTAAATAAATATCATCGAACGTAACATCTGGCAACGAAATAAATTCGCCAGACTGATCGAAAACTTTATTGAGATACAAATTGTGTAATTTGATATCATCCGAAATCATTTTTTCAAGTACATTGAATTCATCAAAATTTTTACCGATATATCCCCAGCCAATAGATCTAGAGTATTTTGAAATGAGTAAAACGACATCGGTGTTTTCATTAAACGTTAATACGAACGCGCCTTCTTTAGGAACAATCACACACTCATCTTTATTGATAAATAGATTCGTCATGGATGCGGAAGTATCAAACGACGTAAGTACAATTTTCTTTGCTTGAATTAATCGATACAACGCATACATCCGAATATTATTTCTCAATGCAGAAAATTCAGTAGTATGATTGCAAATGTCCACATTGAAAAATGATCGATACATCACGTCGAGATAAGATTGATCGAAATGAGTTTTCTCCGCATAAGTAATATCTGACATCTTCTTTGAGGGATCTGCATCTTTATAAAGAGCTGCAGCGCGCGGATGTCTTGGGATAGTTATAGGAATATCGAATTCAGTTGAAAAGGAATCTACAGGTTCCTGTAGGGAAGCGTCATCTACTCCCGGGCCAGTAGCATCCGGTTGAACAATAGACATCTATACTCCTCTCACCGAGCCATGCCAAATTTGCAAATGTAGCCTGTTGCAATATCTATAACCTTCTTTTTTACACGCGTCTACTAGTTGCAGTGCCATGCGTGAAGTTTCTTCTGCAGTACGCCCTTCAGGCATCAACATAATTTTATACGAAGGTATCATAAATACCGACTGCAACTTTTTAAGTTCGACGAAGTCAGTATCATTCTCAATCACAAATTTGTACATTGCATTGAATTGCAGGTTGTAAAATTCAAATACATGCGCTTTCCACCGAGCTGCTTCACTATCCACAGAGTTAAAGCCACTCAACTTTGGAGAAACGTTAAACTGATCTATAAGCAGCGCGACCTCTAGCGCAGGTTTAATGGCACCATTAGTCTCAATTTCAATACTGAATTTGTGAATGCGTAATCGAGTAAGCAACACTATGAATGCCTTGCTGCGCTGATGCATCAACGGCTCGCCACCACTCAAAACGATATTCTTGATGCCGGGGAATTCGTCTTGGAGCGTAAGTACTTTAGTTAGTACTTCTTCAGCCGTCAGTACTTGAATTTCTTTAGCTGGATCATACTGAATAGGCAACTTAGATGTTACCCCGATGACTGAGCGCTTCGTACCCTGGAATGCCCACGTGTAACCTGTGTCGCACGTCGGACAAGACAAGTTACATAGAGCGAATCGAATAAATATGACCGGAACACCCGTATTAAGACCTTCCCCTTGAATGGTTGCGAATACTTCAGAAATTTTCAAGTTATCGTCAGAAATTTTCATACAGCTGTTCATCGTACAACCCTTTTCAAAATACGGGAAATTGCGTCTATGTCCATAATTTTCAACGTCGTTTCCATTTCAATACGTTCGATCGATTTCACCTTCTCTTTCTTTCCATCTTCTCCTACGGATATTTGAAAAGACTCTTTCTCGATCGTGCTCACAAAAGTCACGAAGTCATCTCCAACTTCAGTGATCTTACCATTATGGATCTCACCCGTTTTCAAAGAGATCTCACATAACTCGTTGTGCTTGATGTACGTACGTATTTTTTCAATGTATGTTTTTGAAAGATTATCTTGTGTCATACTAATTACTTATACCAAAATTAAATAGCTTCAGGGTGGAACTAAATTATATGTAGAGACCGGTTAACATTGGCTTCGCGGAATACTCCTATGAAAAATAAACCTCAAGACGACCTCAAAAAAATTCTCGATGCCGTCACCGATCCTATCACCATATATACCACAATCATTCCTATAATCGATCCAAAGATCCTTCTATATTTAACTCAATGTGAAAATGTACACGTGCGTAGAGCAATTGCGTGTGCTCCGGCTGCGACTTGGGGTGTGTTGTCTAAATTAATAGATGACCCTGATGCAGACGTCAGAGAGTTTATCTGCGGACATTCAAAATGCCCAGATAAAATTCTAGAGAAATTTACGGAAGATAAATCCTACCAAGTAGTTGCTGCGGCAAGAAGTACACAGCTTAAACGAAAAATACGTCGCCAGAAGCGTGCAGTCGCAGTAGCTTTAACGAAAGCAATCAACCGCCTCAATAAGCATCGCTAAATACTTTTCTCAGAAGGATCTTTCTGAGGAGGGTTAGCGGCTGGAACCTCTAGTAGCCCAAAGTTCAAACTATCCAATAATGACATATTAGCTTGGAAGTCATTCAATGTAGCACTGCGTTTTAATGCGTCTAAAATGATTGAAGGTATCCGTGCGGGTGAAAATATTACACCGAATTGTTGATGTAATGCGATACGTGTAGCGGTTTCGTACGTAGCATCCACATACCCTTGAAGATACCCTTCAGCACGTCCTTGATTCGTATAAATCGTTTTGCACTTGTTATACCCGAAAACTCCTGCACATGCTAGTGCTATTAAGCAAGGCATCACTATGACTACAATTTTTTTACGCATTTCTTCGTCCCTATCTTAGTATATTTATTTGCTTTCACCAATCCATATCTACACCATTTTGTCGACAAAATATAATATCTAGGTGGATTGATTCCAAGAGAGCATTGCACTTCGTATTCTTTAGTGGACATTTCAAATACCAATACACCTAACGAAATCAAATGTATAACTGCAGTACCATCTACCGACGTTATACCTTCATCGGGGTGGCCTATCCAATAATCAAAACGTTCAAATCCGGGAGACACTATTGGAGGCGTTCCAAAGTAGATGCGATACTTAAGTTGCTTACGATAATATCGAGTACGCCATAGTTGAATGATGATGAAGGTTTCTTCTGCAGAAAACTTAGTAGCGCGCAATCTGATAGCTAAAGTATCTTGGTGAGGGATATCTGATTTCGTCTTTGAAGTACTCATTATTATAGAAATAGTCCATTTCTATAATAATGTGAATATTTGAACCGCCCTGCTCATCCTCTTTGCGCGAAGCGCACGACGGGGGTTTTGACTAAAATGACGACATTTTGAGAAGCTAGTCTTTGACCGCTTTCATCATTTTGAAGATTTTCGCGGCCATGATTGCATCATCGCGACCATTATGAGGGGTTCCTTCGAAATGTATTCCACAGACTCTACACGCTTTTTGCAGGCCCCCTTTCGTATGTCGCTTCAACGTATCAAGATATACTTGCTTGATGTTGATATGAGCTTGAGTAAAAGGGTAAGCACAACTATTTCTAGTGCAATCTTCTATAAGCTGCTTCTTGTCGAACTCCCCCCAAGAGCACAGAGTGATGTCAGAAAAATCTCCTACCCATTGAATAAACTCAAGTAGTGCCTTATCAAAAGGAAGTGCATTATCTACATTAGCCTGACCAATCCCCGTTAACTGAGTGCAGTATGTAGTGAGCTGAGTATTGAAGGTCGGCCGGCAGTAAAAACTTTGTGATTTCACGATATCGAAATTTTCATCGAGCAATACCGCGCCGATTTCAATCGTCTCATGAAATTGTTTGTCAGGGTCATTATGTTCCCAACACGTCGCCTCGATGTCTACAACTAAATATTTCATACTCCGGTACTTTCTTTTCTTTCCTGCCACAATCTTCTCATATGTTCTTGATTTGCTGCGCCTATTTTTCTTCTAGTTTCCTTAGAACACGGACGACCTATTAATGCTTTAATTATTTTTCGCTTCGCTTCCTCTGACATCTTTTTCCCTTTCCTACCTTCACCTACTTTTCTTTTATGCTCTTCAGAAAGGGTCTTACCTTTATTCCATGCAGGTCTTCCTTTGCCTGCGAGACTTATTTTAAATTTAGTCTCTTCAGAATAAATAGCGCCACTACTCCCTTCTCCACCATCGGTAAGATTGCAGAGGGTTCCTTCTTTCTTATCTCTACGACCGATGTATTTAATCCAGTATCTTTCCCAGGTGAATGCATCTTCTTCAGTAAGATTTTCGTTTAAGAAATAGGTGCGCACATTTTTAATACCTACTTTAAATATTTTATTTTTGAGAAGTCTGTTCAAAGAGCGATTTTGAAGATGTATTGCTACACGACATCTATAACCTTTCCCTTTGCCTACATAGAAAGGTACACTATTTTGATCTAAATACATGTATACGTAATATTCCATTAGTCTCTATCAATGTAGTTCAGTGCACTCAAGATCGACTACACAATATCTCATGACGAGTACCCTGTAGATGTATAATAGTTGTATTCCTTCTTATAGGTCTCACCTGCCCACGCTTTCATAGAATTCTGTATCAACCGCGAATTGCCTTCTGATGTTAGTACAAATACTCCCATGTAGGCCGCCGTACCTAGAGCGCGCTGTATTTCAAACTCTTCTGCTGAAAGTCTATCCCCTGTAGTACATATAAGATCTTGAGCTAACATTTGATTAACGGCGTCGCTTGAAACTTGTGTATGATAATGTACTTCGTAAAGTGATAAAGTAGACGCGTGGGTCGTCTCCAAGAAGAAGCCGCTAGGGCGCTCAACAAGTGCAGCATAGTACATCTGACATATGATATTATCTATATCAGTTAGAGGAGAAGTAGAAGTTTTTGTCCATGTATCACTCATAATTATTCTTTACCAAATATCCTTTCAATATCCTCTAGTCTGATGTCTTCTTTTAACATACGTATTTTCATATAAGGATTTAGTCCTAACGCTTGCTGCGTCTCATATTCCACTACAGATAGGTCCGTACCTATTTTAACCAACACTCGTTTCTTATACATCAAGCTTACTACCGCCGGGTCAACCCATGTAGGCATATTTATTGACGTATACTCTTTACACCCATTAAGTGTAAATTCTTCCGGTAGCATGTTCCCGTGAGTAAGATACTTCCATCCTTCTTCCGGCCGATAACCTAGGTAAGCATAGGAGTGCATGTACTGAAAGATATGTACAGGAGTATTATGAAGCCAGCCGTCGGGAACGTTATTATAATCCATCACAGATTGTTCATGCCTGATATGGTCGCAAGCTTCTTCTTCATTCGTGAATTAGGTTTAGTACATATCTTTCGAGGACCTTCTATAATAGTCCCTAAAGCCAATTGGACTTCGTACTCCTCTTCAGTAATGTCTTGAATGACTTCTAAGTACCCTTCATCAATTAACTTCTGAATCACGATGTCGCCAAATTGTTTTGCCGCAAGGGTACTCGTAGTGAATGTGCTCACTTCGCGCCAGTAGTATTTTGCGTCAGGGGATAAACAGACTCCTTCAGGTCCGAGCCACAATCGATACGGCACCCATTGCATACCATCAAAGCCCAATACAGTATCGTAATCGCTCATGCATGCGTTTAATTCGAGCATAGTCAGCTGAACGTAGTCAGCCTCCTCTACTTTACCATTTACCAGACGTTTCGATACGAAGGCTTTGTACATGCTATGTATACCCCATTGCGCGAGAGTTTGGGTATATATTTCATGACAGACGAAGAACTTAAAATCCAATTGGCGCTCGGCAGTATTAAGTGGTGGGATCTGTCCGAAGAACAAATAGAAAATATTGGGGATCCTGACACGATGGATTTTCTATATAACCTCACCTGTACTGAACGAGTAAACGACGTATTCGTATTGGAGTATGCACACCACGCATTCGCTGCCATACAACGTCGTAAGATTGAACTCACGGGGAATTTATTGTGAACCACCCTTTATTTGAATTCGAAGTACATATGGCTCTGGGTTTACCTGACCCGGTATTCCCACTACAAGAGGCATCGTATTATATTCAAGATCTCGAAGACGGCGCACGGATTGAAGAGATTTATAATGACGTAGAAAATCTAACCGAAATTTACTGCGTGGATCCTTACACGTATTCAGAATGTTGCATGCACCACCACGTATCTGCACTGAGATATCGCGTAGTACTAAATCAGCATTGCCCATCTGACCTTAGAGACATTATAATTGAAAAATATTATAGCGGCTGGCACTCAGATATCAATAAAGCAAATTTGACCGGCGCTAGGGTGTCGGTAGGATATCCTGTACCACACTAAACTCTCTTTCACGCGCGGCACCTACTCTAATAGAGCTAAACCAACTCTCGTCATCGATATTTACCTTAAACTTGCCTGTTCCCACTAAATGCCTTAGCTCTACAGCACATTTATCGGCCGGCTCTGGTAGTTTAATCTCAGGTCTGGTCGGATGCCATAATCTCTTAGCATAAAACTCCGCCTTGGCGGTATTATTCTCAGTGTTGTAAACTGCCCGCTCTATAATGACCGCGACGCCCGCAACCAATTCGTCAATAATCTGTAGTTGTGTTAATTCGTCCATTATACTCTCTTAGAAGCGCGCGACATACGCTCTATGCTCCGCGCGACTCAGCTTTAATTTCTTACCCACGCAAAAAGTAGTGCATAGTCTTTCTCGGGGGGATATTGCTCAGCAGCAGCAGCAGCAGCAGTAAACGATAATCTATCTTCCATAGTACCTAAGGCTATCTGCGCCCGGATTTCCGCAATAGATATTTGATGAAAGTCGTCGAAAAATTTGGGGTAGTTATGCTTAAAGGTTTTCTTATTCCAAATCCAGGCATTGGGGGCGAGGGAATCCAGTGGGGTAAATAATATGACGTGGTGTTCATATTCATATACATATATCACCGCGTCCAGGTATTTATCGGTTGATGCCATGGTGTATATACACATAGTTTGCTTACAAAAGGTCAAACGCAAAAAAATCAAACGCGTACGTACGGAACACTCGCTGAACTCTATATAGATCTAACAATACTTATTATTTCGCTGTGAATTAACTTATAACTCTATGAATTTGAATATAATATATATATAATTAAGATATCTAATATCAAAATTCGAATAGATACCTTAATTTGATACGAATAATTCTATTCAATCTTTGAATAGATATTATTAACTTATTCTATTCAAAAGTTGAATAGAATAAGTAGTACGTTGTTCTATCTAACATATCCTACTACGCCAATTAAGAAACCTAACATATCCTAACCCTATTTACTGGAGGCTACTCTTATGCGTAACTCAATGTCATTCTCTACTGCTGACCTGGCTACTCTCGCCAACTCAGTCACTACTACCAAAACCAAAGCCAGCTCTAATGGCAAGAACGCTCAGTACTATAAGGAGCGTATGGAAGCCCATATCGCCGACTTGGCTACCTCCACAGACGTCAACGTTCGTAAGGCTGTTGTGAGTTCTCTCAACGCTTCCGCTACCTGCCTCAAGAGTGTACTCGCTGGTGAGACTAACGGCGAAGTAATCGGAATCATCCTCACACATCCGAACCTGTCGAAGACCGTCAAAGCCGCCTATGTGAAGGCCAACACTGCTCTCGTTCAGAGTATCATCGAGAGTGCGGACGTTCAGGAAGACGAGCCGACTGACGATCAGGAAGACGATCAGTCCCTCACTGAGCAGGAAGTGTCTGACGCGTTGAATGCGTAGACGATCAGGTCGAAAGAGGATCAAGGATGATCCTCTCTGAGAGTTAGACTCTCACTGATGAGACCATTAGATTGGAGGATCAATGTTCAAGATCATTAAGGTCTTGGTAGTCATTGTTCTGGTGATTGTGTTGGTCAAGCATCTCGGTTCAGTGATTGCCTTTGTAGAAGGGGTTGCGTCGAAGATCGCGTTCGGATTAGACTCTTTAACCACCTGGATGAAGTAGGAGGATTGATGGCGCGTGCAGTACCTCATGTCTCACGTCCTAATCAAAACAAACGTTGGACGCCAGACGAAGATGAGATCTTTATCAAAGCGAGGTCTCATGGTGGAAGCATTGACAACATCGCAAGACGATTGGGAAGGTCTGCTTATGCTTGTGTCAGGCGTGAGCAGTGGCTTGTTGAACACAACCGCATGACGAGATGGGTAGATCGTTAAGGAGTATTGATGGATGACAAGCCTTGGAACAAGAGTCCTGCGACTCTCCACTACGTCTACTATGAGATGCCTGATGGGAAGATCAAGAAGTTCATCGAGCGAGGCGACATGGTCGACAGATGTATTGAGAGACTCGGATGGGCTCAGTTGAAAGTTGTTCGTGTCGAGAAGAAACGTGAAACCTAACGGAGGACTAAATGAAGTTAGCTCAACGCGTTCAGAAAGATAGTGCCAAGAAGAATGCTCGGAAGAAGATGACCAAGAGATTCAATCGTGAATATCGCTTGCAGGTGAAGAGAGCACTGCGTCAGATCGTCCGGCTGAGAGTTGATCCGCTTGTCGAGACTCCCGCCGTAGAGACTCCCGTCCAGATTGAAACTGAAACCAAGTAGGAGGAGCACATGAATCCGATTAGTGAAGACACCACCTTGCTGGCCAAGTCGTTCCAAACTTACCCGAAGTATCTCGATTTTCTTTCTCGCGCAGGCTCTCTCCAATACGTCTGTGCTGAGGTCAAGGCCGGTGGGTTCAAAGGCTTGAAAGAGTTCTACAAGAGCACGAAGAAGAATGGATGACCAGGAGAGAGAGGTTCAAGGAGCTCTCGGCTTGCTCAGAGACTATAAAGTAGGAATTGAGATTCGTCTTAATGACGGCGGCACGTGGCAGTATCATCATTCCTACCATAGAGCAACCAGTAGAGAGGAAGCCAAAGAGATCGCTATCAAAACCTACCTCTCAATGTTCTCTCGACGTATGTCTGCGAAAGTGATCGTCAGCGTTTACTACTGCACAGAGATGTCCTTTTAACCTTACAGGAGGATCATATGTCTTGTGAATGTCCTAACAATGCGCAACCGATCGTCGGCACTGCCGTCTTTCCGGAGCAGAAGTCTTCGGTAGAGATCTCCAAGAATGCCAAAGGAGATACTCAATACTCCATCAAGGTCTATGATGCAGACCCGAGCATCGCCTTGGAGAGAGCTCTTGGATTGAGAGCAGACATCGAGCAGAAGCTCAAGAGCTAAGGTCGAAAAGAGATCAGGGATGATCTCTTCTGTAGTTGAATACTATACTGATGAGACCAATAAGAAAGGAGAGCATAATGGATCTAATCAAAGTGTTGAAGGAGAGAGCTAATCTCTTCAGAGTTCAAGTTCATCCTGGATCGAACATCTTTGATCAAGCGGCGGGTAAGATGAGTGAGCTCGAGCGAGAGAACAAAAAGCTTACAGAGGAGCTAACCTTCTGTGAGAACCTGTTGAAGATGTTCGGAGAGATAGAGTTAGCTGAGACTGAGGATACTGTGGAGATGTATCCCACGACGAACA
>Ga0315273_10005211_pt1 | contig 16071 bp, 10 predicted proteins | sample YL17G02_0_MG_FD_205753 | JGI IMG/M metagenome (GOLD analysis project Ga0315273, IMG submission 205753) | Sediment microbial communities from Yellowstone Lake, YNP, Wyoming, USA - YL17G02_0 | ecosystem: Environmental > Aquatic > Freshwater > Lake > Sediment | place: USA: Wyoming | collected...
GACGACGTGCGGAACGCGACGCAGGAGGATATTCTCCGGCTCGCGATTCGGTGATGTGACCTCCCTCCCGAAGGTTACACACCTTCGGGAGGGTAATCCTGGACTCGGAGTCCCCACAGGTACCCTCCCGAAGGTCTGAACCCTTCGGGAGGGGGGCAAGGTGTGAAACCTTCGGGAGGGAATCGCCGGAGGCCATCTCGCGGAAAACGGCCTTGAGGTCCTCGAACAGGGTGGAGAGCGGGCCGAAGCCGTGGGGGCGCCAGACGGCGAGGACTCGCCTGTGGTAGGGGGCGACGGCCTCCCAGGCGGCGCGAATCTTGGCGGGGTTGTGCGCGTAGTCGTCGATCACCGTCACGCCGTTGGCGGCGCCCGCGACGTCGAGCCGGCGGCGGATGCCGCGGAAGCCGCTCAGCGCGTCGGCGACGCGGTCGAGCGGGTGTCCGAGCTGCTCGCAGAGCATCACGGCCTGGAGCGCGTTGGCGGCGTTGTGGCGGCCGAGGAGCGGGAGGTGGAATGCCTGGCCGCCCCAGGTGAAGCGGGAGCCTTCGGCGGAAAGCTCGGGCTGGAAATCGCGCCAGGGTTCCTCGCCCTTCGCCCAGGGGCCGACGGTGGCGTGCTTGACCTGGGCGGCGAACGTGGCGAAGAGCGCGGCCGTCTCGGGCAGGGGGAAGTGGTCGGCGGACATGTTCGTGATGATCGCCCAGTCGGGGCGGAAGCGCAGGAGCGAGCGGTCGCTCTCGTCGGCCTCGATGACCCAGCGGGCCGAGCGGCCTATTCGCGAATAACGCGAATAACGGACGTTGCCGATCCGCTCGGGGGTCTCCCAGTTGACGACGATGCCGCCGTTGACGACCGTCGGGTCGTCGCCGAGCGCCTCGAGGAGGAAGCCGACCATTCCCGTCACCGTCGTCTTGCCACTGGTCCCGGTGACGGCGATGCACTCGCGGCCCTCGGCGAGGCGGGCGAGCATCTCCGCGCGGTGGACGACCGGGACGCCGAGGCGGGCGGCGGCGGCGAGGTCGGCGTTGCCCGCCTCGATGGCGGTGCTGACGACGACCGCGCGGGCCGTGGCCGCGACGCCCGAGCCGTCCTGGGGGACGAGGCGGACGCCGGCGTGGCGGAGCTTCGGGAGGACGTCGAGGTCCTGGCCGGTGTCGAGATAGCGGTCCGAGCCGCTGACCTCGCAGCCTGCGGCGAGGAGCGCTTGGGCGAGAGGGTTCATCCCCACGCCTGCGACGCCGACGAGATGGTAGTGGCCGAGGTCCATAGGCCGGCTCCAAAGTGGGGGAGGCCCGCGGCCCGATTGTACCCGCGGCCTGACGCCGCTGCAACCACGGGCTCCTTCTTCTCGTAATCGTAATCTTAATCGTAATCGTAATCGATCTTGGTTCTCGGTGCCGTGGGAGGAGGGAGAGAAGACCGATTACGATTAAGATTACGATTACGAGAAAGCAGGGAAGGAGCCGAATCCGATGGGCTTGTGCCATTTGACAGAATGGGCGGTTGGCGGTAGGATCACAGGGCCTTTTCGAGGAAATCGGCCTATGAGCAATCGCAGGGTGGTCGTCACAGGACTGGGCGTGGTCGCGCCGAACGGGATCGGCACGCGCGAGTTCTGGCAGGCGACCCTCGACGGCAAATCGGGCATCGAGGCGATCACGGCCTGGGACGCGTCGCTCTTCGACACGCGGATCGCCGGGTTCGTCAAGGACTTCGACCCGCTGGTGTGGCTGCCGCGGGAGATCGCGCGGCGGGTGGACCGCTACGCGCTGCTCGGGCTGGTGGCCGCGAAGATGGCGATCGAGGACAGCGGCCTGGACCTGACGCGCGAGGATCGGGAGCGGGCGGGCGTGATTTTCGGGTCGGGCCTCGGCGGCCTGCTCTTCCACGAGGAGCAGATCGTCGTCGCCTACGCGAAGGGGCCGGACCGCGTCCACCCGCTCTGCGTGCCGCGGATCTGCCCGAACGCCGTGGGCGCCCACATTTCGATCCTGTACGGCCTGCTGGGGCCGAATTTCGTGGTCTCGACGGCCTGCGCGTCGGGCTCCCACGGGCTGGGACAAGCCTTGCGCGCGATCCAGCACGGCGAGGCGGACGTCGTCATTTCCGGCGGCGCCGAGGCCCCGCTGACGCGCTTCACGTTCGGGGCGTACAATGCGATGCGGGTGATGTCGAAGCGGAACGATGCCCCGCAGAAAGCCAGCCGCCCGTTCGACCGCCAGCGCGACGGCTTCGTCATGGCCGAGGGCGCGGGCTGCCTCGTCCTCGAGGAACTCGGCCACGCCCTGGGCCGCGGGGCACGAATCTACGCGGAACTGGCCGGCTACGGCGCCTCCTCCGGCGGCTTCCACATGGTCATCCCCGAGCCCTCCGGCCACGATGCCGCACGGGCGATGGCCCTGGCGATCCGAGACGCCGGCGTCCGCCCGCAGGACGTCGACTACATCAACGCCCACGGCACGTCGACCCAGCAGAACGACAAGTGCGAGACCCTGGCCATCAAGGAGGTCTTCGGCGAGTTCGCCCGCAAGGTGCCGGTCTCCTCGACCAAGTCGGTGACCGGCCACACGATCGGCGCGGCGGGCGGGATCGAGGGCGCCGTCTGCTGCCTTGCCATCCGCGACGGCAAGATCCCGCCGACCATGAACCTGGAAGACCCCGATCCGGAGTGCGACCTCGACTTCGTGCCGAACGTGTGTCGCGAGCGGAAGGTCGACGTGGCGATGTCCAACTCCTTCGGCTTCGGCAGCACGAATGCCTGCGTGGTGTTCCGGCGGTACGCGCCGTAAGGACCCGAGGAGAAGAGGATCACAGATTGCACAGATTTCACAGATAAAAGCCCGAAAAGCAAAGATCAGTTGCCAAGGTGAAGAAAAGGCTCAAAGCGCCCGGATTTCGTGTCTTCTGGCTTCACCCCAAGCTCCGTTCTTCTCTTCATCTGTGGAATCTGTGAAATCTGTGATCTCCTCTCGTCTGGCTTGCTTGGGGTCTTCTTGTTCCCGTCGTCTCTTGACTCTGTGGACGCAGTTAGGAAGCGGCTTCGATGCCTGATGCGAGTCCGATCTTCAGCAAGGTGGAGAGCATCCTCACGGGGATGGGGGTGCCGCAGGCCAAGATCCAGATGGCGTCCGACCTCAGGAAGGACCTGGGGCTGGACTCCTTTGCGGCCGTCGAGATCATCTTCGCACTCGAAGAGGAATTCTCCATCAAGATCGGCGACGAGGACATCGAGGGCGCCAAGACGGTCGGGGACCTCGTGAACGCCGTCCAGGGGAAAACAGAAGGCTGAGGCCGGGAGAAAGCCGGTTATCGGCTTTCGGTTGTCGGGTACCCGAAAACCGACAACCGACAACCGAAAACCATTTCCGCACGGAGGACGCCATGACAAGATACAGGGTTGCTCAGGTCGGGTGCGGCTTTCGGGGGCGATGCCACATCGAGGGGTTCCTGAAGAACCCCGACCGCTTCGAGCTGGTGGCGCTCTGCGACCTGATTCCCGAGCGCCTGAAGGCGGCGTCGGAGCAGTACGGGATCGCGAAGACCTATGCCGACGCCAACGCGATGCTCACGGCGGAAAAGCCCGACGTCTTCTGCTTCGTCACCCAGCCGAGCGTGCGGCTGCCGCTCGCCGAACTGGGCGTGCGCCACCGCGTCCGGGCGATCGCCTTCGAGAAGCCGATGGCCACGTCGCTCGCCGAGGCCCGGCGGATCACCGAGCTGTGCCGCGAGGCGGGGGTCAAGTTCATCGTCTCGCACCAGCAGAAGTACGGCCAGCACTGGCACAAGGCCAAGGCCGTGGCCGAACGCGGCGAGATCGGCGACCTGATCCGCATCCACGCCTCGTCGCGCGCCTGGCTCTCGCAGCTCGGCACGCACCTGGTGGACTACATTCTCTGGTTCAACGGCGCCCGGCGGGCCAAGTGGGTCGTCGGCCACGTCCACGGCCGCAAGGGGCTGAAGGACAGCCACCCGTCGCCCGACTACACCGAGGGCGAGGTCGCCTTCGAGAACGGGATCCGGGCCTTCATCCAATTCGGCTACCTCTCGCCCCAGTGGCTCGCCGACGACAAGTTCTGGACCGACAACCGCATCACCCTCTACGGCACCCACGGCTACGCCTGGGCGAACACCGACGGCGAATGGCGGGCCTTCACGAAGCTCTCGAAGGGCGAAGTCATCGGCGAGCAGCTCGCCTACTGGCCGGAACAGGAGAAGAACCTGCTCCAGCCCGCCTACCTGCGCGACCTGGCCGACTGGCTGGATGATGAGCGGAAGGTGCATCCCTGCAACGGCGATATCTCGTACCACGGCTTCGAGATCATGGAGGCGCTCTGCCTCAGCGCTCTCGACCGCCGCCGGATCGATCTGCCATTCAAGGAGATCCCCCGCGAAACCGCGCTGGCTCGCATGGCGCGGGAGTTGCCGGAAGCCTGAAACGGCGCCTGCGCGACCGGAAATCGACCGATCAGTCCGATCCGTCCGATCCGTCCGACCCGTCCGACCGGCACATCCGCTGAGGAAGGGGCGTGCGATGACTAGGCATGCGGCGATTTCGCGGCGCGGCTTCCTCCGACGCGGGCTCGCGCTGGTCGCGGCGCCGGCCGTCATCCCGGCCTCCGCGCTCGGACGCGGCGGCGCGACGGCTCCCAGCAGTCAGATCACCCTCGGCGTCATCGGATACGGCGGCAGGGCGCAGGACGTCCTCGGCCACTTCCTGGTCTTCCCCGACGTGCGCTGCCTCGCGCTCTGCGACGTCCGAGAGGGCGTGCGCAAGGTGGGCAAAGCCCGCATCGACGGCCACTACCACAGCGGCGATTGCCGCACCTACAACGACTTCCGCGAGATGCTCACCCGCGACGACCTCGACGCCTGCTTCATCGCCACGGGCGACCGATGGCACGCTCTGGCCTCGATCCTGGCCGCCCGCGCGGGCAAGGACGTCTACTCCGAGAAGCCCATCACGCTCACGATCGCCGAGGGCCGAGCCCTGGTCGAGACGATGGCTCGCCTCGGCACCGTCTACCAGGCGGGCCACCAGCGCCGCTCCGTCGACTCCTACCGCTTCCAGGTCGAGGCCGTCCGCAGCGGCCTGATCGGCAAGCTCCAGACGATCATCTGCCAGAACTGGGCGGGGCCGGTCGTCGGCCCGGAGGCCGCCCGGCCCGTCCCGCCCGGCTTCGACTACGAGATGTGGCTCGGGCCGACGCCCTACCATCCCTACACGAACGCGCGCGTGGGTGGCTGGAACTACTTCTGGGACACCGGCGCCGGCCCCCTCATCGGCATGGGCTGCCACTACACCGACATCGCCCAGTGGGGGCACGACAGCGACGGCACCGGCCCCACCGACTACGAGGGCGAGGCGGTCTTCGACCCCAACGCCTTCTCCGACACGCCCGTCACCGCCGAGATCCGGTGCACCTACGCCGACGGCGTGAAGATCCTCCTGCGCTCCAGCGGCACCTTCGACGCCCGCTACATCCGCTTCATCGGCACCGAGGGCTGGGTCCAGGTGGACGACGGCCCGAATCGCGTGACCGCGCAGCCCGCCTCGATCCTGGCGGCCCGGGGCATCTCCAACCGAAGCTGGGCGCATGCCGGCGACCACGTCCGCAACTTCCTCGACTGCGTCAAGACCCGCCAGCGAACCACGTGCTACCCCGAGAACGCGCACCGCGCGACGACGATCTGCCACGCTGCCAACCTCTGCATCCGTTTGGGTCGCAGGCTGAAATGGGACCCGCAGGCCGAGCGCTTCGTCGGCGACGACGAGGCGAACCGGATGGTCTCCCGGGCCATGCGCGCCCCTTGGCGGCTCTGATTCTCCCCCTCCCGAAGGCTCCAATGCCTTCGGGAGGGAAGACCAGCGGGCGCCGGTTCCGCCGCGGGCGTCTTCGCCCGCTTTGGAGTGCGGCGGCTCGACGCCGCTTTGCCTTCTCTGCTCTTCTCGTCCCGCCGCTCTGCGGCGGGATGCCCTGTGTTGGACGCTCCGCGTCCCTCTTCCTCTCTCCCGGAGGATGCGCCATGGCCCACATGGCTCCGGCGGACGGCCCGGTAGATGAAGGGGACCGTGAATCAGTGGCTTCCCGCGCCGAGAAAGCGGCGTCGAGCCGCCGCACTCCAAAGCGTCCAGCGGCTTTGCCGCTGGACGCGGCCCAAGCCGTGGCCGCCCGCGTCGCGCTCGCCCTCGCTGCCCTGCTCGCCGTGGGATCGCCCGCCTATGCCGGCGAAGCTCCGCCGAGCCCGGCGGACATCGAGAAAGCCGTAGCGGCCATCGCCGACTACGATCTCGGCAAGCCGCGCAAGCCGCTCCTCGAGGTCGAGCAGCTCATCCGCAGGGTCGGCGGACAGGCCGAGCTGACCCGCCATCTCGAGCAGCAGCTCCTCAAGGCGCTCGAATCCCCTGCATCGCCGGCGTGCCAGGTCTTCATCCTCCAGCAGCTCTGGATCATCGGCTCCGACGCCTCCGTGCCGGCGCTCGCGAAGCGGCTCCTCGACGAGAAGACGGCCCACATGGCCTGCTACGCCTTCGGGCGCAGCCCCAGCCCGCAGGTAGGGAAAGCCCTCCGCGATGCGCTGCCCGTCGCGCGGGGCCTGGCCCTCCAGAACGCCATCGCGGCGCTCGCCGACCGGCGCGACGCGGAAAGCGTCGAGGCCCTCGCGAAGCTCGCCGCGAGCGACGATGCCCAGATCGCCGACGCCGCGGTCGGGGCTCTCGGCCGGATCAGCGGCGAGCCGGCGGCGAGGGTGCTCACCGAACACCGCAAGAAGAGCGACGCCAATGCCCGCTTGGCCGCCACGCTGGCTTATCTCCAGTGCGCCGAAGGGCTGGCGGCCCAGGGCAAGAAGGAGCAGGCCGCGGCCATCTACGAGGAGCTGTTCAAGCCGGGCGAGCCGAAGCTCATCCGCCGCGGGGCACTCGTCGGACTGACGGGCTTGGGGGGTGAGCAGGCCGTCTCGCTGGTTCTATCGGTCCTTCGGGGCAGCGACCCGTGGCTCAGCACCCAGGCCATCGCAGCACTCCCGGCGTTGAAGGCGCCGGGGGCCGCCGAGCAGCTCGCCGCAGAGCTGCCCAAGCTGCCCCTGGCGGCTCAGGCACTCCTCGTGGTGGCGCTCGCCGAGCGAGGCGACCCCGCCGCGCGGCCCGCCATCGTCGCCGCCGTGAAGGCGCAGGCCCCGGAGGTCCGTGCCGCCGCGCTCGATGCCCTCGGCAAGCTCGGCGACGCGGCGGACGTGCCCCTCCTCGCCACACTCGTCGGCGGACCGAACCTGGACGATTGGCGCGCGGCCGGGGCCAGCCTGCGACGCCTGCGGGGCCAAGGCGTGGATGAGGCCATCGTGCGCGCGATGCGGGGCCGCTCAACCTACGATTGTGCCTCGCTGCTGGAGGTCCTGCGCGACCGCGGGGCCAAGGGCTTGGTGCCCGCGATCATTGCGGAACTGGGCCGGGGCGGGGATCCGCCGCCGGCTTCCGCATTCCGGGCGCTCGGCTGGCTCGCCCTGCCGGCGGACATCCCTGCCCTCATTGACCTCCTGGTCAGCCTGAAAGCCGACGCCGGGCGGACGGAGGCGGAGCTGGCTGTCGTCGCCGCGGCCAAGAAGATCCCGGAGGTGCCGTCTCAAGCGGAGGCCGTCCTCGCCGCTCTCGCTAAGGCGAAGACGGACGCCACGAGGGCCTCGCTCGTCCGGGTCCTGGGCGGCATTGCCAACGCCGATGCTCTCCGGGCGGTGCGGAGAACTCTGGAGGACCGCAGTCCCCTGGTTCACGACGCCGCAGTGCGCGCCTTGGCGGACTGGCCTGCCGCCGATGCCGCCGACTCGGTCCTTCGGATCCTCAAGACCGCCGACAGCGACGTGCACCGTATCCTGGCCCTCCGCGGCTACGTCCGCCTGCTGAACCTGGCGGGGAGCCGGCCCGTCGGGGAGACGGTGAAGCTCTACGCCGAAGCGATGAGCTTCGCGCGCCGGCCCGACGACAAGAAGCTCGTCCTGGCCGGCCTCGGCGATGTCCCCGCGCCGCAGGCGCTGAAGATGGCGATGGATTGCCTCGGCGACGACGCGGTGAAGGCCGAGGCGGCCCTCGCGGCGCTCCGGATCGCCCGCGCCATCTCGGCCACGCACCGCGACGAGGCGAAAGCGGCCATGGCGCGCCTCGCCGCGTCCACCGCCGACGCGGAGGTCCGCAAGCAAGCCGAGAGCGTCATCGCCCAAGGCGACCAGTTCGAGGACTACATCGTCGCCTGGCAGGTCGCCGGCCCCTACCTAATCGAGGGGAAGGACTTCAAGGAGCTTTTCGACATCGTTTTCCCACCCGAGAAGCCCGACGCCAAGGACGTCGCCTGGCGCGCGCTGCCCACCGGGACGGACCCCGCGAGGCCGACGATGCTGGACCTCAAGGCGGCGCTCGGCGGCGAGCAGCGGTGCGCCTACGTCCGCACGTGGGTTTTCTCGGAGAAAGCGCTGCCCGCACGCATCGAGCTGGGCTGCGACGATGGCAACAAGGTCTGGCTCAACGGCCAGCTCGTCCACTCGAAGAACCTCGGGGGCAAAGCGATTCCCGGGAGCGAGAAAGCCGACGTGGTGCTGAAGGCGGGCTGGAACTCGCTTCTGATCAAGATCACGCAGGCTACCGGCCCCTGGGAATTCTGCCTGCGGTTCCGCACGCGCGACGGCGCGCGCGTCGATGGGCTCCGCGCCGATTGCCTGCGGAGGGAATGAGAAACGGCAAGAGAGTCCGCGAAATCCGCCGTACGGCGGACGAAAAAGACGCGAAAGAGAACCGAGGAGAAGATACGAAGAAGAGGGTTTGACAGGATGAACAGGATAAACAGGATAGATGCAATGTCGGCTATTCGTCATTCCGTCATTCGTTTCCTCTCCTATCCTGTGAATCCTGTTTATCCTGTCAAGAACTCTTGTCTTCTCCCCTTTTCGCGTCCTTTTCGCGTGTTTCGCGGACTCCCTCTTCTCTTTCTTCATTTCGCGGAGACCTCCAGCCCCTCCGTGTCGAGGATCACGTTGACGCTCGCGCGGAAGTGGGCGGGGTCGCGGACGAAGGCCAGGTAGGACGTGAGCCGTTCGGCGGCGTTCACGCTGTTGTGGGCGAGGACCACGCTGCCGGGCGGCATGCGGTCGTGGCCCACCTGGAGGATGTCGAGGTAGATTCCCTTCCCTTTGTCGGGCGGGCCATCCGCATCCAGGTAGAGAAGATGAATGGGGCCTGAGAATCGGGCGACCGTGTCGAGCGCGTCCTCCGCGACGACGCGGGCGACGCCGGTCGGGTCGATGCGGCGGACGTTGCGTTCGGCCCGCTCGGCCTCCTTGGGCTTGATCTCGACGCCGATGAGCTGGCTCGCGGTGTAGCACGCGCCCGGCCCGACCGCGGCGCCGGCGTTCGAGATGAACGTGTTGCCGCAGAAGACGCCGGCGGCGATGAGGTTCTGCGGCTGGAGGATGGCGCTGATGGCGTAGAGGAGGCGCTGCATGCGCGGGGTGATGGCGGTCCAGGGGATCTCGAACCGCTCGGCCACGGCCTGGCGGTGCGCCAGCATCTTCGCGTGGTCGTAGAGCGCGTGGGGGAGAATGCCCGCCTGCTGGAGCACGGCGAGCGCCTCATCGACGACGGCGATCTCCTTCTCCAGCGGCTCGACCGCCTGATGCGGCTTGCCGTAGTCCATCCGATACTGCTGCCAGTCGGCGGCCCGATATTCGTGCGCCAAAGGGTGGCTCCTGCGGAAGTGGAATCTGGCCTCTGTCTGCCATTTCAGGATTCTCGTCGCCATCATACGAGTCAGCGGACGTGCATGCAACCGGCCCGGACGGTGACCCGCATGCCGCAGTGTTCGGCCCGAAAGGGGCCTTGACTCTGCCGCCGGCGCGGGGTAATCTCGCGGGTGGTGAACTGCACCGACTTGCTGGGGGCAGATTATGGGTCGCGCGGACCCGCCGTCACTCTTGGATATCGCCTTCTGCCTGCTCGTCTCCGCGCTGGTTTCCCTGCCGGCAGGAGCGCTTGCGGGCCTGCTTGGAGCGAGTCTGGCGTCCTGGCAATTCCTTTGGCCGTTGTCTTCCGAGAGCACAAAGGAGATCTGTTGGTTGGGGAGCTTGTTAGGTGTGGTTCCGGGCGGCCTCGCCGGCCTGCTGGTTCAGTTTCTCGAGGCCGATAGGAAATGGTACTCCGCGGTGCTGGCTTCCGTACTCACTTCGGGGTTCGTCGCAGGGTTTCTCCTGTGGGTCAGCCTCTTCATGCTGAAATCGGCAGGCTGAATCCCCGGTGAGGGTGGCGATCCCGTGGCAGGCGATGAAGACCAACCCGCGGACATCCTCGCGCAATCTCTAGCCGGCGGCGTCTTCTGTCCAGTTACGGATTACGAATTGCGGATTACGGATGGTCCCGCCCAGAAATACCCTCCCGCGGACCTGAAGCCCGCGGGAGGGAAGATGGCTACAGCGTCCACCCTTTCCTGTATTCCCTGTGCACGAACTGGTTGATCTCGGGGACGTTGGTCGAGCGCATGGCCGCGACGTCCCAGGCGATCTTCTTGGGCGTGCGGAGGGCGAGGTTGCCGGCCAGCACGATCTCGGCGAGGGGGCCGGCGAAGTCGGGGAAGTTGGCGCCGCAGGGCGTGCCGCCGCGGATGGCGCGCTTGAACTCGCCGTAGACGCGCTCGGGGTTGGCGTCGGGGATGCGGGGGAGCGTCGGGCGCGGGAGGCCGGGCTGCATCTCCTTCATCTTCGTTTCGGGGATGATGCGGCCGTTGAAGAGCGTGGCCTTGTCGCCGACGATGATCTGGCCGTTGTCGTTGAGCTGGCGGTCGGGCTCGAGTTCCTTGGGCCGCTCGGCTGTCTTGCCGCCGTCGTACCAGACGAACTTCAGGGGCGGTAGCAGCTCGCCGCGGGCGGGGAACTCGTAGGTGATGACCGACCAGTTGGGATAGGTCTCGCCGTTGTGGCCGGAGTGGACGGCTTGGACCTCGAAGGTCTTGGCCTCGGCGAGCTTGAGCGCCCAGAAGGGGCCGTCGAGGGCGTGGCAGCCGATGTCGCCGAGCGCGCCCGTGCCAAAGTCCCACCAGCCGCGCCACGAGGAGGGGTGGTAGACGGGATGGTAGGGCCGCTCGGGAGCGGGGCCGAGCCAGAGATTCCAGTCGATGTGGGGCGGGCAGGGTGGGGTCTCTTTCGGGCGTTCGAGGCCCTGCTTCCACCAGCGGCCGGGGCGGTCGGTCCAGATGTGGAGCTCGCGGACGGGGCCGAGGACGCCGGCCCAGATCCATTCGCAGAGCACGCGCTGGTTGTCGCCGCAATGGCCCTGGATGCCCATGACGGTGGCGACCTTTTTCTCGCGGGCCATCTCGCCGAGGCGGCGGGCCTCGAAGATCGAGTAGGTGAGCGGCTTCTGCGTGAAGCAGTGTTTGCCCATCTTGAGGGCCATCATCGAGGCGGGGGCGTGGCTGTGGTCGGCGGTGGAGACGGTGACGACGTCGATCTGCTTCTCCATCTCCTGGAGCATGACGCGGTAGTCCTTGAACTTCCTCGCCTGGGGGAAGCGGTCGAAGGTGCCGGCGGCGTAGTTCTCGTCGATGTCGCAGAGGGCGACGATGTTCTCGGTCGAGGCCATGCCGCCGACGTCGCTGGCGCCTTTGCCGGAGCAGCCGATGCCGGCGACGTTGAGCTTGTCGCTCGCCGGCGGCTGGCCCTCCGCGCCGAGCACGCGGCCCGGGACGAACGTGAAGGCGAACGCCGAGGCGGCTCCGCCGAGGAAGACACGACGAGAGACGGGGTGCTTCATGGGCTCTCTTCTCCTTTAGCCGGCTTTGCTCATGAAACGCGCGAAGCTCCAACAACACGCTCCCTCCCGAAGGTTTCACACCTTCGGGAGGGTATTCAGGAAGATCCCGCGGCATACCCTCCCGAAGGTGTGAAACCTTCGGGAGGGGGCCAGGTGTGAGACCTTCGGGAGGGAAGAGGTCTCCTACTTCCCATCCACCTGGGCACGGATCCCTTCGAGCTTGGCGCCATCGGGCGCGCGGACGCGGAGGCAGGCGGACCATTCGCCGCCGCCCTGTGTGATCTTCATCAGGACGGTGTTCCAGCCCTCTTCAAGGGTCACCCTCGCCTGGTCCGAGCCGGGCGAGTTGGGACGGGTGGCGTTGTTGGCGTGGACGACCTTGCCGTTGAGCCAGACCTTGATCCCGTCGTCGCTGCCCATCTCGAAGCGGGCTTGCTGCTTCTTCGGCGAGTAGATGCGGGTCTGGAGATAGGCGGCGCGGTCGTTGCCCCCGAGGACTTTGTCCAGCTCGAGGAGCCACGGCCTGTCGGGGGTGGTGCCGACGGGCATGACCTTCCAGGCGACGCCTTTCGCGTCGGGCTTCTCGGGCGGGAAGACGACGTCGAAGAGCCCTGGGCCTTCGGCGCCTTCCTTGACGAAGGGGCCGGCGACCTGCCAGGCGGTGATGTAGTCCTGGAACTTCTCGGCCATGTTGATGGCCTCTTGGGCCTCCTTGGCGACCTGTGGGTTCTTGGCTTCGGCGATGGCCTGGCGGAGCGCGGCGACGGCCTCGTCGCGGTGGGAGCCGATGAGGGAGCGGGCGATCTTGACCTCGGCGAGGAGGGCTTCGTCGTGGAGCGCCGCGTCGCCGACGCACTTCTGCGCCATCTTCAGCGCGCCCAGGCTGGCCACGCCCGCCATGCCGCCGAGCACCATCTTCTTGTCCTCGGGCCGCTGGGCGGCGGCCATCGCGTCCTCGTACATCTTCACCGTCTCGTCGGCGGGCCTGTCCGTGAGGAGGCCGATGGCGCGGACGTAGCCGCGCAGGGCGAGGACACGGCGGGCCAGCGGGGCCGAGCTTTTCGCGATCTCGATCAGGTCGGGCGCGGCGGAGCCGTCCGGCCAGTCGGCGAGCGTGCGGAAGGCGGCTTCCTGGGTCTGGGCGTCCTGGTCCTTGAGGGCCGTGCGGACAGCGCCGAGCGCCTTGGCTCCGCCGATGCGGCCCAGCTCGCGCAGGAGAGTCGCCCGCGCGGGAGCGGGCGCCTGCGCGTAGGCCGCCAGGAGCGGCTCGGCGCACTTGTCGGGGTCGCCGACGCGGCGGGCGATGGCCGTGATGGCCTTCTCGGCCGCGCCGATCTCGGTCGGCTCGGTCGCCTTGACGAGGAGGCGGACGAAGAGCGGCAGCGCCTTGTCGTCCGCGATGTCGGTGAGCGCCTTGAGCGATTCCGCGCGGACGCCGGCATCCGCGTCCTCAGCGGCCTTCAGGAGCGTGGGCGTGACGCGGCTCCCGCGGAGCGCGAGGCAGCGGACGATTTCGATCCGGGCCGCTGGGACGGCGGTCGCGAGCGCCTGGGTGAGGGCGGCGGACACTTCGTCGCCTGGGATGGCGTTGACGCCGTTCCGGGCGGCTTCCATCTCTTTGTCCTTGGCCTTGACGAGGGCGGCGACCAGGACGTCGGCGGCCTTGGGGTCTTTGAGCGCGGCCAGGCCCTCGTAGGCGGCGACGCGGACGCCCTCGTTGGGGTCTTCGGCGGCGGCGAGGAAGGCGGGGAGGCCCGCCTTGTCGCTGCGCTGGGCGAGGACGCGCAGGATGCCGGTCTTCATCGCCGGGTCGGCGGTCCGCAGACGGGCGGTAAGGGCTTGGGTCACTTCGCCGGCCGGCATCACGCCGAGGGCTTCCATCGCGGCGCCGCGGACCTTGGCGTCCTCATCGGCGAGGGCGCGGAAGATCATGTCCAGCTCGGCCGCGCCGCCGGCACGCCCGACGCCGATGATGGCCGCGCAACGAACGTAGCCTTTCGCGTCGAGGAGCTTGCGGTACATGGCGAGGGCGGGGGCCTTGTCGCCCTGGGCGCAGAGCTTGTCGGCGAGGAGGAGATAGGAGTCGGTGGCCATCGTGCGGGCGCGGGGGCTGCCCTTGTCCATCGCGGCGGCGAGGGCGTCGGTGGCGGAGGGGGCGCCCGTGAGGGCCAGGGCCTCGCAGGCAGCGACGCGTACGGCGTCGTCGGCCGCGTCAAGCTGTTTGATGAGGGCTGGGGCGGCGGCCTTGTCGCGGCGATAGCCGAGCGCGTTGATGAGGGCGATGCGCAGGTCGGGCGTTTCCGCGGCCTGAAGGGCGGCGGCGAGCTTCTCGCTGGCCTCCGGGGCGGGGTTGTTGCTGAGCGCGCGGCGGGCCCAGTCGCGGACCTCGGGGTCCTTGTCGGTCAGCTCCGCGGCGAGGGCGTTGACGGATTCGGCGCGGCCGATGTGGAGAAGTTGTTTGGTGAGCCAGATGCGGGCGGGCTTGGGGAGGTCGGTCGCGAGCCTGGCCGTGATGGCTTTCGAGACCGCGGCGCGCTCCGCCTCCGCGCCGGGCCGGCTGGCGCGCCAGCAGATCGCCTGAAGCGTCTCGCTGGGGCCTTGGCGCTCCGGGATGTTGTCCGAGCCGATCTTGGGCAGGAGCGCGTCGATCACCTTCCCGTACGCGGCTTCGAGTTCCTGGGGCGCCCGCTTCTCCGCTGCGCCTTCGCCGCGAAGCTCCTTGATCAGCGCGTCCACCACCGCCGGCTCAGCCGCGACCGCCAAAGAAGAGAACCCCAGAACCGCCACAGCGACGAATCCAAGCAGCCTGCAAGGTCGCATCGGCAAAGCCCTCAGAAGAGAAGAAGAAGATTTGCACCGCCAAGGACGCCAAGAAGACCAAGAGAAATCCGTGGGACCGGTGGGACGCGCGGGACACACCGGTCCCACAGGTCCCACCCGTCCCACCGGTCCCACTCCTCTCCTCACGCGGGGAGCATCCAGGGCTCCCGATACGGATAGCTGCGCAACCGATTCGCCTCGTCGTCGCCGAGGAACTCCTCCTTGTCGGGGTCCCAGCGAAGCTTGCGGCTGAGGCGATAGGCCACGTTGCCGAGATTGCAGAGGCTGGTGGCCCGATGGGCGATCGCGACGTCCATGATGGGCCGCCGCCGCGTGCGGACGCAGTCGAGGAAGTTTGACATGTGGTTGTCGCTGCGATAGACGGCGATCTCGCCGCCGGTCGGCTCGAAGATGGCCTTGCGCTCGGTCGCGAAGTTGTCCCAGAACGCGAGCGTATCCTTGTCGCCGACGAAGAAGGCGCCGTACTCGCCGCCCTTCGGCTCGCCGGGCTGATCCCAATGGAGCGTCCAGTCGGGGTTCTTGAACTCGTAGGTGACGCTCATCGTGATCGGGTTGTCGTAGAGGCCGGGATGGCGGGTGCCGGTGGCTTCGATGGAGACGGGGCCGGTGTGGTCGACGTTCATCGCCCAGGTGACGACGCCGTAGATGTGGGCGCCGCGGTCGCGGATGTTGCCGCCGCCCGAGCACATCAGCCAACGGAAGTTGCCGTGGCAGTGCGCCGGATGGTACGGGAAGTAGGGAAGCGGGCCGAGCCAGCGCTCGTAGTCGAGCGTCGGCGGGACGGGCTGGGGCGGCGCGGGCGGATGGGCGGGGTTCGGGTAGTGCCAGCAGCGGACCTCACGGACGCGGCCGCAGTAGCCGTTGCGGACGTACTGGGCGACGTAGCGGCCGGTCATCGAGCGCCACTGCGTGCCCATCTGGATGACGCGGGCGTAGCGCCGCGCCGTGCGAACCATCGCCTGGCCCTCGGCGACGGTGACCGAGAGCGGCTTCTCGCAATAGACGTCCTTGCCCGCCTGACAGGCGTGGATCGTGTGGAGCGGGTGCCAGTGGTCGGGCGAGGCGACGACGACGGCGTCGACCTCCGGCTGGTCGAGCAGCTCGCGGAAGTCGTGGAAGGCGCGGGCCTCGCCGCCCGTGGCCTTCTGGGCGGCGGCGCAGCGATTGCGGTCGATGTCGCAGACCGCGACGACGACGGCGTCGGCGCGGCTCCGGCTCAGCATGCCGTGGAGATGGCCACCGCCCATGCCGCCGACGCCGATGTGGCCGGTGGCGACGCGGTCGCTCGCGGGCACTCCGCCCGCGCCGAGCGCGCGGCTGGTGAGGAAATAGGGGGCGGCGGCGAGGGCCGTCGCGCGACGGAGGAAGCTCCTGCGAGAGAGAAGGCTGCTCATCTGATCCTCCGAGTGGGACGGGTGGGACCTGTGGGACGGGTGGGACCGGTG
>Ga0315273_10005213_pt1 | contig 16070 bp, 15 predicted proteins | sample YL17G02_0_MG_FD_205753 | JGI IMG/M metagenome (GOLD analysis project Ga0315273, IMG submission 205753) | Sediment microbial communities from Yellowstone Lake, YNP, Wyoming, USA - YL17G02_0 | ecosystem: Environmental > Aquatic > Freshwater > Lake > Sediment | place: USA: Wyoming | collected...
CCAGGTCCCACAGCGTCAGAACGCGCCGCAACCGCGGCGCCGAGGGAGAAGCACCCGAGGAGCTAGCCATAAGAATCCGGCATTATAACTCGGAGTGCGGAGTGCGGAGTGTCGAACATTCCGCACTCCGCATTCCGCGCTCCGCACTACAATAGGGGCTGCTGGGAGGTGATTATGAGACACCGGCTTGTTTCCGTCGCCCTGGTGGCGATTCTGCTGACCTTCGGCGGCTCCCCGCTGCTGGCGCAGAAGGGAAAGGGCAAGGGGAAAGGCAAGCAGGAAGGGTCCGCCCAAACAGCGGGCGACAAGGTCCGCACCGCGCTGCCGGAAGGCGAGAGGGTGTTCACGCAGCAGGAGCGCGTGGTGGTGACCAACTGGTTCCGCGACAACCGCAGCGGCCTGCCTCCCGGTCTGGCCAAGCGCGACCGTCTGCCGCCGGGCCTGGAAAAGCAACTGCGTGAGCGTGGAACCCTGCCGCCCGGCCTGCAGAAGAAGATCCAGCCGCTGCCCGTTGCGCTGGAGCGCCAGCTTCGGCCGCTGCCGACCGGTTGGCGTCGCGTCGTGATTGCCGGCAACGTCATCCTGATGAACGAGCGGACGGCCACCGTCCACGACATCATCCGCAACGCGATTCCCTGACCAGGAGAAGCCGCGCAGGCTTATCCGCGGGTGCCTCCGTGCTTCCGTGGCTGGAGGCTCGTCACTCATCACTCATCACTATCTTTTCAGGCGGGCTGGGGAATCGGGACCGGGCCGAGGATCCGCAGCAGGCGGTCGATTGCCGAGGTGGTGAGGGAATCGCCGGTGCGGCGCAGTAGTTTCGCGAAGACGCGCAGGCCGCCGGGCTTGCGCGGGGCGCCGTCCCCGCCGGCCTGCTCCACTTCACTGCGGCATTGCTCCAGGAAGGCGCGGACCAGCCCCGGGTCGAACTGCTCGCCGCTGCACTCGACCAGCTCGCGCAACGCGTCGTGCGGGGGCACCGGCTCGCGATAGGCGCGCTCGCTGGTCATGGCGTCAAAGGCGTCGGCCACCGTGAGGATGCGCGCCGGCAGCGGGATGGCGGCGCCGGTCAGTCCGTCCGGGTAGCCCTTCCCGTCCATCCGCTCATGGTGCGAGCGCACCACCGCCCGCACTTCCGGCCAGGGAAAATGGACCGAGGAAAGCACCTGGTCTCCTATAAGCGGGTGCGAGGCCATCTCACGCCGCTCCTTGTCGTCCAGCGTGCCCGCCTTGTGCAGCAGCGTGCGATCCAGCACGATCTTACCGATGTCGTGCAGGTAAGCGCCAATGCGGATGCCGGTGCTCGACTTCTCCGGCATGCCCAGCCTGGCCGCCAGGCCGGACGAATAGCGGGCCACCCGCAGCGAGTGGCCGCGCGTATAGATGTCCTTGGCATCGATGGCGGTTGAAAAAGCCTGCACCGTATCGAAGTACGTGTCGGCCAGCGATTCGCACAGCCGCAGGTTTTCCTGCACGGCGGCGCGCAACTGCTCCACCAGGGCGTGCTGCAGCAGCAGCATGGCGGCATAGGGCCCCAGCGTCTCCAGCGCGCCCCGCTCGTGCTCCCCGGGCGGGCGGCCGTTCAGGCAGTTGCCCGCCAGTAGCGCGCCGGCCAGTTGCCCGCGAACGACCAGCGGCAGGATTCCGGCCATGCCCCACTCGGCCGCCAATGCGCGCAGCGGGGCAGGCAGCCGCTGCTCGCCGGACGGTATCCACTCCGGGCAGCGGGCCAGTTCCTCGATTTCCGCGCGGGACGGCGCCCGCAAGGCGGCAGCCTCCATCTCGCGCAAGCTGCCCGGCCGCATTCCTTTCACTGCTGCCGGATACAGCCGCCCCCCTGTGTCACAACCGAGCAGCGCGCCGCGAGGCACGCCCACCGACCCCAGCAACAGATACAGGATCGACCGCGCCGCCGAAGAGAACTCGTGCGCCTCCACCGCATGGCGGCCCAGGTCACTGAAGGCGCCCAGCGTGAATTCCAGCCGCTGATATTGTTCGCTTCTCGTCTTCACGGTTTCCGCACCGGGACACGCCCGGCGATCCCCAGCAACTCGAACAGCAGCCGGATGTCCTCCGGCACCGACACGAACTCCAGCCGGGCCTCGCCCTGCCGGGCATTCTCGATCACATCCAGCAGGTAGGAGATGCCGATGCTGTTGACCATCGAGGCGCGGCCGAAGTCGAGTTCGAGCGCGCGGCAGCCGCGGCTGAGCAAGGAGCGGCATTCCTGCTCCAGCAACTCGCCGCCGCTCTCGTTCAGGTAGCCGTCCAGATAAACGACCGCGCTGCCGTTTCTTACCCTAGATTCCAGACGCAGCTTGTTCATGTTCAGGTAACCCCGCCGTCCGGTTTTCTCCGCCGTACGGGAATTTCTTCGTCATGCGAATGGTGGTGCCGTTCAGGTCGCTGGACACGATCACCTGGTCCATGACCGCGTGGATGATCTTCAATCCGTGGCCACGGTGCAGGCTCGACTGCCCGGGGCCGGCTCCCCCTGGAGCAAAGGGCGCGCCAGGATTGCTCACGGCCATTTCAATGCAACCAGGCCACGCGGCGAGTCGCACCTCGACACTGGCGGAGCTGGATTGGCTTCCGTCCGTCCGGCCGTGCTCGAAGGCATTGAGGCAGGCTTCCACCAGCGCGGCCCGCGCTTGCGAAGCTGCCTGTGCGTCGCAGCCGGCGCGCTCGGCCAGCAGATCGAGCGCCCGCACCGCCGCCAGCTCAAAGTCCGCCTCCGGCGGCAGCCGCAGAACCGTTTCCCAGCGGGCGGCAACGCAGCCGTCGGACCGCGCGGCGATCAGTTGGTTGAACCGCTCAAAATCGAGCAATTGGGCGTCGTGGCCGGCGGCCCATTCCGCGTCGCCGGGCTCCGGCTGCCGCATCACCACCCACTTCTCCACGCCCGCTGTTCCTGCCGAGGTGGTGCGCGACTCGGAGAACGGCATTGCTTGCCTGACGCGATTCTCCATCTCTTCCAGCACGCTTCCCAGCCGGGCTTCCGGGTCCGCAACAGCGACGGCCAGCAAGGCTGCCGAACCCGCGGCGGGTGGTGCGCCGGTGAAACCGTAACAAAGAAACAGCTCGCCGCCCGGCAGCGGTTCGCCGGCGACTTCGCAAACCTCACGAAACCGCAGGCGCGAAGGAAACGTCGCCGCCGGAACCGCTTCGGCCAGGCCGCCGGCGATGCGCCGGCGAAGCGGCTCGCGGGCCAGCTCGCCGTCCGCGGCGTGGGCGGCCGCGAGCACTGCCGTGGCCAGCCTTGCCGCCTCGCTCTCGATCGTTTCGGGACGCGCCAGTTGCAGTGCGGCCCAATCCCGCGCAGCCGGCCAGCGCCGCGGCATCCAGCCGGCGGGGCCGGCGACGGCCAAGCCCGCGCCGGCAAGGTTCGCAAGCACGTCATCGAGCGAAACCCGGCCGCGCCACTTTTCGGCTGCCGTGGGGTAACGTTCATCAGCCAGCCATTCGAGCGCGCAACGGCGTTCCAGGCTGCCCAGCCGCGCGCCCAGCACCGCCGGAAAATACGCGCCCAACGTGCCCCGACGGAGGTCGGCAACGTAGGCGCGGACGAAGGCGAGTGTGCTGTCCAGTGGCGTGCCTGCCAGCGCGGCGGCGTGTACCACCGACGAGAGGACAAACGGGTCGGCCGCGCAGTAGGCGGAGAATGGTCGGGCCGCCTCGCCGCAGAATTCCACTCCTAAGTGGCGCGCCAGACCCTCAGCCAGCAGCGTGCCTTCCCGCGCCGTGAACTCCTCGATCGCCACCACTTGCCGGGCCCACCTCGATGCCGCCGGCCCCGAAGCGGTGGCGACCACGGCCAGTTCGGGCACACTGGAGCGCGCAACGGGGGCCAGCACCTCGTCGGTGGCGTCATCAACCAGCAAGCAAACAGGCCCGATCTCGGCGGCCAGCCGGCCAAGCGCGGCGAAAAAACCGTAGGAATCGCTCGCGGCTGCGTCCAGCAATTCTTTCCAGGCGGCAAGATCCTCGCGCTCCGCCAATCGCGCCATGGAAGCCCGCGATAGAACAGGTTTCGCGGTGCTATCGTTCGGCCCAGGCGGCAGCCTGCGCCACTCCAGGCAGGCCAGCAGTTGCGCGGCGACTTCGGCGGCGGCGCCTGCCGGCAAGGGCTGATAACCGAGGCGCAGAATCGCCGTCGCCACTTCTCGCCGGCCCAGCAGCGCACCGTGCAATTGAAGGAGCAGATCCGTCTTGCCGCGGCGTGGCGCCCCTTCGATCGCCACCAGTCCCGGAAGGAACCGTTTGCCGAACAGTTCACCCAGGCGCGCCGCCTGGCGCCGGGGCAGAATTGCGGCCATGAGCGAACGCTAACACAAGGACGGCCGGGATTCAACATTTCCTAATCAAAATGTTTCGGAGGGGTCATGGCCTGCGCTTTTGTGCCGCCGGCGTCCCCCGGCAATGCCGAACCGGGCGGTAGTGGTGTATATTCCCCACCATGAGAAGCGCTGTTTGTTTGGTGATGTTCGTGCTGTTCACCTTTTGCGTCCGCGCGCAAGAACCGATCAGGCTTTGGGCCGGCGACGCACCCGGCGCGCTCGGCAAGGAAGACAAGGACGTACCCACGCTGACGCCCTACCTGCCCGACCCGGCGCGGGCCACGGGCGCGGCTATCGTCATATGCCCAGGCGGCGGCTATTCGGCGCTGGCGCAGCACGAGGGCAAAGATTACGCGCTGTTCTTGAACGAGCAGGGAGTGGCCGGGTTGGTGTTGAAGTATCGCCTGGGCAGCAACGGCTACCGGCACCCGGCGATGCTCGAGGACGCGGCACGGGCCGTGCGTTTGGTGCGTGCCCGCGCCGCCGAGTGGAAGGTGGACCCCAAGCGCGTGGGCATCATGGGCTCGTCGGCCGGCGGCCACCTGGCCTCCACTTTGCTCACTCACTTTGATTCCGGCAAGTCGGACTCGGCCGACCCGGTCGAGCGCGAAAGCTCCCGCCCCGATCTCGGCATCCTCTGCTATGCGGTGATTTCCATGCTGCCGCCTAACGTACACACGGGATCGCGCGACCGGCTGCTGGGCAAAGACCCGCCCGAGGAATTGTCGAAGCTGCTTTCCAATGATTTGCAGGTGACGCCGCAAACGCCTCCCTGCTTCATCTGGCACACCTGGGAGGACAAGGGAGTGAAGGTGGAAAACAGCCTGGAGTTCGCGGCCGCGCTGCGCCGCGCCGGCGTTCCCTTCGACCTGCACGTCTTCCAGCAGGGCCGTCACGGCATCGGCCTGGCCGGCGGCCACCCATGGAGCAAGGACTTGGTCTTCTGGCTTAAAGCGCAGGGATTCGTCAGGTAGGGACCATCCGCAGATTGCGCAGATTCATTCATCGGCGGATTCCGACTACCGGCCGATGAGGGCGAGAAGCTTGGAGCGGGCGGCGGCAGCGTGCTTCGCCGACGGGCAGACGGCCATGATCGTGTCGTCGCCAGCGAGTGTGCCGACGATTTCCGGCCAGTCTTCCTGGTCCAGCGCGACGGCAAGCGGCTGCGCGTTGCCCGGATCGGTGCGCAGCACAAGGATGTTCTGCGCCTGCCGCACGTCTTTGAGAAACTCCCCCGCGACGCGTTTCAAATGGCGCTCTACAGGACGCGCCAGCGCCAGCGCCCCATGCGTGGCTCCCGCCGTCACCAGCAGTTCCTTGTAGCCATCCGTGGTCTTCGCCAGTCTCAGATCATGAAGGTCGCGGGACAAGGTCACCTGGGTGGCATGGATCCCGAGACGGCGGAGCTTCTCGGCCAGTTCCTCCTGGGTATGGATGGGCCGCGCGCGAATCAGCTTCAGAATCTGTTCCTGGCGATAGCGCTTGATCATAAGAAGCTGTCAGCTATCAGCTTTCAGCTATCAGCTTGCGAGTTCTCAGTTGTCAGTACTGCTTCCTGCCTACTGCCTACTGCTTGCTGCCTACTGCTTACTGCTCTGCCAGGCAGACAACCGGCGGCGGGCATCTTGCAGCGCGGCGGCGACTGCCCGCGGGCCGGTGCCGCCCGGGACCTCGCGGCGCGCCACGCCGGCGGCGCCTTTCAGCCATTCGAGCACGTCTTCGTCAAAGGCGGGGCTGAACTCGCGCAGTTGCTCCAGCGTCCACTGCTCGGGAGCGCGGTCGTGTGCCAGGCCGGCGCGGACGATGCGGCCTACGGTTTCATGCGCCCGCCGGAAGGGCACGCCGTGCAGCGCCAGGTACTCGGCCAAATCGGTGGCGCAGGCCCAGCCGCCGGCCGCGGCCGCCTCCATCGCCGCGCGGCAGGGCGTGGTGGTCTCGACAACAACCCTGGCGATGGCCAGCGCGCCCAGCAACTGTTCAGCGGCATCGAATACCGGCTCCTTGTCTTCCTGCAAGTCGCGGTTGTAGGTGAGCGGCAGGCCCTTGAGCGTGGTGGCCAGCGCCACCAGGTGGCCGAGCATCCGCCCGGTCTTGCCGCGAAGCAGCTCCAGCGAGTCCGGGTTCTTCTTCTGCGGCATCAGGCTGCTGCCGCTGGTCACCTCGTCGCCCAGTTGCAGGAAGCCGAACTCCTCACTCGAATAGAGAATCCAGTCCTCGGCCAGGCGGCTGAGGTGAACGAAGACGCAGCTCGCCGTGAAGAGGAACTCCAGCACGAAGTCCCGGTCGCCGGCGGCGTCGAGGCTGTTCCGGGTGATAGCGGCAAACCCCAGGTCGCGCGACAGTGCCTCGCGGTCGATTGGCAGGCCGCTGCCGGCCAGCGCTCCGCTGCCCAGCGGCATGGCGTCGGCTGCCTGGTAGCAGCGGGCGAGCCGGCCGCGGTCGCGCGCCAGCATCTCAAAGTGCGCCAGCAGGTAGTGCGCCCACAACACCGGCTGGGCCCGCCTGAGGTGCGTGTAACCGGGGAGAACCAGGTCGCCGGCGCGCTCCGCCTGCTCCAGCAGCGCTTCGAGCAGCGCATTGAGCGCCGCCTGCGCGCCGAGGATTTCGCCCTTCAGCCAGATGCGGAGATCGAGCGAGACCTGTTCGTTGCGGCTGCGCCCGGTGTGCAGTTTGTCGGCCAACCCGGCGCCGCCGCGCTCGGCCAGCTTGCGGATCACCAGGGTGTGAACGTCTTCGTCGGCGGCCCCTTCAAAAAAAACCGCCGGGTTGGCGCGGGCTTCACCGGCGATGGCCTCCAGCGCCCGGCAAACCTGTTCCGCCTCGGCAGCCGAGTAGATGCCGATGCGCTCGAGGGCATGCACCCAGGCGCAACTGCCCTCCACGTCGGCGTCGAGCAGTTTGCGGTCGAACGCCAGCGACCCGGCGAACTCCTCAAACTGCTTCGCCGACGGCTTCCCGAATCGTCCTCCCCACAATTTCATAACCGTGTTCTCGCCACAAAGGCACAAAGAACACAAAGTTCACGAAGATTCTTTGTGTCCTTGGTGCCCTTCGTGTCTTTGTGGTTCATTTTCCGGCCTTGGCTTTCAGCGCGGCGCGAACGCGCAGCGGCAGCCCCAGCAGGCGGATGAAGCCCTCGGCGTCCTTCTGGTTGTAGCTCTCGCCCATGGTGAAGCTGGCAATCTCGGTCGAATAAAGCGAATACGGCGAACGGCGCGAGAGCACCTGGATGTTACCGCGGTACAATTCCAGCGCCACCTCGCCGGTCACCACCTGCTGGGTGGATTCGATAAAGGCATCGAGCGCCTCGCGCAGGGGCGTGAACCAGAAACCGCTGTAGACCATCTGGCCGTAGTCGAGCGCGACGTGCTGCTTGTAAGCGAAGGTGGCGCGGTCCAGGCAGAGCGCTTCCAGCTCGGCATGTGCCGCGTAAAGGATGGTGCCGCCCGGCGTCTCGTAGGCGCCGCGCGACTTCATCCCCACGAAGCGGTTCTCCACCAGGTCGATGCGGCCGATGCCGTGGCGCCCGCCCAGTTCGTTCAGTTTTTCGAGCAGCGCGACGGGCCCCAGCTTCTGGCCGTCCAGCGAAACCGGGCAGCCCTTCTCGAAGCCGATGGTGACGCGGGCCGGCTGTTCGGGCGCCGTGCGCACCGAGTTGCTGAGCATCCAGACGTCATCGGGCGCGCCGCACGCCGGGTCCTCCAGCACGCCGCCCTCATGGCTGATGTGCCAGATGTTGCGGTCGCGGCTGTAGATCTTCTCAGCGGAAGCGGACACCGGGACGTTGTGCCGGCGCGCGTACTCCAGCGCGTCCTCGCGCGAGCGGATCTCCCATTCGCGCCACGGCGCGATCACCCGAAGCTGCGGCGCCAGCGCCTGGTAGGTCAGCTCGAAGCGCACCTGGTCGTTGCCCTTGCCGGTGCAGCCGTGGGCCACGGCGTCGGCGCCCTCTTCGAGCGCCACTTCCACCTGCGCCTTGGCCAGCAGCGGCCGCGCGATCGAGGTGCCCAGCAGGTACTTGCCCTCGTAGACCGCGCCCGCCCGCACCAACTTCCACAAGTAGCCGCAAACGAACTCCTCGCGTAGGTCCTTGATGTAGAGCTTGCTGGCGCCGGTGGCCAGCGCCTTCTTCTCCAGGCCTTCCAGCTCTTCGCCCTGGCCGATGTCGCCAGCCATGGCGATCACTTCGCAGCCGTAGTTCTCTTTCAGCCAGGGAATGATGACGGACGTATCGAGTCCGCCCGAATACGCGAGTACGACTTTCTTTGGTTTCGTCATAAGCGAGGTCCAAGGGTCCAAGGTCCAAGCCGACTTTGGACCTTGGACCTATTTCGCGAGCAGCATCATCAGGATCGCCTTGGCGATGTGCAGGCGGTTCTCGGCCTGGTCGAACACCGCCGAGCGCGGCGATTCAATCACTTCTTCGCACACTTCCTCGCCGCGGTGGGCGGGGAGGCAGTGCATGAACACGGCGTCGGGCCGGGCCCGGCCGAACAACTCCGGCGTCACCCGATAGGGCACAAACACCCGGGCGCGCTCGTCGGCCTCGGCCTCGAAGCCCATGCTGGCCCACACGTCGGTGTACACGGCATGCGCGTCTTCCACCGCTCTTTGCGGGTCGTGCCCGGTTTCAATCACCGCGCCGGTGGCCGCCGCCAATTCGCGGGCGCGGGCCACCAGCTCCGGCTTTGGCGGATAGGCCTGGGGCGTGGCCACGGTGACGTGCGCCCCGGTGAGCGCTCCCATCAGCATCAGCGAGTGGCAGACGTTGTTGCCGTCGCCCACGAACGCCAGCTTGGCCGCCCGCAAGTCGCCCGCGATCTCCTGCAGCGTAAAGAAGTCGGTCAGCGACTGGCAGGGGTGGAACAGCTCGCTCAGCCCGTTGATCACCGGGACGCGTGAATGGCGGGCGAACTCCTCGACGGTGGAGTGCGAAAAGGTGCGGAGCGCGATGGCGTCCACCCAGCGCGCCAGGTTGCGGGCCACGTCGCAGATGGGCTCGCGGTCCGGGATGCGTTGCTGGCCGGTGTCCATGAACACGCTCTCTCCGCCCAGCGTCTTCATTCCCAGCTCGAAGGTGAAGCGGGTGCGCAGCGAGCGCTTCTCGAAGATCACGGCCAGGTAGCGGCCTTCCAGGGCGTGCGCGTAGCGCCGCGGGTGCGCCTTGACGCGGGCCGCCAGGTCAAAGACGTCGGCCACGGCGTCCGGTGTCAGGTCGTCATCGCGAATAATATGCAGCGGCACCTCCGCCTCCGGCGCGCGCCGGCGGGCCACGGCGGTCGCCAAGCCGTTCATATCGGCCATGGGGCCCTCCTCGGGTGGATGAATAATTATGCGAACCAATGAATAATTACACATCGCCGGCTTTGCGTCAACCCGAAAGTAATGGGACGCAGATAAACGCAGATAGACGCAGATCGGGCATGAAACCGGTTTGATCTGCGTTTATCTGCGTCCCATTTCCAGGGCGAGTGGTGTAAATTAACCGGCCATGAGACGGTCACTGCTTCTTGTCCTGCTTGCCACGCCGCTGCTCAATGCCGCGGAGCTGCGTCTGTCGAACCGCTATCTGGACGTCCGGCTGGACGGCGCCAACGGCGCGATTCAGGTTACCGATAAGCGCGTGCGGCGAACCTGGGAGCAACAGGCGCTCCGTTGGGCGCTGGCGCCGGCCGGCGAGCCGGCCAAACAAGGACCGCGCGGCTGGAACATCCAGTTCACGGGCTTTTCGGCCACTATCGAAGTGGCGGCAGACAAGCCCGAGATGGAAGTCACCATCAACGGCAGCGGCCCGCTCAAGCAGGCATTGGCCTTTCCGGCCCCCTTCGTCACCGGCAAAGGCTCCTGGCTGGTGGTGCCGCTGAACGAGGGCATCACTTACCCGGTGGACGACGAGACGGTGCGCCCCATGCAGTTGATTGCTTACGGCGGCCACGGCATCTCGATGCCCTGGTTCGGGACCATCGATCCGGCGAGCGGGGCCGGCGTCATGGCCATCATCGAAACGCCGGACGATGCCCGGATCGACATCACCCGCCAGCCCGGAACCGGCCTGTTCATCCGGCCGTTGTGGGACGCCTCGCGCGGCGAGTTTCGCTACCCGCGCAAAATCCGCTACGTGTTCCTGGACCAGGGCGGCTACGTGGCGCAGGCCAAGCGCTACCGCGCTTACGCCCGAGAAACCGGCCTGTTCAAGACCCTGGCGGAGAAGCGGCGCGAGAACCCGAATGTCGATCTGCTGATTGGCGCGGCCAACATCTGGGCCATGGGCCGCGAAATCGGCAAGGCGGCGCTGTGCCGGGAAATGAAAGCCGCGGGCCTGGACCGCATCCTCTGGTCCTCGGGCGGAACACCGGAGGAGATCGAGGAGATCAACAAGCTCGGCTTCCTCAGCAGCAAGTACGACATCTACCAGGACGTCTGGCCGCCCGACGCCCCGGCCGGCATGAAGAAAGAGGGATGGCCCGACGACCTGGTTCTGTTGCCCAACGGCGACTGGATGAAGGGCTGGGCCGCCCATCGCACCAATGCCGATGGCACAAGGACCATCTTCCAGGGCGGAGTGATCTCGTCGCCGCGCCAACTGGCGCGCGCCAAGGAGCGCATCCCCGCGGAGCTGAACACGCACCCCTACAAGTGCCGCTTTATCGATACCACGACCGCTGCGCCCTGGCGCGAGGATTACAGCCCGGCCCATCCCCTCACCCGCTCCGAGGATCGCCGCTACAAGATGGCGCTGCTCGAATTCGTTTCAAAGGATCTGAAGCTGGTGACCGGCACCGAGACCGGCATCGACCCCTCGGTTCCGTACGTGCATTACTACGAGGGCATGCTCAGCTTGGGGCCGTACCGGCTGCCCGATGCCGGCCGTGAAATGCTTAGGTACAAGCCGCCCACTCCGGAGTTTCTCAAGTTCCAGGTCGGACACGTTTACCGTGTGCCGCTGTGGGAGCTGGTGTACCACGAGTGCGTGGTCGCGCAGTGGTATTGGGGCGACTACAACAACAAGGCGCCCGAGGTATGGGACCGCCGCGACCTGTTCAACACGCTCTACGGCACGCCGCCCATGTACATGTTCGACAAAGCGGGCTGGGAGAAAAACAAGCCGCGCGTCGTGGAGAGCTATAAGAACATCTGCCCCGTAGTGCGCCCGCTGGGCTATGAGGAGATGCTCTGGCATGAGTTTGTGAGCGAAGATCACGCGGTGCAGCGCACGCGCTGGGCATCGGGCGCGGAGATCGTTGTCAACTTCGGCGAGGCGGCATACCGGCTGCCCGACGGCCGCTCGGTTCCGCCCATGGGCCGCGTGATAAGGTGAGCCGCCGATTGCGCAGATCGCGCGGGTTCTACCGCTGGCGTCCGTTGTAGCGCCGGCGTCATCGCCGGCGGAAGGCCTCGGCCTTGCTTGCGGGCGCGGCTGCACGCCACTGCTAGGCCGGGGAACCGGCATCGGCCGCCACTTGCGCCCACGGCTTGATTTTCGCCAGCGTCTTGGCAAGGGCCTCTTCAGCCACCTCCGTGTCATAGGCCGCCTGTGCCCGCAGCCAATAACCGTTGGAAAGACCGAAGAAACGGCACAGGCGCAGGTCGGTATCCGCGGTGATGGCGCGCTTGCCCGCCACGATCTCACCGATCCGCTGGGCGGGCACACCGATCTCCTTGGCGAGGCGGTACTTGCTGAGGCCCATCGGCACCAGGAACTCTTCGCGCAGCAACTCGCCGGGCGTCACGGGCTTGAGCTTGCTCATGGTCTTCCTCCGTTAATGGTAGTCGGCGATTTCAACGTCCTCCGCGCCCGCAACCGTCCAGCGGAAGCACACGCGGAACTGATCGTTCACACGGATACTGTGCTGCCCGGCGCGCTCGCCCTTGAGCGTTTCCAGTCGGTTGCCCGGCGGCACCCGCAGGTCTTCGAGCCGGCCCGCGATTTGGAGCTGCCGCAGCTTGCGTCGCGCGACAGACTCGATGTTCACGAACCGCCTGACCCGCCGGCCTTTCGAGAGGGCTTCCGTGTCGGCGCACTTGAACGTCTTGATCACCAGCCCATAGTAACGTCTTGCGTGATTAACGTCAAGCGTGATGTTCCGATAGCCCTGATAGCCCTCCGGCGCGGGCCAGCGGCGTCGATGGCAACGGCGCCCAGGACAAGCAGCGCGGAATTGTCGGGGCCGGGCAGCGTGAAGAGCGGTTTGCGCAGCAGCGCAACCGCCGGCAGAAGGCCTCGGTCTTGCTTGCGGGCGCGGCAAGGACGCGCTGGCCAGCGAGGCGCTCTGGGACCAGACGCTCCGCTCCTGAGCGCAATCCTGCAAGTTCCAGACACTTGCTTTGGCGGCGATGCCCGGCTGCTGGATAGGCAAGCTCAACGGTGGTTGCACCGCCGCCGCTGGTTGTCGGCACAGCCGCTCTTGGCGGGACCCCTCCACTAGCCTAACGATATCGAGCCCAGCGGCGGCGCACCGTCCGTCGCATCCAGCGGCTTCTCAGACAGGCGGCGGCCATGACTCGCAATGAGCGCCCTTCGTTCGGTTGCACTCCATACACGCCACCCGAAGGTTATGCTCTTCGCTGCTTCCACCCCTGCTCCGTGGAATAATGTGGTCAAATTCTATCTCGTTATCCCTGAGAAGCTTTCCGCACATCTGACACTGGTTGTTGTCTCGCCGAACCACCCGCAGCATAACCGAACGCGGGATGTGAGGACCGACCCTGCGGAGTTCTTGCGTTTCCGTAAGCGGTTCGTTAACGAAGAACACGGGGCACATATGACCGAACACGGTACAGCTCTTTTCGACGTCGGATCTTTTGTGCGCCACGGGGTAGCGGCGCGGGTTGAACTCCCTCACTTGACGGCCTAACTCTCTGTGGCGTTTGCGGTCGTACGCTCCTGCCGCGAGTTGCTTCGTGAGGAAGTGGTTGTGCTCGATTGCCTCGGCACGCGTCGGTGGTAGCAGTGGAAAATCCTCCACCAATGGACCGTATGGGCAGTACTTTACCTCCCAGCAGGGTTTGCACACGTTCTTCGTCCGCCGCTGCCATTCTGCCCGGACTCTGCGGTCGCTAACGTGCGGACCGAACCCAAGCAGGTACTTGATGTAGGCGTCCATCCCGACTGTTACTTGCGCTGTCTAACTCGTGATTAGGCTGCTGTGCATCAAGCCAGCACCTGCCAGTCTAACACGAAACCGCGGGCGGCCAGTTGCGGCGGCAACCGCATGGTTTCTAACGACTCCTTCCAGGTCCAATAACTTCCTCCAGCTTCAGACCGACCGGTTAGCCCGGATAATCCCGCCGCGCTCGGTGGAGGCGGCTTCGGCAAACGGGAAACCAATGCAGCCCGCTGAATCAGGCTTTGAGAACGGCGCGGATGTCTTTGAGCAAACGGAACAAGTGGTAGGGATCGCTGGGCGAAGCGATGAAGCCGAACCGTTCGTAGAAGGCCCTGGCCTCCTCGTCCTTGGCATGGACCGCGAAAGCCCGTATGCCGGCAATGTCGGCCGCTTGCAGTGTCCGGAGCATCGCGTCTTTCAGGAGACCGGAACCAAGGCCCTTTCCCTGCCAGTGCGTAGCAATCGCGAGACGAGCCAGCAGCATAATGGGGACGGGATGCCGGGCCAGCCCTTTCTTGAGGCGCTCCGGGGCGCCATCATATTCTACTTGACCGACAACCAGCGTATAGTAACCGGCCACCTCCGCGGCCGCCACCGCCACGTAGGTCTGAGAGGCGCCGGCCTGCTGGTTTTGGAGCGCGTAGCGGATCAGAAAGCGGTTGAGTGCTTCACGTCCACAGTCGAAACCTTCCAGTGAGTGTCCGCGCTGAAGCTTCTCAATGCGGAGGTTCATCTCTTGCGGCCTCGCTCGAAAACGCTCGGCTCGCGCAGAAGCTTGGCCAGCCGCGGAGCGGGCGGCGTAGGAGCATCGAGAGCGGCTTGGAAGGCGGCCCACTGCTCGGCGCTCAAGCCAAAGCGCCGGCGATCCGGCAAGGTTTCTTCGGCGCGCGCAAGGGCGCTCTCCAAAACGAACTCGCTGACTGACCGGCGGGCGGCCAGGGCGGCAGTCTGCAGGGTGCGCTTGGCCGACGGAGTCAGGCGCAGGTCGAGTTTCTCGTTACGGGTTTCGGTGGTCGGCATGTCTCGGTCCTCCTGTCACGAGGTCAGGATAGCACATCCGCCAGACAATGTCATGACAGCGGACGTGTTCAGGCAGTGGTTAAAAGTCCCCGCGCGTCGGACAACCTGGCCGGCCGGCGGGACGCCAGCGGTACATCGGCCTAACCTGCCCTGTTCATGGTAATCTGCGCAATCTGCGGCTAAATGTAGTTTATGAATATCCATCGACGAACATTTCTGATGAGCAGCAGCGCGGCAGCCGGATCCGTGTTGTTTACGGCTGCGGTCCCAGCCGCTGAAAGAAAGACGGCAAACCTGCTGGCGGGCACATGGACGCCCGAAAAGCTGGCGCCCGTGTTGCTGCCGCGCGAAAAGTGGAAGCCGTTTCCGCCGGCATCCGAGCGGGCCGCCTGGGAGCGTCTGCCGGCCGACGATCGCCGCGCGCTGGTCCAGGCCGGCGAGGCGCGGCTGGGCACGGCCTGGCCGCCTTTGCCAGCCACGGTGTTTCTCGAGTACCAGCGTATCGGCAACCGCTCCAACTACGAGCACGTGCGTAGCGCGCGCCGCGACCAGTTGCGCGACCTGGTCGTGGCGGAATGCGTCGAAGGCCGGGGCCGCTTCCTGGATGAGATCGCCAACGGCATCTGGACGACCTGCGAGGAGTCGTTCTGGGGCGTGCCGGCGCACCTCGGCGCGCAAAAGGCGGGCACCGGCCTGCCAGACGTTGCCGAGCCCATCGTCGATCTGTTCGCCGCCGAAACCTCCAGCCTGCTGGCCTGGATCGACTACCTCGTCGGGCCTCGGCTCGACCTGGCGTCACCGCTGCTGCGGAAGCGGATTCGACTGGAAATTGACCGGCGCATCCTGACTCCCTGCCTGGAGCGAAACGATTTTGGCTGGATGGGGCTGGACGGCCGCGACCGTTCGGTCAACAACTGGAACCCCTGGATCAACTCCAACTGGCTGGCTTCGACGCTGCTGTTGGAGGACGACGGCAAGCGCCGCCTGGCGGCGGTCCACAAGATATTGCGGAGTCTGGACCGCTTCCTGGCCTCCTACCACGACGACGGCGGCTGCGACGAGGGCCCCGGATACTGGTTCCGGGCCGGCGGCTCGCTGTTCGACTGCCTGGAGCTGCTGCACTCGGCCAGCGGCGGCGCCATCGACTTCTACCGCGTTCCGCTGGTCCAGGAAATCGGCCGCTACATCTACCGCGCCCACATCTTCGGCGACTGCTTCATCAACTTCGCCGACGCTGCCGCCCGGTTGCGCATCGCGGGCGACCTGCTGTTCCGCTACGGCCGGCGCATCGGCGACAGCCGGCTCGAGTCGCTGGGCGCCTGGGCCGCGGCGCAGCCCGGCGGCGCGCCGGGACGCAGCGAGAGCATGGGCCGGCAACTGCCCGCGCTGTTCAACCTCGAAGCCATTCGCGCGGCGCAAGGCGCGCAGCCGCTGGTGCGCGATACCTGGCTGCCCGGCATCCAGGTGATGGCGGCCCGCAGAAAGGAAGGCTCGGCCGAGGGGCTTTACCTGGCGGCGCAGGGCGGGCACAACGCGGAGAGCCACAACCACAACGACGTCGGCAACTTCATCGTCTATGCCGACGGCCAGCCGGCCATCATCGACG
>Ga0315273_10005214_pt1 | contig 16070 bp, 10 predicted proteins | sample YL17G02_0_MG_FD_205753 | JGI IMG/M metagenome (GOLD analysis project Ga0315273, IMG submission 205753) | Sediment microbial communities from Yellowstone Lake, YNP, Wyoming, USA - YL17G02_0 | ecosystem: Environmental > Aquatic > Freshwater > Lake > Sediment | place: USA: Wyoming | collected...
CCGGGCACGAAGTAGTAGATGCCGTGCGCGCGCAGGGCGCGGATGGCGATGAGATCCTGGTAGCGCGTGAAGCAGGCCACGCCGACCACCGCCCGGATGCGGTCGTCGATGGCGCCCAACCACCAGGCGCGCGTGCTGCCCATGCTCATGCCCTGCGCGCCGATGCGCTTGGCGTCGACCTCCGGACGCGACATCAGGTAGTCGAGGGCGATCTGCTCGTCGCGCAGCATCATGCCCCACAGCGTCCGCCCCAGCCACAGGTTCAGTTTGAACAGCGACATCTCCTGGTCGGAGTTGCGCGCCATCACTTCGAGATCGCCCGCCGGGCCTTTGCCCTTGCGCTCGCCGTTGAAGTAGTTGTCGATGCCGATGACCACGTAGCCGCGCCGCGCCAGCGGTTCGGCGACGTCCTGCGAAGTCGGCTCGTAGCCGAACATGTTGTCCTTGCTCGAGCTGTGGCCGTGCATGGTGAGGATGGCCGGGCAAGGGCCCGCGCGCTGGGCCGGGATCGCGATGTAGCCCGGAACCTCGGAGTCGGCCCCGTTGTCGAAGACGAACTTCTCGACCGTGTAGCCGTCCCGCCGGTCCACCCGAATCGTGCGGACCTTCAGAGGCGACGGGCGCGGCGGCAACTCGCCGAGCGAGCGCACGACGATGGCCTTGACCTTCACCCGCTGCGCGTTCCACCCGGCGAGGGTTTTCGGGATTTCGAGGCGGCCGGCGGGAATCGTCCGGTAGCTGGGCGGCACGCCTTCCCAGGGTTGTTGAAGCGGCGGCGGGGTTTGACCAAACGAACCCACCGCCCAAAGCAGAACAGCGGAGACTGCGCGCATTGACGCCTCCTACCCCAGTTTCCAGCCCTTTCGGTACGGCTGCTTCACCAGCTTGTTGGCTTGCGCGTTGTTGGTGAACTTCATGCTCCTGGCGTCCCACTGGAGCTTGCCTTCGGCGCGCAGAGCCATGACGCCCAGCAGGATCCACTCGGTGAACGGCCCGGCGTAGTCGAAGTTCGAACAGGCCGGCTCGCCGCCCTTGCAGGCGCGAATCCAATCGCGGGCGTGGCCCGGCGAGCGCGTCAGGAACGGGTCGGGGAATTTGTAGCCCTTCATCTTCTCGTCGGGCACAAGGCGCGTCTTGGCGCCGTAAGTGCCGGTGGTAATGAAACCCTTTTCGCCCACGAACAGCGAGCCGTTGTTGCCGTCGCCCAGGGTGACTTTGGCATCCAGGCCCTCGGGCCGCTTCGGCAGCAGGCCGCCGTCGTACCAGTAGAGCGTGACCGGCGGCATCGAGCCGCGCGCCGGGAATTCGAACCGGATGACCGATTTCGCCGGGAACGTGTGCGCGTTCTTCTTTTCCTGCTGAATGCATTCGACGCTGGTGGGCGCGCCCAGGCGCAGCGACCAGTTGGCGGCGTCCAGAATATGACACGCCATGTCGCCCAGCGCGCCGCAGCCGAAGTCGAACCAGCCGCGCCAGTTGAAAGGAGCGTACTTGGAGTTGTACGGGCGCATCGCAGCGCCGCCCAGCCAGACGTCCCAATTCAAGGTGGCCGGCACGGGTTCTTCCGCAAGCGGCTTGTCGATGCCCTGCGGCCAGATGGGGCGGTTGGTCCAGGCGTGCACTTCGCGGACCGCGCCGATCTGGCCCGCCCAGATCATCTCGCAACATTGCCGCGCCCCCTCGTTCGAGTGGCCCTGGTTGCCCATCTGGGTGGCGACCTTGTATTTGCGGGCCGCCTGCGTGAGCATGCGCGCTTCCCAGATGCTGCGCGTCATCGGCTTCTGAACGTAGACGTGAATGCCGCGCTCCATCGCCCACATGGCGGCGATGGCGTGCATGTGGTCGGGTGTCGAGACAGTCACCGCGTCGATGCTCTTCTCCTTGTCGAGCATCTCGCGAAAATCTTTGTACCGCTTGGCGTTCGGATACTTCTCGAAGGTCTTGGCGGCGCGCACCCAATCCGGGTCCGCAAAGGCGACGATGTTCTCGCCGGCGCAGGCAGCAGTGTCGCTGGCGCCCTTTCCGCCAGCGCCGATGCCGGCAATGTTGAGTTTCTCGTTCGGCGACTTGTAGCCGGCGCGCTTGAGGGAAGCGCTCTTTGCCGCAAGCTCGGCCGCCGACAAAGCCGCCAGACCGCCGAAGAAGAAGTACCGCCGCGTGAATTGGTTTTCCATGAAGACCCATTATAGAAAATGCGTCAGCCTGGTATGGCCCCTTTTTATTCCGCACGAATAATCTACCCCTGGTGCAGCGGCTGGAGATGGTCGAGGCTCCGACACAGTGCCCGGCGTCCCCGCCCAGGACACCCCGGCCTCGCCCTGCCAAAATTCGGCCAGCGGGTTTTGAGCACGCCGGACGACCTCGGGGCCCGCCCTGGTGTCCCAGCACCCTCCTGGCGCGTCACAGGGCCGTCCACGGCCTTTCTACCTGTGGGGGTCGCCAGCCCGATCACGGCGAGGGCGGGCGCCACGCACGCCGCGCTCCAACAGGCTAACGTGAGGGAGTCCGGCGGCGGTGCTGCCGAAGAGGATCGACAAGTGGGCGCTGACGAGCTTGCAACAGCGGTTGGTGAAGACGGGCGGGAGGTTGGTGAAGCACGCACGCTATTGGCTGCCGCTGGCCGAGGGCCATCTGACCAAGCGGCTCTTCGGAGCGATGCCGCGGAGGATTGCGGCGTTGCCGGTGCCGGCGGGAAGGGGGCGGGGAAAGAAACCGGGCGAAGGAGCGAGGGGGGACCGAGAGGTGTCTAAGAAATCGCTTGAAATGAGGTGCTTCCAGGTTCTTACGTACCCGGAGGAGCCAGAGTCAGCTCCTTCCTTGGCCGCCCGAGTCGCTCGAGGTGAAAAAGAACAAAATGAGAGAAAACGGCTCCAACGGAGGCGGTTGGGGTATACTGAACGCTGGTAGAAATGCCAAAACGGGAATTCGGGGAAAAAAGGAGTCAACGATGCAGTTTTGGAGAGTCAGTCGGTTTGTTTTCGTCGTCGCCCTGCTGTGTGCATGCGGTTTCGCTCAAACGGTCTCCAGTTCTCTTGTGGGAACGCTGACTGATCCGGCAAACGCCGTCGTTCCGGGAGCCGAAGTGGTGTTGACAAACCTGGGGACCGGCGCCGTTCAGACAACCAGTTCCAACTCAATCGGCCTCTTTCGGTTCCCGAATCTGCTGACAGGGAGGTACTCGGTCAGTGTCCGAGCAACCGGATTCAAGGGTTACGCACAAACAGACATCGTGATCTCGGCCAGCGAAACGCGTGACCTGGGAAGAATCGAGCTGCAACTGGGCAGCCTCTCCGATCAGGTAACCGTAACGGCCGAAGCCACACCACTGCAAACTGCCAGCAGCGAGCAATCCGCGCTGGTCACGGGAACGCAACTCGGCGCCATCGCATTGAGAGCTCGTGATTTCTTCGGCATGATGACCCTGCTGCCGGGTGTGGTGGACACCAGAACCCGCGAGGCCACCAGTGCCGCGGGGGGGATGGGCGGTCTGACCTACAGCGGCACGAGCTACATGCTATCCAACTATCAGATCGACGGCATAACCGCCAATGACACCGGCTCGAACAACGACATCCACTTCAACGGCAACATGGACGCGATCGCCGAAATCAGGGTGCTGACCTCAAGCTACCAGGCCGAGTTCGGCCGCAAAGCCGGCGCCACCATCAGCGTCATCACCAAGGGAGGCGGCCGCGACTTCCACGGCTCCGCATATTGGTCTCACCGCCACGAGCAGTTTGACGCCAACAGTTTCTTCAACAACCGCACCGGCCTGCCGAAGAGTCCTTCCCGGTTCAACATCCCCGGCTACAGCCTCGGGGGGCCCATCTATCTCCCCAAGCGGTTCAACACCAGCAAGGACAAGCTCTTTTTCTTCTTCGCACAGGAGTATACGCGGCAGCGGGTGAATCTCGCAACCCAGTATCGCATCATGCCGACCGCGGCCGAGCGCGAAGGGAACTTCTCGCAAAGTTTCGACACCAGCGGCAAGCTGATTCGGATCAACGATTGGACAACCGGCGCGCAATTCCCGGACAACGTCGTGCCCAAGTCCATGATCAACCCGACCGGCCAGGCCATGCTGAAGTTCCTGCCGATGCCCAACTACGTCGAGGCCGATCCGCAGTTATTTTATCAGCAAAACTACGTGGCGGCCGCCAGCGGCATCTATCCCCGGCGCAACGACACGCTTCGCATCGACGCGAACCTTACGTCAAAACTGCGCGTTTACTGGCGGTTCATCAACGAACCGGAGCGCATGGATGCGCCGTGGGGGACGTGGGGCAGCGGAAGCACGAACTTCCTCCTGCCTACTTGGTACAGCCGAGGCCGGCCTGGCAGAGGCCACGCCATCAACGCCACATACGCCCTCAGTTCGACCCTCGTGAACGAATTCACCTTTGGCAAGAGCTACAGCCACATCTACTACAACCTCGTCGACGAGTCCAAGCTCACTCGCTCCCTCATGAATAACGTGCCGCAGTGGTTCACAGGCGACATATCCATGGCCAAAGGCACGAGCCGTCAGGGCTACCGGCCAGGCTGGATCAATGACGACCTCATCCCGAACATTTCCTTTGGCAGCATTCCAGTCAACGCGCCGAGCCTCAACCTTGCCAACCCTCCCTACGAGAACTGGAACGACATATACAGCATCACAAATAACATCACCAAGGTCTGGGGCGGCCATAGTGTGAAAGCGGGCATCTATCTGGAACACACCGGCAAATTCGCCACGCTGCAAGGAGGCAACGATGTGTATCGCGGCTCGTTCAATTTCGGCCGCGACGTGAACAACCCTTACGATTCAGGGCACGGCTTCGCCAACGCCCTGCTGGGAAATTTCGCGAGCTACACCGAGTCAAACAGGAAGATCACGCACGATCTGTGGTTCTCGAGCGCGGAGTGGTTTGTCCAGGACAACTGGCGGGTTACGCGCCGGCTGACCATCGACATCGGCATGCGGTTCTACTGGTTAACAGGGGTATCTGACCACGCTGAGACGATTTCGGGCTTTGACCCAACCGCCTACTCGCTCGCGAAGGCGCCGCGGCTTTACGTGCCGGGCTTCGATGCCAACGGCAAACGGGTGAGCGTCGATCCTGTTACCGGCAACACCGTGTTCGCTACGCTGATCGGCTTCTACGTTCCCGGCGCCGGCGACCCGGCAAACGGCATGCGGATCGGCGGCAAGGATGGCTACCCGCCGGGCCAGGCCGACTACGTCAGTCCCCTCTTTGGTCCCCGGTTCGGTTTCGCCTATGACATTTTCGGTAACGGCAAGATGGCCCTGCGGGGAGGATTTGGAATTTCCCATGACCGGCCGGGCACGGCGGCCCTCTGGGAGAACATTGCCGGGCCTCCCATCATCTACGTCCCCTCCCTCTACTACAGCAACCTGAGCACTTTCGCTTCGGCGGCCGGCTCGCTTGGTCCCACCAACTTCACGTATGCCTACGGCGACATGACACCTCCATCTTCAATGAACTACAGCCTGGGCATCCAACGAAGCCTCGGCTTCGACACGATGGTGGATGTCTCCTATGTGGGTAACATGGGGCGGCACCTGCAATGGACCAGGCAGGCCAACAGCATTCCCCTGCTCGCCCGCTACAATCCGGCCAATGCCGACCCGACCAATCCGAAGCAGCCGCTGCCCGACAATTTCCTGCGGCCTTACAAGGGCTGGGGCAACCTCACCAGCTTCGAATACGCTGGCACATCCAACTACAACTCTCTCCAAGTCTCGCTGCGCCGTCAGTTTAGAAAGAACCTAATGTATGGTATGGCTTACACCTGGTCCCGGCTGATGGGTTATGGCAGCCCCAGCGTGTACTTCAAGGCACGCGAGAAGAGTTATGGGCCGTCCAGCAGTGACCGGAGGCAGATGCTGACGGTCAATTACCTTTATGAGTTGCCTAAGCTCAGCCCGCGCTTCGGCGGCAAGCGGCTCGCTCCGCTTGTCGACGGCTGGAGTCTGTCCGGCATCACCACCTTCTCAACAGGCGCGCCGTTTACCCCGGGCTATAGCACGACGTACTCGGTCGAAACGACGGGATCGAGTGAGGGAGCCCGGATCAACGTCCTCGGCAACCCCATCCTTCCCAAGGACCAACGAACTTTCTACCGCAACTTCGACACCAGCGTGTTCGCGCCACCCACTCCCTGTAGTTGGACGAATCAGACTGTGGCGTGTTTCGGCAACGCCGGCACTAACATCATGTACGGTCCGGGCTTCAGCAACTGGGACCTCTCAATCGAGAAGAAGATACCGATTGGCCTGAGCGAGGGCCGCGCGTTGCAGTTCCGTGCCGAGGGCTACAACGTCTGGAACCATACGCAGTTCTCGGGCTACGACACGACCGCCCGCTTTGATGCCACCGGTAAACAGGTGAACGGCAACTTCGGCGCATATACCTCTACCAGATCGCCCCGCATCGTGGCGTTTAGTCTTCGGTTGCGCTTCTGATTTCGAGAGGGGGCACACTCTCGGAGCTTGTTGAAAAAGCCTCGCCAACGCTCGAGCAGGGCAAGACGGGGGTCATACCCTAACCCGGCAAAGCCGGAACCAAACAGGGCTGACTAATCAATGTGGAGCGCGCCCTCTGGCCGGCAACGACAACTTTCGAGCCGGCGTCTCCCGATGCCGTCTCGAAAGACGGCATGGCGACCTCGAAAGGTCGCTCCACATCGACAGGTCAAGCTAATTCCAGGGTCAACTCGGAACCCCGTGAACGTTGGCTCAAAACGACCTCGGCAAGAACATCCTGCCAGCGGCGGCAAGAATTCAACTCTATAGGTGCTACAAGCTGGATCAACGAATCGCGCCCACGTACTGATCCCCGCGTAATAGAGAGTCGCTGCGACCACAAGGAGGCATGCTTCCAGAAGGCGGTGATCAAGCACTAAACGTGCTGGCTTTGAACAACCCGCGAGAGTTCCGCGATCTGTTGTTCGCAGCCAGTGCGGCGCGCGGAACTGAAGGGGAAAGCGGTGCGGGCGCCGCGGTGATGCAGCGGCCTAAGGGTAGTGCTGCAAAGATCGCGGTTTTGCGAACTGTTCAGATGTCACGCATCTGTAATCTATTGAAAAGACAGAGTATCGCTTGAAACATCTCAGCCCGTTTACGTAGTTTGTCCCCCCCGTTGCTCCGCCAAAGCCACGGCATGCTACTCTGGACGAGGACTTGGCCTCACTCTTGCCGAGGGCGGCGCACCTTGAGATCCAAGGGCCAGTTCGCCCAGCTTTCAGGCGAGGCTCTTAACATGTTAAGAGCACTTTGGAATCCAGTGAAAACAAGGTGGCTTACGAATCCCTTGCGGTGCCCTCAATAGTCCACAGGGACCGCCACCGACCCACAGATTCCGCGGACGAGGCAAAAAAAGGGGCCATACCAGGCTGACGCATTTATTTGGCGAAAACGGTGACGCGGTATTGCAGCGCCAGGGGGGAGCCCGGCTCCAGGGTGAAGCTCTTGCGCCCCGGGAAGTTCACTCCCAGAAAGCCGTAGTTGCGCAGGCACCAGCCGTTGGGAAAGGCGCGGTTGGCCGGGTCGATGTCGATGCGCAAACCGGCGCGGCGTCCGCCGAAGGCGCCTTCCAGTTGCGCCCACGGGTGCGGGACCATGTCGGTGTCGCGCGCCTGAACGCCCTTATCCGTGGTCACGACGGTGTCCTGGCGCGGAGCGAAGCGGACCGAAAAGCCGCCATAGCCCTTCTCCTGCGTTGGCTCGCCCTCGAATTCAACGGGCGCGCTCACGGCTTCCAGGGTGATCTTGAAATCGATGGCGCGGCGCATCTGGCGGGCGGGCAGGGCGGTGATTTCGACGGTCTCTTTCACGAGTTTCTTTTCGCCTGCAAACCAGCCGTTCTCGACCGCCAGCTTCGCCGAGGCGACCCCGGCGTCGCGGGCCAGCCAGCGGACGAAGCGCGGCTGCAGGCCCGGGTCCACCAGCCACGGATCGAACTTCGCGCCGCTCACGCGCATGATCGGCCAGGCCCAGAAAATGCCCCGATGATGCCAGTGGTCGCGCGGGAAATCGTCGGTGACCACGGTCCCGTCGGGGGCATAGACCGGGTGCAGGTAACCGGACCGGCGCCGGGCTTCCGGCGCCCCGTTGGCAAGCACCATCCCGTGGATGTAGACGAAGACCGGCTTGCCGCCCTCGGCCAGCTCGATCGAATCCGGATTGACATCCCGGAACCGGAAGGGCCCTTGGGCTGAAAGCGGGAGAACGGACAGCGCGGCGAGGGCACACCACAAGCGAAGGCACATGCTGAGATTGTACTCCGCGAAAGTGGCGGCCGGACAGGTCTGCTATAGTAATAACGACATGCGGCGCGCGCGCCGGCTGCTACTGCTGGTCATTCTCCTTATCCTTGCCGGAGTTGGAATCACCTACCACATCCAGCGCCGGATGCAGGAGCGTTCCGCGCCGCCCGCTCCGAAATCGCTGCCCGGCCATATCAGCGCCTCGGCGGACCACTGGCGCTGGTCGCACACCGAAGGCAACCGGCGCATTGTCGAAGCCGAGGCGCGCACCTGGCGGCAGATCAGGGAGCCGTCGCGCTTCGAGCTGGAGGACGTCGAGCTGCGCTTTTTCCAGAAAGACGGCAAGATTTTCGACAAGGTCCGCAGCGCCAAAGCCGACTTCGATATCGACCAGAAGCTGCTGCACTCGCCGGGCGAGGTCGAGATCACCATGGCCGTTCCCTCCGATAACACGCCCAAGGGCCGGCTCATGGTGATCCGCTCTTCCGGCGTCACCTTTGAAAGCACCACCGGCAAAGCGCGGACCGGCCGGCCGGCCAGTTTCACGTTCGACACGGCCGAAGGGCAGGCGGTCGGCGCCAGCTACGATCCATCCACGCGCCAACTCGAATTGAACAGCGAGGTGCGACTGACCTGGCGCGGCAGCGGACCCCAATCGAAACCGATGAAGATTGAAGCGGGCCGGCTTACCTACAACGAGCGCGAGGCTAAAGTGTTTCTTTCGCCCTGGTCGCGGCTCACGCGCGACACGCTGACGCTGGAGGCCGGCGTGGCCGTGATTACGCTCGAAAAGGGCGTCATCCGGCAGGTCGAGGCGCAGGATGCGCGGGGCGACGATCGTTTCCCGAAGCGCCGCATCGACTTTCAGGCTTCGCAACTGGTCATGCGCTTCACCGAAGACGGCGAGATGGAACATCTGACGGGCGACGGCAACGCGCGGCTGGCCACCGTCTCCGACGCCGGACGCACCAACGTCGTTTCGGATCGCGTCGAGCTGGAATTCGACACCTCTTCCGAAGAGAGCGCTTTGAAAAGAGCGGATGCGACGGGACACGCGGTGGTGGAGTCCGTTCCGGCGGCGAAACCGGGCGCGCCGCAGCCGGCCACTCGAGTTCTGCGCAGCGAATCCGTCGCGCTGCACATGCGCGCCGGAGGGCGGGAAATCGAGCGTCTGGAAACCCACGCTCCCGGCCAGATCGACTTCCTTCCCAACCGGCCCGGCGAGAGGCGGCGTCATATCGAGGCCTTCCGGATGTACATCAACTACGCCGCCAACAACCAGATCGAATCTTACCGCGCCGTGGATGCGGCCACCCGGACCGAGCGCGAAACCGCGAAGAAGACGATTTCGACGGCGCTCACCTGGAGCAAGAACCTGGCCGCGGAATTCGCCCCCAAGACCGGCCAGCTCACGCGCATGGACCAGTGGACCGACTTCCGTTACGAAGAGGGCGACCGCCGCGCCCGGGCGGACAAGGCCTCGCTCGACGCGCCCGCCGACATCATCACGCTCACCGGCCGCGCGCGGGTTTCCGATCCGGCCGGTTCGGCCGACGCCGACCTGATCGTACTCGATCAGAAGAGTGGCGGGTTCACCGCTCAGGGCCGCGTCACATCCACGCGCCAGCCCGACCGCAAGGGCGCCGGCTCGGCCATGCTGTCCTCGGATCGGGCGGTGCAGGCGCGGTCGGAGAAAATGACCGCCGCCGACAATAATCGCCAGGTGGTCTACGAAGGCGGCGCCGTGCTGTGGCAGGACACCAACCGCTTGCAGGCCGACCGCATCGAGATCGATCGCCAGAAGCGCGCGCTCACGGCGCGGGGCAAGGTCGTGAGCCAATTCCTGGACCGTGCCAAGGCCGCGAAAGGCGTCTTCACCGTCATCCGCGCGCCCGAGATGACCTACAGCGACGAGGAGCGCCTGGCGCACTACCGGGGCGGCGTCGAGTTGACGCGGCCCGGCATGACCATCCGCGGGCGCGAGATCCGCGCCTACCTCCGCGACTCGAAATCCGATTCGAGCCTGGACCGCGCCGTCGCCGACGGGCAGGTCGAAATCCTGCAGGCCGCCCCCGGCCACAAACGCACCGGCACGTCCGAGCACGCCGAGTTCTATGAGCAGGAACAGCGCGTGATCCTCACCGGCGGCGAACCGCAACTGGTGGACAGCGCGCGGGGAACCACGCGCGGCCAGCGGCTCACCTACTACGCCAACCGCGATCACCTGATCGTCGAAGGCGCCGATGGCCGCCCGGCGGTGAGCCGGCTGAAGAAGTGAAAGGGGCGCCGGCGCACGATCTCGAGGAGGTGCGGCGGTTGGTGCTCGACCGGCTTGCCGGCCGCGCGGCGCGCGTGTTCCTGTTCGGCTCCTGGGCCCGGGGCGAGGCCCGCCGCTATTCCGACATTGACGTGGCGATCCTGGCCGCCGAACCGTTGCCGGCCGGGTTTCTTCTGGATCTCCAGGAGACCCTGGAAGCAAGCCAGGTCCTGTACCCGGTGGACCTGGTCGACCTCACCGAGGCGCCCGCGGCGCTTCGCGAACGGGTGCTGGCGGAGGGACAGCCATGGAACGACTGAGCGAGCGTCTGGCGGTCGCGCGAAAAGCTCTCGCCACGCTGAACGTCGCCGGATAGTAGGTGTCCAATAGGTATTTGCCGCGCAGCGTTTTCCAGTCGGCTGGATTGACGTCGAGCCAGATGTCGTGCACTTCCTGTTCGACGGCGCGCCCCCCTGGCCGCGACGCGAATCGCGGCCAGGGGTCGCGCGGCGGAACCGTCGGCGCTACCGCCGCCCACTTCGCCTCCCCTGATTGGGCGGCGTGTGCTGCGGCCCGGAACCGTCCTGGGGTCCGGTGCGGTTCCCTTTCTTGGCGCCAGGGCCGGTGCCGTCCTTTTTGGGTTCGCCGCCGTTCGGACAATTCGGACAAGGAGTCGGACTGGGCGCTGTCTGGGCCGATACGAGGCCGGACGAGAAGATCATCATCGCGGCCGTTGTCACTGCGAGAAGTGTGTTTCTCATGGCTTTCTTTTGCCTCCGCACTTTGAAGGGGCAATCCGGCGGCCTGAGCTAACCTGTTGAAATCAGGCGGTGCGGCCGGTCACAGGTCTGCAAGATGTGCGCGGCAGTCCCGTGACCTGCGCAGGCCCTGCGCTGGCAACCGGGTAATTTGCTCCCCTGCGCGCCAAATAGTACGCTGGACTTAGTCGCCCAAAAAACCGAATGCGCACGCTCGAAACCTGCGAGATTTCGAAAACTTACCGCGGCCGGAAGGTCGTTGACGACGTATCGGTTTCGCTTGCCCAGGGCGAGGTGGTCGGGCTGCTGGGGCCCAACGGCGCCGGCAAGACGACGTCGTTCTACATGATCGTGGGCCTGATCGGCCCCGACTCGGGACGCATCCTGCTGGACCAGGAAGACATCACCCAAGTGCCGATGTACCTGCGCGCGCGCCGGGGCATCAGCTACCTGCCGCAGGAGCCGAGCGTGTTCCGCAAGCTGACGGTTGAGGACAACCTGATGGCCATTCTCGAGACGCTGCCCATGAGCGCGCGCGAGCGGCGCGAGCGGATGACGCGCCTGGTCGAGCAACTGGGCCTCGAGAAGGTTCAGCAGAACAAAGGGTACATGCTCTCGGGCGGCGAGCGGCGTCGCGTCGAGATCGCCCGTTCGCTGGCCATCGAGCCAAGCTTCCTGCTGCTGGACGAGCCGTTCTCCGGAATCGATCCCATCCAGGTGCTCGAGATCCAGCGGATCATCTTCGACCTGAAGCGCGCCAACATCGGCATCCTGGTGACCGATCACAACGTGCGCGAGACCCTGGCGGTGACCGACCGCGCCTACATTATCAACAACGGAAAGATCTTCCGCGCCGGAAGCCCGGAAGCGCTGGGCCGCGACCCGGAGGTTCGCCGGGTCTACCTGGGCGAGAACTTCACGCTCGGCGAGGGCCGCGTTTGACCCGCCGCCGAACGTTGCGGTATCCTGATTCTAAGAATGGCTAACACTATTTCCGCCCTGAAGCGGATGCGCACCGAAGAACGCCGGACCGACATCAATCGCTCCCGGAAGACCCGTCTACGGCACCAGGTTCGCACTCTGCGCCGGTTGCTGGAGAAGAAAGACGCCGCCGGCGCCCAAGCCGAGCTACCGAAGACGTTTTCGACCATCGACCGGGCGGCCAAGTGGGGCATCATCAAGAAGAACACGGCGGCTCGCTACAAGAGCAGGCTGGCAGTTCGCGTCCGCGCCGTCGCCGGGTAGTACTGCGCCCTGCCGCCAGCTAGCCGAAGGGTTGTAGGTTCGAGTCCTACCTGCGGAGCCACGACCTTGGAAAGAGGGGCTTTGCCGTTTCAGCAGCTTGCAGCCTCGATTCCGCAGATCCCGCCGTGGATTCGAACTGCACCTGCACTCCGAAACAGATGGCATGATTCGGCTTTCGCCGAGATCTTGAACCGAACGAAGCCGGTGCCCTCTATTGTACTATGGATTCATGTCAGCGGCGGCTTCACCCCGGGAGATCGTTTGCTTTGGTGAGTTTGAGGCCGATTTACCGGATTATGTTCTTTGCAGGCAGGGGGTCAGACTCAGGATTGCGCATCAGCCTTTCAAAGTGCTTGCGATCCTGCTGGAACATGCCGGCCAAGTCGTTACGCGGGAGGAACTGCGGCGAAACCTCTGGCCCGAAGCCGTTTACGGCGCCTTCGAGAACGACCTTAACACCGTAATCGCCAGGTTGAGAGCAGTGCTGGGCGACTCGGGGGACCATCCCCGCTTCATCGAAACGATACCCAAACGCGGCTACCGGTTCATCGGCAATCTGTCCCGCCGGGCGGCAGCCAGGGCCAGGCTGCTGGTACTTCCGTTCACTAACCTGAGCGGCGATCTGGCTCACGAGCACTTCTGCGACGGGTTCACGGACGAGATCATCGGCGCTCTGGCGGGTCTGGCGCCCGAGCGTCTGGCGGTAATTGCACGCACCACGGCCATGCATTACAAAGGCAGCGCACAGACCATCTCACAAATCGTTCGTGAGGTGGCGGTAGACTACGTCGTGGAAGGCGGCGTACGCCGTTCGGAAGACCGCCTCGTTGCGAGCGTACAGCTCATCCGGGTGAGTGACGAGTCTCACTTGTGGGCGAGCCGGTACGATGTCGACCTGCGAGAGGTTTTCAACATCGAGAGCGCCGCGGCTCAAGCGATTGTGGCCAAGCTCGGCATCAATGCACAGCCCGCTGCCAGGAAGCCCACCGAAGACCTCCACGCCTATGACCTGTACACGCAGGGCCGTCACCACATGTACACCTGGACCCCCCAGGGAGTGGCGGAGGCAAAGCATTGCTTCGAGCGAGCCATCGCGCGGGATCCACGATTCGCCGCGGCGTACGAGTCGCTCGCGGAACTCTGTTGGTACTTGGGTTTCTTCGGGTTTGCATCCCCGCGGGAAACCTGCTCGACGGGTATCTTCTACGCCCTGCGCGCACTCGAGATTGACCAAACGCTGGCCGAGACGCATGCCATTCTGGGCATGTTCCGGAAGGAACTCGATTTCAACTGGCTGGAGGTTCGGCGCGAAATGGGACTGGCGCTGGAGCTAAACCCAAATTCTCCGGTGGTCAGAGTCCGGAATGCGCTGGCGACCATGATACCCTTTGGCCACATCACCGAGGCCATCACCGAGATCCAACGCGCGCTCGAGTTCGACCCCCTCGCGGCGTTCACGCGCACTTGGCTGGGCTTGGCGCTATGGGTTGGGCGGCAATACGACCGGGCGCTCGAGCAAGGCAGGATACTGTTGGAGCTGAATCCGAACTATTACATGGGCCATTTTGTGGTCGGGGCGGCGTTGCAGGGTCTAGGCGAGTTCGACGAGGCAGTTGCCGCCCAGCGCAGGGCGGCCGAACTTTCCGGCGCGTCCCCGGCTGCGCTGGGGTGGCTCGGTCTAGCGCTGGCACAAAACGGAGATACAGCCGAAGCGCGCGCCCTGCTCGATCGCTTTCACGGGATTGCCCGTGAAGCGTACGTTCCGCCTGCGAGCTTCGCCTGGATTTACGCTGGGCTCGGAGAAGTGGACTCTTGCTTCGAGTGGATGGATCGTGCGATTGACGCGCGCGACCACATGATTGTCCCCATCAGAACCTACCCATTCCTTGACTCGATCCGCGCCGACGCCCGCTATTTCGCCCTCCTTCGCCGAATGAACCTGGAACCCTGAGGTAGGCGAAGCCTGGTCCGTTAACTAGGATGAATTAGTCTCAGATCGCATTTCAATAACAACGGGGACGACCTGGACCGACTCGCAGAGGGTCTGCGCAGTCGGTGGCGTGAGACTACCGTTTGCCAACTCCGGAATAGACTGCGTCGATAATCGTAGCTACGACATCTTCCAGCACGAGATAGCCGGCTTTGAGGTTGTCGAGAGTGACCTGAATCACCCGGGTGACATAGATGAGCTGATCGGGATACAGGGCGGCGAGTGTGCCGTCGTCGAATGGCTGGAATGAGCCGGCTAGCACGCAGGACCCGGGGCCTGAATTCACGCCCGTGTTGGTGGCGGTGGGGACGGCATGCTGCGACAGGCGGATGCCTCCGAGCGCGTTGCCGTAAGGATCGCGTGCGATCACGACCGGCGGTCCTAGCGCCACAGTCTCGATCTCCGGCGAACCCGGAGGCGGGATGTTGTCGTTTACCCATCTGACCATGTGGTCCATCGCAGCGTTCGTTAGGAAGTGGGTGGGGATCCGGCTCAACGGAGGACGATCACAGGCTGGGGGCGGTGACGGCCCGAGGTCCCGCGTTTCAAGTCGTCCGATCTCCTCCTGCATGTGAAAGCTCACGTGCGAGGAGCCGGCCGCTTCCCACCTCCGGAAACGGTCGGAATCCGGTTGGCGCAGGGCCGTCTGGCCACCCGCGATTTCAGTCTCGCTCAGTAGCTTGAACAATTTGACTGCGAGATCGGTGCGCAGCAGACCTCCGCCGCTTGCGATCACGAAACCGTCGATGACGCCCGCCAGGGGATGAATCGAATTATAGTAATTGGCTAGCCGCGTGGCGGACTGCGATCCGCCGATCGCCAAGACCAACTTCACCCTGAGGCCGCCCATCGGATCCGTCGCGGCGGGAGTTCGCACGGCCTGAACGGCTTGGGAGAAGATGTCGTAGGAAAGCGCGTCATCGAGGATAACGCCGTTCTCAGTCACGTCGAGCGTGCTATAGCGGCTCGGGCACCATGCCTTCAGACCGGTGACAGGGTTATGGATGCCCGCCCGCTGGGCGGAAACGCCGACCCAGGCGTAGCCACGGCGCATGAGATGCTCGTAGGACATTGCCCACACGGCATCGGCGTCACGGTTCGAGGTGACGTTTTGCCATTCCATCCACACGACGCCGCTGAACTGTTCCGGTGAAGCGGGTCGGCGGACGATCATTCGCGTCCGGTAAGGGCGGCCCGAATCGAGGATGGTTGCCGTGGTCTGAGGCAGCGTGTTGTACCGGTTCGCCGTTCCTTCGAAGAAGTACTCCCCTTCGACGTATCCGTGGCTCGCCAAGTCGACAACCGAGGAAAAGAAGGGGTAGTCGTGAGAAGGGTTTCCAGGTTGGGCGTTGGCTGGGATCGGGCCCGTGACCTTGGGGCTAGGGACGGACCCTGCGCTCGCGCTGAGGGCGAAGAAGAGGGCGGCGCTGATGAGATCGGATTGCAGCATTGTCAGAATCCCTCCTGGCTTGGCATGTGTTACTTGAACCGCATGGAGATCCTGCGCGCGGTCATCAGATCGACCATCGTGCCTGGGCCGGAGCCCACC
>Ga0315273_10005215_pt1 | contig 16070 bp, 13 predicted proteins | sample YL17G02_0_MG_FD_205753 | JGI IMG/M metagenome (GOLD analysis project Ga0315273, IMG submission 205753) | Sediment microbial communities from Yellowstone Lake, YNP, Wyoming, USA - YL17G02_0 | ecosystem: Environmental > Aquatic > Freshwater > Lake > Sediment | place: USA: Wyoming | collected...
TTCCCGCAAAGTGAGCCTCCCAGATGACCTTCGGATCCCCGGTTTCTTTGAATTCTTTCGCGAGAAAAGAAAGAGGCCTATCCCAGCTCCAGGCATCAATACCCACCACCCGCACTCCTTTTTCTGTTAGGAAAAGGGTGCTTTCCCGATCCATCCCCGCCCCTCTGGTTAAATACTCCGGTTTACCCCATGCATCATCAGCCCCAGTCTGGATCAAAACGATGTCTAAGGAATGAATCTCGTAGTCGATCCGTTCTAATTCCTTTTCTATGTCACCTGCGGTAATCCTTGCGCCATTCGTCTTATGGCGAAAATCGAGAACCACCCCATTGCTAAAACACCATTCGAGAGGGATTTCGTCGATTGTCAATGATGGTTTTCCTCTGTCCATGGTTGGATGATAGTGATAGGGTGCATCCAGGTGGGTCCCAGAATGGGTGGTCAACGTCAGGGATTCTATGGCCCAACCCAGGCCACGAGGTAACTGATCTGTGGTTACACCCGGGAAGTAATCCTTCATCTGGCTGGCCCCCTGTATGTGGTCGACATAATCGATCTTTGGAATCATCTTTGGAGGATCGCTCGGGAGACCTGCTTCAATCGACAAACTTAAATCAACAAAGCGTCTGCGATTCATAACCCACCTTCATTTTTGTTATAAAATTTGGGTGACCTGCTGTTTTCAATTCATTCATCCTTGAACGACGAAATAGATACCGCATTCCTGCGAATAAGACAATAAGAAAAATAACGCGGTTGGAACATTGATAATTGAATGATGTAGGATATAATTAATTAACTGAAAAAGTCGGGGAGGGACTATGTTATCATGCAAGATGGATCGGCGGAAATTCATGAAAAAACTTTCTGCCACGGCTTTAGGAGTTGCAGCTATCCCATGGTTGGAAGGTGCCTCTTTTGGCAAGTCAGAACAGGGAGCGAAGGTTGAGTATAGAACTTTAGGAAAGACAGGTTTGAGGGTGACCTCTGTATCCATGGGGGTGATGAACTGCAGTGATCCGGCGGTGCTCCAGCGGGCCTTTGAGCTTGGCATCAATTTCTATGACACAGCAGACTGCTACATGGGAGGACGAAATGAGGAGATGGTGGGGAAAGTCTTCGAAGGGAAACGGCAACAGGTCCTTCTGCAGACAAAAGTTCATGACAGCGATGAAAAGAAGATGAGGGCGTCCGTAGAGAGAAGCCTTCGCAGGCTTCGGACGGACTATATCGACGTTCTCATCTGGCATGATTTTCATACGGCGAAAGAGGTATCCGACCCGAGACTTTTCGAATTCATGACGAAGATGAAAAAGGAGGGAAAGGCCCGGTTCACCGGTTTTTCATCCCACAGCAACATGGCTTCACTTTTGAACGAGGCATCGAAATCGGGCACTCATGATGTGGCGCTCGTCTCCTACAATTTTACCCATTCAAAGAGTTTGAAGGATGCGGTTGCTCTTGCCGCCAAATCAGGGATAGGGATCGTGGCCATGAAGACCCAGGCTGGAGGGTATAAGAAGGAGAAGATGGGAGGTCTCAATCCGCACCAGGCGGCCCTCAAATACACGCTGATGGATCAGAATGTATCCTGCACTGTCCCGGGAGTCACCACCATCGAAGAGATAGAGGAGTGCGCCGCCGTCATGCGGACTTTGTTGACAGAGCAGAACATCGATGAATTGAAGAAATATCACGGCTTCCTTCAGGGAAGGATCTGTACCTTTTGCGGAGGATGCAGCGGAGAATGTCCTCACGGGGTTTCCCATCAAGACCTGTTAAGAGTTGTCACATATCACGAGGGTTATGAAGAGAACCGACTCATCCGGGAGGCTTTTGAGGAAAAAGACTTGGCACAAAATGTTCAGTTCTGTTCCGATTGCTCCTCCTGTTCTGTGGTCTGCAGGAGGGGGCTTGATGTGAAAGCACAGATGAAACTGGCGCAAGCGTTAATCGTACGAAGTTAATTTTTAAAAGACAAAGAGTGTAGCCGCACCCTTTAGGGTGCGTTTTTTAAGGAGGTTCATTTGTTTTCATTGATGGTTTTCACCTTGCGCAGGCTAAGGTCTCCGGTTACTATCTTTTTCTTTTTACTCATATTGACCTGGAACAGCCTATCCCAAGGAGCAACTTCTCTCCAGTCTCTCATTCCACAAAAAGATCTACCGGAGGGATGGATTTTGGTCGATGGACCCCAGGTCTACACAAAGAAGACGCTCTTTGAGCGGATCAACGGCCAGGCAGAGCTCTTTTTCAAGTACGGTTTTCAGAAGTCTGTTTTCGCCGTTTATCAGAACCGGAAGGATAAAGAGAATCAGATCGAACTGGATATTTATGATATGGGAAGTGTGCTTCATGCCTTTGGAATATTCTCAAGGTTTAGAAGTGGCGATCGCCCGGGAAGGGTAGGGCTGGACTCTTATTTTGAGGACCAGTCGGGTTTTTTTTATAAAGGAAAATATTTTGTCATGCTCTTTGGCACAGAATCGAATCCGGACCTTTTGAGAGATTGGTCTCTGCTCATTTCCAAAAAGATCCCCGATCACTCGCCTCCCCCCAGGGAAATCGGTTTTTTTCCAAAGGCAGGCCTCAAACCGGGTTCTATCCAATATTTCCCGGAGGGGTTATTAGGGCGCAAATTTTTGGGCAGAGGATTCCAAGGGACGTATACAGATAAGGTTGAGGTTGAGGGTAAGGTTAAGGATAAAAATAAAGCGAAAACTGAAGATAAAGAATTTAAACTCTTCATAGCTGTTTTTAAGAATTCTCAGGAAGCGATAAACGCTTTAAACCATTTCAGGGACGACCTTGCCAAGAAAGGAAAAGTTTATCAATTCGAATCGAACACGTTAAGAGGAGAGGGCAATGGTCGGGGAGAGGTCCTTGTGGCTCAAAGAGGGGCCTATCTTCTGGGAGCGATCGGCTTCGGAAAAGAAGAAACCAAAATTCGTGTAGCCGAATTCATGAAGAACATTAAATAATCATAACCCCACCTAACCTCCCCTTATCTTAAGGGGAGGAATAACCCCCCTCTATTTCCCCCTTAAAATAAGGGGGGATGAAGGGGGGTTAAGGCGGGGATGGGGGAGTTTCCTGTTTTTCGATCGGAAGTTTGATCCGGAAGGTCGATCCCTTTCCTATTTCGCTCTCCACTTCAATCTCTCCACCATGGCTTTGAATGATTCCATAGCTGATGGCCAACCCCAATCCCGTGCCCTTTCCTGTCTCTTTGGTCGTGAAGAAAGGCGTAAAAACTTTTAAGAGATGGTCCTTGCTCATACCACACCCTGTATCCATAAAGGAGACTTCAACGATTCCATTATTGAAGGCTGTCTTAATGGTCAGGGTGCCGCCATTTTCCCCCATTGCATCGGCGGCATTGATAATGATATTCATAAAAACCTGTTGGATTTGATCTCCATCGACGAAGAGCATCGGCATACCGGTCTTAAATTCCTTCACCATCTTTATATTCTGGAAACGGGCCTGATTTTCGACAAGGGTGAGCGTTCGATTGATGAGGAAATGAATATCGGACTCTTTCTTGTCAGGTTTCCTCTGACGGGCGAAGTCCAAAAGCCCCTTTACAATATTTCGGCACCGGGTCGTCTGCTGGACGATGTTCTCCAAATCTCTTTTCCAGGGATGGTTTTCATCCGTCTTCTTCAGCATCAAAGAACTGAAGGTCAAAACACCGGTCAGGGGATTATTGATCTCATGGGCTACTCCTGCCGCCAGTTCTCCAAGGGCGGCCATCTTGCCAGCCCGGATGAGTTGATCCTGAACCTGCTGAAGCTCCCGGGTGCGTTCCTGGACGCGTTGTTCCAGGGTTTGGGTCCATTCTTCAATGGCATCACGAGAACGCTTCAGCTCTGTGATCATATGGTTAAAAGAATCGGAGAGTTCTCCCAATTCATCGTGCGACTTGATGCGCACGGTTTGATCGAGATCGCCTTGGGCGGCTGTTTTGGTGGCGGCGAGGAGCTTATCGATGGGTCGGTTCACAAAGCGGGTGAAGAGCAGACTCGACAGAAAGCTAAGCACAATAACACTGATGACTCCTGAGAGCAGCATCCGGTTATAAAGTTGGGCTTTTTCCCTATCAAATTCCTCAAGAGAGATCATCGTATCCAGAACTCCCAGGACCTTGATGTGTTTCGGGTGACAGGGATAGCAGGAGGGTTCATTGTAAATGGGATTGATCAGACCGAGAAGCCTCTGTTTTTCTGTTTGATAAACCCGGGTCTTACTGTCCGACGGAAGAAGCACCTTGGCTTCGTCTTCTCTGTGGCATCCATAACAGGCCTCGGCCTTCATATCCACGACCGTTCCCACTTTCGTCCGATCCGAAGAAACGGTAATTTCCCCGGCCTTGTTGAATATTCTGACCTCCAAAATTCCCCTTCGCTGGGCCACGTCATCGATGATCCGCTGGTACTCGTCTCTGCGGTCTTTGATCATCGCATAACGGATGCTCAGCCGGATGGTTTCGCTGAGATTGAAGGCTTCCTCCTCAGTTTTTTCGATCATCTGCTGGGAAAGGGTTTTGATGTTGAGGTAGAGAAAAATCCCTTCAATGACCACCACGACGATGATCACGCTGAGAATGATTTTCGTCTTCAGGCTCCGGAAACGGATCATTTCCACCCTCTTAACTGGTAATATTCCTTCAGCATGACTTCCAGCTCTCCGGGTTGGATGTTTTTTCCTGTCCCCTGAAGGACTTCCCGGAAAAACCGGCGAGGGAGTTTATCATCTTTCCTCGTCATCCCTTCTTGTCGGTTGAAATTCTTGGCCAAATTGATAATCCCGGAGGCGATGGTTTTCAGACCTTTCTTTTTCAAGGTAAGGCCACAGGTCGCTCGAAGGATCTCCTCAAGGTCGGTCCAGGTGATGAGGTCCCGATAAAACCGGCAGAGGATGAGCGCATCAAAAAGGGTCATCTTGTCTTCGTAATCGATGAAGAGGCGGGCTTTGCCTCTGATCTGGTCAGGATCGATCTGTCCCGAGAGTTCTGATTTGTAGAAGGTAGCTCTCAGGTGGCAGGCTCCCCGGTCCGAAGTGGCATACGCCAGCCCCATTCCCTTCAATACCCTCGGGTCAAAACCCGCAGGCTCCAGTCCCTTCACATGGATCGCCTGGTTCTCCATTCCCCAGACGGATGCGGCATGGCGAACCCCTTCCGATAGAATCCTCCCCACTCCTCTTTGAGAGGCAATCTTTTTTAAAATCTCAGCGATTGCATTGGCATCCCCGTAACGGAGTTTGTCCTTTATCTTCCCTTTCTTGGAAGCCTCGATGGCAAAAGCGGCCAGGTTTCCTGCCGTGATCGTATCAATTCCCAGGCGATCACAGAGGTCGTTGAGGTAGATGATCTCCTCAATGGATTTGACCATGCAGAGTCCCCCGAAGGCATAGATGGTCTCATATTCAGGGCCCATGATACGAAGGCCTCGATGCCTTCCCTCCTTGACTTGAGAAATCTTTCCGCAGGCCATAAAGCAGTGAGGGCAGGCTGAGGAAGTGACTTCGCAGCGTTCCATCAGGCTTTCTGCACTGATTCCTTCCCATCCATCGAGGGTCCCTTTCGACCAATATTGGGTGGGAAAGGCCCCGATCGTATTCATGATGGAAACAAGCATGGGAGTCCCATACTTGTTGTAAATGTGGACGGTCGGATTGTCTTTGACACGATCTTTAAAATCCTTCGCCAACCTTTTCAGCGATGAAAGGTCAGCCACCTCTCTCCGTTTCTTCCCATGGAAAACGATTCCCTTTAACTTCTTCGACCCCATGACCGCGCCGATTCCCGCCCTTCCGAGGGAGCGCCAGCGCTCGATTTCGATCACGGCAAATTTGACGAGGTTTTCTCCTGCAGGGCCAATGACCAGGGCCCCGGCCTCCTTCTTCCCAATCTTTTTAAGAATGGCCTCCTCTGCCTCGTAAGTGTCTTTTCCCCAGAGAGGAGAAGCAGAATGGAAAAGGACCTCCTTATCACTGATCTCAAGAAAGATAGGGCGTTGGGATCTTCCTTCGATGATGATGGCATCATAACCCGTTCGGCTGAAAGAGTGGGTGATTTTCCCTCCGGAATAAGACTCCGAATAGATCCCTGTCTGAGGCGACTTGGTGAAGACGGCAAAACGGCTGGAGCCATAAAAGGGAGTATCTGCCAATGGACCCAGAGTGAAGATCAGATGATTTTCCGGGGAGAAAGGGTCCACATGCGGCGGGTTTTCTTTAAGGAGGAGATAAGAACCCAACCCCTTTCCGCCCAGATAGGAACGAAGAATCGAATCAGGAATGGGTTCGACAGTCGTCTTTTTCTTCGACAGATCGATTCGGAGCAGTCGATTAAAGAAGCCTTTCATCCCCTTCATCTTAAAAGAAACGTTAGGGCCAAATCAAGACTCCCTTTTAAATCCCTTTTAAATCTCTCGACATTATATCCAATTTAAAGGGGAGGGATATACGCTTTTAACAGATATACGCTTTTAACTTGACAATATGCTTATTTTAGCATATCGTATGTCAACTTTTTTTGTGGAGGCGCCTGATGGAGATTAAAACAAAATTCTGGATCGAAAATAGAGGAGAGGTCGTACTCGGGGGTGGCAAAACTGCCCTGCTTCTGGCAATCGATCGGTTGGGCTCCATTCAACGGACGGCCGACGAGTTTGAGATGTCCTATAGACATGCCTGGGGAGTCATTAAAAAGATTGAACAAAGGGCAGGGTTTAAAATGGTGGAAACGAAATTGGGTGGGAAGGACGGAGGCGGAGCCCGATTGACCCCCAAAGCGAAGGTCTTCATTAAGAAGGCAGATTCCCTTTTCAAGGAACTGCAGGCGGTTGCGGAGAAGAGGGTTAGGCAGAAATTTCAGAAAAGGTCGTTTTAAAATTTTCGTCTTAAGAAATAAGACGAGTCACAGATCACGAACACGAATCACGGGGTTTATATGCGACTCTGGGGCAACGACTATAACAAGATGGAGTTTGCTGGCGCCTTTGGTGACCTCGGGACATTGATTCCTTTTGTGGTAGGCTATATCACCCTGAATCAGATGGACCCACTGGGGATTCTTGTCTCCTTTGGCCTCTTCAAAATTTTTGTTGGACTTTATTTCAGGACCCCTGTTCCCATTCAGCCGATGAAGGCAATTGGGGGCATGGCCATCTCACACGCCGGGAGCATCACTCCTGGAATGATCTGGGGATCAGGGATCTTTACGGGACTCTTCTGGCTTTTGATGGGAATGACAGGTGCGATCACATGGATCGAAAGGGTTACAACAAAGCCTGTGGTTCGCGGCATCATGCTCGGGTTGGGCTTCAGTTTCATAGTAGAAGGGTTGGGCATGATGCGGGGAGAACCGCTGTTTGCGATTGGAGGTGTTGCGATAACCCTGCTCCTTCTCGGCAGTAAGCGGTTTCCAGCCATGCTTGTTCTTCTGGGATATGGAATCGTTCTTGCCTTTATTCAAAAACCGGATTTATTTGGAGAACTTTCTCATATTTCCATCCGGTTTCGATTACCTGAATTGACGTTTGGGCGAATGTCATGGAAAGACCTTCTCGCTGGCTTCGTCATTTTAGGACTTCCTCAGGCCCCTCTTACACTGGGCAATGCCATCATCGGGACCGTTGCTGAAAATAATGAATACTTTCCTGACCGCAAAGTAACAGCCAAAACGATCTCCCTTGATCACGGTTTCATGAATCTTGTTAGCACATTCATCGGCGGCATCCCCATGTGCCACGGAGCAGGGGGCATGGCTGGTCACATCCGGTTTGGTGCCAGGACAGGAGGAGCTTTGGTGATTTTGGGCTTAATTGTCCTTTTTACGGGGCTTTTTTTAAGCGATTCGGTATCGCTTATTTTCCAGGTCTTTCCCCGCTCGATCCTAGGCGTGATCCTCTTTTTCGCAGGGGTTGAACTAGCGCTGGTTGTTAAGGATGTTAAACTGAAGAAACAGAATCTTTTTGTCCTCCTCGTCACTGCCGGCACTGCCATGTGGAACATGGGAGTGGCTTATCTGGCAGGATTAGTTCTGTATTATGGCCTCCAGCGCCGCTGGTTTAAAGTTTAAAAAGGATTCCAAACAATTTACAGGTTGCCGGCCAGTCAGGAGGGTTGGGTTTCTTGACTTCAAAATGAAGTCAGTTGTTACTCAACGGCTCAATGACTCTGTGACTTACCAATTTAACCAATCATTCATTCAATCGTTTCTTCATTAACTCTGAATTCCGCATTCCGAAATCCCTGCCCGCCGCACAGGTGCTTTGGCAGGCGGGCGCATTCCGCATTTGAAATGGGCCCACTTTTTTATGGATGACCCCCAGGCTTTTTCCTAAGCCATCAATACGATATTACGATTGCCCCAGGGCCTTTTCCACTCTGATCTTCTTCTTATATCGCCCGATAGGGCGAAAAATACTGTTGTTCTATTTTTGCCACTCCTGTTTGAATCGCTGCTTCCTTGACATAGGTTGCTACCCGCTCTGGTACTTTCTTATTTAGGACACCCGGGATGATATAATCCTCACTCAATTCTTCATCCGTAACCATATAGGCGATCGCATTGGCTGCGGCAAACAGCATCGCATCATTGATTTCCCTTGCTCGGCAATCCAAGACTCCCCGAAAGAGTCCGGGAAAACAGAGGACATTATTGACCTGATTGGGATAATCTGATCGTCCTGTGGCGATGATCCGCGCCGACCGACCCACCTCCTCCGGCATGATCTCGGGATCGGGATTCGCCATGGCAAAAACAATGGGATTCTTTGCCATTTTCTTAATATCGTTGATACAGATGACTCTGGGTTGAGACAGGCCAATAAAAAGATCTGCACCCTTTAGGGCCTTTGATATGGGGCCACGAATTTTTTCTAGATTCGTATGCTCTGCGATGAGTGCCTTTATGGGATTCATATTCTCCTTTCGTCCTTTATAGAGAATCCCACTTCGGTCACATCCAATAATTTGCTTCACCCCTGAGGTGAAGAGCAGTCTTATGGAAGCAATCCCTGCCGCTCCTAAACCACTCACCACCACTCGGATATTTTCCAATTTTTTATCAACAATCTTTAAGGCATTGATCAATCCTGCCAAAATTACAACGGCTGTTCCGTGTTGATCATCATGAAAAACGGGGATATCTAATGCGTTCCTCAATCGCCTTTCAATCTCAAAACAACGGGGAGCGGATATGTCCTCCAAATTCACTCCACCAAACCCAGGAGACAGAGATTTGACCACCGAAACAATCTGCTTCGGATCTTTGGTCTTTAAACAGATGGGGAAGGCATCGACTCCTCCAAATTCTTTAAATAGCATGGCTTTGCCTTCCATCACCGGCATCGCTGCCTCTGGTCCAATATCCCCCAGTCCGAGAACAGCGGTCCCATCTGTCACGATAGCGATGGTATTCTTTTTAATGGTGAGATCATATACCCTATCTCGATTTTCATGGATGGCCATGCAGATCCTCGCCACCCCTGGAGTGTAGGCCATCGAAAGATCTTCTCGAGTATTTAATGGGATTTTATTTTTAATTTCAATCTTACCCCCTTGATGAACCATAAACGTCCGGTCGGTGACATGAAGGACAGTGACGCCTTTAATTCGTTTTATCTCCTCTACGACTTTCTGCCCCATTAGGATATCCGCTACGCTTATAATGATTTCTCGAATGGTAATGCCCTTTTTGAATCCAACAATGTCTACGGCGCCAATGTCCCCTCCTGTCCTACCGATCGCTGAGGTGACCTTGCCAAGCATCCCGGGTTTCGATAAAATCTCAAGTCGAAGGATAATGCTATAACCTGGACTGGGTGTCTTAATCATGGATCTCTCCTCTTTCTGATAAATTGTTTATCAACGATTTACTTTCCTTTAACAAATGGGAGGTTCATTAAGAATAGAATACAATTTATATCTTCTTAACAACGAAAAACACCCTTTTCTGATTAAGAGAGAGCGAATCACCGATATCTGACCCAAGAGCTTTCCCTTTTTTACGGAAGAAACCGGAGGCCACTACTTTTATAGGATTTTTGAGTGAAAGGTATGTATTGTTGGAAACGATGCAGTAGATTCTAAAAAATTTCAAATTAAGACTTTCCCCCAGAAACTTTCCGTTCCCAATCTTGGATTGCTTTAGTGATCTCGGTCCTTTTCGGTCCAGAAAAATTTTCGTCCAAAATCTTAATCATTCTGTTTGCCTGTTCCACAAGACCTTGTCCCGTCTTTTGATTTTCCACGTCCGTCCTGTTTAGGCGATAATCAGCATGAATCCTCATAGCATAAAGGTTACTTAACTGAGAACCGACCTTCATGATTTCACTATCACCGCTATTGCTAAGACGATTCCAGACATCTCTATGGCCACTAGCATTTTTAGGTATTCTAAAACCTAGCCCTGATAAAAAATCGACACCAACATTATGTGTTGAGTAATAAGCACGACTTATTGCAGTTCTAATTTCAGCAGGAGTCTTGCCATTGACAAGTGTAGAGGCAAGGTTTTGAAATTCTCTTGGATTCATATTTAGATTATGTTGTACAAAAGGCGGATCTTTTGACGCTCCGGCCAAGGAACCGAAGACACCCAATAATTAATATATTTATCATAATTATTGAGTACCTCACCAACTTCTCCTCGTATTGTTACATTGAGAACAAGCCACTCCTCCTCAGTTTCAGGATCTTGCTCAACTTCTATCTTTAGTTCGGATATTGTTGGAAAATTCCTTTCTACCGAGTTAACAGCAGTTGGAAGATAACTTGTTATTCGTTCCCGGGAGCAGAATTCTATTATTTCTGGAGTGATTTGGGGTCGAAATTTCGATGGGATCTTCAAAAATTCTATCGGAAGTTCAACTCGAAGGAAATCCTCAACGGGATCAGAACTTGTAATATCAAAGATAAGGTTACGATGTATCCGATTGATATCGGTAATTCTCTTCAAATCAACTGCATAAAGCACCCAAACCTGACTTAGCTTGTTAACGACCGGAGTGGTTCGATCGAACGAATATTCCTTGGAGGATCGAAGCGTCGGGACAATGTCCTTCCAGCTCAACGAAGCCATTGGTTCCAATTCTTCACTACGAATAATCATATTTGACCATAATGAATTACATACTTGCTCCTCAGCCATAGCTAACCTATAAGCCTCTTGGTAGCCCGCTGATATGCTAGTCTCTTTTAAAGTCCCCTCAAGCTTTATCGATGCCGTATATTTCTCTCTCAATGCACGGCGACAATATTCCTCTCTCTCCACTTGATACAAAGGATTGCTGGAAGTTTCCTGCAGTTGTGTCATAGAGATACTCCAAAGCAATTTAAAAAACTATTCTTTGCGTAAATAATTGACTTGTTAAAAAAGTCTTTAATTTCTTCTAAGTCAAAATCTCTCGGTTTTTCCTGTAAGGTATTAATATCAATTTCAACAAAAAGTATATTATCCTCCCCCGTTGGCGTCCTCGCAGTTTTTATTCTAAACCAACGATTTACACCATAGCTATTCATGGCTGTCTTTTCTAATGCGTGAATTTCCAATCCGTAAGTATTTTTGAAAAACGGCTTCTCTCCTAAAAAGTCTCCATAAATTAAAAAGTTAGATCCCCCTTCAATTTCCGATATTGCCTTAATGACTACGGCTATCCTGGGGATGCTAAGGCGGTATTCATCTTTAACCAAGTTAACGATGTTAAAGAAATTTCTTAGATAATCATCTTTAAGAGAATCAAGATTTTTCTCGGGCTTCCCTGGTTCATTGTAGAAGAAATCGATACGAGTTGGGGAGAAGTTCAAACTGTAAATTGGTTTACTATCCTTAAGCTGTATTCGTGGTATTTCCGGAGGCGCATCAGGTGGAAGATCCAGCATAGTGGGGTCACCATCAAAGAGATTGTTTACAACTTGGTTAATTCTGGAGGCTATACCTAATTTGTTGCGAAAGGCAAAGTTTTCAATAAATAAGACACTTTGGATATTCTGAATCAAAAACCTTAACTTCTCCATATTTTAGTGCCCCCTTTACCAACTTTACAACTTTAAGTTAGCATAGATAGAAGATTTTATGCAAGAATTGTTTTTGGACATCAAAACTTCACTTCAGCCTCCTCTGAGATCTCCGAATTCGGTTAACTGATTTTGAGCCTCCCTTTGATTCTCCGTCGGATTTGATACGGGCCAGAAGTTCGGAAGCCGGTTCATAAGATCGGCGTTCGCGGCGGGCGAGTTCGGCCTCGGTGGGGACCAGTTCACCCCGGAAGGCTTTGGCCAGGATTGCCCGGGTCAATTTCTTGGCCCGTGCCGTTGCAAATGCAACTCGCTTCTCGACAGCATCAGCCAATTTAAACATTGATTCAACTCGGCGGACAATCTCATTTTGTTCATCCCTTGAAGGAATCGCTGTTGGAAGATTCTTAATAACTCTCATATTTAGGAATGGTTGGACACTTTCCGAGACAATGGAGTTTAGATAATCTTTTAGAGAATTCAGGTAAATGCAAATGTATTTGTTGTCAGCAAGTTCTCTATCAACTCTAATACGACAACTTCCGGTAGTGGATAGCAAGGCTTCATCAAAAGATGGCGGGAACACACATGACTCTCCAACTGTCCCGACTTTCGTTAGCAAGACGTCACCTGGTAAAATATTATGTCTCACAAGTTGTTGAAACTTCGACTCTGATACGAAACGGAGATCATTAGGAGAGAAACTAAATGCCTTGATGTTGTTAATTCTTACTACCGGCACACCATTATCTATATAATCTTCCTTAACATTAATAGAAGTCCCAAAGGGGCCGTCAACAATACTATCCGTTCCTTTACTGGCAACTCTAGCTAAAGGGATATAAATCCAACTTGAAGGTATGGTTGGAAATTCTACCATGTTCTCAGTACGAAGCTTATCATCTAAATTTGTGGGCTTTCTTGGCTTTCGAGTTTTCTCGGCCTTGGCTCGTTCACACTCTTCTATATATTGCCATTTTCGATTCCAATGTATTCGTTCAAAAAGGCTGTTTGCTGGTTCTATATTAGCATTTTTCTCCCGCCAGTCGGCGGTGAGGCGGCCGGAGCAGACGGCGGCGAGGACGGCCTGGCGGAAGCGCTTCATGATCATTGAAACTTTAGCCAGACGTTCCTTTGATGCGTTAACCCGTGCAAGCAATTCTTCCACTTTCACAGCGATTCGTCCCTGTTCATTAAGTGGTGGTAAAGGTATTTTTTGGTCATAGACATCATTGCGATTCAGACCTGGAATAGCTGTCGAAGTATCAAGGTCAGCAAGATCAAGGGTACGCAAGGCATGCATCAGAAACTGTGGATCAAACCCGCTGAAATTATCGACGTAGTAGGTGGTATCAATAGGCCAGCATGGCCTTGGCGAAAAGTGAACGAAGCCTACACTGCCTTTACGTCCAACGATTATTGCCGGCCCTTTGGATAATGAGGCATTATGGCTTCCAACAACACCGTTAGAACCATAAACAGGCACAGACCCCACCTTCCGATCTGATTTCTTCAACCCCTTTCCATAGTTTATTTCGATAAGGTCGCTAACGCTGGGTAAGGCCCACCCCTCTGGCAGATCGCCAACCGGCGTTTCATTTTCTATAAACTTGTCCTTTTGGACAATCGTCATTTTGTCCCTTTAACCGTTTCGCGTCCTTCTATGCTGCTATTGTTCTCAAGCATGCTAATTATGGCATTCAACTCACCAACTGCGCTTTCAAGCTCAGAAATAGCATCAGCAGCTAATTCCTCTGGCTCTGGCAATTCATCGGCATCATCAAGCGACTCATCCTTAAGCCATTTGAGGCTATCGATTTTGAAGTCGCGATCCTTAACTTCGTTGATGGTAAAAGTCCGCCAGCGGTCATCTTTTGAATATTTTGGGTCGCGTTTTGAGCGACCTTCGGGGTTGGCTCCATAACAAGTCTCGAACTCTGCAAAATGCTGGGGCGTGAGAGGGCGATCCTTTTTGGTTATATGCGGAACATTTGTGCGGGCATCGTAAATCCAGACATTTTCCGTCGAGAGGCCTTTGGTGAAGAAGATGACGTTTGTTTTGGTGCCGGGACTATAAGGGGTGAAGGTTCCATTGGGCAGACGAAGGACGGTATGCAGGTCGCAATCCTCGGTGAGGATCTTGAATACCTCGCCAGCCTGATCGGCGAAGAGGACGTTGTCAGGCACAACGATGGCGGCACGTCCACCCGACTTAAGAATACTCATGACATGCTGGACAAAGTTGAGCTGTTTATTGCTGGTCGCAACAGTGAAATCATCTCGATTAGGCGCTTGATTGGCTCCTTTGGTTCCAAAGGGAGGATTGGTCATCACGCAGTCATAACCTCCATCTTTGGGAACCCTTTTGGGTTCATAAATGGCATCCCCTAAATAGATATTAGCCTGGATTCCATGGAGATAGAGATTCATCAAGGCCAGTCTTCTTGGTCTTGCAACAAGTTCAGTTCCGGAATAGGTAGAATTTAGAATACGTTTTGCTTCTTCACGCTCAAGCCCGCCTTTGGTTTGTTCGATCAGCCATTCATAAGCACAGACCAAAAACCCACCAGTGCCGGCTGCAGGGTCATGGATGGTGAAACCTTTCATCTTTCGAGGATCGGGCTTCATGCATTGAACAATGGATTGTATCAGGATGCGAGGTGTGAAGTATTGCCCAGCTCCTTTCTTTCCTTCGGAAGCTGATTTTTCAAGCAAACCCTCATAGGCGGCAGCTTTCACATCTATATTTAGAGACGTCCATTCAATCTCATCGATAAGATTGACAAGACGCTTCAGGTTAACCGGATTACTGAATCGGGACAATGCCCCAGCGTAAATGGCACCCAACATACCCGGTTGATCCCCCAATCCCCTGAGAGTAGCCACATAGTGATCAGTCAGATCAGTACCAGACTTCTCCTTTAAGACTGACCATGAATATTTAGGGGGTATTTCTGCCCCTTTTTCTTCGGCCATCTTTAGGAAAAGGAGGTAGGTCAACTGTTCGATGTAATCGCCGTAGTCGATTCCATCGTGACGAAGAGTGTGACAGAATCCCCAAAGTTTACCAACGATGTCAGTCATGAAATTTCCTTCCCTATGTTTCTAAACACTATTTACGGCCTTTGCTATTTTTAGATCCACCTCTATTCCATCGAGAGGGTTTTTTAATGGGATGATACCAAGAGTCACTGCTTCTTTATAGAGAGCCTCCACTATACGGAAATTTCTCGCCAGGTTTACTTTCTCTTCTTTTAAAAAGTCAATCTCAAACTTTAGGAGTTCCCTTCGTTTGCGGGCGTCCTTACTCTTAACTTTATAAATGGCTTTAGCTTCCGCAACAATAGGTGGGGACTGTCGCTTTTTGCCCTGGATTTTTACATTGACGTTGGCTCCGAGTTTGGATCTCATGATATTAGGCGGCGATGGTTTCGTTGATTTCATGAATAATCGATTCCAGATTACCATCAAAAATCTTATTCAATTTATTCCATGAGGCCCCTTCACGAGTAAATATGGGAAGGGCGTCCACATCCTCCTTTTCCATCAAGAGGTTTTTGATAAGGTGTCTTCGGATTAACTCCAACCATTTATTCTGTTCCTCTGTAAAGGATCGATCCGATTTGACCTTCATCAAGGCTTTGTTCACCCTTTTCTCAACCGTAAGCAACTCTCCACCTCTAACTGCATAGCGGATTATGGAAATGATATCCGCTAATTCCTGGTTATAAGCCCGCCGGAGATTTTTCTCAGTAAACTTATCCACTAAATCATCAGGTTGTGTGGCCAGCTTTTCCCTAAGTACCTTCAATTGCTTCGTATCAAATTCCTTGGGTTTTTTCAGAAGAATTTCCAGGGCCTCGATATGCTGCGGAATCATTCTTACGAATTTCTCAAATTCCTGCAAGTAATCCTGAGGCCCAAGTTCTCTTCCGTCCTTGGCCCGGAAAATGATTCTCGAATCAACATAATCCTCAGCTCCATTCGCCCTGATAAATTTCTTTTCAGGCCGAGGATATTTCTCGCAGAAATCGAGAAAG
>Ga0315273_10005216_pt1 | contig 16069 bp, 12 predicted proteins | sample YL17G02_0_MG_FD_205753 | JGI IMG/M metagenome (GOLD analysis project Ga0315273, IMG submission 205753) | Sediment microbial communities from Yellowstone Lake, YNP, Wyoming, USA - YL17G02_0 | ecosystem: Environmental > Aquatic > Freshwater > Lake > Sediment | place: USA: Wyoming | collected...
CATTTCGAGCGCAGTTTCATTGACCAGATCTGCAATGTCATTTCCGCCATGATGCGCACCGAACCTCTGCGTGTTCCCGCGGTTGAAGTCCTGCCGAGCCTGCGATTGATCGAGCACTGCTATGCCCATCGCCAGGCGATGCCGATGCCATGGCTAAGTGAGGTCGAAGCGCTTCGCGCGGCTGAACTTGACGGGCGATTCGCGGGGGGAGTGAGATGATCCAGAAGGTCGCAATTCTTGGCGCCAATGGGTTCATCGGCAGCCGGGCCGTAGAAATGCTGCATCTTGGCGGCGTTGCCGAGGTGCGTCCCGTGGTGCGAACTGCGCAGGGGTTGGCGAGACTCTCGCGTTTCAACCTGGACTGCCGGATCGCCGACGCCCGACATGAGGCGTCCCTGGCTGCTGCGCTTGAAGGTTGCGATACGGTCGTGCACGCCGTAGCGGGAGAGCCCGCGACGATTCTGAAATCGGTAACGTCCGTCTACCATGCAGCGGAGCGGGTAGGCATCAAGCGGCTGGTGTATCTCAGCACCGCATCTGTACATGGTCAGTCACCGCCGCCCGGTACCGATGAGAATGCACGCTTGAGCGACCGCCAGCCTGTCGCTTACAACAATGCAAAAGTGAAGGCCGAACGGCGATTGCTTGCGCTGCGGAACAAGAGTTCGGTGGAACTGGTAATTCTCCGACCCGGAATAGTAATCGGGCCACGATCAGCCTGGATCAGCCAGCTCGCCACGAATCTGGCGATGGGTACCGCCTGTTGGCTGGATGGTGGCCAGGGCATCTGCAATAGCATTTATGTAGACAACCTCGTGCACGCCATTCAGCTTGCGCTCACCACCACTGCAGCCGATGGCCAGGCATTCATCGTTGCCGATGAAGAAACCGTCACGTGGGCCGATCTTTACGGTCCTGTGGCTGCAGCTCTGGGTTTCGATGTTGCCGACATAGCAGCCGCATCCGCAATCATGAAGACGCGTACATGGAAAGACGTCCTCGATGTCTTTCATGGGCATCCAGCGATCCGCCCTTTGTGGCTGCATTTGCCGAGGCGGCTGAGAAGCACGCTGATTGCCGCGCTGTCCCCACTGCCGCCACCGGTTCCGGCTCCCTGGGCGTACCCGGCGGCCGGTGGGGCCAGTCACGCCCTGCATGAGGTGACGCTGGAAATGGCCATGCTGTACAGGTGCACCGTCAAGCTACCCGACGCAAGGGCGCGACACGTCCTCGGCTATAAGCCAATCGTCACTTTTGCAGAAGGTTGCCGCCGGACGCTTGGCTGGCTTGCATTTGCCGGCTACCCGCTGGTGCCGGATTACCTGAGCCGCGCCGCCAACGCGATGAATGGATATAGCGCACGATAGAATCCCGGATGTCGATATGGGCGCAGCGCGGCCCGCAGTGCGCGCGCTGGCTCGCCCGCAAGAGCGTCTTGCGCTTTTAGATATTGCTCCAGCCATTGCAGGTAGGCCAGGCGCGCCGGATTCGCCCGCACCGGATGATAGCGGCCCGCCGCAATCGCCCGCGCTGAGCTCGATCTGGAATGCTGGCGATAACGCTCGCCGCATCCCGCCTCAACGTACACCGAAGCTGCCATGAGCATCTTGACCAGAAAGATCTGATCTTCGTAGAGATCCTGGATGCTTTCATCAAACGCTCCGACTCTGCGGACGAGATCGGTGCGCGCCACTGCGGCACATAGACACGGAACAACCCCTGGCTTGCGTAACCATGTGGTCAAGAGAGTCGAAAGGGAATACAAGTGCCCGGTTTCCACGCCCAACTTTCCGCGCCGGTCGCGGCGCCATCTCCCTCTCGAGTGATCCCAGCTGACCCAGTATTCGGTCGTTCCATAGACCATGCCGGCTTGTGGATGCCGTTGGAGCAAGTTCGTTTGATGCTCAAGCTTGTGAGGCAGCAGCACATCATCCGCGTCGAGAAAGGTCAGATAAGTTCCACGTGAATGAGTCACGCCCAGATTTCGCGAGACGCTCTTGCCGAGATTGCCGTGGCCAGCGTGTTCAAAATAACGTATCTGCCCCGGAAACCGTGCCGCGTAATCCCGAGCCAGCGCGGAACTACCGTCGGTTGAACCGTCGTCGATGAGCAGCAATTCCCAGGTGGACAGCGTCTGGCTTTGCACGCTGAAAATAGCTTCTTCAAGGAAATCCGCGGCATCCAGGAATGGCGTGATCACCGAGACGGCTGGGCAAGCAGCAACCGGATTGGCAACTGGATCAGCGGGCGGCATGGGAGCCAAGTGCGTTTCTGAGTCCATCGTAACGTGCATAGACCCACCGCAACACGGGCCAGCGTGCCGCGCGCTGTTGCCGCCGCAGCATGCGCCACACTTCGGGCGTGCGCACATCCCGATCGCTGAGATGACGCTCGAGCCAATCGAGCAGTAATCGTCTCGCCTCGGGAACTTGCCCGGATGCTTCCGCGCGGGCAGAGCAACTGTCGTCCCTTTGCCTGTAGCGTGCCCACACACGCGAAGCGACAAATACATGCGCCGAAACGCTCAGTTTCAGGAAAAACACCTGGTCCTCAAACATGCCGCGAAAAGCCGGCTCAAAACCGCCGATACGGCTGATTGCCTCGCGACGCATCAGCGCGTTGCAGGTGGTCGGCGTCTGGGCGCGGTTTTCGATCAGGCTTACGAGAAGCTGTGGCGGCGACACGATCGTATCCGGCGGCAGGCACAGTTCACAAAAATCGTCTTGGTAATCCTTGTGCCCATTGTCTGCCGCGCGCCAACTGCGCCACAGCAGTGTTCGACCATATACAAGGTCGATCTGTGGATGGGCATCGAGGATTGCGATCTGCTCACTGAGTTTCTCGGGCAACCAGGTATCGTCAGCGTCGAGAAACGCCACCGAGTCGCCCTGCGCATGCGCCAGTCCCAGGTTTCTGGATGCGCTCATTCCCCTGTTTTCATGTCCCGGATGCTCCAGGTAGCGGATCCGGTGCGACTGGCGCGAGGCATGCGTCTTGGCGATATGTGTGCTGTCGTCGGTAGAGCCGTCATCGACCAGGATCAGTTCCCATTGTTCAAAATCCTGCGCCAGCACGCTCTCAATCGCCTCCTCGATAAAGCGCGCCTCATTGAGGAAGATGATGATGGCTGTAACACGCACCTTGGTGCTCATCCGATCGCCTTGCGCACACGCCAGGCAAGCGCCGCTTTGCGCCAGTTGTCGACCGCCAGGCGAGGCAGCAAGTGGAGTGCGGTATTGCTGCAGAGGCGTTTTCCATCCGTCGTGCAGGCAAATTCGTAGCCGGCTTCAATGGCGAGCTGGGCAGACTCCGGTCCATAATCGCCATACGGGTAGGCAAATCCGTAAACTGGGCGTCCAATCAGGATTTCCAGATCTCGTTTGGACTGCTGCAATTCCCAGCGCTGTTGTTCGGCGGAACGTTCCGAGAGCGCGGCATGGGTCACTGAGTGCGCCCCGATATCGACGCCAGCACAGGCAGCGAGGCGCCTGACTTCATCGAAGTCGAGCGTTCGGTGGGTTTCGCGCAACTGCTCGACAGCGCCAAGCTGCTGCCTGATCTGTGTCAATGCCTCCTGGCGGGCTTCCTCTTCCAACGGCTTCAAGAAGGCCCATACGGCGTAATAAAATGCCAGGCGCGTGTTCGGCGCGGCCTCCCACGGATTGACCCTGCGGCTTGAACGCGGATCCCACGGTCGCGCAGCGGCGGGACCGGGCTGGAATTGACGTGATTGCCCGTTGGCTCCCACATGAAGCACTGCGGGCAAGGCCTCCGGCTGCAACATCAGGCGTTCAAGCTCGTCCCACCAGAATTCCCGTTTCGACCCCAGCGTTGCGGTCGTCAGGAAGAACGTTGCAGGCAGGCCATGCTTGGTCAGCAGTGGAGCGCCGTTGATGAGATTGTCGGCATAGCCGTCGTCAAAGGTAATGGCAACGGTGCGTTTCGCACGCTCTTCGCCGCGAAGTTCGGCAGCGAGTTGACGCAATGGGACCACGCGGCAATGCTGCCGCAACCACCCCAGCTGGCGATCGAATGCGGGCGGACTGACGCACAACCGCCACGGGTCCAGATTGCTCTCGGCAATCCGGTGATACATCAGGATCAGCGCCTGACCGCGAGACAGGGGCAGGATGGCATTCCACAGCTTGCGCAGGCTGTTCATGGGGCCGTTCCGCCAACAGGCTTTACTGCACGAACAGTGATCAGCAACGGATAAAGCGCATCGCGGTGATCAAGTTCGGCGGTTTTCAATTCCTCTGCCGCCATACCATGCAGAAAACAGGTGCTCGCCAGCACGTTACCGTGGCTGGTCACCTGCAATCCGGGCGCCGGGAACACTTCACCGAACAAGCGCTCTGCAGCCAGAGGGCCGAGCCCCCAGTACCACGTCGAACGCCATTGCCCCTGCTCGAGCTGCGAAATCGTGCCCGGCACAGTCAATAGCAGGATGCCTCCCGGCTTCAGCACTCGATAAAGTGTCCGTACGCCGGCAGCCATGTCCCAGAGCAAATGCAGGGTCTGCGTGACTATCAGGCAATCGAAGGTGTCATCCGGTATACCGGACCCGGTGCTCAGATCCGCCACGATTGTGGTTGATCCGCCAGCCGGATAGACATTCAGCACATCGGAAACCGTCACGCGTGCGCCGCCAAAATGTTGCGTGTAATGGTTGTCGCCGATTTCCAGCACGTGCCCTCGTATATCGCGCGAATGCCCGGCGAGAAACTTCCCGATGTAATAACGATCCACGGGAGTACCACGGTCGAACCCGAACTCCCGACTGAGTGGTTCGAGCCGGCGCAGATCGCCCAGCGCTACCTGACCGCGCGGCGGTGGAAAACCCGAAAGCCGCGGCAGCGCTGCCAGACGTCCTCCCAACCGGAATGGCAGCCAGGAGAGGCTTTTGCGCATGACGGCGCGATAAATCCGACGGCGGTTGGCAATCAGTGCATACGGGGCCCGCGTCAGCAGCAGCCCCAAGTCTTTCGCCAGAGCACGTCGCGAAACGCCGGCGCGGAACTGGCGCGCGATCTGTCCGGCCAATTTCGTCCCGTAGCAGTCTTGCCAGTTTCTCACCCCCTCCCTGAAAGCTCGGCGTCGCTCGCGATTGCCTCGAGCATAGGGCCGCTGGCGCTCCAGCACTGCCAGCGAGGTCAGCAACATCAAACGCGCATCGCGTGACATGTTCGACTCATGGCGCCGGTAGTCCGCGACCACTGTTTCGTGCGACGCCACCTGGTCTCGACGCGCAATGCGCAGATACAGGTCATAGTCCTCGCATGCCCGGAGTTCCTCGTCGAAACCCTGCAATTCGAGGATCGACTCGCGCCGGTACATGACAGTCGCGTGCATTTCGACGCAGTTACCGCGCAAGAAGTCGAGATAGGCATCTGCTCCATGGGCGCGCAGCGGTGCAGCTGGCATTGCCTCGCCGCTGGGCTGGATAAATCGGTAACGTCCGTACACAAAGGATGCCCCAGGACTTGACCCAAAGCATCTCAGTCCCGCTTCCACTGCTTCTGGCCGCAAACGATCGTCCGCATCCAGGAATACGACGAAGTCACCGCGCGCTTCGCGTAGGCCGCTATTGCGGGCCGCTGATAATCCGCTGTTCGGTTGCCGGATACAGACCACCTGGGGATAGCGTGCGGCAACAGCGGTTGTGTCGTCGGTCGAGCCGTCGTCGACGACGAGAATTTGCTGGAACGGGTGCGTCTGGCTCAGCGCGCTGTCAATCGCCTCAGCCAGAAAATGGCCGTAGTTGTAGCTTGTAATGACTAATGTGACGCTCACGAGTTACCACCGCCGTCCAAGTTGTGGCCGGTCCCGGACTTGCGGACTGCCGCCAGCCGCAGGGCGGCGGAGTAAGCGCTGAGCCCCCGCCAGGTGGCAACTGTCAGGCGGCCCAGCATGCGCATGGTTAATGGGTCGCAGCCAGCCAGCCGCTTCAGCATGCGCACCGCCGGCTTGACCAACCGCCAAAGCAGGTACGCGGACACCGGGATCCGGGTAACCGGGTCGGCTTGGCGCATTGTTTTCATCAGCATCGCGATCAGCGAGCGATTGTGCTCCAGGATCTGCAGTTCTGCCGCGTCAAAGTCCCGTCGGTGTTCGTGCCACGCATGTACGAGAGGTTCATAGACAATCTCGTGACGCACCGCGAGCAGGCGCCAGATCATGTCCAGGTCGCCGCCCCCAGGCAGGACATTGCCCATGTCCAGGGCTTCGTCGAAGCCACCAATATCGAGCGCGACCTGGCGTCGCAGGGCCATGCTGACGCCGCTCCCGATGCTGATTGACCATGCGATCAAGGGCCTCGGCCACCCGGGCGGCGGTACCCCGGCTCCCGGGGGGAGATGAATCCGTTTGTTGCCGCGGGCAAAGCCGCCGTTTGCTTCAAACAGGCGCGCCCCAGCCGTTTCGAGGGACAACGCGTCGACCCGTCCCATGCATGCGGCGATATTTGAACTCTCTGCAAAGACCCTGGCCGTCGCTTCGACCCATTCGGGTGCCGCCACTGCATCATCATCGATGAAGGCGATAAAATTGGTACGGCACTCCTTCAGCGCACGATTGCGCGCGAAATCCAGGCCCTGAACAGGCTCCGTCAGGTAGCGACACGCATGAAACCGCTCCCGGATCAGCTGCTCCGTCCGGGTGGTAACGGGCGCGTTGTCTATGACAAGCACTTCTTCGGGCGCCCGGGTCTGCCTGTTCAGGGAGGCAAGGAGACGTTCCAGTTGCTGCGGACGTTCACGAGTACAAATCGCAACCGAGATTGACATCTTGCGTGTATGCGTCATTCACGAAGCCGCGATGAGTCGATGTGCATGAGTTCTCAGTTCCAGCGCGGCCTGCTGCGGTCCCGGTTCGACGGATCGCGACCGGCCCTCATCCATCGCAATGCGCCAATTGTCATTCCGGCCACGTAAGTCACTCGCGACGCCAGAATGGCCGGCGACATCCAGACCGGCTCAAAGACCGCTGCTCGTATCCAGCACGCCAGGATGAACCCTGTGTGAGCCAGCACCAGCAACGGGCCGCAGAGAATCAGCAGCCATGGGTAGCGGTACAGCCAGGCGAATCGTGCTGAACCGCTGCGCGACTTGGTCTCGACGGCCGTATAGCCCCACCGATAGTGCCGCCGCAGCAGATTCGCAAGACCGGGGCGATTGAAGTGGTAGGCGAGCGCACGCGGTTCAAAATAGATCTTGTGTCCCTGTGCACGCAATGCGCCTTGCCAGAGCCTTTCTTCATTCGTGTAATCAAGGGGTGGCTGTTCGGAATATCCCGCCGTCGTGAAAAACGGCTCGCGCCTGACACTCAGGTTTGGAGGTGGATGATGGGGCACCCAGCCGGCCTTCGTGCCTGGATGCACCAGATACCAGCCGCAGTAGTAGTCGCAGCGAGCCGAAGCAGGCAATCCCGGCGGCAGAGCGAGCGATCCGCCCACGATGGTGCTGCCCTTGTCATGAGCGGCCAGAAGTGCCTCGAGCCAACCGTCGGCCACGACACAATCCGCATCCAGAAAGACAATGGGATCCCCCTTACTGGCTCGCGCGCCGCGATTTCTCGCTGCAGCCGGGTTACCGGCCTGACCGGGCTCGCGCATCTCGATGACCTGGACTCCCGTCGAGCGGGCCAGCGATGCGGTGGCGTCGCTCGAGCCGTCATCAACGAGTATCACCTCGATTGTGGCGCCCCCGGACGACTGTCGCAGCGCGGCGCTCAGGACCTCCAGGATCCGTTGCGCCTCATTGCGTGCGGGAATGACAATCGAAACGAAACCCCGGTCCACGCCGCAACCTCCTGCATTCGATTCTGCCCTGCAGAATCCATTACTCTACCGCGCTTCCAGACCCGCGGTTACCGGCCTCATTACGACCGCGGTCCATCGCCTCCAGATACAGCATTCTGACCGAGTCAGTAAATGACTTCCCGCCGTGACTTCTGCCTGCGACATCGAGCGCCTGCCGGGCAATTCGCGCGGCAAGGACGGGATCCTGGAGCAAGCGCGTGATGCCCGTCGCGATTGCATCACTGGTGTTCGCGACAAGAACTGCCGTTTCTTCATTCAAAAGACTGCGATGGCCGCGGATATCCGTCGCAACGATTGGTGTACCGGACAGCATGTAGTCGAATATCTTCAGCGGCACGTTGTCACCGTACGCCCGCGGCGAGACCAAAACGTCTGCGAGTGCCAGGTACGATGGCACTGCCTGACGTCTTTGACGCGGCAGGATGCGCAAGTTTCCCTGTTGGATCATCCGCATCGCGATTCCGCTGCCCGCAAGCGAGTGCTCCGAGGGAGCGCCAATCAGCAAGAACACCGCTTTTGGAAACGCCACCAGAACCTGAGGCATGGCGGCAACCAGCAGGTCAAGCCCTTGATACGGCTCGAATGTGCCGCTGTATACGACCAATCGTGCGTCTGCATCGAGATCCAGAGCGACACGAGTACTCGCTATTTCGCCCGCGGAATCACCGGGGGCCTGGCCCACGAACATCCACTCCCTTGCCAAGGCGCCCGAATCGAGTGATTTGACATGATCAAGCAGTCCTGCGCTGCAGATGATCGCATCCGCTTTCCTCACCATCCAGCTCTCGATCCAGCGCATCAGTGACTGTGCCAGCCTCATGCGGAACAAGAAATGGGTTCGTAATTGATCCGGCAAGCTGGACTGCATGTCATAGATGACGGGAATGCCGCGCGATCGACAAAGAACAACCGCAGGTAACGCCATCTCTTCGACGGCATGCACGACGTCGTAATCGTTGGTTCGAATAAATCTAGCCAGTGTTGGCAACATGCTCAGGTCAAGCACCAACTTTCGCACCGAGAACCCGATCGGCACGTCGCGGTATGCGAGTGGATTGCGGCATCGGGTGATCCGTAGCCTCTGGATCGAAATGTTGGCACCAACCGGATAGGTGAGAAGATCGATCTCCGCGCCAAGGTCCGACAGTGCGGCTGCGAGCTGCGCAACCGCGATCGGCGTGCCGCGATCCTCATAGAACGGTTGCGGTGCCACGATCAGGACGCGCCTGATCCGGTCAGGTGGATCGCCTGGCCATGGCTCTGCTGCCTCGACCGATGTCATCGCGTCCGCATTATGGCGACCTTGGATCGATGAATGACGGCAATCGGGTCAGATGACCAGGACGAGTTCATCTGCGTCTTGTCCGCGCGCACCAATGCATTCGTGTCGCCGCAGCGGTGCTTTGCGCTGCGACGCATAACTTTAGCATGGCGCCCTATTTGCCAAGCGGGCTGGAGTTGCCAACACAAGTGACGGATCGGAAATTCAGTCGACCTTTCCTGTTGAGAGGTGAATACGTGGATGCATGCACTGCCCGTGGCCAGTGCAGGACAGGAATTTCAAACTGCCTTTTCTGGCGCGGCTCACTCGATCCGGACAAGGCAGTCAGGGAATGCGTCGGGCGGAAGATATCGTCGACGCTTGCCAGCATGGCCGCAGGCTGCTTCGGACTGGAGGCGATTGTCTGGATCGTGTTTCGTCTGCCGATGCTGGCGGGGCTGTCTTGGCCTGGCCCAAATGAGGCAGCACCTCGGCGAGGCATTACGCTGCCTGAGTTAGTTGCTCGGTCCGTCGATTGAAAAATCCTGTCACCTGGGGCATAAACTCGCTTATAAACAACGTGTTATAGAGAGTTGAACAATTATTTCAAATACTGAATAGTCATTGAGTCAGGGATCTCAGCAGGCTAGAATCGGAGTTCGAAACGCGTGTCGGGGGACGATTCATGTCGGCAAACCTTGAAAGCAGTGCCGAACTGCGGCCGACGGGCTCGAAGCTCGATCTCATCAATGCAGCAGTCATTGCGATCTCGCGTCACGGCCTGTCGGAATTGACTTCCGCCAAGATCGCAGGCGCGGCGGGGCACACGGCCGCGTCGATCAACTTTCATTTCGGCAGCAAGGAAGTCCTGCTGCTCGCGACGCTGCGCGAGGTGTCAGAGGAATTTGCCGAGGTCATGACGACCGTGCTCGAGGACGCGGGCGACGATGACCTGCGAAGCCTGCTCGGCATCATCGACGCGAGCCTGTCCCGGCGTCTCAGCGATTCGCAGAAGATCGCGGTCTGGTACGCGTTTCTTGCCGAAACGAATGCGCGCGCCGACTACCAGCGGATCTGCGGTGATCGCGACCAGGCCTACAGCCAGGCCGTGACGAAACTGTGCACGCGGCTGATCGCGGCCCATGGCGTCGCGGACTGGCCCGATGCCGAGGCCGTTTCGCTTGGACTCACCGGCCTGATCGACCAGCAGTGGCAGGGCATCCTGTTCGAGGGTGAAGCTTTCAGTCGCGACGCGGCAAGGCGCCAGTGTCGCGCGTACCTGTGCAGCGTGTTCCCCTGGCTTGCCACGCGCATCGAGGCGACGGCGGCGGTGAAAGCCAGGCATCTGGCACCGGAGCCCGGGCCAGCGGCAGACCCCGCGCTGCGCTACACCTTGCCGGCGTGGGTCTATCACAACGAGGAATTCCACGAACTGGAGAGGGAGCGACTGTTCATGCCCTCATGGCAGGTGGTCTGCCATGTGAGCGAGCTTGTCGATACCGGCGATTACGTCGCATTCGAGTTTTTCGGCCAGCGGGGATTCGTCATACGCGACGAGAGCGGCACACTGCGCGCCTTTCACAATGTCTGTTCGCATCGCGCGCACGCCGTCGTCAGTGGCGAGCGCGGCCAGTGCGCCAAGTTCCTGACCTGCATGTATCACGGCTGGACCTATCATCTCGACGGGCGCAATCGCAGTGTCAGCGCGCCGGACACGTTTCCGAAGTTCGACCGCTCGAAGTTCGGGCTCAAGCCGATCGAACTCGAAGTGTTCATGGGCATGGTCTTCGTCCGGTTCCGTTCCGGCGAAGCGTCGGTCGCGGCGCGCATGGAGCCCTACAAGGCCGAACTTGCGCATTACCGGATGGAACAGATGGTCCCGCTGGACGATCTCTGGACGCGTGAACTCGAAATAGACTGGAAAAACGTCGTCGAGAATTACGTCGAGGACTATCACTTCCCGATTGGTCACCCGGGCCTGTCGGCATTGATGGAGGCGAAGTACGATCGCGAGATCCTGCCTGCCGGTGGCACCATGCGCCTGAGTCATCGCATGCGCGAAAAGCCGCTCAAGTCATGGAGTGCGGAGCGCTATGCCCGGTTCCTGCCGGTGATCGAGCATCTGCCCGAAGACATGCGCCGGCGCTGGACCTACCTCGGGCTGTTCCCGAATGTTTTTTTCGACATCTACCCGGAATGGCTGGATTTCTTCCAGCTCGTGCCATTGGGACCCGGACGCACCTTGTTGCGCGCGCGTTCCTACGGTTTTCCGGATGACCGCCGCGAGATGCGGGCGGCCCGATTCCTGTGCTCGCGGCTCAACGCCCGCGTGCAGGCGGAAGACGAGGTGCTCACGCGCTCGGTGCAGCGTGGCCTGTCATCAGGCGCCTACACCCAGGGCATCCTGTCGGACAAGGAAATCGTGCTGGCCGGATTTCAGGACTGGATTCGCGCGAGACTGCCGGTCACGCAGCTCATCCAGGCGCCGGCCCGCGGTTCGGTCGCAGCGCAGAACGCCGCGCTCGCGTCATAGCCGCGCTGCGCGGCGCACTCAGCCCGCGCGCAGGTACCACTCGTAATCGCGATCCGTGATCTCGGCGTGGAAGCGGTCGCATTCCTCGCGCCGGCACGACGCGTACAGTTCGTGATAGCGATGGCCAAGGTACCGGGGCAGGATCTGTCCCGCCTCGAATGCGGCGAGCGCGGCCTCCCAGCGTAATGGCAACACCGCCTTCTCCTCGATGACCGTGCCCGGTGCAACCATTGGACCCGGGTCGCAGCGGTTCGTGATTCCGTGGTGGATGCCGGCCAGGATCGCCGCCATCACGAGATAGGGATTGCCGTCCGCGCCGCCCGGCCGGTGCTCGATGCGCGTGTCCTCTGGCGCCGACAATGGAATGCGCAGCGCCACGCCACGGTGGTTGACTCCCCAATTGGGCTCCAGCGGCACGAACAGCCCGGGCCGGTAGCGGCGATACGAATTCGCCGTCGGTGCGAAAATCGCCATGGATTCGCCCATCGCCGCGGCGAGACCGCCAATGGCGTGGCGCAGTGTGTCGGAGAATGGTTCCTTCGGGCCTGGCCCGGAAAATACGTTGCGGCCGGTCTTGTCGACGAGGCTGACATGAACGTGCAGGCTGCAGCCGGCGGAATCCGCAAATGGCTTTGCCATGAAGCTTGCGCCGAGGCCATGTCGCCGCGCGACGGCTTTCACGGCGCGCTTCAGCAGGACAGCGTGATCGCAGGCAAGTTCGGCGCTCGCGACGTGATGCAAATTGACTTCGAACTGGCCCGGCGAGAATTCCTTCAGCGTCGCGCCGGCCGGGATGTTCTGCGCTTCGCAGACGGCATAGAGCTCAGCGAGGAACGGGTCGACATCCTCGACGTCCTCCATGCTGCCGTACTGCGCGCCGTCCTGCGCCTTGCGCGTGCCCGGAATGCGCCCGACCTTCGGCGCGGGGCGATCGCCATCTGGTTCGAGCAGGTAAAACTCGAGTTCGGTCGCGGCAACGGCGGTCAGGCCCATGTCCTGCAGAGGCCGCGCCGCATTGCGGAGCACCTCGCGCGGATCGGCAAAGAACGCTTCGCCATTCGCGTTCGCCATCGTGAGCAGCACCTGCGCGGTCGGCACCTGCGCCCATGGCACCGGGGCGAGCGAGCCCGGCACCGCCGTCGAAATCACATCGGGATCGCCGTCACGTCCGCCATTGTCGATGCGCTCAAAGGTCTGGCCTTTGGCGTCCAGCAGCACTGTGGCGCCGCAGAAGTTGATGCCTTCCGCGAATGGCTTGGCGAACTCGTCACTGACGACGCGCTTGCCGCGCAGGATGCCGAGCATGTCCGGTTGCAGGAGTTCGAGCAGTCGTGTGTCGGGGTTTTGCTCGAGAAACTTCTGCAACTCGTCCGACCGGCTGTTCCTCTTCATGCTCATGATCCATTGCCCGATGGAGTTTGTGCGGCACGGGCGCTGCGCCAGGCAATCGCGGCCTTCGCGCCGTCCTTTCTGAGGATCGCATTGAATTCCCGCGACTCGACGGCTTCCGATGTTTCAATCGTGACATCCGTCTCGAGCGCCTGCGCGAGTGCCTCGCGCAAGCCAGCGAGATCGAGACTCCGGTTGATCGCCTGCTTGGTCAGCCGGACCGCGAGCGCGTCATTGGCCGCGATGCGACGGCCGAGCTTCAGCGCTTCTTCGAAGAGTTCTGCGGCCGGCACCACGCGGTTGACGAGACCCATCTCGCGTGCTTCCTGCGCGCTCACGCGGTCATCACCCGAGAGCAGCAGATAGCGTGCCTGCTTGGGACCTGCGAGCCAGGGCAGCAGCATCGTGACGATGCCGCTGCCAAACTTGACCTCGGGCATGCCAAAGCGGCAATCGTCCGATGCGAGCGTCAGGTCGCAGGCGACGGCAAGATCCATCGCGCTGCCGAGGCAATAGCCGTGCGTCGCGGCGATCGTCACTTTCGGACAGTCCCAGAAACGCATGGTGATCCGGAAGTCGTTCTCAAGCGAACGGCGTACGTCGGCCGGATCGGGCAGGCCGTGGCCGACCTCCATGTCCAGGTCGAACCCGGCGGAAAACGCGCGCCCGGCGCCAACGACAACGATAACGCGCACCGCATCATCGGCCTCTGCCGCGTCGAGCGCGCGGTCGAGCGCCTCGATCATCGGGCGGTTGATTGCATTCAGCTTGTCGGGCCGGTTGAGCGTCAGGACGGCGAGGCCCTCGCGGTGTTCGGTGAGGATCATGACAACCGGAACCACGCGGACTTCGTCTGCGTATAGCTCTTGAAGCTGTCGAAGCACTTGTCGCGCGCATGACCGGACTGCTTGTAGCCGCCGAATGGCTGGGTCATGTCGCCCTCGTCGAACGAGTTGATCCAGATTACGCCGGCCTCGATCCCGCGCACCAGGCGGAATGCCGTGTCGATGTCGCGGGTCCAGACCCCGGCGGCGAGGCCGTAGATCGTGTCATTCGCGATGGCAATTGCCTCATCGATGCCGTCGAACGGAATTACCGAGGCGACCGGGCCGAAGATCTCCTGGCGCGCGATCGTCATGTCATTGTGCACGTCGGTGAAAAGAGTCGGGCAGACGTATGAGCCGGCATCCATTCCCGCTGGTGCGGTGCCGCCGAATTGCAGTCGCGCGCCTTCGCCCTGGCCCTTTTCGATCAGGCCCAGCACCCGCTGCTGCGCCTCGCGGGTCACCAGCGGTCCCATGTTGGTCGCCGGATCGAGTGGATCGCCGGGACGATAAGCCTCCTTGCCCAATTCGATGAATCGCTCGACAAAGCGGTCGTGGATCGCGCGATCAACCAGGAGGCGCGATCCGGCATTGCAGACCTCGCCCATGTTCGAGAATATTCCCCGGTACGCTGCGGTGACCGCGCGGTCGAGATCGGCAACATCGGCGACGAACACCTGCGGCGACTTGCCGCCGCATTCCAGCGACACCTGCTTCATGTTCGACTGGCCCGCATACTGCAGGATCAGCTTGCCGACATCAGTCGAGCCCGTGAATGTGATCTTGGCGACATCCGCATGCAGCGCAAGCGCCTTGCCCGCCACTTCACCGAGGCCATTCACGACATTGAGCACGCCCGGCGGGCCACCGGCTTCGGCGAAGAGTTCCGCGAGCCGCAGGCAGCTCATCGGCGCCTGCTCGGCGGGCTTCAGCACGACCGTATTGCCGGCCGCAAGCGCGGGAGCGATCTTCCAGACTGCCATCAGCAACGGATAATTCCAGGGCGAGATCGCGCCGATGACGCCGAGCGGCTCGCGCAGGACCATGTGCATGACACCCGCTTCCGTGCTGGTGACGGCACCCTCGATCTTGTCGATGCATTCGGACATGAACCGGATCGTGTCGACCACGGCCGGCAGGTCGCCCCCGACGACGTCAGCAATCGGCTTGCCCATGTCGAGTGTTTCCAGCACCGCCAGGGATTCGGCATGCTGGTCCACGAGCGCCGCGAATCGATACAGGATCTCCATGCGCTGTCGTGGCGCAATCCGCGACCAACAGCCGGCTTTGAACGCTCGTCGAGCGGCCGTTACCGCCCGGTCGATGTCTTCGCCGGTCCCCGCGGACATTTCCGCAAGCGGCTCGCCATTCGCCGGATTGATAGTCGTGAATCGTCCGCCTTTGGCGGCATCGACGAACCGGCCGTCGATGAAAAGGCGGGTTTCGATCCGCTTGCGCGCAGTCGCCGCCGCAGCCTTCCATTGGCCCCGATCATGCCCACTCAATGTCTGGAGACTCATCAGGCTTTCCTCGCTTTGGTGACGATGAGCGCGTCGACGATGACGCAGCCATCCGCATGTACGATCACGGGATTCAGGTCGATCTCGCCGAGCAGGTCGCCAAGACCGGCTGCCAGCGCCGAGAATTGCGCGGCGATCCTGCAGAACTCATCCACCGCCAGTACGCGCTGGTGGCGACGGCTCTGGAGCAGCGGGGAGAGACTCAGGCAATCCACCAGGCGCCGCGCTTCCGCAGCGTCAAATGGCGGCAAGGCATAGACCACGTCCGCCAGCGCCTCGACGTGCAGCCCGCCGAATCCGAGCAGCACAACCGGCCCGAACTGATTGTCGTGGATCATGCCGAGCAGCATTTCGACGCCTTGCACCACGATCATCGGCGCGACCAGCACGCGCGGGTCGATCCGTGTCGCGAGGTCACGGTAGCTGGCGATCAGCGCCGCTTCGTCGCCAATGCCGAGATGCACGCCGCCGCGATCGGACTTGTGGTCGATGTCGCGCATCGCAGTTTTCAGGACGACCGGATAGCCGAACTCCCGCGCGGCGCCACGAGCCTCGGCTTCGTTTGCGACGATGCGGCCCGGATTCGCCGGAAGCCCGAAATCCCGCAACAGCTTCATCGCCTCGTTTTCATCCAGACTTCTGCCTTCCGCGAGACGTGCCCGCCAGGCGGTCAGCGCGGCGGCAGGCAGCGGGAGGAGGGACCCGCGATCGCGTGCCGCGAAG
>Ga0315273_10005217_pt1 | contig 16068 bp, 9 predicted proteins | sample YL17G02_0_MG_FD_205753 | JGI IMG/M metagenome (GOLD analysis project Ga0315273, IMG submission 205753) | Sediment microbial communities from Yellowstone Lake, YNP, Wyoming, USA - YL17G02_0 | ecosystem: Environmental > Aquatic > Freshwater > Lake > Sediment | place: USA: Wyoming | collected...
CGCGGCCAGCCGCAACCAAAGAGAGGTTCAAGCCGGATTTACCCAAGCGGCTTGCCGCGCTGCGTGAAAAAGGCGGCTTGAAGATTTCTTTCCGATTCGAGAAGAATCTGACTGTTAGCAGTGCAGAGTCCCGCCTTCCGGTCTCCTGCATGCGACCATCAGGGACCTCTTCGGCTTTACCACCGCCGATCTCAGGTCGGAATGGATCAAGGTGGAGGCCCATGCCCCGGCGATCGACGGGTTTGTTGAATACGGCTTCGGGAGCGCCCGCTCGCTGGTGCAGGCGCAATCGAGGCCGTATTCCCGGTCGGTCTTTTCCCATCAGGTTCAAGCCTCGGGTTATGTCACCTCTGAGGGAACAGCGCGGACCAGACGAACGAGTCGTCGTCTCCGGGCTCAACAAACCCAAGCAGATTCAGGCCCTGTACAGGGATGGGCTGCCGTGTGCGGAAGCCCTGACACTCGTCGTAGCGGAAGCCGGCCAAATCACCCTGGTAAATCCCGCGAGCGGCAAGACCAATCCGCTGCTGAGCGGAGCGTCCGGTGTTCTGGATCTGCCCTTTCTGACGGGCAACAATCCCTACACATCTGGCGGGGAAGCCGCCATCGGCATGGTCGAAGGAATTTCGGGGAACAAGGCAAGCCAGATTTCGATTGTATCGGTTGGAAGGATGTATCAGGATGCCGCCCCTTCGCCTCTCCAGATGAACGATCTGAAAACGGGCGCGGCCCAGGTTCCCTATTTCGATGGCGCCGGTAATCGAAGACGGCGACGATCCGCCGGAGAGCACCTATCTCCCTCTGAGCTACCTGGGGAACACCGTAAACGTCGTTTTCCCCCTGGTTCACCTCTCCGATTATCTGCGGTCGCGGATTGTCATCCTGGTAAAAGACCGCGCCGATTACACCGATATCGCGCCCAACTCCGGTTCCATCAGGATCGCGCCTTGATGGAACCGGGAGACCGCACCGACCCGCCCAGGGCCGATTATTGATATTCTTATCCGCCTGTTTATCCGAATAGTATATTGGTGGGGCCTGCAAGATGTGGGGCGCTCGCCGAAACTTGATTCATAGGAGGGTTTCCCCATGTCCAAGCGCAATCATTTTCTCCTGACCGCATTCGCCCTGGCGATCCTGTCTCCGACGCTCGAGGCGGCCACCCGGATGATTTTTCCGCGGGTGCTTTTCCAGAAGGATCGTTTCATCGGCATCGCCATCGCGAATCCGACCGACGCCGATGCCGATGTCGTTCTCAGGGCCTGGAACAGGGACGGTACGGCATTCTCCGGAACGGGAGCAACCAACCCCCGCACGCAGAAGATCACCAAGGGTTCGCAGTACGTCAAGCTGGCAACCGAAATCTTTTTCGAAAGCGGTGTTCCGGCGGCGTTCGACGGCGCGGCGCCGACTCGGCTGTGGCTGGAGGTCACCAGCTCGACGGACGGTTTGACCGGCTTTTACCTGGAGGGCGACAGCGCGCTCAATTTTCTGGACGGCTCCGACCTCTCCGGCTCAGGCACCGACCTGATCCTCCCGATCCTGGAAAACAGCTCCGGGAGCAGCACGGAGGCCAGCATCGTCAATCCGGATGCGACTGCGGCGGCGAATGTCGGCCTGACTTTCTACCGCGAGGACGGAACCACGGCAGGAACCAAATCCTCCACAATTCCCGCAAATGGCGCTCTGCAGGGACCCCTTTCGGATCTTTTCCCCGACATCGGCTACAGCCAGGTTCATGGCGTCAGGATTCGGAGTGACCGTCCGGTTGCCGCCTATGGCTCCATCTTCGGACCAGGCAACAGCGCGCTGACGACGATTGCGGCGGAGAACGTCACCTTGCCCTCGAAAACCCTCTACTTTCCCCAACTCGCGGAGGGGACCGGCTGGTCGACGGCAGTAGGGGTGCAGAACATGACCGGCTCGGACATCCTGGTCACGCTCACCGCCTACAAGGAGGATGGAAGCCTGTTCACCGCTCCTACGGTGAAACAAAACCCCGTGACGCAAAGCATCAAGGCCTGGGGCGTGCTGCACGCGAAACTGTCCGACCAGACCATTGCAGACTGGTTCGGCTTTTCGGCCTCGGGTCTGCAGGTGGGATGGATAAAGGTCGAGACCGGTTCCCCGGCTATCCACGGGTTTGTGGAGTACAGCGCGGGCAGCACGCGCGCGCTGGTGCCGGCGCAATTGAAGTCTTATTCCAAGGCGATCTTTTCCTACCAGGTTCAGGCAGCGGGTTACTTTACCGGCCTTGCCATACTCAATCCCGGCAGCGTCGCAACCAACGTGGAGATAACTTCCATCCGGGGGAATGCCACCACTCACGGAAAGACTCAGATGGTGCTGAAACCGGGGCAGAAGGTGTCCAAACTGCTCTATGAGCTGGTTTCTGAATCCGCGAACTCGGGGGACGGGTCGGTTTTCATAAAGTCCGACAGTGCCACCATCGCGACCCAGCTTTTCGGAACCGGCACGTACTCCGCACTGGCCAATATCGCTCCCCAGGAAGTAACCACCTCGTTCGACCCCGGCCAGGGATTTGCCAAGCTCACCTTGTCTCCGCTGCTGTCGGTGGTGGAAACCGGCAAAAAGAAACAGTTCACCGCCTCCGGGAGTGTGATCACGCCGACATGGTCACCGGAAGACGGCGATCCTGCAAAGGTGGGAACTATCTCCGCGACAGGCGAATTCACGGCTCCATCCAACAAACCCGACCGCCACAATCTGACCGTACTGGCCAAGGCGGGCGCCCTGACCGCGGGAGCTACGATTGATGTCGTGCAGCGTGAACAGCTGACCGGGGGGCTCACCCTGCTGACCGCAGTGGCCTACCTGGAAAACCTTTCCAGGTTTTTCATCGCCGAGCAGCAGGTGTTGTCCTCCTCGCCCTCGGTTCAATATGCTGCGAGCAGCACCAATACGAAAATATCGAGAGTGGATCCCGGCTCATCCACGCCGCAGCTGTTGAAGACCGTCAACGGCGATACCGTCATGAAGATGCTCCCCTTCGTCGATGGGGCGAACAGCTATCTGATTCTGGCCGGATACGATACCGGAAGCATCTATCGACTGAACGTTGCGACCGGAAGCGTCGCAACAATCCTCACGGGGTTGAACAAGCCGACATCGCTGGCCTTCGACCCGGTTACGGGAAATCTCCTGGTAGCGGAGCTCAGTCAGATCAGCGTGGTTCAGCGCTCCCAGTTGACGGCGCCAGCGGGCCCGGGAAGCGAGTTTCGGGCGCCGACGCCCTATCCGCGCAGGCTTCCGGTTCTGAACGTTGCTTCGCCGCAGGGGATCGCGGTGGACAATTGCAGCGGCGCGATATATGCGACGCTGGCCGACGGGACATTGCACGAGTACAAGGGAATTAACAATCGGATCGTCGTGCGCGGCCTCAACAAGCCGAAACAGATTCAGGTCATTTACCGCGACGGACTGCCCTGTTCCGAGGGGATGACGCTGGCAGTCATCGAAACCAGCCAGATCACGCTGGTCTATCCGGCCAGCGGGCGCACCGAACCGCTGATCACCGGTATTACAGGCGTACAGGACATCACGTTCTTCCCGAGCAAGAATCCCTATACTCCAGGGGGGGAGGCTTCGATCGGATTGGCTGAAGGCCCCCCGGGGACCAGGGCAAGCCAGATTTCGGAAGTGGCCGTCGGTGGTGTTTACCAGGCGGTCCCTCCCTCGCCCGTCAAAACGATTGATCAAACCGTGGGCACAGCCGTGGTGCCCTATGATGATCCCGCCGGGGACACTTTCGCCACCTCGCTCACCACGGGCTCCGGCAACCAGATCCCGGACATCCTGGCCGTGGATTATTCGAGGGTGGGGGGCTTCCATGCCATTGCGCTTACCTTCAGCTTCCCTGTCGCCCCCATGGGCGATCCTTATGCGGGTAACAATGCGCCCAACAGCATCGACGGCACACTCTGGCTGGACACCGGCACCGGAGGAATCGCGCTGCAGGAAATGGGTCAATATCAGCCGCTTGCCCCGACCAGCGACTTCCTGGCGCAATACTCCATCAACCTTGTCACCGGGCTGTTGACCAATACCGTCACCGGCGGTGGTTATCCTTATGAAGGCGGAGAGAAGGTTGCGGTGACCTACCTGGGAAACACGGTGAGTCTGTTGATTCCTGTAACGACCATCACGGATCCGACAAGGACACGGATCGTGATTCTGATAGCAAACCGGGTCGAGAATACCGACATCGCCCCGAACGCAGGCGCAATCAGGCTGGCAGTGCCCAAGGGAGCCCCGGGAGGCCCCGAATACTGACGGACCCTCGCCTTCCAGGCGAGGGGTTCGCCCTGTATCCCCTCAAGGGGACTGATCATGGAACACGGGCCGCCACGGATTTACTGGGGCGCTCCCGATACGCCCCAAGATGCAAGCTCATTGTCGAAACATGAAAGCTGAGAAAAGGTCAAAGCCGGATCGTTTCCCGCCGCTTGATCATGCGCGCGGCTCTGTTTAATCCATGTGTTACAGAGCCGCGACCGTGAGTGAGCGGCGGAAGTGGTCCCTCCTAAATCACACTGGCATGTCGGCTGAAGCCGACTGAATGGCCGCCCCTACCAATAGCGCAGGCAGTAATAGATCAGCTTTTGAAATTCGAGAAAGAAGATCTTGCTGTCGAGCCGGCGTGTCCACCAATCGACGGGGTTAAACTCCCATTCCGTCGCAGCCGCTTCCATACGGATATCGATATTGCTGCCGCGGAAGACCCGGCTAAATGTCAGCCGGCTCCTGCGCGTGTGAAAGTTGCTGGTGACGAGAATCAACCGCTTCATTCCGTGGGTTTGAGCGTAGTGTAAATACCTGCCGGCTTCCTGAATCGTGCTTTCGTTATAGCCGTCGACAACGGACATGTCGGAGTCGGGCACCCCCAGGTATCGCAGGACGCCGACCGTCGCGGTGTCCGTTTCCAGAACCACGACGCCATAGCGCTTCCATTCCATTTCGCGGTGGGGGAAGCCCTCCTTGGTGACGAGGATTTTCGGAGCCCAACCCTGGTGGAAAAGCTCGGCGGCTCTCGCTCCCCGCACCGCGCCGTTGCCGCTGAGAACCGCAATGGCATCCGCTTTTACCAGGGGATCGGAGACGACGAGCAGTTCGCCCGCACCTCGCAGAATCGGTTTGTGAAACAACAACAGCAGGCAGAAAATTCCGACCAGCGCAAATACAACCTTGCGGAATATGCGCCGCTTCCCTGTTGCCATTCATTTCTCCTTTTCCGCGATCCCCGCCGGCACAATGGGTCCTAAGAAGGCATAGATATTAAGATTCATCTCAAAAAGAAGCAAGACCGCCGAAACGGGCTGTTCGAGACGACCGCCCGAACAGGGTCGAGGCCGAAAGGCGGCATGGCAACTGCACTGCTAACAGTTAGATTCTTTTCGAATCAGGAAGAAATCTTCAAGCTGCCTTTTTCACGCAGCGCGGCAAGCCGCTTGGGTAAATCCGGCTTAAGCATCTCTTTGGTTGCGGCTTGCCGCGCTGCGATCATGGGCCGGCATGACTTGCCGGCGAAGTAACATCCCTGCAATTTTCAGGGAGGCCGAGACTATTTGCCTTGCACCAAATCCTTGATCTGCACGGTGGCCCCGGTCATCAGGCGGATTTGCCCGTCGATGACGACCTTTTCGCCGGGCTGCAGGCCCTTCAGAATTATCGTCTGCGATCCCACGGTCCTTCCCGCGGTGATCGGACGGGATTCCACCTTGAGATCGGGTTTCACAATGAAAACAAAGGTTCCGGCCTGCCCGGTCTGCACGGCTTCCGACGGGACCACGACGGCTCCAGCCTGGGTTGTGAGCGTGAGGACGACGCTGACAAACTGGCCCGGCCACAGGCGCCGGTCCTGGTTGGTAAAGGATCCCTTCAGCCGTATTGTTCCCGTGTTGCTGTCCACGGCGTTGTCGATGAAGGCCAGGATTCCATCAATGGGCCGGGTGTCATCGCCGGCAATAACCGCCTGCACCTTGAGTTTTCCCTCGGATGTGAATTTGCGGATATCCTGAAGATATTGCTCCGGCACGGCAAAGCTCACGTATATCGGGAACACCTGGTTGATGACCACCATCGCAGCGGCATCGTTGGACTTCACCAGGTTGCCCGGGTGAATCAAGAGACTCCCGGTGCGTCCGTCGATAGGAGACTGGACGTTGCAGTAGCCCAGCTGAATCTTCACGCTGTCGATGGCGGCCTGGTCGGCTCGAATCGCCTCCTTCGAATTGTCGATGGCGGCCTTATCCGCGTTGACGGCCGCCGTCAGCGCCTCGTCCGTGGTGCGGGCCGCATCGAACTGTTCTGGCGCGGCAACGCCTTTCTCGAGGAGCTGCTGGTACCGGTGCCTTTCAACCGCTGCGTTCTTCGCCTGTGCAACATCGCGGGCGAGGTTGGCTTCTGCCTGCTTGAGCTGCGCATTGTCCCGAGCCAGATTCGCCTCCGCCCGCCGCAGGTCGGTTTCAAAGGGGCGCGAGTCGACCGTGAACAGCAGGTCGCCCTTCCGGACCTGCTGGCCCTCTTTGAAGTGCACTTCCCGTATTTCGCCGTTCACCTGAGATTTGATCGAGACCGTGGTGTAGGCTACCACCGTCCCGATCGCGGACAACTGGACCGGCACATCCCGGCTCATCACATCCGCCGCGGAAACCGGCACGACATCCCGGAACATCGGGGGCGCCTTCTGTCCGGTGCAGCCTGTGAGCAGGAGCAGGAGCGGAACCGGAAGAAGCTGCAGGCGGCGGAACATCCGCCCCCGGCTTAAGCGCCTCTGTTCGCAGACTGGCATCGATGAAATCGGCATTCTGGCTCTCCGGGCTGATTCTGTTATCGGTATGCGTGCGCCCTGCCGCAAATCGAAGGCTGGCGCTCGAATAGATTTTCCCTGAAATCCGCGGATGGATCAAGCCATGCGGGCAGGATCCGCGCGGATCAGCATTCGCTTGCGGCTGATTTCGGCTCGAGAGCTTCAAACCAGCGGACGGCCGCTGCGAGATCGACGTTGCCGCCGCTCAGGATGACACCGACCTTTTTCCCTTCCAGTTTGTATCGATGATTGAATACCGCGGCCAATCCCAGGACACCCGTCGGCTCGACAATCAGTTTCATGCGCGTCCACACGAAGTGCATGGTGCGCACGAGATCGTCGTCGCTCACGGTCATCATTTCGTCGACATACTGCCGGACCAGGGGAAAGGTCAAATTCCCCAGCGAGCCTGTGCGCGCGCCGTCGGCGATCGTATCCGGGTTGTGCACGGATTGCAGCACGCCCGAATGGAAAGAGCGTGTCGCGTCGTCGCCCGCCGCGGGCTCGACGCCGATCACTGCGCACTCCGGCGCAAGATGCTTGGCCGCGATGGCGCAGCCGCTGAGAAGGCCCCCTCCGCCGCACGGTATGAAGAGATAGTCCAGCAAACCGCTCTCGTGGAAGAGCTCGAGCGCAGCGGTGCCCTGACCGGCAATGATGTGCTGGTGATCGAAGGGCGGGATTACCGTGTACCCGCGCTCGGCCGCCATGGTGCGCGCGATCTCCTCCCTCGAAGCTTCGGCGGGGTCGTATAGAACAACCTCTGCGCCATACCCGGCGGTGGCCTCGCGTTTGAGCGCCGGGGCGTTTCTGGGCATGACGATGGTCGAGTGAACGCCGAGCAGGCGGCAGACGAGGGCTACGGCCTGGGCGTGGTTGCCGGAGGAGTAGGTGACCACGCCGCGCGCCTTCTCTTCCCTGCTCAGACGGCTGATGGCGTTGTAAGCGCCGCGGAATTTGAAGGCGCCTGCGCGCTGGAGATTCTCGCACTTGAGAAACATGCGATTCGCGCAGGATTCGTCGAGCAGTCGCGAAGTAACCACCGGAGTCTGATGAGCCACGTTTTCTATGCGGCGCGCCGCGGACAACACCTCGTCGAAGGTCACCATAGATTGAATACCCGGTCAAAGCGGATCTTAACCCTTCGCATCCGCGATTGAAAATTAAAATTTTGCCGAGTCTGCCGCCGGGGAGGGCTGTGCGCAGATAATCATAAAACCACAAAGCCATCCGCTTTTCATGCTTGCTATAATGGAACTCCTGCCTATAGGGTAATCATCAAATTAATCGAGGTGCGGCATGGAAACCGCGGCGACTTCCAGCCTCGGGCTGATCGAGAGAATCCGACAGGGCGATCGGGACGCCTTTACTCCGCTTTTTGAAAAGTACCGCCCGCGCATTGCCGTGTTGGTTCATTACAAAATGAGCCAGCAGATGCGCGCGCAAGTCGAAGCGGACGATCTCCTGCAGGAGACATTCCTCCGGGCGTACCGGAAATTTGATCAATTTTCCTATCGCGGCCCGGGAAGCTTTATGCGCTGGCTCGCGCGCATCGCCGAGCACGTCATCATCGACACCGCCCGCTACCAGAACAGGGACAGGCGCCGGGCAGAGGAACAGGTTCCCTTGCGCTCCGAAAGCAATCCGGGCGGCGTTGAACCGGTGGACAGCAAGACTCCTAGCCGCCTCCTGGCCCGGAACGAGCGCTTGCAGCAGTTGTTCAGGATACTCGACGATCTGCCCGAGCAATATCGCGAGGCGATTTTGCTGGCCAAGATCCAGGGATTGACCACGCAGGAGATCGCGGAAAAACTGGGCAAAAGCCGGCCTGCAGCGGCTTTGCTGCTGCACCGCGCGCTCAAACACTTTCGGCAGATGCAGCAGGCGAAGGACTCCCCATGACCGAGCCGTCTTCGGATAATCCGGGCCGGGCGAGTGACGCCGGCCGGCAGGAATCGGAACAGGAGCAGCTCCTCGCCGAAGCGGTAGCCGAATTCGCGGACCTTCAGGCGCGCGAGCAGCCCGTGGACATGGAAGATTTCTGCCGCAAGCGACCCGGACTGGAGCTCGGCCTGAGATCGCAGCTCCGCCTGCTTTGCGCTATCGAGGATACTTTGGCGCCCCTCACGCCCGCCTCTCCGGACCAGGCCGATGAAGAGGCTTTGCCGGAGTGTCTTTCAGGATGCAGGGTCCTCGGGGTGATTGGAGCCGGCGGCATGGGCCGCGTGCTCCTCGCGCTCGACGAGGGGCTGAACCGGAGGGTCGCAATAAAAACCCTCAGCCGGCGATACCGGAACGACGCTCTCCTGCGCGCACGTTTCATGCAGGAGGCGCGGGCGCTGGCGCAGCTCAATCACCCGAATATCGTCCGCATCTACAATCTGGGCAAGGCGGAGGAGATCCCCCATTTCGTGATGGAGCATGTCACCGGCGTGCCGCTCACGGAGGCCGCCCGCGCCCTGACCCTGGAGCAAAAGGCCGATTTGATGCGCAAGGTCGTGGAAGCCGTGGAGGTTCTGCACCGGAACCACATCATCCACCGCGACCTGAAACCCGGCAATATTCTGGTCGGACCCGACCTCGAGCCCAAGCTGCTCGACTTCGGCCTGGCAAGGCAGGCGGAGGAAAATGCCAGCCGCCTGACCCAGGCCGGAGATGTCATGGGCACGCCGGATTATTTTTCGCCGGAACAGGCGCGGGGAGACGCGTCGCTGGACGCCCGCAGCGACATATTTTCCCTCGGCACCGTGTTGTACGAAATGATCACGGGCTCGATGCCGTTCCAGGCAGACAGACAGCAGGATCTGGCGCGGCTGATCTGTGAGGGCGATCCCGTCATTCCGAGAAGAATCGACCACTCCATTCCCGGCGAGTTGCAGAACATCTGTCTCAAGGCGATGGAAAAGCACCCTGCAGACCGGTACGGCTCCGCTCGGGAGATGGCGCAGGACCTCGAAAGATTTCTTGCCGGGGAGGCGGTGCTGGCGAATCCCACCTCCTACTCGCGCATCATGTCCGGGAAAATCGAACAGCATCTCAAAGAACTGGGCGGCTGGCAGCAGGATCGGATCCTGTCTCTTTATGAGCTGGACGCATTCCGGAAACTGTACGACCGCCTGGTCGAGCGCGAGGACGCTTGGATATTGGAGGTGCGCCGCCTCTCCATTTCCCAGGTGTCGCTCTATCTCGGGGCCTGGATCCTCGTGGTTGCGGCCGGGCTGGTCCTGCTCTTCCGCCACCCGAGCCTCTCCGGCACCCCGTCCGTCCTGCTGATCGCCGCGGCGACCATGCCGGCGGCATGGATCGGGATCCGGTGCTGGAAGCAGGAGCAGCGGCGCATCGCGGTCGCCTTTCTGCTCGCCTTCTGCCTTCTGCTTCCGATGACCCTGCTGGTTGCCATGAAGGAATGGAAGATACTCGCGCATTTCAGCCAGGGGAAGGAAAGCCTGGAGTTCTTCGCCAGGTTCGACATGTTCCGCGAGCCGTCCGTCGAACCGGCGCACGCTCCTGCAACGGGAAAACCCGCGCTCCGGACCTCCGTGTTCCATGGAACTGCGAACGCCCAGCTCTGGTGGGCCATCCTGCTGTCGCTGCCCGCCTATTACGGGTTGCGCCGCTTTACCGGGGCCTCCGTGTTCTCGCTCGCTTTTTCCGTGATGTCGGCGCTGCTCTGCATGGTCACCCTGCTGCGCATGGGAATGCTGGAATGGCTGGACCTGGATCCGGGCAGGGTTTATTTCCGCCTGATTCCGTTCGCGGTCATTTTCTTCGTGCTGGCTGCCTGGATTGAACAAATTCCGAAGCCGAACGATTCCCGCTATTTTTACCCCGTCGCCGTGCTTTTCACCTTCACTGCGCTGAGCGGCGTGGCCTATTTTCACGAGCCCTACGCGCGCTGGCTGGGATCGATCACGCCGAGGACAAGGGGACAAGTCGAGTACCTGTTCATCATCAATGCCGGCATTTACCTGGCACTGCAGAGCATGAGCGAAAGGTTCGGCTCGCCGCAAATGCGCACCGTTGCGAAGTCTTTCCGCTTCGTTATCCCCGGACACGTCCTCACCTCTCTCCTCCTGCTGGGCCTGGCAGCCTCCAGCCGCTGGGAGGAGGCTCTGAACGATGCGGCTTTGCGCCGGGAAGCAAGGTTCTTCGAAATCCTTCTGCCTGCGGTCGCCTGCCTGTTCGTGCTGGGTAGCGTGCCTAAACAGATGAAGAATTTTTTCGTCAGCGGGCTTCTGTTCCTGGCCATCGGCATCACACGCCTGCAGCTGGACCTTTTCAAGGAAAGGCCGGTCTGGCCCGTCAGCCTCCTGATCGCCGGGCTGCTATTAATGCTGTTCGCCGCGAACTACACCTCGATCAAGCTGGTCGTGTCGCGCTTGCTGCGCCGGTAACTCCGCTGCACCAATAACCACAAACGCATGTTGGAGTGCTGCGTCACGCACTGCACCTTACTCGGATCCCGATAGGCCGGACATTGACGACCAATCTGTTTCGCCCTTACCTGGCTTTTCCATGGTCGGCAACTCGTCCCAGGGCTTACGCCCTGGGCATTCTGCGCAGGTGCGCCAGATTTGTTCGATGGACCATAATCCAACGGCCAGAGATGCGTCCCGTAGGGACGCAAGGAGCGTAGCCCGGCACTGAAGTGCCGGACTATTTTCCCGGCGTCCCGACGGGACGCAAAGTGGCTAAACTTTAGTAGCAACATCGAAAAAATGTAGGACCTCCAGATGAGTTTGCTTCAAGAGAACCCTGTAAGGGTGAAGCAAATCGGCCGTCCACGTCTATTTCTGACGAGATCCGTATTAAGTCAGGTCATGCCGCTGCACTTATGGTTGGTCTGCGGTTCTTGCCGTGGATCTCCAAACCAATCTTCAGAACTAACTGAAGCAACCCGTACCGGGGCTATACTTTATCCTTCGCCGGGGCGCCAGATAGATCGGAACATCCCGCGCCCGAAGGCGTATTTTCTTCTTGCCACAGGATTCCTCGCTTCCCATGATGTACCCTTGGTTTTCTGGCAAGTAATTGGAGGCTTCAAATGATTGCACGATCTCATGGGGCAGGCTTATTTATCGCCCTCTGCCTATGCGTACTGGTTCCCCCGACACCCGCCATCGCACAACAAACACAGGACATGCCTGCAAAAACCGGAGAATCCGCGAAATCTGCGGGGCCGTTTTCGGCCATCCTCAGCCCATTTCGGGAAAAAATGATTCCTCAACTGCGGCTCTCGAATTCGCCCAGGCTGGAGAACCTGCTTCAGAACGGCAAGATCGAACTGACGCTTGCGGATGCGCTGGCTCTCGCATTGGAAAACAATCTCGACATTGCGGTTCAACGCTATATCCCCCAGTTTGCCCAGGTCGACGTGTTGCGCACCCAATCCGGCCAGGCGGCTCGTGGATTTACCGGCGCGCTGATTCCGGGCGGACTGAATGCCGGCGCGTTGGGAGCCGGCGTTAGCGGCTCAGGCGCCGGAGCCGGAGTCGGCAGCGCCGGCGGTATCACCGGAGGCGGCGGCGCCGTGCAAGTCGGTCCCGCCGGAACCTTCGATCCCGCCCTCAGCATGAATTTCAGTTGGGATCGGGTTTCCTCCCCGCTGAACACCATTCAGGTCTCCGGAGTGCCGACGGTGACCGGTCAGACGACGGCTTTCAGCAGCAATTACGCCCAGATGCTTCCCCAGGGAACCAGTTACACCCTCACTCTCACGGCGCAGCGCCAAAGCTCGACCCAGCAGTACCTGCGCTTCAACCCCGCTGCCGTCACCCGATTCGCCTTCGGTTTCAACCAACCCCTCTTGAGCGGTTTCGGCCGCGCCCCCAACGAGCGCTTCATCCGGGTTGCGCGCAACAACACCAAGGTTTCCGAAGAGGTCTTTCAGCAGCAGGTCATCACGACCGTGGTGACCGTGGCGAACGCGTACTGGGATCTGTCCGCAGCGAGGGAGAACGTGCGCGTAGCGGAGCAGTCCCTTTCGGTTTCGAACCGGCTCTATAAAGACAACCAGTTCCGGGTGGAGGTCGGCACCATGTCGCCGCTGGAGGTCGTATCCGCGGAAGCCGAAGTGGCGGCGCGAACCCGCGATCTGACCGTAGCCAGGACCAATCTCCAGCTCCAGGAAGCCGCGCTGAAAGACATGCTGAGCAAACAGGTCAGCCCGGAACTGGACGCGGCCGGTGTCGTTATCAAAGATCCCATGCCGGAACCCAAAGACTCGGATTTGCCAGATCTGCGCATTGCACTTGGACACGCGCTGGAGAACCGCCCGGATTTGAGACAGGCGGAACGGAACCTTCTGAATCAGGGTGCCTCCAACGAGTTCACCAGGAACAACCTCCTGCCGAGCGTCAGCGTGTTCGGCTTCTTCGCCGGGGCCGGCCTGGATGGAAAAGGGTCCGCCGCACAGGGGGGAGTGTGGGATGCGCTCGGCCAGTCGTTCAAGGGGGAGTACCCGGAATATGCCGGAGGGACAACGCTGAGCATACCCCTGCGGAACAGGGTGGCACAGGCGGACAACCTGCGTTCGCAGCTGGAGGCCCAGCAATTAAAGGTCGGGCTGCAGCGTTCGCGCAACCAGGTCTCCCTCGAGGTCCGCAAGGCGGTCATCGGTCTCATCCAGGGAAGAGCCCAGGTTCAGGCTGCGCATGAGGCCACCCGGCTCGCCCGCGAAATCTGGCAGGGAGAGCAAGGCAAGCTGGATGCAGGGGCATCGACCTCCTACCAGGTGATCCTGCGCGAACGCGATTTCATCGCGGCACAGCAGGCGGAGCTGATCGCAGTGGCAGGGTATGCCAAAGCACTTGTTGAAATGGATCGAGCGACAGGTTCAACACTGCGCCGAAACGGGATTGAGTTCGGCGACGCATTGAGCGGTACGGTGACAAAAATGCCGATCCCTCCCTCAAGCAATGCGGGCACTGGCCGGGAGGTCAAATAGCACATCATGCTGACGATTACCCATCCAGGACCATCCACCGATTTCCGCCGCCGGCGCATGCCGGCCGGCATCGCACCAGCGGCCTGTCTCGCCTGCTTTTTCACGCTCGGCATCCTACGGAGCGCGGCGGCTTCAGACCAGGGCCTTCCCGGAAAACCGGATTACAGCCGGAATCCCGAATGGTTTCCTCACATCCAACGCCCCTACACGAGCCGATGGGTACCGACGCTCGGGCTGCAGAATACGCAGAAGGTCCAGGACCTCATCCGCGACGGCAAACTCAAATTATCCCTCGTGGATCTCGCGGCGGCGGTCAAGGAGAACAATCTTGATATCCTGACAGCCGCCATAGGGACTTCGTTTGCCGAGACGGACATCCTGCGGGCAAAAGGAGGCGGCGCGCCGCGCGGCGGCCCCGGAATTCAGATCCCCAGCAGCCTGTTCGCAGGCGCCATCGGCGCAGGCGTCGGCAGCACCGGGGGGTTGGGCGGCAGCGGCAGCGCGGGCGGCATCAGCGGCGGGGCGCGCGCGGTGACCGTTCGGGCCAGCGGCAGTTTCGATCCGAGCCTCCTGCTGAACTTCAGCATCGATCGCACCGCGAGCCCCCTGAACACAATCCGCGTTTCCGGGGTTCCCAATGTGATCACATCGACCACGGCCTTTCAGACCCGTTACCTGCAGGCATTCACCACCGGCACCACCATAAGCGTCTCCTTCAATAACCAGCGCCAGAGCTCCACCCAGCAGTTTCTGCGTTTCAACCCGTCGTTCGTTTCCTCTTTTTCGTTCAGCTTCACTCAGCAATTGCTGAACGGATTCGGCTGGGCGGTAAATCGCCGCTTCCTGAATGTGGCAAAAAACGACAGGCAGATCGCGCAGGAGACTCTCCGGCTGCAGGTCAGCACAACGCTCGCCCAGGCAATGAGCCTTTTCTGGGACCTGGCAGCTGCCCGCGACAATGTTCGCGCGGCTGAAAAGTCGCTGGCCGTCGCGCAGCAGCTCTACGACGACAACAGGGCGCGGCTCGAGATCGGAACAGTCGCAGGAATCGACGTCGTGACCACGGAATCCGAGGTGGCCTCCAGAAAACGGGACCTGGTCATCGCCCAGACGGGTCTCCAGGTGATCCAGGAACAAATGAAGACCATTTTGAGCCGCGAGATGGATGCCGCGCTGGCTTCTGCCGCGATCGAAGCCACCGATCCGCTGCCCGATCCCCGGGATGCCGATGTGCCGAAACTGAGTGAGGCGCTGGCGCAGGCCATGAAGAGCCGGCCGGAGATCCGGCAGGCGGAGGGCAACCTGCTCAACCAGGCAGCCGCAATCAAGTATGCCCGGAACCTGCTCAAACCGACTCTGATGGTTTTCGGCCTGTACAGCGGATCGGGATTATCGGGCGAAAGCGTCTTCCTCGATCCGTCCACCGGGAACCTCGTCACCGCGCCCGGCGGCATCTCTCAGGCGCTGCGCCAGTTGTTCGGAATGGACTTTCCCGATTATGCTTTCGGATTTTCCTTCACCATCTCCCTGCGCAACCGGTCGGCTCAGGCCGATAATATGCGCGCCCGCCTCGAACAGCGCATGTCCGAGACAGCCCTGCAGGGAACCCGCAGCGGTATCGCGCTGGAAGTCCGCCAGGCGATCATCGGCCTGACGCAGGCGAAGGCCCGGGTTGAGGCGGCCCACCAGGCCACCAGCCTGACCGATCAGCTGCTCAAGGCCGAAGAGGAAAAACTCCTGAGCGGCCTCTCGACACCCTATAACGTAATCCGGATCCAGCGCGACCTGCTGGTCGCCCAACTCAGCGAGGTCCAGGCGCGCGCCGGCTATGCCAAAGCACTGGTCGAACTGGATCGATCGACCGGAGTCCTCGACACCAAGTAGCCCGGGCCTGCGGGGAATATTTTGACTGTGAGATTTATGGAGCAAGCTTGAAGTTCACAGTTCACAGTATCAGTTCGCAGTAGCGGGCCTCTCTTTCGAACGGCGCGAACTGACACTGCGAACTGTGAACTTTGCCCGCCATTTCGGTTGCGGCTATGCCGCCCCGCGTTTATCTGCATGCATCTGCGGTTTCAATATCTTTTCCTGCCGGGAAAGGTCAGAGATCCCGAGCCCCCTAAGTACGCCATTCCATAAATACGCTGATGTATTTGGAGTTCGGCCATTTTGCGTCCCGTAGGGACGCAGCGCGGCAAGCCGCAACCAAAGAGATGCTTAAGCCGGATTTACCCAAGCGGCTTGCCGCGCTGCGTGAAAAAGGCAGCTTGAAGATTTCTTCCTGATTCGAAAA
>Ga0315273_10005218_pt1 | contig 16068 bp, 12 predicted proteins | sample YL17G02_0_MG_FD_205753 | JGI IMG/M metagenome (GOLD analysis project Ga0315273, IMG submission 205753) | Sediment microbial communities from Yellowstone Lake, YNP, Wyoming, USA - YL17G02_0 | ecosystem: Environmental > Aquatic > Freshwater > Lake > Sediment | place: USA: Wyoming | collected...
AAAAAGTCCTTTCACCAAATCGCGCAGAAGAAATATGCCCCTAAGTTCTCTCGTAAACGCGTATGTGATGGCCATTTAGCTCCGTGACCAGGAGCAAGCCTTCGTTCACCAACATCCCGCCCGGAGCATAGTCAAGAAACAGTCGATCCAATTCTTCGCCCCGAGGAGAGATCAACTTGAGGCCGCGATCTATGCGAAACTGGCTGACAATAAGCATGCCGTCCGGGAACTGCGCCACATGCTGCGGAAAGACAAAGCATCCGGGGCCGGATCCGCACCTTCCGATTTGTCTAAGGCACAGACCCAGCTCATCAAATTTCTGGAGCCGGTGATTCCATTCGTCCACCACCCAGAATGCGTTGCCCGGGTCAACAGCATCGACACACAGAGACAGGGGATGGCGCAGCTCGCCGGGTCCCGTTCCCGATTGACCCACGAGCGTGCGGATAGTGCCTGCTTCCGTAATCGCAGCGATGCGATCATTGCCGCTGTCGGCCACTGCCATGGAATCGGCGGGCCCGATGCATATGCCCACCGGCAGGGATAATGCGGCCGCACCGGCAGTCGATTCTCCTATCGTTTTTTGCGCCTCGGTGACGGGATCGAATATTCGAATGCGGTGGGCCAGAAACTCGGCAATCCAGAGCCTGCCCTTCTTGTCCACGGAGAGCCCAAGTGGCCCGGAAAGTGGGCCTCTTGGGCTGCCCGGACCAAACAACTCCGGAAGGATGCGGCCCGCGGCATCCAGATGCAGAAGACCGCCCGAGTCATAGAATCCCACAAAATAGTCCCCATTCGAACCCCTGGCAATACAGCCTGGATTCGAGGAGCATGAGCCGTGCGCGGCCGTCAAGGGAATGCGGTCAAGTTCCCTCAGGCAGCGAGACGATGGATTAGCGAGCCGCGCAACCGGCCGGCGTAGCCAGCGGCCCGGCACGTTTTCTGCCGCCGCTCCAGCGCGACTGATCGCGGCGGGCGGCAGGATCAGGAAATCGGTGGTGTAGAAAACAGTCCCGGACCAACGCTGCAGCTCGTTTATGAGGACGACCAGATCCTTGGACTGATCTGCCAGCATGGGAACCAGCGCTTCGGAAACACCCGCAGGCAATTCCCAGAGATGCAGACGCCGGTGCGAAATCTCCTGCAAGGAGCACACGGCATGGACCAGCGCCGATGCGACCGCCTGCGTATGCCTGCCGAATGCCCTGGCGGCGGATTCCACAGCCGCACTTATCGCTCCGCCCGGGAAGCATTGCGCAAGCAGCCGGAGCCTCAGTCCCGCGAGGAACAGGGGCTGAACGCCCTTGTTGGTGCTGTACGATACTGCCATCAGTTTGCCCAGAATCGATCGTGCCCGTTCTCGAGTCTTTTCGAGAGTCGAGACATCGACCTGCGATTCTCTTGCCCGGGCCAGCAGATCGCCACAGGTATCCAGTAAGTCGTTCGACACCGCCAATAAATCCCCGAAGAGATTTTGCTCTGAATTTTCCGGAAGCGAAGTGAGCTCATCCAATGCCGAATGCAGCAAGACCGGATAAGGCTCGATTTCCTGCAATGATGCGGGATGGGGATCGGGTCGATCGAGCCGGATCAACCTGAGCTGATCACCAGTCTGTACCCAAACTTCGCCGGCCCAACCATTTGACGTCACCGGACGCCCATCCACCGGGGCTTCGAGCCACGAATTGCCCGCTGCGTCCAACCAGATCAGGCGGCGCGCTGGCGGGCTCCATGCCAGAAAGAGTCTCCCGTCGGAGGCAACCCACTCTGCGCCGTCCGGCGCATGTATTGTGAGTGGAAAGAGGTTTCCCAGGAATACCTGTTTCAACCTGCCCGGATTTGGCTCATAGATAAAAAGAGCAGCCTCGGTTTTGCCCAGGATCCTGGTGGGGTAGTAAAGCGGATCAAAAGCATCGAAGTCGTGTACGATCCCGTCCGGAGCAGGATCAATCGGCGGCTCCAGGCAGGCCTTCTGCCATTGCGTTTCCAGCGCGGCGCCGAAGCCATGTCCGATTTGAAAAAGCAGCCGGCCGTCCGGCCCGAGCGCGCAGAGCCTGTGATTCCCGCGATCCAGGACCAACCAGTAGGCTTCCCCGCCCCGCGGGCCCTCATCCATGTATCGAATATCGCTCACATCTTTGAAGATGAGATCCCCCGCCTCGCGCCAGGATCCTCGGAAGGAACCGTCAGGATCAAGCACTTGAACACGGTTGTTCCAGGCGTCGCACACGCAGAGGCTTTGGTGAAGAACGCCGTCATGCAGGGTCCGGCCAAGGGCGATGCCCCGGGGATATTGAAACTCTCCGGGTTTATTTCCCTTTCCTCCCCTGCGCCAGCGCAACCTCCCATTCTCATCCAGCGAAACCACGGCGTGGTTGATTTCATCGCTGTAGTAAATATTGCCACGATCATCCCGCAGGACCGTATGGAGCAATCCCGATTCTTCTTTTGAGTAGCCGGGGAGCATCACGCTGAGGACCTGTCGGAAGACGGCCTCGAACTTGTTTTCTGTTTCTCTCTCGGCGTTTGCCAGTATCATTCCGACCTAACCCGCCTGCTTGTTCGGGGACATGAGGACAACCTCCGGCGCTTCCGCCGTCGCCTCCGGAGGTTTCGACGATTCTTGACTCGGGCCGCCGATGCCCGCGATTTCCAGGCGGATGAGCCGAATGCCTCGGTCCTCAAGATGGCGCAAGGATCGGCAGATTTCATCCGAACGATCAGAGCTCGCTATCACCACTGAATTAGGATCGACATATCGGATCTGGGATGGATTCAGTATCTCGCGACCACACCAATCCCTGCCAATCACAGCAGGATCGTCGTCGCAGACTCCAACGACGCTCACCTCTGCGGATTCGAGCGCGTGAAAGGCCAGTTCTGCCAAGTTGCCCCGGCCGAATAGAACAACCCGCTGATGATTCCCTTTTACCTGGTTCAGGATAATCTGGCGCACCCGCTCTTTGGCCTCGGCATAGTGGATCAACAATTCCCGCAGCAAAGCAGTCTCTGTCGAATCCGCCGCTGAACGACCTGCAGCCGTAACATGGTACGAGATGGTTTTTGAACTCTTCCTGCGGTATTCGAGGAGCCCTTCGCTGCAGAGCTCCTTCATGTAGTTGTTGATCATCGCCACTGACAACATGCATCGCTGTGCCAGTTCCGCCTGGCTGATGTTGGAATTTAAAGCTATCTGCTTGAGAATGTGGAGTTGGTTCAACTTAGGTGCGGGAAGGAACAGACTCTGAGGTGCTTTTATTCGCATGTCGTTCACTCAACGAATGGCTTATGGTTCGCAATCATTTACCAACTCCAAAACACAAACGATCTCATCGACGGAACAAGTTGATATCTTTAGAGTTTTTACCGGTTTGGCAGCCAGCCGGATCAGGATGCACGCCGGAATTCATTCAATGACTGTGTGATATGGCAAGTGCGTGGTTGTCTCTCATAATCACACGAAGTGCATGGGCTTTCTTGCAGATACAATGGTCCGTAATGTGCTAGATTTAAACCATGCGCAGGTACACAGTGAAGGAAGCAAAATCCGGCAATGATGTCGAACTGCCGCCGATAGAATGCTGGGAGAATCAGTATCGCGGCTATGAGATTGAAATTTCCATACCCGAGTACACCGCGATTTGTCCAAAAACCGGACTGCCGGATTTCGGCGTCATCACCATCCATTACACCCCCGACAAATGGTGCCTCGAACTCAAGTCGCTCAAGGAATACGTCACGGCCTACCGGAACATCGGGATTTTCTACGAAAACGCGGTGAATCGCATGTTGCGGGATCTCGTAGCCGCCTGCAAACCCGTCCGGATGAAGGTGCAGGGCGAGTTCACTCCGCGCGGCGGCATCCAAAGCCGCGTCGAAGCCTCCTACGCGAGAGCGAATTCGGGAAAACGCACCGGGCGCAGGAATTGATGGTTTACGATTGACAATTTCCTGAGAGCCACTTCCCACCGCATTTAAGCCGTCAATCCGAAATGATTGATCCGCTCCCTTGACCCCGCCCCACCCGTCCCATAATCTCCTGAGTATGTCGGAACACAAATTCACCAATGCACTGGCTGGGGAGACGAGTCCCTATCTCCTCCAGCATGCCCACAACCCGGTCGACTGGTACCCATGGTCGGACGCTGCGCTGCGCCGGGCGCGCGAGGAAGACAAGCCGATCCTTCTGAGCATCGGATACTCGGCATGCCACTGGTGTCACGTCATGGAGCACGAATCTTTCGAAAACGAAGCAATCGCCCGGCTCATGAACGAGAACTTCATCAATATCAAAGTGGACCGGGAGGAGCGGCCGGATCTGGATTGCATTTACATGGCCGCAGTGCAGATGATGACGGGTAGCGGCGGTTGGCCGATGACCGTTTTCCTGACACCCGACGGCGTTCCCTTTTACGGCGGGACCTATTTCCCCCCCGAAGACCGTCACGGAATGCCCGGTCTGACGCGTCTCCTTCTCACCATCGCCGAAGCCTACAAACAGAAGAAGGAAGCCATACACACGGAGGCGCCGAGGATCGTGCAAGAACTGCAGCGGGTAAGCTCAATCGAATCCGCGCCCGGGGAACTAAAGCCGGACATCCTCGACACAGCGGCGCGGCAACTGATGGCCGGTTACGATCCCGGGCACGGGGGCTTCGGGGGCGCGCCCAAGTTCCCGCCCTCCATGTCGCTCAGCTTCCTGCTGCGCACCCATGTACGGACCGGCAGACCCGATCTCCTGGAAGCGGTAGAGCGAACCCTACAGAAAATGGCCGGCGGCGGCATCTATGACCAACTCGGCGGGGGATTTCATCGCTATTCCGTCGACGATCGCTGGCTGGTGCCCCATTTCGAAAAAATGCTCTACGACAATGCCCTCCTGAGCCGAATCTACCTCGACGCCTACCTCCTGACCAAGAACGAGCTCTACCGCCGCATAGCAGGCGAAACGCTCGACTATGTTCGCCGGGAAATGACCTCGCCTGAGGGCGGTTTCTACTCAAGCCAGGATGCCGACAGCGAAGGCCACGAAGGCAAGTTCTTCGTCTGGACGCCGCGCGAAGTCGAAGCCGTCCTGGGATCGACAGACGCAGATCTCTTTTGCCGCTGCTTTGACGTCACCGAGCGGGGCAACTTCGAGGGAAGAAACATATTGAATCTTCCGCGCCCTGTCAGTGCGGTCGCGAGGCTCAACAACCTCCCTGAAAGTGAGTTCCTGGAAATCCTCGCCCGAGGGAGGAGGCTTCTCTTCGAGGAGAGGGAGAAGCGAATTAAACCCGGCCGCGACGAGAAAATCCTGACCGCATGGAATGGGCTGATGCTTAGCAGCTTTGCGGAAGCAGCCGGCGCGCTGGATCGCATGGATTACCGGGAATCGGCCGTGCGAAATGCGAATTTTCTTCTGGACCGGCTGCAACGCAACGGGAGACTTCTCCGCAGCTACAAGGACGGGGAGGCAAAGCTCAACGCTTACCTGGAGGATTACGCCTGCCTGATTGACGGCCTTCTTTCCCTCTATGAAACAACATTCGAAAAACGCTGGATCGAAGAGGCGAGACGGCTTGCCGTATCCATGACGGAATATTTCTGGGATGCGGGGGGGAAGAGCTTCTTCCTGACCTCCCACGACCACGAAACCCTGATTCATCGACCCAGGGACCTTTATGACAACGCCACTCCCTCGGGCAATTCCGTTGCCGCCCATGCGCTGTTGCGCCTGGCAGAGCTTACGGGTGAAGAGATTTGGCAGACCTGGGCCCGGTCCATCCTGGAATCGATGGCCGCCCAGTTGGCGAGCCACCCGTCAGCCTTCAGCAACTACCTGTGTGCACTTGATTTTCTGCTCGCGCCGCCGAGTCAGATTGCCGTGGCAGGGAACCCCGATTCCGGCCAGGCCCGGGATATGCTCAAGGTCGTGAGAACGCGTTTTCTGCCCAACAAGGTTCTGGTCTGCGGTTCAGGTGCGGACACCGAGCTTTTAAGAGACCGCCCGCAAATTGATGGGATGGTCACGGCCTATATTTGCAGAAACCGGACCTGCAGCCTGCCGGTGACTACCCCGCGCAGGCTGGAGGAACTCCTGAAGGGGTATTAGCAGCCCCATCGGGGATGGTGGAAACCCCTCGCATTCAAGCGAAGAGGAGGGTGGCGAAGTGGACGCAGTTGATAAGCCTGGCGTGTTCATCGGCAATGACGTCAATCGCTTCGAACCTGGCGCAAAAATGTGGGGGCGACCGTCAGGTTTTGCGGGCGACCCGACAATGGGCGACCTGACGGTCGCCCCTACAATGATGTGCTTTTCGTCGGGACGATGAGTCCACCTCAGGGAACACCAAGAACTGGTGTCAGGCTTTGAGTTTGCCTTCCTTTTTGAAATCTTCGAGGTCCTTGTCGCTCACCGCAACAGCAACAGCGGCAGGATTCGAACCGCCCTTCGCCTCACGTTCGCGGTCGACTCCCCGGGTGCCTCCCGAGCCGGTCACGGCGGCGCTCTGTTTCGTATCCCCTGAAGTCGGGGTGGGATTGGTCAGCTTGCTGAGGCTGAAGCGGCTCTTCTTCTTGCCGTCGTCCTCGCCTTCCTTCTTTTGCTCGTCCTTCTTCTCGCCGCCGCCGGCCACGCCTGAGGTCCCTTCGGCGATCACCGCAATTTTCACCTGATCGACCGGCTGGTATTTGACGTTTGCGGCGTAGCGGGTCTGAAGCACTTCGCCGCCTGCAAGATTGCGGCTCTTGATGATGGCATCGAGCTTTTTCAGCCGGTCATCGGTCTCCGGATGAGAAGCAAACAGCCCCTGCTTGGCTTCCGATCCGGTATTCCTCGCCTTCAATGAGTTGAGAAACTCTCCAAGACCATCGGCCGCATAACCGGTGTTGGCCGAGAAAACCAGTCCATGCTCATCCGAATCGAGTTCATCCTTTTGCCCGTACCCCGCCATGACAATCTTGAAGATCGCTTCCTCCAGGCGTCTGAAAAGCTCCGGGTTGGAGGAAACATTGGTCTCGTTGACCCCCATCTGCACGAGTTTGCCGTTCCGGATCGCGTTGATGGCATGCTTCTCGGTGACGTGCGCTATCTCATGTCCCAGCACCCCCGCCAGATCGGCTTCATTTTTCATCAGAGCCAGGGCTCCGCGCGTGATATGGACATATCCGCCGGGAGCAGCAAAGGCATTCACCCCATCCGTGTCGAGCACGATGAAATAATAGGGCAGGCTGCTCCGGGTGCTCTTTTTCACAATCACGGTCCCGACGAGGGTGACGTACTTGTGGACCGCCGGATCCTGAACAACGCCGTATTTCGCCCGCACCCGCGCGCTGATGTTTTCGCCCAGCTTGATTTCTTCCGCTTCGGTAAGCTCGACGTCCTTGAACTTGTTGGCCACATCGTTGGCCTTGTCGAACGTCCCCTTGAGTTTTCCAAACTGAGCCCAAACGCCCTGGCTGATGACCAGCACCGCCACGAGCATCCATCCAAACACTCGATATCGCATGCGACCTCCAATTTTTCAGAATCCCCGGGCAGCCTGATGCTGCCTCATTGTCCTTATCGTCATTTTACTGATTGCGGATTGCGGATTGCGGATTGCGGAATGAAAACATCCGATGACTTTGAGTACTCTTCCCGTCGGTTTTCCGGGTCAGGCATCGGTCCCTGCCATTTCCTCATACCAAATCCGCAATCCGCATTCCGCAATCAGTGAACCGGAGCCGCAGCCGACGCGCTGGCGGCAGCGTTCTTCCGGTCCAACTCCTCCTGCGAAACGCAAACTTCGAAAATCTCGACATCGATGGTCTTGCCTTTGACGCGAACCTTGCCCAATGGCCGGATGAAATAGCTCCCCTTGAGCCGGCCGCGTGTCGCTTCGCTGATGATGATGTGGCTTTGGTACTGTTTGTTGAGCGACTCGAGTCGCGAGGCCAGGTTTACATTGTCGCCAATTACCGTGTAACTGAGTGTGCGTTCGGAGCCCACGTTTCCGACGATCATGTCGCCCGTGTTGAGGCCGATGCCGATATCGAACGTGGGACGTCCTTCGCTTGTCCAGCGCCTGTTGAGGGCCCCTAGCTCCGCAATCATTGCCAGGGCCATCTGCGCGGCGTGGTCCACGTGATCGGGATCGAGCACCGGGGCATTGAACAGGCCCATGATCATGTCGCCCACGAATTTATCGAGCGTGCCGTGATGCTGGAACAGGAGCTCGACCATGCGCGAAAAGTACTCGTTGAGCTGGCGGATGACGTCCTCGGGTTTTCCCGCTTCGGAAAAGGTCGTGAATCCGCGAATATCGGAAAAAAGGACCGTCATCTCCCGCCGCTGCCCGCCCAGGCGCGCGCGCGAGGGATCCTCGATCAATTCCTTCACGACCGCGGGGGATACGTAGCGGGAGAAGAGGGATTTGACCTGGCGTTTGGCCCGGTCTTCCACGAAATACTTGTAGGCAACGCTCAGGAACTGCGCAAAGAGCAGGCCAATGACCGTAGGGACACAGGGCAGCCAGAATCCCTTTAAAAATGAAAATGCAGCAACGCCGCCATCCGCAAATCCAATGGCAAACGCAGCCGCCAGCGCCCACCAGAATCCCAGATAGACCCCCAGAATCCCCACCAGCACCGTAGAAAGGCCTAGAAGCACGATCGACCAGGCTGCCGGAGCGGGTCGCAGGAAGGATCGATTCAGGATGTTGTCGACAACCGTGGCATGAATCTGCATGCCCGGCATGCGGCCCTCATCGCCAAAAGGGGTCTGGAACACGTCCGATAAGCCGGGCGCACTGGTCGCAATAAAGACAATTTTATTTTGGAAAACCGAAGGATCGATCACCGGCTTTTTGCCGTCCTCCATCATTCCTGCGGAGAGAAAGAGGTCCCAGATCTTATAGCTCTGGTAGGCACGATGCGAGCGATCGTCACGATAGGGTCCGCCCCGGAAATTGACCAGCATATGCCGGGCATGGATACGCTCGATATATTCCACATCCACATCGATGAGCGGAACCGTGGTTGAGCCGAGGTGCAATCCGCCGGCGTCAAGAACCACATCGGAAGGCTTCAGGTCGAGCGCAACCATCGCAGTCGCAATCGCCAGCGAAGGATAGTAGGTGCTGCCCTGGCGCACGAACGGAACGGCACGGCGTATGGGACCGTCCGGATCGAAGACAGCGAAGGTGTTTCCCAGCATGCGGCTTGCCTGCGCCAGGCCGGGGTAAGGCAACTTGACATTTTGGTGCTCCTCCACCTCCGGCCCCAGCCGATAGTCGCCGACGGGCGGCTGCTTGGGCTGAAACTTGTAGATATCGCTCACGATGAAAGCGTGGATGACGTTTCCCAGCCGGCGTGTCGCTTCCACCAGCTCCTGGTCACGCGCCGGCCCCTCAGTGCCGGTGTCTCCCTCAATAAACGGGATATCGAAGGTAATCACCCTCGGCCGCCCACGCTCAAGGTAGTTCAACAGCGCCGCGTAGGTATCCCTGGGATAGGGATAGCGGCCGAAACCATTGTCGGCCATTCTTTCGACGCTCTCCTCGTCGATCTCGATCATCACGATCTCCGGGCTGGCCTTCGCGGGATTGGTCAGGTTCCGGAATTCCAGATCGTAGATCTTCCACTCCATGGTCTTGAGCAGTGGCACCTGATAGAGCAAGAGGGCGATGGCGGTCGAAGCAAAGGCGATGGCCAGCCCCATTACAGGCTTTCGCACGCGCGCAAACGTCATGTACAGGTCACTCCTTGGGAAACCCAACGCCGGGGGGCAGTCGAAAGCATAGAATTCACACTCTATTAGATACTGAGGTTGCCCGGAAATCAATTGCCGAGCCAAAGTTGATGAATCGCACTACCGGGTGCATTCCCGGGATACGGATTGGGCAAGGCGAAGCGGAAATATGTTATAGTTTATGGCCGGTGTGGGCTGAAAGCGGGTATCGAGGATTGAAAGAATAATGGCTAAAAATGCTCGGCGATTGATTCTGGCTGCGGCCTGCACACTCGCGCTCTTATGGGTGGTTCAGGTATGCGCGCAGGTTATCAAAGTACCGGCGGACATCCTCACGGGTAAGAATCCGCTGCCGATGACGGATGCGGTGCTGGCTCGGGCAAAGACCGCATACACTGAGAATTGCGTCCAATGCCATGGTCAGACGGGCAAGGGCGACGGGCCCATGGCGGGGATGCTCAAGGAACCGCCCGCCAATCTGAGCGATGGAGCCATAGTCGGCCCCCTGACCGATGGCGAAATGTTCTGGGTCATGACCAAAGGAAAACCGCCGGCAATGCCTGTCTTCGAGTCGAAGCTGAGCAATCAGGAACGGTGGAGCCTGGTCCACTTTTTGCGCAACTTGTCCAAAACGAAGCCGAACACGCACCCGCGTAAAAAGTAATCACCGAAATCCGGAGATTCCCCTCTTAGCTGGGACGAGATATGGCTTGGTTTAAAAAAGAAAAAGGGACTGTGGCCGCGCCGCTGAAGGACGAGGACAAGACCGTCCGGACTGAAGGCCTCTGGACAAAATGCGAGGGATGCAACGCTGCAATCTGGAAGAAGGACTTGGGCGCCAATGAAAAGGTGTGCCCCAAGTGTGGATACCATTTCAGGGCGTCGGCGCTGGATCGGCTCCAGATGCTTTACGACGACGCTACGTTCGAGACCCTGGACACGGATCTGATTTCCCCTGATCCGCTCCAATTCGTCGACCGTCAGCCCTATTTCAAGAAACTGCAGTCGGCAAGGAAGAATACCGGGCACAACGATGCCATCGTAAATGCCCGCGGCAAGCTGGGAGGACGGGTGACGCTCATCTCGGCCATGGAGTACTCGTTCATCGGCGGATCCATGGGTTCCGTTATGGGAGAAATGGTGACCCTCAATGTGGAGCGGGCGCTCGCGGAGAAGGCGCCGATCATAGTCGTTTCCGCTTCGGGGGGCGCCCGCATGCACGAAGGGGCTCTTTCGCTGATGCAGATGGGCAAAGTCAGCGCTGCGCTGGCCCGGCTGGACGAGGCGCGCATCCCGTTTATTTCGGTCCTGACGGATCCCACCACCGGCGGAGTAACGGCGAGTTTCGCCATGCTGGGCGACTTGAACATCGCCGAGCCCAACGCGCTGATCGGATTCGCCGGCCCCCGCGTCATCGAACAGACCATCCGGCAGAAACTCCCCAAAGGTTTTCAACGTTCGGAGTTCCTGATGCAGCACGGAATGCTGGACGCGATTGTCGACCGCAGGGATTTGCGCAACTACCTCATCAACACTCTGAATTTCCTCATGGCGTGAAAACGCCGCTTTCAATTGCGGATTGCGGATTGCGGATTGCGGATTGCGGATTGCGGATTGCGGATTGCGGATTGGGTATTTTGGAGAAGAGTGGGTCGGAATGTTAACAGGAATCGCGCAATGAGAAGCACGCAGGCTCATCGTGGAATATCAATCCGCAATCTACAATCCGAAATCCGCAATTCAAAAGCGCAACAGCATGAAATACAGACAGGCTCTTGACCTCCTGAACCAGCGCGGCAACGAGGTTCAGGGAATGAACCTCGGCCTCCACCGCATGATTGCCATCATGCGGGCACTGGGCAACCCGCAGGACCGCGTCCCTGCCCTGCACATCGCCGGAACCAACGGCAAGGGCAGCGTCGCGGCGATGGCAGAATCCATTCTGAGGAGCGCCGGGCTCAGGACCGGGCTCTACACCTCCCCTCATCTCGTCAGGATCGAGGAGCGCATTCGCATCAATGGCGCCGATATCCCGCCCGGGCGCTTCGCCGCCGCGATCGCGACGATTAATACGACTGAGAAATTACTGCTCCGCCGGCGCAAACTCGACCGCCCCCTGACCTTTTTCGAATTAGTAACGGCGGCCGCGTTTCTGCATTTCGCGGAGCAGGAAGTGGACGTCGCCGTCGTGGAAGTAGGACTCGGAGGGGCGCTGGACGCGACCAATATCATCACGCCTCGGGCATGCGTCATCACCGGCATTTCCTACGATCACCGGAACATTCTCGGAAACACCCTGCGACAGATCGCAGACGAGAAAGCCGGAATCATCAAAGCGGGTGTGCCGGTGATATCCGGATGCCGTGCGCCCGCCGCACGGAGCGTCATTCGGCGCGTGGCTCGCCGGCAAGGCGCGCCGCTGATCGAGATCGAGCGCGATTGCCGGATTCGCATCCGGAACCAACAGCGCGGCCGATGCACCATCGATCTGCAGACTCCGCTTCGCCATTACCGCCGCGTCCGTCTCTCGCTTGCCGGGAAGCACCAGGCTGCAAACGCCGCTCTAGCGGTTTCAGCCGTCGAGGCGCTCCAACTCGGCAGTCTGAACCTTCGCGCAGTGCGGCAAGGCCTCGGGGATGCCCGGTGGCCCGGCAGGCTGGACGAATATCGAACCAACCGCGCCATTTTGCTCGACGGCGCCCACAATCCCGAGAGCGCGGAAGTGCTGCGCGCCTTTATCCGCGCCCGCAAACCCGGTAAGATCCACCTGGTCTTCGGGGCTCTGAGGGACAAGGATATCCGGAAGATCGGAGCTACTCTGTTCCCGCTGGCTGAAGTCATTCACCTGGCGCCCCTCGACAACGCGCGCACCGCTCTCCCGGGCGAAATCGTCTCGCTGCACAAGCGCTTCCGCTCGCGCATGCGCACACACGCGGACTCGCACGCGGCGCTGCGGGCCGCACGGGAAGCGTGCCCGCGCGACGGGCTGGTACTGGTGACGGGCTCGCTCTACCTGATCGGGGAATTGTTGCCGATAGTGAAGAGTTCTATTCGAGGCTGAGGAGGAAATCGCCCGAGTTCACGGTCTTCCCGGCCGTCACTCCGACCGCCCGGATGGTGCCTGCTTTCGGGGCCCGGATTTCGTTCTGCATTTTCATGGCTTCAATGACCAGGAGGCCCTGATCGCAGGCCACGGCGTCTCCTTCTTTGACATGAACGCGAATTACCTTTCCCGGCATTTCGGCGTGAAGGCGCTGCAGGCCGGCCTGTCCCTGTTCCACGGTTCCCGAAAAGTCCAGGCGGCGCGGATCGCGGATCCGGAGGGTGAATCGGCCCAAGCGTCCTGCCACGGAACAGGAGTCTCCATCAAGGTCGACGGAAAGGTCATACACGCGCCCGTTCGCCAGAATGGAATAGCCGCCATCCGGCAGCCGCACCCAGTCTATGACCACATCCCTCCCGGCCAGTGTGACCATCCGCCCCGAAACCTCAATGACCATCGGTTCCAGATCGCTGCAGACTTCTAAAAACATAAAGCCACCACCAAGGCACCAAGACACCAAGATTAAATAATCAAACGCTTAATGCCGGATTTGATTAATGGGACGTTGAAGTTTATTAAAAAACCCAGCCGCTTGCCCGTCAGTTTCAACTGTATAAGAAGCTGAGCCATGTATACCTCATTTATTCTCTCTACTGCCTTGAGCCCACAGATAATGAGGTCCTCCACCAACACATCCAAACGCAGGAAACCGGGCAGCTTCATCCCGTCGTAAATGATCGGGATCTCAAGCTGCCTTTGATAGGCAAGTCCGATTTTCTCCAATTCATGGCAAAAACATACTTCATATAAGCCTTCCAGAAGCCCGGGCCCTAACTTGGTATGCACCTTATAGGCTGCCGCAACGATATTCCGAGCAATACGGTCCTCTTCAACCGAAACAAGCTGATGGTCCATGAACAATACTGTTTATGAACCATGGAGTTCATTTCAAAAATCTTGGTGTCTTGGTGCCTTGGTGGTGGCTTTTAAGCCCCGAGCGCCAGGCGTTCCTTTTAGCGGGCTCAAACTGCGGGGAGGCGTCGGCGTAGGCGAGAGCGGCCGCGACGGCATACGCCTCGGCATCCCCTTGCGAAAGCGCGGGCGCAGTCCCCCGCCGCTTCATGAACTCCTCGATGAAGCCGGTTGAAAGTCGACCCGCCACAAACTCGGGATCGGAAAGCACTCCGGCAAAAAAGCCCAGATTCGTCCGGATCCCGTGAATCTCGTATTCCCCGATCGCCCGCTTCATGCGCGCAATCGCCTGCATCCGATCCGAGCCGTGAGTCACAAGCTTGGCAATCAACGGATCATAATGGATGGGCACCTCCCAGCCTTGATAAACCCCCGAATCGACCCGCACTCCCGGCCCCTGCGGCTCCACAAGTTTCCGGATCACACCCGGCGATGGCAGAAAATTGCGCTCCGGATCCTCCGCATAAATCCTGCACTCGATCGCCCAGCCGCGCAGGGACACGTCCTCCTGGCGGACGGAAAGCGGTTCGCCCGACGCGATGCGAAACTGCTCCTGCACGAGGTCGATGCCCGTGACCGCCTCCGTGACGGGATGCTCGACCTGGAGTCTCGTGTTCATTTCCAGAAAATAGAAATTCCGCTCGTCATCCATAAGGAATTCCACGGTGCCGGCGTTCACATACCCGGCGGCACGGACGACGTTCAGGGCGGCCTCGCCCATCTGCCGGCGCAAAGCTTCATCCAACAGCGGGCTCGGACACTCCTCGATCACTTTCTGATGCCTGCGCTGCAGACTGCATTCCCTTTCCCCCAGATAGACGGCATTTCCACAGGCGTCGGCCATCACTTGGATTTCCACATGACGCGGCCGAAGAATGCATTTTTCGAGATAGATCGAGCCGTCACCAAACGCTCCCAGCGCTTCGGAGCCGGCGGATTCAAAATCGCTCCGCATGCGCGCCTCGTCGCGCACCAGCCGCATTCCCTTTCCGCCCCCGCCTGCGGCAGCCTTCAGCATCACCGGGTACCCGACCTGGCGCGCTTCAATCAACGCCTCTTCGAGATTGATCAACGCCCGGTAAGTCCCGGGCACGACCCGGACACCCGAGGTGCGCAGCACCGACCGCGCGCCGGTCTTGCTGCCCATGGTCCGCATCGATTTTGCGGAAGGGCCGATCATGACAATCCCTGCGGCGGCGCAAGCTTCGGCAAAGCGTGGGTTTTCGGAAAGAAAGCCGTAGCCGGGATGAATCGCCTCGGCCCTGCTCCTCTGCGCAAGGTCGATGACCTTATCTATCGCCAGGTAGCTTTCAGAAGAGGGGGCAGACCCCAGCAGGTAGGCTTCATCGGCAAGTCGAACATGCAGCGCCGCGCGGTCCGGTTCCGAATAGACCGCAATCGGCGAAATGTCCAGATCCCGGCAGGCCCTGATGATTCGAACCGCGATCTCGCCTCGGTTGGCAATCAGCACCTTTCTAAACATAATCCATCCAATGCAATTTCGAATCGCAGATTGCAATTAGCAATTTGCAATTCCCTAAAGCGGTATGTTGCCATGTTTGCGCGGCGGGTTGGTATCGCGCTTGTTTTCGAGCATGCGCAGCCCGCTGATCAGCTTCCTGCGCGTCACGCGCGGTTCGATCACCTCGTCGATGAAACCGCGGCGCGCGGCGATGTAAGGAGAGGCGAATTTCGACCGGAATTCTTCCACCTTTCCCGCCCGGAATTTCGCCGGGTCCGCAGTGGATTTGAGTTCGTTCCGGTAGAGGATATTCACCGCGCCTTCCGAACCCATGACGGCAATTTCGGCGGTCGGGTAGGCGAAATTGAGATCGGTCCGGATGTGCTTGGAGGCCATGACGCAATAGGCGCCGCCATAGGCCTTCCGGGTGATCACCGTGATCTTGGGGACCGTGGCTTCCGCGAAAGCAAACAGCAGCTTGGCGCCATGCTTGATGATGCCGCCGAATTCCTGAGCCGTGCCGGGAAGGAATCCGGGGACGTCCTCGAAGGTGATCAGCGGGATGTTGAAGGCATCGCAGAAGCGCACGAACCGCGCCGCTTTCACCGATGCTGCGATGTCCAGCGTGCCGGCCAGAAAGGCGGGCTGATTGGCGACGACCCCCACGGGACGGCCGTCGAGCCGTGCGAACCCGATCACGATATTTTTGGCGAAATGCTTTTGCACCTCGAAAAAGTGATGTTTGTCGACAACGGTCCTGATGATTTCCTTGATGTCGTACGGCTGGTTCGGATCGGTCGGGACCATCGCATTTAAGCCGGCGTCCTCCCGATCCCAGGGATCGGCAACCTGACGGCGCGGCGGCTCTTCCATGTTGTT
>Ga0315273_10005219_pt1 | contig 16061 bp, 13 predicted proteins | sample YL17G02_0_MG_FD_205753 | JGI IMG/M metagenome (GOLD analysis project Ga0315273, IMG submission 205753) | Sediment microbial communities from Yellowstone Lake, YNP, Wyoming, USA - YL17G02_0 | ecosystem: Environmental > Aquatic > Freshwater > Lake > Sediment | place: USA: Wyoming | collected...
GCCCGGCAGGATCGCGCTCCAGCCCCAGGCCGTGCCGAGCGTGACCGCCAGCTGGAACAGGATGATGACCATCACCGGCACGCGGAACTTGTTGAAGAGCGGCAGGTGGTCGTAGAGGAAGCCGTAGGCCGGGAAGTAGCGCCCGAAGGCGACGATGAGCGAGAGCCCGGCCAGCACCAGCGCGAAGGCGCGGGGCGCGCCGCCGGCGAGGAACGCCGGGATGGCGAGCAACACCGCCACGACGCCGAGATAGGCGTTCGGGTAGTCGGTGAAGGGCATCCCGCCCCAGTAGGTCGCGCCCCCGAAGCCCACCCAGCCCGGCACCAGCACCGAGGGCAGCTCATAAGGCGCCATGGACCAGGCCGTCGCGTACTCCATGCCGACCCCGCCGCCCGCGCCGCCCCCGCGGATCGAGTAGCGCGCGTAGTCCTGCAGCGGCAGGTTGTAGAAGCCCGCGATGCCGAAGGCGAGCCCCGCGGCCAGGGCGACGCCGACGGCGCGGAGCGTGAGCGGCAGCAGTTCGCCACGCCGCTTCAGGAGCGCCGCCACCCACTCGACCACAAGGTAGATCGCGATGGCGATCCAGGTGTAGAAACAGATCTGCACGTGAGCGCGCAGCAGCTGGAAACCACCGGCCAGCGCGAGCCAGGCCAGGTGGTGCAGCCCCCCGCGCCTCAGCCAGCGCACCGTCAGCCACAGCATCAGCGGCAGGTAGGCCGAGTCCACCAGCTGGCTGCCGTGACCGTGCGAGCCCACGGCCACCAGGTTGGGGGCGAAGACGAAGGCCACGGCCGCCAGCAGCGCCCCCTCGGCGCGGGCCCCCAGTTCGCGGGCCAGATAGAACATGAACAGGCCGCCCAGGAAGTAGTAGAGGAGCATCCAGGTCATGTCCGGCAGCGGCACCACCTTGTTGACGAGTGTGAGCGGCCAGTCGGGCGGGTAGATGAGCGGGTTGTACGCGCCGCTCGCGAACGAGGGCATGCCGAGGAACACGTACGGGTTCCAGAGCGGGTAGACGTGCTCCTGGTAGAGCGACTGCTCGCCGATGCGCACGAAGCCGACCGGATTCATGGCGTCGGGCGAGACGAACGTCTTGCCGTCGAACACCAGCTGGCGGAAGAACACGACCGTCAGCAGGCCCAGGATGAGGGCCGCCCACCGGGCGGTCAGGGTGAAGGAGCGCCCGGCCTTCGGGGCCGCGGGACGCGCGGGCTTCTGGACATCACGGCGGGCGGACTTGCGGTCGGACATGCTCTCCCCGTGGATGGTGGTGGACGAAAGCGCTTCAGGTCAGCGGGCCCCGGCCTCCGGCCGGCCTTCCCACTAGCCTGGACGATTCATGACCCGCTGCTGCGGACGCGAGATGACCGCGATCTGCCGCGGTCATCTCGCATTCTCGCGACGCGGCTCATGAATCGTCCAGGCTAACCGCTCGATCTCCTCGACCATGCGCCCGGCCAGGCGGTCCCAGTCGAACGGGAGCGCGAGCCGGCGACTCGCTGCGGGGTCGCGCGGCGCGTCCAGCGCCCGCGCGACCGCCTGCTCCCACTCCGGGACGCTGGCGGCGAACTGCAACAGCGGCAGTGCGGGCTCGAGGTCGAGCACCGGCGTGGTGACGACCGGCAGCCCCGCCGCCAGGTACTGGTAGATCTTGTTGGGGTTGATGCCCTGCACGTGCGGCAGCGCGGCACGGAAGGGGATCACGCCCAGGTCGAGTCCCTGCAGCCACGCCGGCACGTCCTCGTAGGGTCGCGGGCCCAGCACGGCCACGCCCTCACGCGCGGCGAGGCCGCGCACCTGCGCGTCGGTCGCCGGGTCGCCCGGGCCGATGAGCACGAGCGTGCCCCCGCGGCGCGCGCGGCGCAGCGCCTCGAGCAGTTCGAAGTCGAGGAAGTGCGAGAGCAGCCCCAGGTAGCCGATGCGCGGGCGCGGCAGGGCGGCCAGTTCGGGCGGCACCTCGCGCGATACGGCGAAGCGGGCGTGTTCGACCCCGTTCCCCAGCAGGACCAGGGGCCGGTCCGTCTGACGGCTCAGCTCGCGCCGGTAGTATTCGGAGACCACGAAGAGGGCGTCCACTTCGGCCAGGGTGCGCTGCCAGTAACCGCGGGCCCAGGCCGGGGCTGCGGCGAACTGAAAGGGGGAATCGTTGAAGTCGTAGAATAGCAACTTCCGCGGGAGCCGTGAAAGGACGCGGGCGCAGTAGATGTTCGAGGCCATCACCACCGGCCGGGGCTCGACCCCGAGGCGCCGCAGCATGCGGCCCAGGTACCGGCCGGCCGCCAGCTCGATCAGCGCCCGCCCCGGCGCCAGGGAGGCCACCCCGTTGTAGAGCGGGCTCGTGGTGCCAGGCTTGAGGAACGGGACGGTGAAATAGGTGACGTTTCCCTCCCGCCGCGGCTCCCAGGGGTCATCGCCCCGGAACGCCGGTGGCTGCGCGAAGAACACGCGCCAGCGCTCCGGGAAGCGCGACAGCAGGAATTGCTTGCGGGTGCGGAAGTAGCCCCAGCGCACCTCGGAGAGGACGAGCAGGTCCATCAGGCCGCCCCCGGGCCCATGCCCCCGGCGGCGGTCCCGTGCCCCGGGCCGCGCGCGACCGGCCGCAGTTCACGGGCCCGCTCCACGTAGGAGCGGTGCGCGCCCGCGTTCGCCTCGGCCTCGGGCCGCAGTCCGAGCCGGGGGTCGCCGGCCACCCAGCGCCGCGCCCAGGCCTCGAGCGAGAGCCAGCGCCAGACCTGCAGCCCGGTGGACCTGCGTCCCGCGAGGAAGTCCCCGAACTCGGCAGCGAGCACGTCGCGGTCGAGCCACTCGTGGAGCGGCCCGGGGCTGAGCAGGCGGCGGCGCGCTTCGCCGGCGTAGCGCCCGCGCAGCCACAGGTCGGCGGGGGTCTCGAAGCCCTTCTTGTCGCGCCGCGCCAGCACCGAGGGGGGGATGCGGTCGGCCAGCGCGCGCCTCAGTACGGCCTTGGTCGTGTCGCCATCGAGCCGCATCGCGTCGGGCAGCGAAAAGGCGTACTCGACCAGCCGGTAGTCGAGGAAGGGCAGCCGCGTCTCGATCGAGAAGGCCATCGAATCGCGGTCCTCGTAGCGCAGCAGCGAGGGCAGCAGCCGCTGCAGCGTGTCGAAGGCGAGCTGGCGGGAGAGCGCACTCGGGAAGCCGCGCGGCGGCTGCGGGAGATCAGGCCTGGGCAGCCCCCGCAACGCTCCCGTGAGCACGCGGTCCTTGCCCTGTCCGAAGCGGCGCCGCAACGGAGCGACCAGCCCTGCGGGCAGCCAGGGCTCGAAGGTCAGCGCGAGCGTCGTGCTTGGACCCAGACGGCGCGCCACCTTCGGCAGCAGGCGCAGGAAACCCGCCAGGTCGCCACGCGCGACCAGGTCGCGCAGCCGCACCGGCAGGTAGCGGAAGTAGCCCGCCAGCGTCTCGTCGCCGCCCTGGCCGTCGAGCAGCACCTTGAGTCCGTGCGCGTGCGCCAGCTCCATCACCTTCCACTGCGAGAAGAGCCCCGGTCCGGCCGTCGGCTCGCCCTGGCGTGCCGCGAGGCGGTCGAACGTCGCCCAGAAATCCTTCCCGTCCGGCACCACCACGTGCGAGCGCGCGCCGCTCGCCTCGACGGTCGCGCGCATCCAGTCGCGCTCGTCGAATTCCGGGCCCTCGTCGTAGGCGCAGGTGAAGGCGTGCATCGGGTGCGGCAGCAGGCGCGAGGCGGTGGTCACGACCGCGCTCGAGTCGAGCCCGCCCGAGAGGCACGAACCCACCTCGACGTCGGCGCGCAGCCGCAGGCGCACGGCGTCGGTGAAGAGCCGCTCGAATTCGCGCGCCTGCTGCTCGCCGTCTCCGGGCGCGCGCCCCGGCTTCAACGACCACCAGCGCTCGACCGCGAGGCCGCGCTCCCCCACCACCAGGTGGTGCGCCGCCGGCAGACTCATGAGCCCTTCGAAGAAGGTGCGGGCGTCGTGGTCCACCCAGTCGAGCGCCAGCAGGTCGCGGATGGCCTCGAGCCGCGGCACGACCCGGCGCTCCTGCGTGAGGGCCAGCGCTTCGGGCTCCGAGGCGAAGGCGAAGCACCGCCCGTCCCACTGGTAGTAGAGCGGCTTCACGCCGAAGCGGTCGCGGGCGCAGAACAACTCGCGCCGCTCGCCGTCCCAGAGCGCCAGGGCGAACATGCCGTTGAAGCGCGCGAGGCATTCGCGGCCCCAGCGCCGGTAGGCGGCGAGGATCACCTCGGTGTCGCTGGTGCCGTGGAAGGTCTCGCCCAGGCCCTCGAGCTCGTGGCGCAACTCGACGAAGTTGTAGACCTCGCCGTTGAAGACGATCCAGTGCCGGCCGGCGGGGTCGCACATCGGCTGGTGCCCCGAGGGGCTCAGGTCCACGATCGAGAGCCGCCGGTGGAGCAGGCCGACGGTGAAGCGCGCGGCGTCCCGAGTGAGCCGCCTCGCGCCGGGCGCGAAGGGCAGGCCGCTGGTGAACACCTCGCGCGGGGTGTCGGCCCCGCCGAGGCAGGCGAAGCCACCCGCCGGATCGAGCAGCACCGCGCCCTCGTCGTCGGGCCCGCGGTGGCGCATCAGCCCCGACATCCGGTGCAGCCGGCCGAGGTCAGCGCGCCCATCCGGGTCCCAGAGTCCCGCGATCCCGCACATGCTCCAGCGTCCTTTCGACTCAGGTCCCGACCGGGACTTCGCGGACGGACTTCGCACGCGCCACGGACCCGCGGTCCCGCAGGAGTCCGAGCCGCCACGCCGTGGCCGCGAAGACCAGCGCGAGCAGCAGCTTCACCACGACTCCCGCTCCGCCCGGCGGCGCCAGCCGCTGCCCCACCACCGTGAGCGCCAGCGCCAGGGCAAACACCATCGTCAGGCGCAGGCCGCGGAACGGCACGGGATGCACGCGCTGCGCGACCACGTACGTCAGCAGCGCGGAGGTCACGTAGCCGAGCGTGGTGGCGATCCCCGCCCCCAGCGGTCCCAGGCGCGGGACGAGCAGCAGGTTCGCGATGAAGGCCATCACCGCGGCGCCGCCCGCCGCCCAGCCCAGCAGCGGGGTCCTGAGGGCGAGCCCGATGCCGACCGAGACCACATAGTAGGCACCCTGCGCGACCGCGGCAAAGGCCAGGAACGCGGCGGGTCGTGCCGCCCCCGCGTACGCGGGCGGCACCAGAACGGCCAGCACCTCGGGCGCGAACAGTCCGGCCAGCATGGCGGCCAGGCTCGCCGCCGCGACATAGGCCGCCAGGACGCGTGCGTAGAGCCGGCCAGCGTCGGGCGAGCTCGCACGCGCGAAGGCGAAGGGCCCGTACGCCAGCTGGAAGGCGGACACGGCCATGGTGACCAGCGCGAAGAACTTGATCGCCACGCCGTAGACCGCCACGTCCTCGAGGCTTCTCGTGCGCTGCAGCAGGTAGCGGTCCAGGGAGGTCATCACCCCGTAGGCGATGGCCACCGGCACCAGCGGCGCGCCGTAGCCGAGCATGCGGCGCAGCGTCGCGGCGCTGAAACGCGGCGCGATCGTGTGCCGGATCAGTACCAGCGCGAACAGCGCGCAGGCCGCGTCGCCAGCGAGCCGCCCGTAGAGCACGCCCGCGACCCCCAGGTGCTTCGCCAGCACCAGCCAGAGCGAGAGCCCGGCCGTGAGGATGGTCTGCGCCAGGTTCAGGGCGATGAACTTCCACGGCTGGAAGGTGACGCGCAGGAGATCGTTGGCGAACAGCACGACCAGCGTGAAGGGCAGCGTCACCGCACCCAGGAGCAGGTACTTGCGGTAGACCTCGGAGCCCACCAGCGCGCGCGAGAGCGGCGTGGCGAAGAACGCGAGCAGCAGCGCCACGAGCGTGCCGGTCACCAGCCGGAAGGCGAGCGAGGTCGAGGCCATGCGGATGCGTGCCGCGCGGTCCGGCTCCTGGTAGAAGAAGCGCCCGAGCGCGCCGTCCATGCCGAAGACCAGCACCAGCACGGCGGTCTGCAGGTAGGCGAAGATCAGGTCCGAGACGCCGTACTCGCCGCGCGCCAGCACACGCGTGAGCACCGGCACGAGCAGCAACTGCACCGCGCGCCCGCTCACCTGGCCGAGACCGTAGATGAGCGACTCGCCCGAGAGTTGCTTCAGCGACTCGCGCATGGAGGTCATCGCGGCCGCCCGAACGGATTCGGCTTCCCGCACCACGGGCAGTCCCACCGCTGCGGCCAGGGCTTCGGCGGGTCGAGCACGCTGTGCTCGCCGCACTCGCGGCAGACGTGCGTCACGCGGCGCCTCCCCGGCAGCGCCGCTCCCCCGCGCAGGTCCGGCGCCACGGCCGGCGCACCGGTCTTCCGCAACGCGAGCACGAAGTTCGCGTCGCGCGCGAGATCGGCGCCGAGGTTACGATGCAGCCACGCGAGCGCGTCGGTGAACGGGCCCTGGATCCCCTTCGTGCGCGGGTCGTTCATCCACGAGAAGCCCGCCGGCACGAACGCGTGAGCGGTGAGGACGAAGCCCCGCCCGTAGAAGAGCTCCAGCAGTTTCGGCAGGTCGAAGCGCTGCTGGTGCTCGATGCGCTTGCGGAACTTCATCAGCGCGTACTTCGTGAAGCAGCCGGCGAAGCGATAAAGCCGGTCATCGAAGGCCGCCGCGCGTGGCACCGAGAGGTAGAGCACGCCACCGGGACGCGTCAGGCGCGCGAGTTCGTCACAGCAGGCAGCGAGTTGCGTGACGTGCTCGAGCACGTAGTGGCAGACCACGAGGTCGAAGGGCCCGTCGCGCAGCGGCAGCCGCTCGAGGCCCGCGCGCAGCACGTCCACACCTTCGCGCTTCGCCGGAGGTCCGGGCGGGAACTTGATGTCGAAGGCCGTGATACGCAGGTCCGGCCGATCGCCGTAGGGCCACGACCCCGGCCCGCAGCCGGCGTCCAGGACGCGCGCGACCTGCGGTGCCGCTTCGATCAACTCGTGCAGGAAGAGCGGCGGATCGCCGGGGGCGCGAACGGGCTTGCGGGCTGGGGGGGCCGCGGCGGTCACCGCCACTCTCCCAGGTGCCTCACCGGTTCTTCCTGATTAGACACAAGCAGCGGAACCTGGGCCTCTTCGCAACCGTACCAGTCACCTACGTACGCCAGCACGACCAACAAGCACCAGCGTCCAGGGTCCTGCTGCGGGACATAGAACACTCCCGCCACTTCAACGCGCGGGCTGCAGAAGGTGACCACTTCGACCCGATGGGAACCGAAGTTGCCCCGCAGGTCCACGCCGAGCAATCTCCGGGCTTCTCTCGTGTCCATCGGCGTGGTCATCGTGTCAGCACGCAGAACCTCGGCCTGCAGCCGAACGTTGGAGCGGGCCGCGGGCCACAGAGGTTCGAGTTGGCAGCGCAGGGAATCCGGGCGCGACTGAACGCCATCCGCTCCGGTCCAGGGCCCGCGCACAGGCTCCCACGGGATCGAATCGGTGAGCGGAAAGTACCAGAGGGTTGAAGGATCGCCCGCGTCGGAATAGTGGTGGAGAACGTAGTAGATCCGCTGCGATGCTCGATCGAAGCCCAGCACTTCAGCCACGAAGGGGCCGCCGGTATAGGCCAGGGCCGTGGACGCCGTGCACCCGAGACCGAGCGCGACGACGAGCGCGACCCACAGGGTTCTCCGTCTCACAGCCGCACCTCCCCCGCCGCCCGGCCGCGCAGCGCATCCCACAGCGCACGCGGCACCGCGGCGGCGGCCGCACCCTGCCCGCGCAACAGCAGCCAAAGCCACAGCAGCTTCTGCTGCGCGAGGAAGCAGGGCAGCCAGGTCAGGCGGCCCACGCCCCGCGCGTGGCGCGCGAACAGCGTCAGGTTCGCGCGCAGACGCTGGTAGATCTTCCAGGGACTCGCCGCCCCCGTACTGGCCGAGACCTTGTGCCGCATGCGTGCGGCCGGGACGAAGAGCAGGCGGAAACCAGCCGCCCGCGCCCGCAGGCACCAGTCCGCGTCCTCCGCGTAGATGAAGTAGCGCTCGTCGAGCAACCCCACGCGCTCCCAGGCCGCGCGCGTGGCGAGCAGGCAGCAGCCGGTGAGGTAGCCGGTCGGCTCGACCTCGCGGTACTGCCCGCGGTCGCGCTGTCGCAGTCCGCGGTGTGCCGCGAGCCCGAGCGCCGGCGCGCAGCGGCCCCCCGCGTACCAGATCACGCCGGGCGGCTGCTGGAAACAGATGAGCGGCGCGGCGGCACCGGCGCGCGGGTCCTGCTCGAGCGCGAGCAGCAGTTGCTCGCAAAGCCCCGGCTCCGCCTCGGTGTCGTTGTTGAGCAGCATCACCGCGTCGGCCCCCTGCCCGAGCGCGCGCTCGAGCCCGGCGTTGCAGCCGCCGGCGAAGCGCCGGTTCTCGGGCAGCGCCACCACCTCGACGCCGGGGAACTCGCGCCCGATCGCCGCCGCCGAGCCGTCGCTCGAGCCGTTGTCCACGACCAGCACCTGCAGGCGCCAGCCGTCGGGCATGCGGCAGCGCGCCAGCGTGGGCAGCAGTGCGCGGGTGTACTCGATCCCGTTCCAGTTGAGCACGACGACCGCCAGCGTCCTCATCCGGCGCGCGCCTCAGCGCGCCAGGCCGCGAGCAGCCAGGCCAGCGCCAGTCCGGTGAGCGCGGCCAGCAGCAGCGCCGCGGCCAGCACGGGCCGTGCGGAAGTCCCGGCGTAGAGCGCGTAGAGCCACCAGAAGTCGAGTCCGTGCAGCAGCTCGGCCTGGTCCCGAGGGCTCAGGCCGAGCCGTGCGCCGGGGGCGACCGTGCCCGAGATGCTCGGCAGCGCGCCCTGCAGGTGCTCGCCCAGGTTGCGCGCCAGCATCGCCCAGTGCCCGGCAATCGGGCTGTAGCGCGGATTGAAGTGGCTGTCGCTCATGAAACGCGGGTCCTCGAGCGACATCGTGTAGGGGTAGTCGCCAGCCTCGCGCATCTGCGCGCCGAAGTAGATGCCCACGCCGCCGAGCGTGACGAGCAGGCCGAGGATCCCCAGCGCGAGTGCGGCGCGCCGCAGCGCGCGTGAGGCGCGGTTCAGGGCGAAGGTGACCAGCAGGAACGCAGGTGGCAGGAGCGGCACCAGGTAGCGCGGCCCGAAGGAGCCATCGCCGGCCCAGTGCTGGAAGCGGCAGTACATCGCCAGGCCGACCGCCCAGAGCGCAAGCGTGCCCCAGGCGACCCGCCCGGCGGGAGTCAGTTCGCTCCAGCGCGCGCGGTTCCTCCCCGACCCACGCAAGGCGTGGGTACCCCGCCGGGTCGCCGTCCACCAGCCGCGGGGAGCCAGCCACAGCGCGGGCGCGAACCACGCCGCGCCCTTGCCCGAGGAGAGCAGCAGGCCATAGAGCCCCACCAGCGCCGGCGTGCTGAAGGCGGCAGGCGAGGCCTGTGCGCCGTAGCCGGTCTCGAAGGGCGTGCCGAAGCGCGCCCAACCGTAGCCCGCATGCCCCGCGAGCGCGAGCGCAAGACCCAGCGCGGGACCCACCCACACCTCGAGCGGAGCGCCGATCATCGGCACCAGGCAGACCAGCGCCAGCGGCAGCATGGTGAGCTTGGCCGAGACCGCGACCAGCGCTCCCAGTCCCGCGACCAGCCCGAGCCGGCCACGCGCCCGAGGTGTCGCAGCCGGCAGGAGCGCCGCGGCGATCACCACGAGCAGCAGGCCGAGCGACTGGAGCGGCTCGGCCATGAAGCTCTTGGCATAGATCCAGGTGGGCGTGGTGAAGCCGAGCAGCATCGCGCCCGCGAGCGCCGCCCCCGCCCCCGCACCGAGCGCGCGTGCTCCCACGTAGAACACGCCGAGCAGCAGGGCGGTCACGAGGGCGTTGAAGAAGGATGCGCCGAAGCGCACGGCCAGCGCCCGCTTCGCGGGACCGAGCCCGAGCGCGGCAGCCCCGGCCTCGGAGCAGGCGACGAGCGGCAGCGCGAGCACGGCCTGGCCGGCGGTGTTCTTGGTGTAGAGCCGCCCGTCCGGCCCGGGGATGGTCGAGCCCTCGGGCACCACGATGCCACCGCGCAGCATGGCGCGCGAGAGTTCGAGCATGGTGACCTCGTCACTGCCCACCACGCGCCCGCCACCCGTCAGGGCGTAGAGCAGGAACGCGGTGACCGCGAGCGCCAGGGCGGTGCGGGCCGCCAAGCCGCGGACCGGGGCGTGTCCGGCGCGGGCCGCGAGCGCCGGCTTCACCGCCAGCCCCGCGCGGGCGCGAGCGCGTCCACCAGTCCGATCGTGTGTTCCGCGAGCACGTCCCACGAGTGCGCTGCCTGCAGCGCCTGCACGCCCTCGCGCATCCGCGGGGCCAGCCCCTCCTCGAAGAAGCGTACGATCGCCTCGGCCAGCGCGTCCGGATCCGCGGGTGGCACCACGAGCCCGGTCTCGCCGGGGCGCACGGTCTCGGCCAGGCCACCCACCTCGGTGGTGATCACCGGCACGCCCAGCGCGTAGGCCACGTGGGTCACGCCGCTCTGCGTGGCCGAGCGGTAGGGCAGCACCACCACGTCGGCGGCCTTGAACAGCGCCTCGACGTCCTCGTCGGACTGGTAGCCTTCCCTCAAGCGCACCGCGCCCTCTCCCGCCGCCGCCACCTGCGCGCGGTAGGGCGCGGCGTCCTCGTAGAAATCGCCGGCCACGACCAGCGTGGCGAGCCGCCGCGCGCGCACCCGAGGCCACGCCTCGAGCAGGGTGTCGAGTCCCTTGTAGCGGCGCACGTAGCCGAAGAACAGCGCGATCTCGCCGTCCGCGTCCAGACCCAGCCGGGCCCGCGCACTCGCGCGGGTGAAGCGCCCGCGATCGAACTGGGCATAGAGCGGGTGCGGCACGCGGCGCCAGGATGCGCCGGGCTTGAGCGTGGCGAGGTCACGCTCGACGCTCTCCGACATGACGAGGTAGCCGTCCGAGTTGCGCAGCATCCAGCGGGTCAACTCCCGGTCGAAGGGCCGATGCTCGTGCGGGACCAGATTGTCGCACACCAGGACCACCCGGGTGCCACGTCTGCGCAAAGGCCCCACGGCCGAGGCGAAAGCCGGGGCGAAGAAGGGCATCCACCACTTGAGGACGACAGCTCCGGGGGCGAAACGCTCGAGCTGCGCCGCGGTGCGGCGCCACGAGAGCGGCCCGATCGAGTCGAGCAGGGACTCGACCGGAAAGCCGGGGCGCTGCGCCGCGGGGTCGAGTTGGGAGCCGCCGGGGAAGAGCAGGCCCGGGTACTGGCGGGTGAAGGTCACGGCGCGCACCTCGGCGCGCTTCGCCAGCGCCTCGCCCAGCAGCGCGAGGTATTGCGCCAGCCCCCCGCGCCAGGGCGCCAGCGGTCCCACCAGCGCGATGCGCATGGGCGTCGTCTCCCTGGTCATGAGCGGTCGCCCGCGGCCCGCTCAGCGCGCGCCCGAGGCCCAGGTCACCAGGCCGCGGCGTTCGAACTGGAAGGGCACCACCTGGCCGCCGTGCTTCTCGAGCACCGCCGCCACGCGGTGTTTGCGGTCGAAACGCGTGAGCAGCAGGAAGTAGCCACCGCCACCCGCGCCCGGCATCTTCCCGCCGATGGCGCCCTCGCGGCGCGCGAGCCGGTAGAGCCGGTCCACATGGCTGTTCGAGATGCCCTCATCCAGCTTCTTCTTGGACTCCCACGCCTCATGGAGCAACTCGCCCAGCGCATCCACCTTGCCGAGCAGCAGGGCCTTCTTCATCTCGAGCGTCTCGCCCTTGAGCCGGCGCAGTGCCTCCACCACGGACGCCTGGCCCGCACGGTAGGCCGCGGTCTGGCGCTCGATGATCTTCGCCGACTGGCGGGTCTGCCCCATGTAGCAGAGCAGCAGACGGTACTCGAGCTCGTTCAGGACGTCGGTGCGGATGCGCAGCGGGTTCACGACCGTGCCGTCGGCGTTGAACTCGATGAAGTTGAAGCCGCCGAAGGCCGAGGCGTACTGGTCCTGCCGCCCGCCCGCGAGGCCCAGGTCCACGCGCTCGATGCGGTAGGCCAGCTCGGCCACGTCGTAGTCGGGCATGGGCCGCCGGAGCCACTCGCTCATCACGCCGATCAGGGCCACTACCAGCGTCGAGGAGGAGCCCAGCCCCGAGCCGGGGGGCGCATCCGAGTGGACCCAGAGATCGGCGCCGCGGCGCACCTTGAAGGCGCGCACCACCGCCTTGATGAGGTCCAGGTTGCCGTCGAGCTTGATTCGGCGCGGGTGGTCGTAGCGGGCCACCACGTCGTAGTCGAGGCTCGCGAGCGTGAGTCGCGAATCGCGCCGCGGGCGCAGCGAGGCGTAGGCGTACTGGTTGATGGTGGCCGAGAGCACCATGCCGCCGTGCTCCTCGGGGTAGGGCGAGACGTCCGTGCCGCCACCGCACAGCGAGATCCGCAGTGGCGCACGCGCGCGAAAATAAGAAACGGTCCTCACGAGCCGAACCTCCGCTCCGCCCGCTCCCAGTCCTCGGGCGTGCCGATGTCGTAGAACTCCCCGTCGATCGGGAGCGCCGCCAGTCGCCCCTCGGCGGCGAGCACCGGCAGCACGTCGCACTCGAGCGAGAACACCGCCGCTGCCCGTCCGCCCGGCGGGCGGGGCATGCGCCGCCACATCTCGGGGGCGAAGGCGTAGAGCCCGCCGTTGACCCACGCCGCTCCGGCCTGCGTCGGGTCCTTCTCGACGAAGCGCGCGATCCCGCCGCCGGGTCCCAGCTCGACGCGCCCGCGGCCCGCGGCGTCCGCCACGCGGAAGACCGCCACCGCGCCCAGCGCCCCGCGCTCCCACCGCACGCGTTCGAGCGCCCAGGGGTCGCAGGGGGCCAGCGTATCGCCGTTCGCCACCAGGCAGGGCCCCGTGACGAAGCGCTCCGCCAGCTGCAGCGCCCCCCCGGTACCGAGCGGCTCCTCCTCCACCGAGTGCTGGAGCGTGACGCCCAGGGCCGCGCCGTCGCCGAGGGCCGCACGCACCGCGTCCGCGCCGTACCCCGTGCACAGCACCGCATCGCGCACCCCGGCGGCGGCCAGCCACTCGAGCTGGCGCGCCAGGAACGGCCTGCCACCCAGGGGCGCCAGCGGCTTGGGCAATTCACCAAAACGCGGCTTCAGCCGGGTCCCCAGACCGCCCGCCAGGATGAAGACCCTCATGCGGAGTCGTCCAGGTTGTAGCGCCGCCGCACCGGGTAGTCGGAGTGCGCCCGCAGGTGGGCGATCATCTCGCCCAGCAGGCCCATCAGGATGAACTGGATGCCACTGAGCAGGCACCAGCCGGCGAGCAGCATGAGCGGGCGCGTGCGCATCGGCGTGCCGGTGGCCCACTGTCCCAGGAACCACAGCGAGATCCCGCCGCCGATGATCAGGAACAGCCCGCCGATCCGGCCGAAGACGTGCAGCGGCTTGAGCGCGCTGGTCGAGATGAAGGCCGCCGAGGTCAGGTCGAGGAAACCGTTCGCGAAGCGTGCCGCCCCGAACTTGCTTCGGCCGTGCCGGCGCGCACGGTGCCTCACCGGCACTTCTCCCACCCGGAAGCCCTGCCAGTGCGCGAGCGCCGGCAGCACGCGGTGCAGTTCGCCGTAGACCTGGATCGCCTCGGTCACCTCGCGGCGGTAGAGCTAAAAACCGCAGTTGAAGTCGTGCAGGCGCAGCCCCACGACCCAGGAGGTCACGAGGTTGTAGACCTTCGAGGGGAAACGCTTGGTGAACGGATCCTGCCGCTTCTGCTTCCAGCCCGAGACCAGGTCGAGCCCGCCCTCGAGCGCCTCGATCAGCTTCGGCAGCTCGGCCGGGTCGTCCTGCAGGTCCGCGTCCAGCGTCAGGACCCACTCGCCGCGGGCCAGCCGGAAGCCGGTCGCCAACGCGGCGGCCTTGCCGTAGTTGCCGCGGAACGAGACGCCGCGCACCCGCGGGTCAGCCGCGGCGAGCCGCTCGATGACCTGGTCCGTGCCGTCACGCGAGCCGTCGTCGATGTAGATCACCTCCCAGGACCGGCCCAGTCCATCGAGGACCGCGGCCAGCTCCCGCTGCAGCTCGGGCAGGCTCTCGGCCTCGTTCCAGGCCGGGATCACCGCCGTGATGAGGAGTCCGCGCACATCGCGGGCGCCGCCGCCCGCTGCCACCGCTGCCACCTGGCTCGTCACCGGCCCTCCCCGTAGAGACTGCGTGCCCACTCGGCCTCGGCCGCGAGCCCCTGCTCGATGCCGACCGAGGGGACCATCCCCAGCGCGGCCCGCAGCCGAGTCGAGTCCGCGCGCGTGCGCAGCGGATCGCCCGGAGGCATGGGCTCGTGGCGCACGTTCGCCTTCACCCCGAGCAGCCGCTCGAGCAGGGCGACGGCCTCACGGACCTCGACCTGGGAGCCGCCGCCGACGTTGTAGGACGCAGGCCCACCGCCGCGCTCCCAGGCGAGGAAGGTGGCCTCCACCGCGTCGGCGACGAAGGTGAAGTCGCGGGACTGCGCGCCGTCGCCGTAGACCGTGATGGTCTCGCCGCGCAGCATCGCACGGCAGAAGCGGTGGAAGGCCATGTCGGGACGCTGGCGCGGGCCGTAGACCGTGAAGTAGCGCAGCGCCACCCCCGGCAGGCCGAAGTTGCGGCCGTAGAGCAGCACCAGGTGTTCGCCCGCGAGCTTGGTGACGCCGTAGGGCGAGAACGGCCGCGGCAGCAGGTCCTCGGGCGTCGGATAGCGCTCGGCATCCCCGTAGACCGACGACGACGAGGCGTAGACGAAGCGCTCGAGACGGCTTTCGCGGTAGCGCTCGAGCAGCCGCTGGGTGACGAGCACGTTGTGGTGCGTGCAGGTGGCGAACCCGGTGCCCCACGAGGCGCGCACACCGGGCTGGGCGGCCAGGTGGAAGACGACGTCGACCTCGGGCAACGTGGCCAGGTCGGCCTCGCCCAGGTCCAGTTCGAGCAGGCGGAAGCGGACGTCCGCCAGCGGACCGGCGAGGTTTGCGCGCTTGATCGCCGGATCGTAGTAGTCGGTGAAGCCATCCACGCCCGTCACCCGCGTTCCGCTCGCGAGCAGGCGCTCGACCAGATGGGATCCGATGAACCCCGCGGCTCCGGTCACCAACGCGTGCGGCTCGCTCATGGGCCTCCTCCTCTCAGGGCTGCTCCGACAACTGCGGGGGCGGGATGGGTGAACCCCGCGCCGCCTGGGGCCGCATCCTCTGCAGGATGCCCTGCGCCTGCTGCTCCGCCGGGTTGACCTCCAGCAGCCGCTGCAGGTAGCCCAGCGCCCGCTCGACCTGCCCCGCCTGGCCCAGCGTGTAGTAGGCACCGTAGTACGACTGCGCGTAGCCCGGGTCCAGCCGGATCGCCGCATCGAACTCGCGCAGCGCCCCCGTCAGGTCGCGCTGGAAGGACAGCGTGACCCCGTAGTAGTAGTGAACCTCGGGGTTGTCGGGCTGCCGTTGCACGAGGGCGTGGAAGAGCGTCGTCGCCCCGGCCGTGTCGCCCTTCTCCATGTAGAAGCCACCCAGCCAGATCAGCACGTCGGTGTAGTCCGGGAACATGCGCTGCACCCGCTCCAACTCCAGAATGGCGCGGTCGATCCGGCCCTGCCGCCGGTGGTGGAACGCGAGTTGCACGTGCGCCGAGGCGTAGTTGCGCGTGAGCGTCGAAGCGTTCTCGTCCTTGTAGACCGTGCGATCCCACGAGCCATCGGGGTTGAATAGTCCGCCGTAGCGGAACCGGTGGACCAGGTTGTACTCGGTCGCCGGCACGTCGATCGCGCCCTGCAGCGTGTCCGGGTTCACCCGGTAGACCAGTCCCTCGAGCGTGAAATAGGGATCGAGGCCGTAGTGCTCGGGCACGGTGACGGCGAAGTACGGCTGCTGGATCCAGCCCCCGTCGCGCCGCGATTGCTCGATGATGTGCCCCACCATGAACTCGTTCGTGTAGATGATGCGGCCCGAGCTGTCCCGGAACGCCCCGCCGCCGAGCACGCGGATGATGTCGTCGGGCAGGTCCATCGGCACCTTCGGCTCCTCATCGCGCAGCTGGAAGATGTACCAGTCGGTGTTCAGCAGGCTCAGGTTCACGACCTTGACGTCCTTGCGGAAGCCCTCCACCTGCTGGATGTACCAGAGCGGGTAGGTGTCGTTGTCGCCGTTGGTGAACACGAACGAGTTCGGCGCCAGCGGCGCCAGGATGTTCCA
>Ga0315273_10005220_pt1 | contig 16059 bp, 15 predicted proteins | sample YL17G02_0_MG_FD_205753 | JGI IMG/M metagenome (GOLD analysis project Ga0315273, IMG submission 205753) | Sediment microbial communities from Yellowstone Lake, YNP, Wyoming, USA - YL17G02_0 | ecosystem: Environmental > Aquatic > Freshwater > Lake > Sediment | place: USA: Wyoming | collected...
CGCTCGCGGATGTCCTGCTGCAGCTTGTCGTCGTCGTACTGGCCCTTTTGCCACCAGAAGAAGCCCTCGGGTTGCGTGGTCATGTGCCCCACGACCGACTGGTCGGAGAACTGTTCGTTGCCTTCCACCTGGATCTGGCTGATGGCCACACGGCTTCCCTCGTCGATGTCGAAGACGATCCCCGCCTGTCCCGCGGCGGGCTGGGTTTCGATGACCTTGATCCGGGCGGCGTAGTATCCGCGGGCGTGATACATCGAGTCGATGGCCGCGCGGGACCGTTCCACCGCGGCCCGGTCGAGGGGGCGGCCTTCGGAGAGCTTCACGCGGTCCTTGACGCCCCGCTCCGACAGCTGTTCCACTCCTTTGACCACCCAGCGGGTGAGCACCGGCCGCTCCTTCACCCGGATCACCAGCACCACCAGCCCGCTGCTGTCGTCCCCCTGGAGGATCGACACGTCGTCGAACTGGCCGGTGCGGAACAGCGCGGTGAGCGCGCGCTGAATGTCGCGGTAGTTGGTCGGCTGCCCGACAAGCAATCCCGAACTGCCCAGCACCTGGGAGGTGGTGAGCCGTACGTTTCCCTCCACGGCCACGCTGTCCAGCGTGGGTGAGGGCGCGGGGGGAGGGGTGGCCGGATCCTGTCCCTGGCCGGCGGCTGCGACGGTGCCGGACAGCAGCGACAGAGCCAGCAGGAAGCGTCGGAAAGGAGGCATCTGGAAAGAGGACCGGCGATCCGTCGGGACCGCCGGCTCTGTTGGCAGGCTCAGGCCTTGGACCCACTCAGCGCGCGAAAGACCAGGCGCTCGCCGTCGGGGGCGACATCGACTTCGATCTCGTCGGTGCGCGTGAACTCGCTCAGCAGGATCTTCTCGCTCAGCGGGTCCTCGATGTACTTCTGGATCGCCCGCTTCAGGGGCCGGGCACCGTAGTTCTGGTCGTAGCCATGCTCGACCAGGAAATCGGTCGCGGCCGGCGTGAGCCGGATGGCCTCTTCCCCGACCCGCTTCTGGACTTCGCGCACCAGGATGCTGACGATCTGCGCGATGTGCTCCTTGGCCAGCGGGTGGAACACGATGGTGTCGTCGATCCGGTTCAGGAATTCCGGATTGAAGACCTTCTGGATCTCGTCCCTGATCTTCTCTTGCATCTTCTCGAACGTGGTCTTGAAGTCCTGCCCATGGAAGCCGAGCGTCTTGCCCTGCATGATGTCCCGGGCGCCGACGTTCGATGTCATGATCACCACGGTGTTCTTGAAGTCGATCAGCCGGCCGTAGTTGTCGGTCAGGTGCCCCTCGTCCAGGACCTGAAGCAGGATGTTGAACACATCGGGGTGCGCTTTCTCGATCTCGTCGAGCAGCACCACCGAATAGGGCTTGCGGCGAATGGCCTTGGTCAGGGTGCCGCTGTCCTCGTACCCCACGTAGCCCGGCGGCGCCCCGATCAGGCGGCTGACCGAGAATTTTTCCATGTACTCCGACATGTCGACCCGGATCAGGGCCGCGGGGTCGGCGAAGAGGAACTTGGCCAGCGCCCGCGCCAGTTCGGTCTTTCCGACGCCGGTCGGGCCGCAGAAGATGAACGACCCGATCGGGTGCTTCGGATCCTTGAGGCCGGCCCGGGAGCGGCGAATGGCGCGGGAGATGGCCTTGATGGCCTCGTCCTGACCGACGACGCTCTGGTGCAGCTCGTCCTCCATCCGCAGGAGCCGCGCCGCCTCCTGCTCCTGCAGGCGGGTGACCGGGATACCGGTCCAGCGTGACACGATGAAGGCGATGTCTTCCTCGCTGATCACCGGCCGGCGGGTCTGCCGCTCCTTCTCCCACTCCTCCTGCTTGAGCCGGATCTGGTTCTGGAGGTCGCGCTCCTTGTCGCGCAGGGCCGCCGCCCGCTCGAAGTTCTGGTCGCGAACGGCGTCCTCCTTCTCCACATTCACTTTCTCGAGGTCGGCCTTGAGGTTCGCCACCTCCGCCGGCGGGACTTGTGATGCCAGGCGGGCGCGGGCGCCGGCCTCGTCGATCACGTCGATCGCCTTGTCCGGTAGGAACCGGTCGGTGATGTAGCGCTCCGAGAGCTTGGCCGCGTCGACCAGCGTCTCGTCGGGAATCACCACCCGGTGGTGGTCCTCGTACTTCTTGCGCAGGCCCTTCAGGATCTCGATCGTTTCGTCGATGGTGGGCGGGTCCACCATCACGGTCTGAAAGCGCCGCTCCAGCGCCCCGTCCTTCTCGATGTACTTGCGGTACTCGTTCAGGGTCGAGGCGCCGACACACTGGAGCTCGCCCCGCGCCAGCGCCGGCTTCAGCATGTTCGACGCGTCAATGGCGCCCTCGGCCGCTCCCGCCCCCACCAGAGTGTGCAGCTCGTCGATGAACAGGACGATCTGCTTGTTCTGGGCGATCTCGTTCATGACCGCCTTGAGCCGCTCTTCAAACTGGCCGCGGTACTTGGTCCCCGCGATGACCGCCGCCATGTCCAGCGAGAGCACCCGATGGTCCTTGAGCACGTCGGGACAGAGCGCGTTGGCGATCATCAGCGCCAGCCCCTCGACGATGGCCGTCTTGCCCACCCCGGGTTCGCCGATGAGCACGGGGTTGTTCTTCTTGCGCCGGGCCAGGATCTCCATCACCCGCTCGATCTCCTTGGCCCGGCCGATGGTGGGATCGAGCTGGCCCTCCGCCGCGAGCTGCGTCAGGTCGCGACAGAAGTGATCCAGCGCGGGGGTCTTGGACTTCTTCTCGGACTTGGGCGCCGCCGCCGGCGTCGGGGAACTCCCGGGCTGCTGCGCCTGCGGCATGTCGCTTCCGAGCAGCCGGAGCGTTTCGGCCCGGCTCTGCTCCAGATTGACGCCCGCATCGGTCAGCACCTGGGCGGCGATGCCTTTCTCCTCGCGCAGCAGTCCCAGCAGGAGGTGCTCGGTGCCCACATAGCTGTGATTGAGCTCTCGCGCCTCGGTCATGGCCAGCTCGAGCACTTTCTTGGCGCGGGAGGTGTACGGCAGGTCGGGGCCAGTCGCCGCAGCGGCCTTCCCCTTCTTGACCGTCTCCTCGATCTTCTGCTGGATCTCTTCGAGGTCGACGTTCAGGTTCTGGAGCACAGCCGCGGCGACGCCCTCACCCTCGCGGATGAGCCCCAGGAGGATGTGCTCGGTCCCCACGTACTCGTGGTGGAGCCGGGCCGCTTCCTCGCGGGCCATCTGCAGAACCTTTCGAACCCGGTCGGTGAAGTTGTACCCGTTCATGGTGACTGCCCCCGGCGTCCTGCTTCGTCTTCCAGCAGCGCCCGGACGAACCGTGCGCGGCGAACACTGAGATCGGGGTCCTCAGGCCGGACCCCTTCGAGCGCTGCGAGATGCGCCGGCTGGGTGTGGACCAGCAGCTTGTTCAGGGCGTACATGCCGCACTGGTCCACCAGCCCCAGGCCCACGCCCAGCCGCACCCCCGACAGGAGATTCATCGTCTCATCGAAGGACACGCTCCGCGCATGCCGCAGCAGGCCGTACGCCCGCCACACCTTGTCCTCGATGATCGTCGGAACGTCGCGGAGCAGGACCGCGCGGGCTTGCTCCTCGTATTCGATCACCTGCCGGACCATCTTGCCGAGATGGTCGAGCAGTTCCTTCTCGGTCTTGCCGAGCGTAGTCTGATTCGACAACTGGAAAAAATTGCCGACGACCTCGCTCCCCTCACCATACAGCCCGCGAAAGGTCAGCCCGACCTGCGCCAGTCCCTGCAGCACCTTCGAGATTTCCTTCGTCAACACCAAGCCCGGCAAGTGGATAAGCACCGACGCCCGGAGCCCGGTTCCAACATTGGTGGGACACGAGGTAAGGTAACCAAATTCCGAGTGAAATGCGAAAGGAAGTCGTTGTCCCAGTTCACCGTCCAGCCGGTCCACCTCCTGATAGGCGACCTCAAGGTCGAATCCCGATCGCAGCCCCTGCAATCGGAGATGATCCTCCTCGTTCAACATGACCCCGACCCGGTCCTGGACCAGGAGCGCGGCTCCCGACCGGACGGTGGCCGACTCCTCGATCCCCGCCAGTTCCCGGCTGATCAGGTGCCGCTCGTGCAGCAGCTGACGGTCCACCCGCTCCAGCTGGTCCAGCCGGAAGTTGAGGGCGTTGCGCAGGGAGACGGTCTCCCGGGCCGCCTGCAGCACGTCCCGCAGGATGGCCTCCCGGTCCGCCAGGTTGTTGCGCGTCGCGAAGGTGTAGGTGGCCAGATTCCGCGCCAGCCGGATTCTGGTTGAGAGCACCAGATGGCTTCCTGGTCCGCTGGCGTCCAGCCACGCCATGCCACCATCGGGCAGAAGGCTGAGGTCGATCATCCCTCCCCCACGATACTCCGGAGCTGATCTCGAAGCTCCGCTGCCAGCTCGAAGCTTTCGGTCTCCACGGCGACCCGCAGCTGATCGCGCAGCTGAGCCACCCTCGCCGCCTCCGACTCGGCCGCGGGTGCACCCGGCGGAGCGTAGCGCTCGCCGAGATGTCGGCTCGAACCGTGGAGTCGGCGCAGCAGATCCCGCAGGGCGGTCTCAAAGGTGCGGTAGCACTCCGCACAGCCCAGTCGTCCCGATTCCCGGAAGTCGCTCAGCGTCGCCCCGCAGGTGGGGCACGCCCCCGAGGGATCGATGCCGGCCGGCAGTGCCGCGCCCGATTCGAGCCCCTTTCCCATGCTGGCCAGAAACGTGCCCACCGGGGTCTTGCCGAGGCTCGCGGTGGTCTCGACACCCTTCTCGGCGGCGCAGCGCTCGCAGAGGTGGAGCTTGATGACCTGATCCTGGGCGATCTGCGTCAGAAAGACGACCGCCTCCCGTTCGTGACATTGGGTGCACCGCATCAGCCCCCCACCTCCACGCGGTCCACCGGGACCAGCCGCCCGGCTTCGACCGCCAGAACCCGATCCGCCCGCGCGGCGAGCTGGCGGTTGTGAGTCACCACGACCAGGGCCGTCTCGAAATCACGCGCCAGGGTCGCCAGGAGATCGTGCAGGCGGTCGGCCTGGCGAAGATCGAGATTTCCGGACGGCTCGTCTGCAAGCACCAGGCGGGGGTCATTCGCGAGCGCCCTCGCAACGGCGACCCGCTGCTGTTCCCCGCCGGAGAGCTGCCCGGGCCGGTGGCTCAGGCGCTCTCCCAGCCCCACCTGTCGCAATAGGTTGTCGGCCCGGGCGCTCGCCTCTGCCTCGGGGACGCCGCCAATCCTGAGGGGCATGCACACATTCTCCAAAGCGGTGAAGTCCCGAAGCAGGTGGTGAAATTGGAACACGAAGCCGATCCGTCGGTTTCGAAGCTCATCGAGTTCCGCGCCGGTGGCCGCTTCGTAGCACAGCCCATCCAGGGTGATGGAACCCTCGGAAGGGCGATCCAATGCGCCCAGCAGGTGCAACAGGGTGCTCTTGCCGGCGCCGCTTTCACCCACGATGGCCACGAACTCGCCCCGCCCGACCTCGAGATCGATGCCGGACAGGATTTCGAGCGGGCGCCCATCACCGCCGGTGAAGACCTTGCGCACGCCCCGCGCCGAGAGGACTGCGGTCATTCGAAGCGGATGGCCTCGACCGGCATCAGCCGGGAGGCGGAGCGGGAGGGGTGCAGCGTGGCCACGACGGCCAGCAGAAAGCTGCCGGCCAGAACGATCATGACGTCGCTGGGCTCGACCTGAATCGGCAAATGATCGATGAAATAGATGCTGGGATCGATGCGGATCAGATGACCCCGGTCGACGGCCGCAGACAACAACAGGCCGGCGACCAGTCCGATCGAGACCCCGGTCAGGCCGATAATCGCCCCTTGCGCCAGAAACACCCGGCCGACCGCGGCGGGGCTCAAGCCCATGGCCTTGAGGATTCCGATCTCCCGGGTCTTCTCGGTCACCACCATGGTAAGGGTGGCAACGATGTTGAATGCCGCGACAACCATAATGAAGAAGATGATGAGCCCCATGGCCACCTTCTCCAGCTTGAGGGCACTGAAGAGAGTGGAGTTCTGGGCCTGCCAGTCGAGCGTCCGGTAGGGGTACCCCAGCTTCCGCTCGATCCGCCGGCCGATCTCGGGAGCCTGCCACGGATCAGCCAGGCGCACCTGGATTCCGGAGACCGCATCTCCCAAGCCGGTGAAGCGCTGGGCGGTCTCCCGGGAGATGACCACGAACTGGTTGTCGTAGAGGAACATCCCGGTGTCGAAGGTACCGGTGACCTCGAAGCGCCAGTAGCGCGGGACGCCGACCCCGAGGGCCCGATTTACCGGCGGGGGCTTGGCGGCCACCAGGGTCACGACATCTCCCGGGTAGACGGTCATGCGCTCCGCGAGCCTGGCCCCCAGGACGATCGCCCCGTCCACTCCATCGCGGGTGGGCTTGAAGGAGAAGTCCCCCCGGTTGAGGGCGTGCGGCAGGGTCGTGACCGCCATGCTGCCGGTGTCCGGGTCGAAGCCCAGCACGTTTACACCCTCCGCGTAGTCGGCCCCCGTCGAAATGACCGACTGGCTCAGGACTTCCGGGGCGGCAGCCAAGACCCCGGGCTCCTGCCGGACCAGGTTCATGATGGTGCGCCAGTCATCGAGCCGGAGGCCGCTCCCGTAGGTCAGAATGCGCAGGTGCGGGTTCGCGACCAGAATACGCTCGCGGAGGTCGTTGCGAAGCCCGTTCATGACTCCCAGCACCACAATCAGGGCACAAACGCCCACCGCCACGCCGCCGGTCGCGATGGCGGTGATCAGGGAGACCCGTCCCGAGGCACGCCGGCTCTTCAGGTAGCGGCGCGCGATTTCCCGCTCCAGCGCCGTCGGCCAGCGGAGCAGCTGTCGCAGGCTGGCTCCCTCCCGCCCTCGATCCCGGTCGCGTGCGCCAGTCATCAGTCCTCCGGCCTCATGGCCGGGAACAGGATGACATCCCGGATCGAAGGTTGGTCGGCGAGCAGCATGACTAGCCGGTCCACCCCGACTCCCATGCCTCCGGTCGGCGGCATGCCATACTCGAGCGCCCGGATGTAGTCGGCGTCGTAGGGCTGGGCCTCCTCGTTGCCTGCGGCGCGTTGGCGTCCCTGGTCCTCGAATCGGGCCCGCTGGTCGTCCGGATCGGTGAGCTCGCTGTAGGCGTTGGCGTACTCCCGGCCCTGAATGAACAGTTCGAATCGCTCGGTCAGCCGGGGGTCCAGGCGGTGCTCCTTGGCCAGCGGAGAAATCGCCTTGGGATAATCCACGACGAACGTGGGCTGGACCAGGCGAGGCTCCAGAAAGGCGGTGAACATCTCGTCGAGGAGCTTGCCGCCGGTGAAGCCCGCCACCGCGTCGGCCGGCAGCCCCACCTGGCGCAGCCGTGCTCGCATCTCGTCCTCGGTCGCCGCGAGTACATCCACCCCGCTGTGATCCCGGATACCGCCGACGAAACTGGCCCGCGGGAACGGAGGCCTGAAATCGAGCTCCACCCCACCGCGGGTAAGCGTCAGCCCGCCTTCCGTCACCTCCCGCACCAGGGCCGCCACCAGGGACTCGGCCAGCTCCATCATGTCCCCGTAGTCGGCGTACGCTTGGTACAGCTCCAGCATGGTGAATTCAGGGTTGTGCGAACGATCCATGCCCTCATTGCGGAAGTCGTGGCCGATCTCGTACACCCGTTCGAGGCCTCCGACGATGAGCCGCTTGAGATACAGCTCGTCCGCGATCCGCAGATAGAGCTGCAGGTCGAGGGTATTGTGGTGGGTCACGAACGGCCGCGCGGATGCGCCGCCATACAGCGTCTGCAGCACCGGGGTTTCGACCTCCAGGAAGCCGCGACCATCGAGAAGGGTGCGGATCCGAGTGACGATCCGGCTGCGGAGCCGGAAGACCTCGCGGATCTCCGGGTGCACCGCCAGGTCGGCGTAGCGCTGCCGGTAGCGTAACTCCGGATCCGCCACCCCGCCGTGGGACCGTACCGTGCCGTCCTCCTGTACTTCGCGCTTGGCGCGGGGAAGCGGCCGCAGCGACTTGGCGAGCAGCTCCACCGAGCCGGCCTTGACCGTGACTTCACCCGCCCTGGTCCGCATCAGCCGCCCAGTGACGCCGACATGGTCGTCCAGATCGAGCAGCTGGACCAGCGGCCATTGGCCGGGGAGCTCGTCGGCGCGCAGGTATACCTGGATCCGGCCGGTGGCGTCCTCGAGGTGGCCGAAGACCACCTTGCCCTTGGGCCGCCAGGACTCGATCCGGCCAGCGATACGGACCTCGGGCCCGTGGTCTCCCATGGCGTCCTGATAGAGTCGCAAGACCTCGGCGGCGCTGTGTGAGCGCTCGAACCGGTACGCGAACGGTGCCACGCCCAGCCGGGCGAGTTCCGGGAGCTTGGCGCGCCGCGCTTCCTCGACGAACGAACGGTCGTCGGTCAAGCCGCCTGGCCCCCGTACTGCTTCAGGTACGCCTCGATGAACTCGTCGAGATCGCCGTCCATGATGCGCTGCACGTCGCCGATCTTCAGCTCGGTCCGATGATCGTTCACCATAGTGTAGGGCTGGAAGACGTAGGACCGGATCTGGTTGCCCCAGGAATTGTCTGTCTTGGTGGCCTCGAGCTTGGCCCGCGCCACCTCCTGCTCCTCGAGCTTCTTCTGGTACAGAGCGGCGCGCAGCATCTTGTACGCCGTTGCCTTGTTCTTGCCCTGGCTGCGTTCCTGCTGACAGGCGACCACCAGCCCGGTCGGGATGTGGGTGAGCCGTACCGCAGAGGAGGTCTTGTTCACGTGCTGGCCCCCCGCCCCGGAGGCCCGGTACACGTCCATCTTGATGTCTTCGTCCCGCAGGTCGACCTCGATGGTGTCGTCGATGTCGGGATAGACAAAGACGGAAGCAAAAGAGGTGTGCCGCCGGGCCTGCGAGTCGAACGGAGAGATTCGCACCAGCCGGTGCACCCCCTTCTCCGCCTTCAGGAATCCATAGGCGTACTGCCCCTTGATCTCGATCGAGGCCGACTTGATCCCCGCCTCTTCACCATCGAGCCGGTCGAGGATGGTGACCTCGAATCCATGCCGTTCCGCCCAGCGCACGTACATCCGGAGCAGCATCTCGGCCCAGTCCTGCGACTCGGTGCCCCCCGCCCCGGGATGGATCGTCACGATCGCGTCGCCCGCGTCATCCGGCCCCTGGAGCATCGCCTGAAGCTCGAAGCTCTCCACCGCCTTGCCGAGCGCGGCGACTTCATCGGCCAGCTCCCGCCGCAGCTCCGCATCCGGCTCTGCCTCCAGCAATTCGACCATCGCCCGGGTGTCGCCCAAGCGCCGAGTCAGGTCCGCCTCCGGGACCAGCCAGGCCTTGAGCCCGTTGATTTCCTGGACCACCACGCGTGCGTCATCCACGCGCGACCAGAACGACGGATCGGACTGCTTCGCCTCTAGTTCGGTGAGCCGCCTCTGCCTGGTGGGCAGGTCAAAGAAACCCTCGGATCTGGGTGATTCGCCGCTCCAGATCGTCCAGTCGTTCAATCACATCGCGCATAGGCCGCCAAGGGTCTGAAGTCAGTGCCGCTGAACTCAATGCAACTGTCGAAAGATAAACGATTTCCAGGATGGATCACGGGGGGAACTGCGAGGTGCGCCGGGCGGATTTCCCGCCCGACGCGATTCGACTGCGCGACCAGGCTAGAAGAGCTTCTGGCCTCCCGCCAGGATTTCGTTGAGGGCGTCGTTGAAGTACGACGTGGACTCGGCCAGCTCCTTGCCGACCTGCTCAGTGTATTCGTCCCAACTCTTGTGGATCTCCTCCTGGAACAGCTCCCGCAGAGTGCCATTCGCCAAGCCCTCCTTGCGGCGGTCGGGATAGTAGACCGCGAGATCCGAGATCAGGGCTCGAGCGAGGCGCCTGGCCTTCTGCGCCGGGTCCTGCGAGAGGAACGGATTGACCGGCCTCGCCGCCGGCCGGGTCGGTGGCGGTGGAGCGGCGGGCGGGGGCGCTGCCGCGTGACTCGCGGGCACCGGCGCGCCGGGCCCTGGTGGCGTCGCCGGACGGGAAGGCGGCGCCGAGGGAGGCCCCGGGGGCGACACTGGAGGCGCGCCGACCGAGGGACGGCCCGCGGGTGGCGGTGGCATGAGCCCACCCCGTGCCGGGGTCGCTGGACCCGCGGGAGGGAATTGCCGTGGTGCAGTGGGTCGCGGCGCCCCCGGGACCGCCGGCGGCGCGACGTTTGACCGCGGCAAGGGAGCGGGCATGGCTGGGGGCACCGGGGTCACCGACGCCGCAGGCGCGATCGGGGCGGCCGGCGGGGGCGGAGGAGCCAAGGGCGCCCTGGGCGGTGTCGGCAGAGGCGGCGCTGCCGGAGGAGCGGAGAACGGCCCGGCCGGGATCGCCGGCGCCTTCCCGGTGATGTCTGAGGAGGCGGGTGCCTGAGGGGTCGTGAATGGTCCGGAGGGAATTGCCGGCCGCCGGAGAGTGGCGTCCGGATCCGACACTGGCGGAGGCGACGCCACTGGGGGCCTGCGGAGCGTGGGCTCCGAGCCTGGCATCGGCGGGCCCGGCGGAATCGACGGCCGCTTGGCGGTGGCCTCCAGGTCGAAGGCGGTCGGCTTGGCCGTGACCGGAGGCGCCATGGGCGGCATGGAGGGCCTGGGCGCGGTGACGTCCTCGTCGAACGCTGGCGCCGCCGTCGGGAGAACGGGTGGCGGCGTCGCCGCAGGTGCCGGTGGCGGCTCGCGAACCGCCGGAGGCGGGGCCGCGGAGGGCGCCGTCGGGGACAGCGAGGGGGTCAGGGCAAGATCGCCCCGAGTCACCGGGAAGATGCCCGAGCAGACCTTGCAGCGTGCCCGGACTCCGGCGGCGGGGACCTTCGCCGGGTCGACACGATAGACCGTGGTGCAGGAAGGACAGGTGACGTTCATGCGTCCCCCTCAGCGGGGTTCCCCAGGGCGGCGATTCCCCGGGTCGTCAGACTCCGACTGCTGGCGGCGATCCATCACGAAGACCGACCCCGGCAGGGTCTTGGCGTAGCTCTTCATCTCGGTCGCGAGTTCACTCACCTGCGCTGGGTGGGTGAACTTCCGGCTGCGGTTGGTCACGATGCCGATCGAAAGCGTCATCAGGGGTACCCGGTGGAGCTGGCCACGGCGATCCTTGCCGAAGAAATACCCGGCCCGGCGGTCCTGGTCGTTGTACTGCATGGGCACCAGCGTGTCGAACACGGTGATGATCTCGGTACAGACCTCACTGACATCGGCCAGGGGAATCACGAAGATGAAGTCATCCCCGCCGATGTGCCCGACGAACCCGCGGGTCCCCAGGAGCCCCTTCACGACGTCGTGCAGGATCCGGGAGAGAATGTAGATCACCCGGTCGCCGTCGTAGTAGCTGTACCGGTCGTTGAACTCCTTGAAGTGGTCGAGGTCGGCGTAGCAGACGGCGAACTCGCTGCCCAGCTCCAGTTGCCGCCGAATTTCCCGTTCGATATCCGTCGTGCCCGGCAGCCGGGTCGAGGGATGCACCGAGACATCGCGTTCGGTGCGGGTCAGGATCGCCTGAATCCGAGCCCGCTGCTCGGCGGGCGAAAAGAGGCTCGTCACCACCTCGTCGCTCCCCGCCGCGAACCAGCTCTCGACCTCCGCCGGGTCATGCCGCCCGGAGAGCATCACCACCGGGACGATCGCGGTAAAGGCATCGCTCTTCAGGCGATGCACCAGCCGCACCCCACCGGCCCCCGACCGATCCGCATCCACAAACAGAAAGCAGGGGAAGCCCCGCAGGATGATCGAGTGCACCTCCTCCGCGTCGGGGAGGACCAGAAGGGGAAAGTCCCGGGCCTCTGCCCAGCTGCGAACTAGGTCCGGTACGGCGTGCGCCGCTGGTGCGTGGTAGAGGACCGTCGGTCGGGTTCGCAGCCTAGGGCTCCCTCTGGAGGCGTAAGAGATTCAGATAAATCAACTTACGGGCTTCCCGGCCGCCCGTCAACTCTCGCCCGCTCCGCCGCTCGGGACCAGCGTCGTGTCCTCCGTCTCCAGCAAGACTCGGGCGCGCGGATCCTCACATGAAGAAGACGGCAATCGCCACCATCGCATACAGAGCCAGGAGCTGCACCCCCTCAAACCAGTGCGATTCCCCGTCCAGGGTCACGATCGCCGCCAGCAGCGTCGAGAGACCCATCGCGACCACCTCAAGCGGTGAGAAGGCGAGGTTCAGGTACTCGCCCGCCGGGGTGGGCCCGATCAGCGCACTCACGAAGATCAGGAGCGGTGCCACCAGGAGCGCGACCTGCGCACTCGAGCCCATGGCGATCTGCAGCGCCAGGTCGAGATTGCCCTTGCGGGCGACGACGACGGCGGTGGCATGCTCCGCCGCGTTGCCGATGATCGGGATCACGATCAGCCCCAGGAAGGCCGGCGACAGCCAGGAGCTGCCGGCCGACAGGGACTGCACGGCATGGACCAGGACTTCGGACTCGATGGCGACCCCGGCCGTCGCGAGGGCCAGCACCACGATCGCGGTCGGGACGCTCCAGAGCGAGGCCTCCATCGGATGGGGCTCGCCGCTCAGGATCGGCTTGTGCGTCTTGAGGGAAAAGAGCAGCGAGAAGCCGTAGGTGATGGCCAGGACGACGGCGACCGACTCCGACAGGTGCAACTCGGTGAGGGCGGTGTGCTCGCCACCGTGAAGCCCATGGAACAGCGAGGGGAAGATGAGGCCGGTGACCGCGAGCGCCATCATCCCGGCACTCACGCCCGCGGGGGTCCGGTTGAAGCGAATCAGCGGCTTGTTGAGCCCGCCCGCCACCAGCGAGAGGCCCAGGATCAGCAACAGGTTGCCGAGGATGCTCCCGGTGATCGAGGCCTTGACCAGCTCGACCATACCAGCCCGGAGGGCCACGATCGCGATGATCAGCTCCGCGGCATTGCCGAAGGTGGCGTTGAGGAAGCCCCCCAGCGTCGGGCCGGTCCGTGCGGCAAGGTGCTCGGTGGCCTCTCCCATGTAGCCGGCCAGAGGGAGCACCGCGACACACGCCGCGATGAACACCGCTAGCGGGGGGAAGTGGCCGGCGTAACCCAGGTAGAGGCTGGCCGGGATGGCGAGCAGCGGCAGTTTGCGCCAAGTCAAGAAGGGCTCGTGGACCGGGGCGATCCGCGGCGGGGAGCTTGCCGCAGGTGGTTCCGCCCGGTCAGGGGAGCGACTCTCGCGGCGTTCCGTTCTTTCACGCTGGCGTTCGGCCCGCTCGCGCCGTTCGTCCTTCTCCACCCGGTCCGCTCGCTCTCCACGACGACCCCGCTCGCCTCGTACCGGCTTTTCTCCCTTCTCGCTGCGCTGCGGCTGCTCGGGCCGCTCCACTTTCTCCTTCTCCTTCTCCTTCTCCTTGCGGGCCGGGCGTTCCGGTTGGTCGCCGCTCCGCCGCTCCGTCGGGGCAGCCGCCGGCTCGCCGAGCGCCTCGCGCACCTTGGCGACGGGGATGCCAAGATCCCCCAGGCTGGCGGCGACCACACCCTTCCCGTCGGCGAGCAGCGCGCCGAGCAGCTGCCGGGGAGCCGGCTCGGCCCCCTGGGCCGCGGCACGGGCGGCATCCAGCGCCCGCTTGGCGCCCGAGCGCAAGGCGATCTCGGCCCCCTCGACGGGAGCGCCCTTCCCTTGCGGACTGCGCTTTTCGAGGCGCTCCCGGAGGGTCTCCGGGGAGGCGCCGAAGGCCGTCAGGATAGTGGTGAGCGACGGATCGCCGGTCTGGATCAGGGCGAGGAACAGATGTTCGGTGCCGATATAGTCGTGCTGCAGCCGAACCGCCTCGGCGCGCGCGACCTCGAGAAGGTCGCTCAAAGCGGCTTCGCCTCGTCAATCAGCATGATGGGGATGTCATCTTCCACGGCGTACACCAGGCGGCAGGCGTGGCAGACCAGGGATTCAGGCTCCGGGCGGTATTCGAGGTCTCCCTTGCACTTCGGGCAGACCAGGATCTCGAGCAGTTCGGCAGCGAGAGGCATAGGCACCAGGCACAAGGTGTCAGGCGTCAGGAATCAGAGTCGATGCTATTCGGCCGGCCGGGACCAGACGCCCGGCGCCTGGCGCCTGAGGCCTTCTCAGGGAACCCCAGCCGGTCCAGCGCCGCGGCGTCGCGCCGCCAGTTGTGCAGCACCTTCACCCAGCAGTCCAGAAAGACCTGCTCGCCCAGGAGGGCTTCCAGCCGCGCCCGGGCGTGCTGGCCGATCGCCTTGAGCGTGCGGCCGCCCTTCCCGATTACGATGCCCTTCTGGGAGTCCCGTTCGACCAGCAGAGTCACCCGAATGTACATCGGCCGCGTATGCTCGCGGAACTCCTCCACCTCCGCGGCCAGCGCGTAGGGGAGCTCGTCGGAGAGCAGCTCGAAGGCGGCCTCCCGGACGTATTCGGTTGCGAAGAGCCGGAGCGGCTGGGTGCCGATCTCCTCCGGGTCGTATTCGAAGGCGCGGATCGGTAGGAGCGGGCGGAGGGCCTCCAGCAACGGGGCGACCCCGTCGCCGGTGTTGGACGAAACCGCGAAGGTGCCCGGTGGCGTGACCCATCGCTCCGCGGGAACCAGATCGGCCTTTGTGTAGACGGTGAGGACCGGGACTTTGAGTGGAACTTCAAGTCCGGCGAGGGACCAGAATCCTGGGGCGGGAGCGTCCGTGGCCGGGTGGAGATGAAGTATCACGTCAACATGCCGCAGAACCTCACGGGCTGCCTCCAGCATCCTCGAGTGGAGGGGATAACGCGGGTCGAGCAGTCCGGGCAGATCGTGGAGCACGAACTGCGTGTCCGTCGTGGTGACCAGGCCCACGATGGGGACCCTGGTGGTCTGTGGCTTGGGGCTGACGATCGCCAGATGGGCTCCGACCAGCCGGTTCAGCAGGGAGGACTTGCCGGCGTTGGGGGCGCCGGCGAGGGCGACGTGGCCGGCGCGGGTGGGGCTGGCCGAAGTCATGCAGCGATTGTAGTGGAGCCGTCCCGTGTTTGCCAATGGACGAACTCCGCGGCGTCAGCCGGGGCGCGACTCATGAGAACCATGAGCCGCGCGCAGCCGGCCATGCCGAGTGCGAAGGGGAGTCCCCTTCGCCGGATGGCGGCCTACTGTACCAGCGGGATCTCGGCAGCCAGCTCGTAATTGACGATCGCGTCGAGCTTGTTCTCGATCTGATAGTATCGGGTCACCAGCGTACCCGGCAGGATCTTCTTGAACCGGTCCACATACTTCGACTGCACCTTGAGCTTGTCGTTCTGGATGGCGAGAAACTCCTTGAGCATCCCATCGGCGTCGGCGTCCGTGAGCGAGCCGTACTTGGCTGCATAGCCCGTGATCAGGTTGACGCTCCGGTCGCCGAGGCCCGCGAGCGCTGCCCGATACTCCCGATAGAGCGGCCAGAACGCCGCGGCCTGGGATTCGCTCATCGGCAGGTTCGCCGCCACGATGGCCTGCCGGTCGGCGTGGAGCTGCTGCCGGGTGACTTCGATATCGGCGCGATCCTGCGCGGCGGCCGTGGTCACTCCAGCCATCGCCAGCAGAACGAGACTGTAGAAAGCCCTACGCATCGTGTCTCTCTCCCAAGTAAGGTGGATTGCCTGCTAATGGACCGGCCGCCGGGGCAAAGCCTCAAACAGCTGTTTCTTCCTTCGGCCGCCGACCGGCTGCTTTCGGTCCCTCGGCCTGCAGGCGAGCTGGTCGCTGGCATGCCGTAGCGGGCGGAATTCTGGCCGCGCGGCTCCAGAATGTCCATCCCGAGGGTTCCCGGGTCTGGGTCTCACCGGATGCCACCGTGGAGCACCGCGGCCCCTCGGAGCTTCGTCAATTTGCTACGCCTCGCTTCCCCTTTCAGTCCGGGATTCGCAGCCGCATGGTCCCGGACTCACACGGCGGCGCGAGTCTGGTGGATTGAAGTGGATTGAAACAGCCGAGTATATTGGGGCCATGGCTTCCCCATTCGCACGTTCGGGCACGACCGCAGTACACCCGCCGATCGCCCGGGCCGCTCGGCTGCTCGCCGTCCTGATAGCGATATCCCCCGCCCTGCCGGCCGCAGGGCAGGCGCAGCAAGCCGCGCCCGCCACCGACTCAGTGCCACAGGTCGATGTCCTGGACCTGATCGGACGGGTGTTTGGCAAGAAAGGGAAGCAG
>Ga0315273_10005221_pt1 | contig 16059 bp, 10 predicted proteins | sample YL17G02_0_MG_FD_205753 | JGI IMG/M metagenome (GOLD analysis project Ga0315273, IMG submission 205753) | Sediment microbial communities from Yellowstone Lake, YNP, Wyoming, USA - YL17G02_0 | ecosystem: Environmental > Aquatic > Freshwater > Lake > Sediment | place: USA: Wyoming | collected...
CGTGCGGGCGCTCGACGTGCACGATCGGCCGCGCGAGAAGCTGGCGCAACTGGGGGTGGCGGCGCTCGGCGACAACGAACTGCTGGCCGTCGTCATCGGCAGCGGCGTGCGCGACATGGATGGCCTGTCGATCGCCAACGCGGTGCTGCAGCACGCCGGCGGCCTGCACGGGTTGACGCGCGTGCGGCACGACGCATTGTGCCGCATCAAGGGGCTGGGCGCGGCGCGCGCCGCGCGCGTGCAGGCGGCGCTCGAACTGGGTCGCCGCACGCTGGCGCGGCGTCCGCCGGCCCGCGTCCGACTGGGGACGCCCCGCGAAGTCGCGGAGTACCTGCTGCCCCTCTACGGCGGCCGCCCGGCGGAGCAGTTCGGCGTCGTGCTGCTCGACGCGCGGCACACGGTGTTGCGGACGATCGTGCTCACGGTCGGGTCGGTGGACGCCGTGGTGCTCCAGCCGCGCGAGCTGTTTCGCGACGCCATCGCCGCCGGGGTGCCGGCGATCGCGCTTTTTCACAATCACCCCTCGGGCGACCCGGCGCCCAGCCCGATGGATGACGACGTCACCGAGCGAATGGTGCGCATCGGCGACATGCTGGGCATCGAGGTGGTGGACCACGTGATTCTGGGCGACGGGCAGTTCTTCAGTTTCAAAGAGGCGGGCCGGATATGAGGACCTTGTACTTCGATTGTTTCTCCGGCGTGTCCGGCGACATGCTGCTCGGCGCCCTGCTGGACCTCGGGCTGCCGCTCGAGGACCTGCGCCGCGCGCTCGGCAGCCTGGCGATCGACGGCTACGAGGTCTCGGTGGATCGCGTCATGCGCGGCGGCATTGCCGCAGCGAAATTCCGGGTCGCACGGGCCTCTTCACCCGGAGGCCCCGGGTCTTCAGGCGGGGTCCCCGGCGCGGCAGCCGCGCCGGGGTGCCGAGACCCGGGGCACCCGGACCATCACCATCACCACCATCCTGATCACGACCACCATCACGAGCACCCCCACGATCACGGCCACCGCACCCTGGACGAGATCGTCGCCCTGATCGACCGCTCGGCGCTCCCACCGCGAGGTCGCGCGCGCGCCATCGAGTTGTTCCGGCGCCTGGCGGAGGTGGAAGCCGGCATCCACCAGATGCCCGTCGAGCGCGTGCACCTGCACGAGGTCGGCGCGCTCGATTCGATCGTGGACATCGTGGGCGGGGTCTTCGCGCTGGACTGGTTCGCGGCCGACCGGATCGTGTCGTCACCGCTCAACGTGGGCAGCGGCACCGTGAAGACCGCGCACGGCATCCTGCCCGTGCCCGCGCCGGCCACCGCGCAACTGCTCACCGGCGTGCCGATCTACGCGAGCGGGCCGGCGATGGAACTGGTGACGCCGACCGGCGCGCTCCTCGTCACGGCGTTCGCCACCGAGTACGGCCCGCTGCCCGCCATGCGCGTGGACCGCATCGGGTACGGCGCCGGAGACCGGGATCCGGAGAAACGCGCCAACGTGCTGCGCGTCTTCCTGGGCGAGAGCGAGGGCCGGGCCCACCTGGAAACGGTCGTGGTCATCGAGTGCGAGATCGACGACATGACCCCGCAGAACTTCGGCGCCGCGCTGGAGCGCCTGCAGGCCGCCGGCGCGCTGGACGTGTACTACACGCCGATCCAGATGAAGAAGAACCGGCCCGGCGTCCTGGTAACCGTCCTGGCCACCCCGGCGTCGCGCGACGCGCTGGCGGGCGTCCTGTTTCGCGAAACGACGACAATTGGACTACGCTATCAGGAGATGGCCCGCGAGTGCCTCGATCGCGAGTTTCTGGCCGTCGAGACCCCGCTCGGGCCGATCCGCTTCAAGATTGCCCGCCGTCACGGCCAGGTCCTCAACGCGTCACCGGAGTTCGAGGATTGCCTGCGGCTGTCGCGCGAGCACCAGGTGCCGCTCAAGGACGTGCAGGCGCTGGCCACCAAGGCGTACCTGGACCTGCGATAATCGATCCGTATGTCACGCTTCTTCCTGACGACCGCCATCGACTACGTGAACAGCCGGCCCCACCTGGGCACCGCCTACGAGAAGATCACCGCCGACGTCATCGCGCGCTACCAACGGCTGTCGGGCGCCGAAACCCATTTCCTGATGGGCAACGACGAGCACTCGCAGAACGTCTTCCGCAAGGCGCGCGAGCTGGGCCTCTCGCCGCTCGAGTACTGCGACCGGATGGAGCGCGAGTTCCGCGACGTGTGGGGGCAGCTGGCGATCTCGTTCGACGATTTCATCCGCACCTCCGAGCCGCGCCACCGCGCGGGCGTCACGACGATGGTGGAGCGGATTGCCGCATCCGGCGATCTGTACGAGGGCTTCTACGAGGGGGCCTACTGCGTCGGCTGCGAGGCGTTCAAGCCGGGGAAGGACCTCGTGGACGGCCTGTGTCCGGCGCACAAGGTGGCGCCGGAGTGGATCCGCGAGAAGAACCACTTCTTCCGGCTCTCCAGGTACCGGCAACCGCTGCTCGATCACCTCGCGGCGCACCCGGAGTTCATCGAGCCGGACATCCGCCGCAACGAGATCCTGCGCCTGCTCGAGGCCGGTCTCGAGGACATCTCGATCAGCCGCGCGGGACAGGCATGGGGCATCCCGCTCCCGAGCGATCCGGCCAGCGTCGTGTACGTCTGGTTCGACGCCTTGATCAACTACGCGTCCGCCATCGGCTACGGCAGCGACGAGGCCCGGTTCCGTCACTGGTGGCCGGCGAACCTGCACGTCATCGGCAAGGACATCACCCGCTTCCACTGCGTCGTCTGGCCCGCTATGCTCATGAGCGCAGGCGTCGCGGTGCCGCACCAGGTGTTCGGCCACGGCTTCGTGCAGTTCAAGGGGCAGAAGCTGAGCAAGTCGCTCGGCACGGCGCTCGATCCGCTGCAGGCCGCGCAGCGCTTCGGTCCCGACCCGCTGCGGCTGTACCTGGTGAAGGAAATCCCGTACGGCCAGGACGGCGACTTCTCCTGGGAGCGCTTCGAGGAGCGCTACAACGTCGATCTCGCGAACAACCTGGGCAACCTGGTGAACCGCATCGCGGCGATGGTGGACAAGTACCGCGGGGGCCGCGTGCGGGCGACCGCGTCGGCGGGCCGGCTGCCGCAGGTGGCCGAGGACGTGGTGCGGCGCTACCGCGGGGCCATGGGGAAGTACGCGCTGCACGCCGGCGCGTTTGCCGCCTTCGCCCTCGTCGATGCCGCCAACGAGTTCATCGCCGAGACGACGCCGTGGGCGCTCGCCAGGCAGCCCTCGTCCGCCGACCGCCTCGACGGCGTGCTCGCGGACGTCGTCGAGGCCGTGCGCATCGTGGGCGTCCTGCTGTTGCCGATCATGCCGCGCTCAGCAGCCGAGATCCTGCACCGCGTGGGCGAGACGCGCCCGGTCGAGACGCTGCGCCTTGACGACGACACGCGCTGGACGACCGCCTGCGAACGAACCGTCGTGAAGGCTGACCCGCTCTGGCCTCGCCTCGAAGAACCACCGGCACCCGTAACCCCGCCCCCTGTAGCCCCGGGGGCTTCAGCCCCCGGGCAGATTGCCCTCGGGCACCGTGCTCAGGAGATTCGCCCAATGACGTCCGAACCGACCGATCCCGCGCTGGTGCCCGCGCCGGCCACACCGACCGATGGGCCTTCGACCACGCCGGCGGCACCCGCCGACGCGCCCGCGCCGCTTCTGCCGGCGACCGCTCAGGCTCCGGCCGCGCCCGCCGCCGACGAGCGCATGTCGATCGACGACTTCATGAAGATCGAGCTGCGCGTGGCGACGATCGTCGCCGCCGAGCGCGTGCCGAAGTCGAGGAAGCTGGTGAAGATGCTCGTCGACGTCGGCACCGAGGAACGCACCGTCGTCGCCGGCATCGCCGAGGCCTACGCGCCAGAGGCGCTCGTCGGCCGCACCGTCGTGGTCGTCGCCAACCTGAAACCCGCCAAACTGATGGGCATCGAGTCAAACGGCATGGTCCTCGCGGCCAGTCCCGAAGGCGGGTTGCCGACGCTGGTCGGCTTCGAACAGCCGCTGCCACCCGGAACTCGCGTTCGATAATAGTCGGACGATTGTGATCGACAGCCACTGCCACCTCGCCGACGACGCGTTCGAGGCCGACCTCGACGCGGTCGTTGCCCGCGCGCAGGCGGCCGGGGTGTCCGAGGGGCTGTGCGTGCTCGCGATGGACGAGCCCGCGCAGATGCGCCGGGTGGCGCGCGTGGCCGAGGCGTGGCCGGCGTTGCGCTTCGCCGCGGGGATCCACCCGCACGAGGCCGCGCGGTTCACCGGTCCCGAGCCGCAACGGCTCGACCGCGTGCGGCGGGCGCTCCACGACATGCCGCGCGTGTGCGCGCTGGGCGAGATCGGCCTCGACTACCACTACGACTGCTCGCCGCGGGAGATCCAGCGCGAGATCTTCCGCGAACAGGTGAGGCTGGCAGGGGAGATGCGCCTGCCGATGATCGTGCACACCCGCGAGGCGGAGGACGACACCCGGGCCATCCTGGGCGGGGAGGCGCCGCAGCCGCTGCGCGGCGTCCTGCACTGTTTCACCGGCAGCGCGGCGATGGCCGAGTGGGCCATCGAGGCGGGGCTGTACGTCTCGTTCGCGGGCATCCTCACGTTTCCGACCGCCAACGAGTTGCGCGCCATTGCCGCCGACGTGCCGCTCGACCGGCTGCTCGTCGAGACCGACTGCCCGTACCTGGCGCCCGTGCCGTTGCGTGGCCAGCGCTGCGAACCGGCGTTCGTCGTCGAGGTGGGGCGCACCCTGGCCCGCCTTCACGACGTCCCCTACGAGGACGTGTCGCGCGCGATCACCGCGAACTACACGCAGCTCTTCCGCCCGTAAGTGCCATGTTCATTGACACTTCAAGCTCAAGTATGGTCTGATGACTGGGCGTTCTCGACCAGTACAAGACGTGCAGAAAACCATCCAGGCGCTGTCGCAGCTGTTCGATCCCATCCGTGACGACCTCGTGCGCGTCGAACGCGAGTTCTGCCGCCACGTCGAGTCGCACGTCGAGCTCATCCCGGAGATCGGCCGGTACATCCAGCAGAGCGGGGGAAAGCGGATCCGGCCGGCGGTCCTCCTGATGGCGTCGCGGCTGTCCGGCTACACCGGCGACCTCGCCGTTCTCTACGCCGCCGTGGTCGAGTTCATCCACACCGCCACGCTCGTCCACGACGACATCATCGACGGCTCGGACTGGCGCCGCGGTCAGCTCGCGGTGCACTCGCGCTGGGGCAACGACGTCACGGTGCTCCTCGGCGACTACCTGTACATCAAGTCGATGGCGCTGGCGCTCACCGAGGACCTGCTGCCGGTCATCCGGCTGCTGTGCGACGTGACGCTGCGGATGATCGAGGGCGAGCTGTACCAGCTCACGAAGAACGGCGACGCGGACATCACCGAGGACGACCACCTGGAGATCATCCGTCGGAAGACCGCGTACCTGTTCGGCGGGTGCTCGCAGATCGGCGGCATGCTGGGCAAGGCGTCGCCCGAGCAGTGCGACGCGCTGCGGGAGTACGGGTTCAACCTCGGGATCGCCTTCCAGCTCGTTGACGACGTGCTGGACCTGACCGGCGACCGGGTACGAGTGGGGAAGCCGGTGGCGAGCGACCTGCGCGAGGGAAAGGTGACGCTGCCGGTCATTCACCTGCTGGCGCAGTCGCCCAACGGCGTTGGCGACCTGGTCCGTGGGATCGTACGCGACCGCGCGATGACGCCCGAGCAGTGGCAGACGCTGTCTCAGGCCCTCACCGACTCCGGCGCGATCGACTACGCCCTGTGCCGCGCCGGAGAGTACGCCGAGAAGGCGCGCCAGCCGCTCTCGGCCTTCCCCGCCTCGCCCGAGCGCGACGCCCTGCTGGCCCTGCCCGACTACGTTCTGTCCCGCGATCGGTAACGTTCAGCTCAGGCAGGGCGAGGCTTCAGCCTTGCCGCTTCGGGATGAGCTTTCCGCCCGGACGCGTTCCACTCCCGGCACGTCGTCGAATCCCGCATCGAACGCTGGAATCCGCTTCGCCCCGTGCTGCGCCATGATGGCGACGCGTCGGCACCCATCCGAAGATGGCGTATGCTCTTGCGCAGGTGGGGGAGGACTGCGGAGCGCCGAGCCGATGGGCGGGGCCCAATCCCCGTCCGTCGCGGTTCTGAAGACCCGCGCTACTGCCTGAGCGCCAAGGCCCAAGGCCAGAGGCCTGCAGGTTCAGAAGACAGGAGGCACCATGGACGAGCCGGCGGGGACCAGAATCGAGGTGGTCCAGGGCGATATCACGCGGATCGAGGTTGAGGCCATCGTCAATGCGGCGAACACCTCGCTCCTGGGCGGCGGGGGCGTCGATGGGGCGATTCACCGCGCGGCCGGGCGCGAACTGCTCGAGGAGTGCCGCGCGCTCGGGAGCTGCCCGACCGGCCAGGCGCGCATCACCGGCGGCTACAAGCTGCCCGCGCGCTACGTGATCCACACCGTCGGGCCCGTCTGGCACGGCGGCACGCACCACGAAGACAGCCTGCTGGCCTCCTGCTACCGCAACTCGCTGACGCTCGCCGTCAAGAACGGCGCGAGGACGATCGCGTTTCCCTCCATCAGCACCGGGGCGTACAGGTTCCCCATCGAACGGGCGGCGCCGATCGCCGTCGCCGAGACGCGGCGGTTCGTGACGGACCACCCTGGCGCGATTGACCGGGTGGTGTTCGTGTGCTTCAGCGCGCAGGACGCGGCGACGTACCGGGAGGCGGTGGGGGAGAGATGAGCGAGCCCCGGGCCTGACGACCCGGGGCTGCAGAGAGACGAGTCAGACGTTCTCGCGGCCGCCGTAGGCCGGCACGGCGGTCTTGGGCGCCGCGGGCCTCTTCACCAGCTTCATCAGCGGGTTGAACAGGTCGCTCGGCTTCCACGCGCGCAGGCCGTCGAAGTACGAGTAGACCACCGGCGTGATGAGCAGCGTCAGCAGCAGGCACAGGATCTGCCCGCCGATGATCGTCACCGCCATCGACGCCCGCGAGCCCGACCCGGCGCCGGTGCCGAACGCGATCGGCAGCATGCCGGCCACGATCGAGATGGTCGTCATCAGGATGGGCCGCAGCCGGACGTGGTTCGCCTGGATCAACGCCGTGTGCGGGTCCATCCCCTCGGCCCGCAGCGTGTTCGTGTAGTCCACCTGCAGGATCGAGTTCTTCTTGACGATCCCGAACAGCATCATCAGGCCGATGGCGCTGTAGACGTTGATCGTCATCCCGAACATCCACAGCGTCAGCAGCCCCGCCGGCAGGCTGAGCGGCAGCGCCGTCATGATCGTCAGCGGGTGGATGAAGCTGTTGAACTGCGATGCCAGCACCATGTAGATGAACGCCACCGACAGGAAGATCGCCAGGCCGAAGTCGCTGCCCGCCTCGCTGAACGTCTTCGCGCTGCCGCCGAACGTCACCTGGTAGCCCGCCTTCAGGTTCAGCTCGCCCACCTTGCCCCGGGCCTGGGTAATGGCGTCGCCCAGCGTGATCTTCAGCCGGTCCAGGTTGGCGTTGACCGAGATCTGCCGCATCCGGTTGTAGCGCTCGATGGAGGCCGGCGCGTTGCCAAGCGTCAGGGTGGCCACGTCGCTCACCCGCACCATGCGGCCGCCGCTGGCCGGCACGAACAGGTCGCCCATCGTCCGCGGATCTCTCCGGAACCGGTCGTCGAGCCGCAACCGCACGGTGTATTGCTCGTCGCCGTCCTTGAACTTCGACACTTCCTCGCCGCCGACCAGCGTCCGCATGGTCGAGGAGAGCGTGTCCAGCGGCGCGCCGAGGTCCGCGGCGCGCTGCCGGTCGATGTTGATGCGCAGTTCGGGCTGCGTCGGCTCAAAGCTGGTGTCCGAGTCGGTGACGCCGTCGATCTCGCGGATCTTGGCCAGCAGCGACCCTTCGCCGGGCACCTGAATCGTGCCCTTCAGGTCCTCGCCGGCGTAGGCCAGCTTCTGCAGTTCTTCGACGTCCGGCCCCTGCAGGATCATGCTCAGGCGGTTCGTGCTGCCGCCGCCGCCGCGCGGCCCGCCGCCGCTCGACGCGCCCGAGATGTCGGTGCCGCCCGACACGCTGGTCCGCGCGTTCCGGTACTTGCCCAACACCGTGCGGGCCACCTGCATCAACTGCAGCTGCGACTGCTTCCGCTCGCCGATCGGCGTCAGCTGGAGCGAGTAGTTCGCGCTGCCGTTCTGAATCGACACCATCATCGCCTCGAGGTTGTCGCCCAGCGCTCGCCGCAGCTCACCCTCGATCGGCGTCACGTACTCGAGCGTCCGCTCGAAGCTCGTCCCCCTCGGCAACCGCAGGTTCCCGCTGAACTCGCTCTGGTCGTCGTCGGGCACCAGTTCCTGGCCGACGTACGGATAGAGGACCGCCGCCGACAGCACGACGACGCCCGCGATGCCCAACATGATGCCCCGGTGCGCCATCGACCACTCGAGCATCACGCCGTACCTCTTGTCGATCCACGCGTAGAACCCGCGCTGCTTGGACTGCGACTGGTGCCCCTGGCGGGCGTCGGTCGGCCGCAGCCAGTACGCGCACAGCGCGGGGGTCAGCGTGAAGGAGACGAACATCGAGATCAGGATGGCCATGGCCGCCGAGATCCCGAAGCTGTAGAAGTAGCGCCCGACCTGGCCCGTCATGAACGCCACGGGCAGGAAGATGACCACCAGCGACAGCGTCGTCGCCATGACCGCCATGCCGATTTCGCCGGTCGCCTTCATGGCGGCTTCCTTCGGCGAGACGCCCTTCTCCTCGATGTACCGGAAGATGTTCTCCAGCACGACGATCGCGTCGTCGATGACGATGCCGGTCGCCAGCGACAGCGAGAGCATCGTCATGTTGTTCAGCGTGAAGCCCAGCGCTTTCATCGCGGTGAACGTGCCGATGATCGAGATCGGGATCGCCAACCCCGCGATCACCGTCACCCGCAAGTTCCGGATGAAGAAGAAGACGACCATCGACGCGAACAACCCGCCGAACAGCAGGTGCCACCGGATCTCCTCGAACGACTTGCGGATGAAGCGCGACTGGTCGCGCGTGGTCTTGACGCTGATGTCCGTCGGCAGCGACGCCTTGAGGCGCTCGAGGCGCTCCATCACCCGGTCCACCACCTCGACGGTGTTGGTGCCCGACTGCTTGCGGATCGACAGCGAGATGGCGTTCTCACCCTGCGCGTCCTTCCCCATGGACGCTTCCCACAGCCGCGTCTGGCTGCGGATTTCCTCGTTCGAGTCGGTCACCCTGGCCACGTCGCCCACGGTGACGACCGACCCGTCCTTGTAGGAGAGGACGATCTTCTCGAAGTCCTTGACGTCGCGCAGCCGCCCCATCGTCCGCATCGAGATCTCGGCCGGCCCGGCGATGAAGCTCCCGCCCGGCGTCTCGATGTTCTGCCGCGACACGGCGCTGCTCACCTGCGCGGTGGTCAGCCCGTACGCCGTGAGGCGCGTCGGGTTCAGCAGGACGCGGATTTCCCGCCGGCGATCGCCCATCAGGCTCACCTCGCCGACGTCCTGGACGGTCTCCAGCACCTGCTTGATCTGCTTGTCCGCGATCTGCGTCAGTTCCTTCGGCGACCGCCCCGCGAACACGACGATCGTCAGGATCGGCTGCGAGTCCGGGTCCATCTTGTTGACGGTGGGCGGATCGGTGTCCCGCGGGAACCGCACGCCCGCCACCTTGTCCCGCACGTCCTGCGTCGCCGCCTCGATTTCGCGCTCCAGCACGAACGTGATCGAGCAGCGCGCCGACCCCTGGCTGGAGCTGCAGCGCAGCTCGTCGATGCCGTTGATGGTGTTGACGGCTGCCTCGATCGGCTTGGTGACCGTCGTCTCGATTTCCTCCGCGCTCGCGCCGGGCAGCGACGCGCTGGCCGTGACCGTCGGGTAGTCGGTCTTCGGCATCAGATCGAGGCCGAGCTCCCGGTACGAGAACCAGCCCAGGACGACGAGCGCCGCGCTCATCATCACCGCGAAGACGGGACGCCGGACGCTGACATCCGCGAGTTTCATTACTCGCCTCCCCGCTTGCCGCCCTGGCTACGCTGACCGCCGCCCTGGCGCCCGCCACCCGGGCCGCGCCGGCCGCTGTCTTCGCCGGTCCCGATCCGCACGCTCATCCCCGTGGCCAGTTCATTCAGCCGGTTGTTGGCGAGCATCTCGTCGCCTTTGAGGCCGTCCACGATTTCCCAGAGGTTGCCCTGACGCACGCCCAGCGTCACCTGCGTTTGCGTGATCCGGTTGTTCCGGATGACGTAGACCGACGAGACGCCCGCCAGCGTGGACACCGCCGTGTCGGGCGCCGCCAGCACGCCCTCGTCCTTGTTCGTCAGGATGACGCCCTTGGCGAAGAACCCGGGCTTCAGCCGGCGATCGGCGTTGTCCACCAGCGCTTCAACGGTGAAGGTCCGCATCGTCTGATCCAGCGACGGGCCGACGTAGGCGACCTTGCCGCGGAACAGCGCGTCGCCGAACGACTCCACCCGGAACTGGACTTCCTGGCCGGGCCGGATGATGCCGGCGTGTTTCTCCTGCGCGCCCGTGCGCAGCTTCAGCGGATGCACCTGGACGATGGTCGCAACCGGCGTCCGCTCGCTGATGTACTCGCCGACCTGCACCGGCCGGTCCGCGACGCTGCCCGAGATGGGCGCGCGCACGATGGTGTCGCTGAACTTCTTCAGCGCCAAGTCGTAGGACGCCCGGCGATCCTGGAGCAGCGCCTTCTGGCCGCGCATCGTGTCGCTGGCCGACTGGTGGGCCGCCTCGGCAACCTTCAGCTTCGTGTCCGCAGCCTGCAGGTCCGACGGCGAGATGAGGCCGCGGCCGGCGAGCACCTTGGCGCGCTCGGCGCTGGCCTGGGCGTCCAGGTAGGTCGCGTAGGCGTTCCGCACCGACGCGATCTGGTCGTCGGGCGGCGGGTTGTCGCCCTCCTCGAGCGGCCCCTGCATGCCCAACTGCGCCCGCGTCTGGCGCAGCGCGCTTTCCGCGCGGGCGAGCGCCAGTTGCAGTTCCCTGGGTTCGAGCTTCACCAGCGGGTCGCCGACCTTCACCTCGTGGCCGATTTCCACCTGCACCGACCGCACGACGCCAGCGACCTCGGCGCTGACCTTGGCCTGGTCAGGGGAAAGCAGCGTGCCGGCCAGGTCGACCATGCGCTGGACGCTCATCCGCTGGACGGTGGTGACGCGGACATCGACGGCGGGCCCGCCACGGCCACCACGGCCGCCCCGGCCCCCGGCACCGGGCGCCTGGGACGACGATGCCGAGTTGCAGGCGACGGCAAACGCCAACGCAGGCCAGAGGATCAGCCAGCAGAACCGATATCGCAACTTCATGTTCATAGTGAGAACCCGAGGGACGGCGGATCGGGAATCCGGCATAAACAAGCGGTCTCCGAACTGGGGAAAACAGACTGCGACCGGAGGGGCAGACAATCGACCATATATTCTATACGACACGGTCGGGCACCTGTTTATCGGCTCGGCACCGCGGCGAGGAATCTGCACAGATCGGCGCCGAAACCAGGACCAGGCCTCGGCTTTCGATACACCCGGCACGGACCATGAATCGCCGGTTCACGCCCACTGCTGTCGTGCTGGCTGCCAGTGTCGTACTTTTCACCGGCGTGATGGTGGCGGCACCGCTGGCCCCGGTGTCCACAAAGCCGGCGCCGGCGCCGGCCTGGCTGCCAGGCGATCCGGAAGGGCGTCCGGGAGGTCGGTGGACGTGCCGGGGGCCGGCGGAACGAGCGTCGCCGACGTGATCGAGCGGGAGAACCGGTGGAAGGGCAGTAAGATAGGGAAGCCCCACGCTGGAGTCCATGAAGCCTCGCATCCTGGTCGTCGACGACGAAGCGGCCATCCGCGAATCGATGCGGATGATTATCGAGTATGAAGGATACGACTGCCTTGGCGCGCCGAGCGGCCAGGACGCCATTACGCTGGTGGAACGGGAATCGCCGGACCTGGTGTTCCTCGACATCAAGATGCCAGGCATGGACGGCCTCGAGGTGCTGGGGCGCATCAGGGCGATCGACGAGCAGCTGCCGGTGGTCATGATCTCCGGGCACGGCACGGTGAGCACCGCCGTCGAGGCAACCAGGCTGGGCGCGTTCGATTTCATCGAGAAGCCGCTGGCGAGCGACCGGATCCTGCTCACCATCAGGAACGCCATCGACCAGAGCCGGCTGCGCGACGAGAACCGGTCGCTCAAGCGGGCCGCGGAAGTGCGCCACGAGATGGTGGGGACGAGCCCGGGCCTCAAGCGCATCGTGGACGCCGTGCGGCGCGCGGCGCCGACCAACGCGACGGTGCTCATCCAGGGCGAGAGCGGCGTCGGCAAGGAACTGGTGGCGCGGATGATCCATCGCAACAGCCTGCGCAGCCGCGAGCGGTTCGTGCAGGTCAATTGCGCGGCGATCCCCGACGAACTGATCGAGTCCGAGCTTTTCGGCCACGAGAAGGGGTCGTTCACCGGCGCCACCGAGAAGCAGATCGGCAAGTTCGAGCAGGCCGACCGCGGCACCATCTTCCTGGACGAAGTCGGGGACATGAGCGTGAAGACGCAGGCCAAGGTGCTGCGCGTGCTGCTGGAGGGCGAGGTCGAGCGGGTGGGCTCGGCGCGGACGCTGAAGGTGGACGTCCGGGTGATCGCGGCCACCAACAAGGACCTCGAGAAGGAGATCGACAAGGGGACGTTCCGGGAGGACCTGTTCTTCCGGCTGAGCGTCATCCCGATCCACGTGGCGCCGCTGCGCGAGCGCGTCGAGGACATCCCGCTGCTGGCGCGGCACTTCGCGGACCTGTTCACGCGCGACAACAACTTCCGGCCGAAGCGGTTCTCGCCGGCGGCCATCGAGGTGCTGCAGCGGCACCGGTGGAAGGGGAACATCCGCGAGCTGCGCAACATGATCGAGCGGGTGATCATCATGTCGTCGGGCGACGTGATCGACCTGCCGGATCTGCCAGAGTCGCTGCGCGGCGGCGTCGCGCGGGCCTCCGCCGCGGCAGCCTCGCCCGCGGCGGCATCCGGCGATGGCGCCGACGGCCCCGGCACGCTGCGCGAGTTCAAGGAGAACGCGGAACGCGCGTTCCTGGTGCAGAAGCTGCGCGAGCACGCCTGGAACATCTCGAAGACGGCCGAGTCCATTGGTACACCGCGCAGCAACTTGTACAAGAAGCTGGAGCAGTACAACATCAAGCAGGAAACCGACGCATAATGGTTGGGTCACGGCTGCACCCGACAGCCGCCCGCGCCAATGGCGGCTGCGGGTGAGCCGTGGACGAGACGGTTCGGGCGGGTAGACCTGCCCCAGATGCTCTTTGACAACTCGGCCGCAGTGAGCCAGACGACCGCCGCCTGGTACGGGCGCGGGTGCCTGCGGGCACTCGCCGTACCGCCAGGGGGAGGAAAGTCCGAACTCCGCAGGGCAGTGCGCCGGGTAATACCCGGTCAGGGCGACCTGAAGGAAAGTGGCACAGAAAATATACCGCCTGCGCTGCGGCCGGCTGACAGCCTGAGGAGTGGTCGCGCGGAGATGCACGCGCGACAACTCCCTTCAAGTGCGCCGGGTAGCTGGGCACGTGGAGAGGAGTGGTCGCGCGGAGATGCACGCGCGACAACTCCCTTCAAGTGCGCCGGGTAGCTGGGCACGTGGAGAGGAGTGGTCGCGCGGAGATGCACGCGCGACAACTCCCTTCAAGTGCGCCGGGCAGCCGGGCACGTGGAGGGAAGTCGTCGTGCAGCATGCACGCGCGACAACTCCCTCCAAGTGCGCCGGGTAGCCAGCGCAGTGGAGAGGGTAAGGGCGACCGACAGGTCGCCCCTTACCCGCGCTGTGAGCCGGCCGCAGCGCGGGTAAGGGTGAAAAGGTGCGGTAAGAGCGCACCGCGCCGGCCGCAAGGTCGGTGGCAGGCAAAACCCCGCATGGAGCAAGACCAAATAGGGAAGCGATGGCACCCCAACGCGGCTGCCGCGTTGGGGACCCAGCCTACAGGACGGCCCGTCCGATGCTTCCGGGTCGGTCGCTTGATTCCGCCAGTGATGGCGGAGCTAGAGGAATGGTCGTCACCCGCCGAAGCTCCGCCGTAGCCCGCCGACGCCTCCAAGACAGGCGAAGGCGGGCGAAGGCGAGCGAAGGCGGAACAGAATTCGGCTTACGGCTCCACTGCGGCCACTTCATCCGACTCTGCCCGTTCGTCATCCTGTTGTCGCAACGCTCGGAGCACCCATGGCCCTCTATCTCGTGACCGGCGGCGCTGGCTTCATCGGCTCGCACTTGGCGGCTGAGCTGATTCGCTGCGGCGATCGCGTGCGCATCGTGGACAACCTGAGCACCGGCAAGCGCCGGAACCTGGACGTGGCGCCAGGCGCCGAATTCCTCCAAGGCGACCTCGCGGATCTCGACGTCGCGCGCCGCGCAGCCCAGGGCGTGGACTTCGTGTTGCACCAGGCGGCCATCCCGTCGGTGCCGCGCTCGGTCCTGGACCCGATCCAGTCGAACCGCTCGAATATCGACGCCACGCTCGGCATCCTGGTGGCCGCGCGCGACGCGGGCGTCAGGCGCCTCGTCTACGCCGCCTCGTCGTCGGCCTACGGCGACACGCCGTCGCTGCCCAAGCACGAGGAGATGCCGGTGAAGCCGCTGTCGCCCTACGCCCTCCAGAAGCTCGTGGGCGAGCAGTACTGCCAGATGTTCACGACGCTCTACGGCTTCGAGACCGTCTCGATCCGCTACTTCAACGTGTTCGGCCCGCGCCAGGATCCCTCGTCGCCGTACTCGGGCGTCATCTCGCTGTTCATCAGCGCGCTGGTGGACGGCCGCCGGCCCACTATCTACGGCGACGGCGAGCAGACGCGCGACTTCACTTACGTGGCCAACGTCGTCGACGGCGTGCTGCGCGCGTGCGAGGCACCCGGCGCCGCGGGCGAGACGATCAACGTGGCCACCGGCGGGCGGATCTCGCTCAACCAGCTCTTCGCGGAACTGCGCCGCCTGATCGGCGCCAGCGCGGAACCCGTCTACGACGAAGCCCGGAAGGGCGACGTCAAGCACTCGCAGGCCGATATCAGCAAGGCGCAGCGCCTGCTCGGCTACGCGCCGCGCGTGGGCTTCGAGGAGGGTTTGAAGAAGACGCTCGAGTGGTACCGGGCGTCGGAACCGGTCGCGGCCGCCGCCTCCTGACACGCCCGCCAGCCGCCTCCTGCCGCCGTCTTCTTGACCCGCCCGCCGGCGGTTCGTGCCCCCCCGCCCGGCCCCTTCTGTAGCCCCGGGGGCTTCAGCTCCGGGCAGATCGCCCCACGACGTCCGCAACCACAGTTACCCCCCCTCTTCTTCCGCTCGTCGTCAACTGCAGGCGTCAACTCCGCCGCGCCGTCGCGCCCTCCCGCGGACGCTTCCCGATGCCCCTCGCCTAACTGACGTTCCTGCAACCGGATCGCCGACCGAGTCCGCGCGCCACGCCCGGCGACGTTCTTGCCTTAGCCCGAGCCAGCCGACCCGATGGCGTGTTGTGGTGCCTGACCTCGCCACCCGCCGCTCGGGGGCGGCCACACCGCGGCGGGACAGGCGGCAGGCGACGCGGCTCGCCCCCTGGCCGATCTCGTTCGCCTGTCGCCTGGACCGATCCGCACGAAAAGAGGGAGGACGCTCATGACACGTCTCGCGCTCCGTCTCGTCATCCTGGCCATGCTCGTGGCCGGTACCCAGGTCTCGCTCGCCGCGCAGAAGGCGCAGCCGCAGCCGACGGCCCCGAAGGCGGCCGCCAGCGACACCACCGTGATCAACCTGAACACCGCGACCGTCGAGCAACTCGATGGCCTCCCCGGCATCGGCGTCAAGATGGCCGCGCGCATCGCGGAGTACCGACAGAAGAACGGCCCGTTCAAGAAGGTCGAGGACCTGATGAACGTGAAGGGCATCGGGGAAAAGAACTTCCTGAAACTCAAGAGCCGTCTCACCGTCACGACGACGAAGGCGGGCGGGCCGGACGGACAGTAGCGGGCATTGCGTTTGCCGGCCGGCGCCGCTCCAACGCTTCATGC
>Ga0315273_10005222_pt1 | contig 16058 bp, 17 predicted proteins | sample YL17G02_0_MG_FD_205753 | JGI IMG/M metagenome (GOLD analysis project Ga0315273, IMG submission 205753) | Sediment microbial communities from Yellowstone Lake, YNP, Wyoming, USA - YL17G02_0 | ecosystem: Environmental > Aquatic > Freshwater > Lake > Sediment | place: USA: Wyoming | collected...
GCGATCCTGCCGGTGCACATGCGCGGCGCGCCCTCCGACATGGACGCGCTCATGCAGCTCGCGCGCGAGCGCGGGCTCGCCGTGATCGAGGACGCCTGCCAGTCGGCCGGTGCCTCGTACAAGGGCAAGCGCCTCGGCAGCTTCGGCGACGCGGGCGCGTTCAGCCTCCAGTTCAACAAGATCATCACCACCGGCGAGGGCGGCGTGATGGTCACCGACCGCGAAGACCTCTACAACCTCGCGATCGACGTCCACGACTGCGCCGGCTCGGTGCGGCGCGGGGCCGGGCTGCCGCAGTTTCCCGGCTGGAACTTCCGGGCCTCCGAGCTCCAGGGCGCCGTCGCGCGCGTCCAGCTCGGGCGGCTCGACGGCCTGCTCGAGCGGATGCGCGCGAACCAGGCGTTCCTCGCCGAGCGCGTCGGTGCGCTGCCGGGCCTCACGCTTCGGCGCGGCAACGACGCCGGCGGCGACGCGGGGATCTGCCTGATCGCGTTCGCGGACACCGCGGAGCTCGCGGCCGACGCGGTCGACGCGCTGCGCGCGGAGGGCGTCGAGGCGATGCGGATCTACTCGCCCGACTTCGTCGATCTCCACATCTACCCGTACTGGAAGCCGGTGCTCGACGCGATCGCCGACGCGGGCAATCCCGCGCCCGACTGCCCCCGCACGCTCGCGCTGCTGTGCAGGACGATCCACGTCGATCTCTCGCCGCTCTGCGACGAGCAGGATCTCGACGAGATCGCGCTCGCGTTCGAGAAGGTCGCTCGCGCGGTGCTCGCTTGACCGTACGGGTCGGCGTCGTCGCCGGCGGCCTCGTCGCCCAGGCGATGCACCTCCCGAATCTGTCGGCACTGCGCGACCGCTTCACGCTCGCGGCGCTCGCGGAGCCCAGCGCGACGGTGCGCGAGGCGCTCGGCGCGCGCTACGGGATCGCCGGGCTCCACGCCGACTACCGCGCGATGCTCGACGCTGGGGGCCTCGACGCCGTCGTCGTCTGCTCCCCCGCCGGCACGCACGCCGAGGTCGTCGTCGCCGCGCTGGACGCCGGAGCGCACGTCTTCGTCGAGAAGCCGATGTGCATCACGCTCGCAGACGCCGACGCGATCGTCGCGGCGCGGGACCGCGCCGGCCGCGTCGTCCAGGTCGGGACGATGAAGCGCTACGACCCGGCCTACGAGGCGATGCTCGCCGACCTGCCCGACACGGCCGCCGACCTCCGCTACGTCAGCGTCGTCGTCAACGACCCGGAGTTCGAGCCCTACTTCGAGGCGGGCGAGATCGTCCGCGGCAGCGACGTCCCGCGGGAGCTGATCGACGCGACGCGGCGGGCCGAGGCCGAGCAGGTCGAGCAGGCGGTCGGCTCGGGCGACCCCGACGTCGTGCGCGCGTTCTCGGAGAGCTTCCTCGGCAGCCTCCTCCACGACCTGAACGTCGTCCACGGGCTGCTCGAGGCGATGGGCGAGCCGCTGCCGGCGCAGGTCGTCGCGGGCGACTGGTGGCAGGAGGGCCGTTGCGTCTACGGCGCGATGCGGCTTGCGAACGGCGCGCGCGCGGACGGCGCGTGGATTCAGCTCCTCGACACGTTCGAGTACCGCGAGACGGTGTCGTTCTTCTTCGCCGACTCGGTGCGGACGCTCGAGTTCCCGTCGCCGTGGCTGCGGCAGCACCCGACCGTGTACCGGCGCAGCGGCGCCGACGGGCGCTCGGACGACGTGCGGATCGCGCAGTCCTACGACGAGCCGTTCGTGCGCGAGCTGCGGCACTTCCATGCGTGCATCGCGGAGGGCACCCCGTGCCGCACGCCGCCCGAGCAGGCGCGGCTCGACATCGACGTCCTGACGCAGATGTTCCTCGCCGCATCGTGACGCGAGCGGCGATCGTCGGCACCGGCGGGATCGCGCGCGTCCATGCGATCGCGCTCCGTGCGATCGGGGTCGAGGTCGCGGCGGTGTGCGGGCGCACGCAGGAGGGGGCGGAGGCGTTCGGCGAGGGCCGTCCCTACGCCGACCTGGCCGAGCTGCTCGACACCGAGCAGGTCGACGTGCTCCACGTGTGCTCGCCGAACGACGTGCATGCCCGTCAGGCGCTGGCCGCGCTCGAGCGCGGCGTACACGTGGTCTGCGAGAAGCCGCTCGCCGTCTCGACGGCGGAGAGCCGCGCGCTGGTCGAGGCCGCCGCGCGGAGCGGCCTGGTGAACGCCGTCTGCTACCACTCGCGCTCGTATCCGCTCGTCGAGCAGATGCGCGCGGACGTCGCCTCGGGCGCGGTCGGCGAGGTCGCGTTCGTCCACGGCCGCTACCTCTGCGACGACATCCTCTTCACGGCCGACAGCTGGCGGCTCGACCCCGCGCGCTCCGGGCCGTCGTACGTCGTCGGCGATCTCGGCACGCACTGGCTCGACCTCGCCGAGCACGTGACCGGCCGCCACGTGGCGGAGGTGTACGCGGAGTTCTCCTCGATGAGCGGGGGGCCGCTCGAGGACTACGCCGCGCTGCTCCTGCGCTTCGACGGCGGCCTGCCGGGGTCGCTCGTGCTCTCCGCCGGAGCGGCGGGGCGGAAGAACCAGCTCCTGTTCGACCTCGAGGGCACGGCGGCGGGCCTCACGTGGGACCAGGAGCTGCCGACCGAGCTGCTGTTCCGGCCGCTCGACGGGCCGAAGCGGATCGTCGTCAAGGACCCGGGCTCGAACGCCGAGTCGGCGCGGAGCCTGTCGCGCTACCCGGCCGGCCACGGCGAGGGCTTCGGCGGCGCCTTCCGGAACCTGTTTCAGAGCGTGTACGACGCGGTCGCCGGGCGGCCGCACCGGCCGTTCCCGACCTTCGAGGACGGCCACCGCGGCGTCGCGACCGTCGAGGCCGCGGTCGCAAGCGCGCGAGACGGCGCCTGGGCGCGGGTCACCGCCTAGGCGACGCGGCGGCGGCGTACCGCGAGGCTCGCGCGCCTCGCCACGAGCGGCAGCGTGAACGCGAACGCGAGCAGGATCAGCGAGGCGAGGAGGAGGAGCGACGCGAGCGCGTTCACCTCGGGCGTGATCCCGAACTTCACCTGCGTGTAGATGTAGATCGGGAGCGTGTTGTGCGCGCCGATCAGGAACAGCGTGATGATGAACTCGTCGAGCGAGAGCGTGAACGCGAACAGGGCTCCGGCGAACACGGCTGGCGCGATCAGCGGAAAGACGACGTGGCGCAGCCGCCGGTAGGTGTTCGCGCCGAGATCGCTGGCCGCCCGCTCGAGCGACGGGTCGAACCCCTGCAGCCGGGCCGCCACGAGCAGCAGCACGAACGGCGTCGTGTAGACCGCCTGCCCGATCACGGCGGTCTGCGGCGAGAGTGGGATGTGGAAGACGTCGGTCAGCAGCACGAGCAGGCTGACCCCGATCAGCAGGCCCGGGATCATGATCGGGAGCGTCATCCCGATCCGGACGCCGCTCCGAAACGGCAGCCGCGACCGCACGAGCGGGAACGCCGCCGCGGTGCCGACGATCGTCGAGATGATCGTGACCTGGAACGCGACCTTCAGCGTCGTGCTCAGCGCGTCCCTGATCTGGTAGTCGCCGTAGACCTGGCCGTACCAGTGGAGCGTCCAGCCGGTGAAGGGGAACGTCCCGTACTTGTTGGCGTTGAAGCTGAACGCGATCAGCAGGAGGATCGGCGCGAACAGGAAGACGTAGACGACCACCGCCCACGTGCTGAACATCGCGCGGGAGAGCCCGGCGTGCCGGGAGACGACCTCGACGTCACGCACGGGTCGGATCCTCCACCTCGAGCGAGCGCCGGAAGATCACGAGCAGCACGACGATCAGCGCCGCGATCAGCAGGGCGGCGGCGGCCCCGCGCGTGTACTGGGCGCCCGTGAAGAAGTTGACGATCAGGTTCCCGATCATCACGCCCTGCGTGCCGCCGACGAGCTGCGGCGTGAGGTACTCGCCGAGCACCGGGATGAAGACGAAGATCACCGCGGTCACGATCCCCGCCTTCATCTGAGGGATCATGATCCGCGTGACCGCCGTCGGCGGCGACGCTCCCAGGTCCAGCGCCGCCTTGAACTGGTTCCAGTCGAACCGCTCGAGCGACGCGTACAGCGTGAGGGCGGCGAACGGGAAGTAGAGGTAGACGAGCACGAGGATCACCGCCGGCCGGTCGTAGAGGAAGAACGACACCGGCGCGTGCGTGATGTGCGTCCACTGGAGGAAGCGGTTGATCGCGCCCTGGTCGCCGAGGATGTTGATCCACGAGTAGACGCGGAGCAGGTAGCTCGTCCAGAACGGCAGGATCACGAGCACGAGGAACACGCCCTGCAGGCTCTTGCGCACGTAGCGGACGAGCCAGTAGGCGAGCGGGAAGGCCATCAGGATCGTGATCGCGGTCGCCACGAACGAGACCCAGAGCGTCGCCCAGACCGTCCTCATGTACGTGGGGACACTGAAGAAGTAGTGGTAGTTGTCGAACGTCCAGCGGTGGACGACGTTGTAGTCCACGGTCTGCCAGAAGCTGTAGGCGACGATCAGCCCCAGCGGGACCAGGAAGAAGAACCCGTAGAGGATCAGGGCGGGGATGAACCCCGCGTACTGGCCGAGGTCCGGGAACCGGCGCCCTGACGGCCCCGCCGGCGTGTCGGCCGGCGGGGCTGTCGGGGCAGGTGCTGCTGCGTCGGTCAGGCCCCGAACACCTCGTTGAAGGCGTCGACGTAGGCCTGCTCGTCGCCGGCGGGGCCCTTGATCGTCATCTTCAGGGCGTTCTCCGGCTGGTTGTACGACTGCCGGCGCGCGCGGTCGCCGTGACCCTGGTTGACGAGGATCTTGTACGCCTGCTCGTTGAAGAGCGGGCGCCCGTTCGTGACGAAGTTCTTCGCGATCCACGGGGCCTGCTGCATCGCGTTCTGGAACTTCTCGAACGAGCCCTTGTTCTTCGACTTGGTCACGATCTGCTCGGAGTCGATGAACCCGATCGTGCCCTCCTTCGGGTACGCGCGGAGCACCGTCGGGCCGCCCGCGTCCTTGACTCGGTCGTCGGTGCCGAGGTTCGTGATCCCGATCCACGCCGAGCCGTCGGCGAGCGCCCGGATCACCTCGTTGTTCTGCGAGGCGAGCTTGAGCACGTTCGGCTTGAGCGCCTTCAGGTACGCCTTCGCACGGGAGATCTGGGCCGGGGTCATCGCGTACGGCTCCTTGGCGCCCGTCGCCCTGCCGGCGATCGCCATCATGTCCGTCGGGATGTTCTCGAGCGAGATCTTCCCCTTGTAGCGCTTGTCGAGGATCGCGTGCCACGAGGTGGGCTTCGTGGTGACGAACTTCGGGTTGTAGTAGATCTGGACGGTGGACCACGAGAACGGGTAGCCCATGTAGTTCGAGCCGTCCTTCCAGAATGGGAACTGCCGCGCGATCGAGTACAGCTGCTTCGACACCGGCAGCGACGAGAGGTCGAACGACTCGGTCAGCCCGTCCTTGTTGTACTTCGGAACCCAGAGCGCATCGCCGGAGACGATGTCGAACTGGCTTCCGGTCTGCTTGATCTTCAGGTAGGCGTCGGCGTTGTCGCTGAAGAGCGTCGGGCGGCCCTGCAGGCCCGTCGCCTTCCCGACTGCCTTGAGCTGGTCGTTCGCGTAGTGGTCGGACCACGTGAGCATGTTCAGCGTGGTCGCCTCGAACTTCATCAACCCGCCGAACGCGGGGCGGGCGACGGTGAGCGCGACCACCCCTGCGCCGCCTGCCTTGAGCAGATCGGCGCGGCTGAGCCGTCCTTCGGTCAGAGACAATTTACTCCTCCTCTTCCTGCGTCGACTCTTCCGGTAACAACACTGCGTCGTCCTTGTCCCACCAGATGGCTACCTCCCTGTCAAGGGCGAGATCGCGGGCGGCGATGCGCTCGCGACCGAACTGCGTCGCGGTCAGGGGAACGGTCACCGCGTCGCAGCTCACGGCGACCCGCGTCTGACTGCCGAGAAACGAGGTCTGGACGATCCGGCCGCGCAGCGACGCCTCGGGCGCCTCCGCGGGCTCTCCGATGTGCACCGACTCGGGCCGCACCATCAGCGTGGCCTTGGTGCCGCCGCTCCAGCCGTTCATCGCGCACGGAAGGGAACGGCCGTCCTCGAGGCGGACGTCACCGCCGGAAGCCTCGACCTCGAGGAAGTTCGACTCCCCGATGAAGTCCGCCACGAAGCGATTGCTCGGCCTGTAGTAGATCTCGCTCGGCGTCCCCGCCTGCTGGATGCGGCCCTCGCTCATCACGGCGATCCGCGTCGAGACCGACATCGCCTCCTCCTGGTCGTGCGTGACGTAGACGAAGGTCGTCCCGATCTCGCGGTGGATCTGCGAGAGCTCGACCTGGAGCCGCTTGCGGAGCTTGAGGTCGAGCGCGCCGAGCGGCTCGTCGAGGAGCAGCACCGCGGGGCGGTTCACGAGCGCCCGCGCGACGGCGACGCGCTGCTGCTGCCCGCCCGAGAGCTGGGTCGGCAGGCGGTCGCCGAAGTCCTCGAGGCCGACGAGGCCGAGCGCCTCCTCGATCCGGCCCGCCGCCTCCGACTGCTTGACGCGCGCCATTCTGAGACCGAAGCCGATGTTCTGGCGCACCGTCATGTGCGGGAAGAGCGCGTACGACTGGAACACGGTGTTGACGTTGCGCCGGTGGGGCGGGAGCCGGTCGACGCGCTGGTCGCGGATCAGGATCTCGCCCGTCGTGGGCCCGACGAAGCCGCCGATCAGGTTGAGCGTGGTCGTCTTCCCGCAGCCCGAGGGGCCGAGCAGGCAGAAGAACTCGCCCTCGGCGATCTCGAGGTCCATCTCCCGCAGCGCGGTCTGGTTGCCGTAGCGCTTCGAGACGCCGCGCAGCGTGATCGCGGGAGGCGGCGTGCTCATGGGGTGCACCCGCAGGAGCGGCGCTCGACGAGGGTGACGGGGACGGTGAGATCACGCCGGTCGCCGGGCTCGTCCCGCATCGCGTCCACGAGGAGAGCGGCGGCGCCACGACCGACCTGCAGCGGGTCGTATCCGACCGCGGTGAGCGGCGGGTCGAGGAGCTCGGCGAAGTAGGCGTCGTCGAACGTGGCGAGCGCGAGGTCGTCGGGAATCGAGAGCCCCCGCTCGCGGCACGCGAACATGCAGCCGAGCGCGAGCTCGACGCTCGAGGAGACGACCGCGGTCGGGCCCGGGTCGGCGGCGAGGAGATCGAGCGTGGCCTCGCGCCCGGCGGCGATCGCCCAGCGGCCGCCGCCGACGTAGCCGTCCGGGACGTCGAGGCCGTGGCGGCGCATCGCCGCGTGGAAGGCGTCGAGCCGCTCGCGCCCGCTCGTCTCGTCGAGCGATCCGGACAGCAGGCCGATCCGCCGGTGGCCGTGCTCGACGAGGTGGTCGACGAGGCGGTCGATCCCGTCGGCGTTGTCGAGCAGAACGCTGCCCTCACCGGCGCCGGGCAGCATGCTGTCGAAGAAGACGCAGGGTGTCCCGCGCCGGGCCACCACCTGCTCGAAGCGCTCCGCCGGGATGCCGACGGTCGAGAGCAGCAGCCCGTCGACCTGGTGGTTCAGGAGCGTCCGCAGCGCGGCGAGCTCGCCGTCCGGCTCCTGGCCGGAGTCCATCAGCATCACGCGGTAGCCGGACTCCTCGAGCGCGGCCTGCGCGCCCTTGAGGGCGGCTGCGTAGAAGGCGCTCGACACGTCGGGCACGACGAACCCGACCGTCCACGTGGTGCGGGTGCGGAGCGAGCGCGCGAGCAGCGACGGCTCGAACTGGAGCGCGTCGGCCGCCTCGAGCACCGCAGCGCGCGTCCGGTCCGAGAGCTCGCCGCGCCCGTTGAGCGCGCGCGACGCGGTCGACGCGGACACTCCCGCGTACTCGGCGACGTCGGCGAGCGTCACGTCTCTTCCGGGAACCAATCGGTTGCGCAAGCGATTGCGACGCTCCCACAGTCAAGCGCCGGCTGTCAAGACCCCGTTCCGGCGCCCGCCTGGGCGAGCAGGCGCGCGGCGGCGATCACACCCTCCTCGGGGCCGATCGTCGGGTCCTCGTGCTCGATCGAGATCACCTCGACTCCACGCGCAGAGAGCGCGGAGACGAACGCGCGCCACCATTCGACGCCGTGGCCGCGGCCGGGGACGGCGAACGTCCACGGCGCCTCGGAGTCGGTCGCCGTCCAGCGGTGATCGAGGAGCCCGTTCAGCGCCAGCGGGCCCGGGTTGAAGGCGACGTCCTTCGCGTGGGCGTTGCCGATGCGGGGAACCGCCTCGAGCACGGCCAGGGGATCCATCTGCTGCCAGAAGAGGTGGCTCGGGTCGAGGTTCACGGCGAGGTTCGGGCCGAGCTCGGCGAACCGCCGGAACGTCTCGACGTTGTAGGCGCCCGTGCCCGGGTGGAGCTCGATGCAGATCAGCAGCTCGGGGTGCTCGGCCCGAGCGAACGAGCTGAGCTCCTCCCAGTAAGGGCGTAGGTCGGTCTCCCACTGCCGCTCGTAGGCGCCGGCGAGGTACGGGAGCCAGCCTCCCGCGTCGAAGTGCGCGGTCGCATCCCCGGCCCGGCCGGGCGGGCACCCGACCATCGCCACGAGCCGGTCGACCCCGAGCCGGGGCGCGAGCCGGATTGCGTCGCGCAACGCGCGGTCGTGGGCCGGGCCGGGCTCGAGCGGGTCGAGCGGGTTGCCGGAGACGTTCAGGGCGCTGATCCGAAAGCCGCGCCCGGTCACCGCGTCGAGCCAGCGCGCGCACGCCCCGGAGTCGGCGAGCAGCTCCTCGACCGGGCAGTGCGGCCGGGGCGCGAAGCCGCCGGCGCCGACCTCGAGCTCGGTGATCTCGGGGCATCGCCCGGCGACGAAGTCCATGATCTCGTCGAGCGTCCAGTCGGGAAACGTCTCGAGCAGGAGACCGACTCTCACCGACGCGACTGTAGCGATAACGTCACCCGGATGAGCAACGCGCTTCCCGAGGTCGGGATCGGCATCGTGGGCTACGGCCTGATGGGCCGCGCGCACGCCTACGCCTACCGGACGGCGCCCCACGTCCGCGAGCTTCCCTGCGTGCCGCGGCTGCGCGCGATGAGCGGCCGCGACGAGGCGGCGCTGCGGCGCGCGGCGCGCCTGGCCGGCGTCGAGGAGACGACCACCGACTGGCGGGCGCTGATCGAGCGGCCGGACGTCCAGATCGTCGACGTCTGCACGCCGCCGGGGACGCACGCGGAGATCGTCGAGGCCGCGGCAGCCGCCGGAAAGGCCGTGCTCTGCGAGAAGCCGCTCGCCGCCGACTACGCGTCCGCCGCGGCGGCCGTCGCCGCGGTCGAGCGGGCCGGCGTGCTGAACGCGATCGGCTTCAACTACCGCCGGCTCCCGGCCCTGTCGCTGATGAAGGAGCTGATCGACGAGGGCCGGGTCGGTCGCGTGCTGCTCTGGCGCGCGACCTGGCTCTCCGACGAGTTCCTGAGCCCCGAGATCCCGTTCGACTGGCGCTTCGAGCGGCGGCTGGGCGCGACGACGATCGCAGACCTCGGCTCGCACCTGATCGATCTCGCGCTCTGGATGGTCGGCGAGATCACCGACGTGGCCGCCCAGTCGCAGACGTTCACCGGGGAGCGCACCGGCGGCGTGGTCGACGTCGACGAGGCGTCCTCGGCGCTCGCGCAGTTCGCCGGAGGCGCCCGGGGCACGTTCGAGATGGCGCGCACCTGCGCCCGGCGGCCCTGCGACATGTGGGTGGAGGTGAACGGGACCGAGGGGACGATCCGGTTCGACTACGCGCGGCTGAACGAGCTCTGGTTCGGCGCGACCGCCGACGAGGAGCGCCTCTACGGGCTGCGCCGCATCCGCGCCGAGCACGCCACCCATCCCTACGCGGGCGACTGGTGGCCGCTCGGCCAGGGCGTCGGCTACGGGACGAGCTTCGTGAACCAGGCCGCCGACCATCTGGAGCGGTGGCCGGACGGGCCCTGGGAGCCCGACCTCGCCGCCGGCCTCCGGGCCCAGGCCGTCTGCGACGCGATGGAGCGAGCCGCAGCCGAGGCGCGCTGGGTGCCGGTCGGCGGCTAGGGCTTCGGGCGGCGGCCGAAGCCGTACCGGACGAGAAGGCGCTGGCCCTCCGGGCGGATCAGCCTCGTGACGTACGCGTAGGCCGCGGTCAGGTTCTTCGAGCTCCTCACGACCGCCACCTCGTAGACGACGTGGGGCTGCGCGGACTCGCGGATCGCGATCGCGGCCACCTTGCCGCGCACGGGCCGCACGTCGGTGACGTAGACGAAGCCGGCGTCGGCCTCGCCGAGCGCGACCTTGGCGACGACCTCCCTCACGTCGGTCTCCTGGCTGACCACGTTCTTCAGCACCGCGGCCGCGATCCCCAGGTTGCCCAGCAGGGTGCGGGTGTAGGCGCCGACAGGGACCGACGCGTCTCCGATCACGATCCTCACGCCCGGCTCGGTGAGGTCGTCGACCGAGTCGATCCCGGCCCTGTTCGCCTTCGGGACGATCAGGACGAGCGTGTTCGTCGCGAACGGGATCGGCTTCTGGACCAGCCCCTGCCTGTAGAGCAGCTCCGGGTACTTCGGGCTCGCCGCGGCGAAGACGTCGGCCGGGGCGCCCTGCTGGAGCTGGAAGGCGAGCTGGTCGGAGCCGGCGAAGCTGTAGCGCGGGCGCGCGTCGATGGCCGGAAACACCTCGGTCAGGGACGCGGCGGCGAACACGGTGAGCCGGCCGGCCGCCTCGGGGCGCGCCGAGGTCGCGCCCGGACACAGAGCGACGATCGCGGCGGCGACCGCGCAGACGAGAATCCCCCTCCACATCGCCCCCGAATCTAGCCGTGGTCCCGGCCGCGCGGCAAGCGCCGCCTAGGCGATACCCACGTTCTGGTCGCGCCCGGGAGTGCTCTGGTCACCGCGGTCGGGCGTGAGCGACGGGACCCAGTCGAGCCAGGCGGGCAGGTACCAGTTCCAGTCACCGAGGAGCTTCATCGTCGCCGGCACGAGCACGCCGCGGATGATCGTGGCGTCGATCAGGATCGCGATCGCGAGGCCGACGCCGAGCTGCTTCATCTGGACGAGCTGCAGGGTGCCGAAGATCGCGAAGACGGCGACCATGATGATCGCCGCGCTCGTGACGGTGCCCGCGGTGCGGCGGATCCCGCGCGAGACGGCCTCCTCGGTCGGGGCGCCGTTGTCGTGCAGCTCCTTGATGCGGCTGAGGATGAAGACGTGGTAGTCCATCGAGAGCCCGAAGAGGACGACGAAGAGGAACATCGGCAGCCACGAGACGATCGCGCCGTTGGAGGTGAAGCCGAGCAGGCCCTCGGCCCAGGTGTGCTGGAAGATCAGCACCAGGATGCCGTAGGCGGCGGCGACCGAGAGCAGGTTGAGGACGATCGCGGTGAGCGGGATCACGACCGACCGGAACGTTGCGAGCAGGAGGATGAAGGCAAGCGACAGCACGAAGGCGATCACGAACCCCATCCGCGCCTTCATCCGGTCGTTGAAGTCCTTCGTGCCGGCCGTCTGGCCGGTGACCGCGTAGTCGAGCCCCTCGACCTTGCCGAGGGTGGCCGGCAGCACGGTCTGCCGGAGCGTCTTCAGCGCGGCGAGCGACTGCCGGTTGTCGCCGTTCCCGGCGAGGGGGATCGAGACCCGCGCGACCGTGTTGTCGGCGCTTCTCGCGACGATGATCGGCCGGTACATCACGCCGGTCGCGAGCGCGGCGCCCTCGAGGCCCTGGATCGCCGCGGCCACGCCCGGGGTGCTCACGTCGTTCGCGCGGACGACCACCTCGGCCGGCGCCGGCGAGCCTGGGAAGGCGGCGATCACGCGCTCGTAGGTCTTGACGATCGGCAGGTCGCTCCGCATGTCGGTGAAGCTCGGCAGCTTCGTGTGCATGCTCAGCAGCGGGGAGGCGGCGACGAGCAGCAGCCCGCCCGCGAGCACGACCGACAGGAGCGGGTGGCGCAGGACGTGGCCGAGCACGAACGCCCAGAAGCGGGAGTCGCCCGCGGCCTGCTTCCTGCGCCCGATGAACGGGACGCGGCCCCGGTCGATCCCGTTGCCGAGCCTGGCGATCGCCGCGGGAAGCACGGTGACCGAGCCGATCACCGCGCAGAGCACGACGAGCATCGTGCCGAAGGCGATCGAGGTGAAGATCTTGTTGCCGGCGATCAGCATCCCGGCCATCGCGACGAGCACCGTCGCGCCCGAGATGAGCACGGCCTGGCCCGAGGTCGACGCGGCCCGCAGCAGTGCGGCGCGCGGCTCCCGGCCGGCCTGCCGCTCCTCGCGGTCGCGTCGCAGGTAGAAGAGCGAGTAGTCCACCCCGACGGCCATCCCGATCAGCAGGATCACGGCGGAGGTCGACTGGTAGTCGCCGCTGTAGGCGTGCGTGGACAGCCCGTAGAGGCCCAGCGAGGCGAGCACCGCCGAGAAGGCGAGCAGCACGGGCAGCCCCGCGGCGACGAGCGAGCCGAACGCCGCGAGCAGGATCACCAGCGTGATCGGGATCGTCAGCCGCTCGGCGTTCGCGAAGTCCTTGTTGAAGCTCTTCATGAGGACATAGGTCGCGCTCGCCTGGCCGACCTCCTCGACCCGAACGCCCGGGAAGGACGTCTGGACGCCGACGATCGCGTCCATGATCGGCTTGATCTTGTCCTTGGCCTTGTCCGGGTCTCCCTTGACGTCGAACTGCACGAGGACGGAGTGCCCGTCGCGCGAGATCGCCCCACCGCCGCCCGGGGTGACGAGCGGGTTGCGGAGGTTGGTGACGTCCTTCAGCACCGAGAGCTCCGCCACGACGCCGCCGACCGCCGAGTTGAACAGCGGATCGGCCAGCGTCTGGGTCCTGCTCTGGATCAGCACGCTCTCGCCCGCAGGCTGCTTGAAACCGGCGCGCTCGAGCATCGTCAGTGCGCGCGCGGCCTCGCCCGAGGCGCTCTGCGAGTCGGGCATCTGGACGTGCCCGACCACGCCTCCCAGCACCATCGCGGCCAGCGCGAACGCAAGCCAGCCGAACAGCGCCTTCTTCCAGTTCTCGGCGCTCCACTTGCCCGCGCGCCCCGCCTGGTTGAGCGAACTCATCGCCGACCTCCCGTTGCTCGGAACCCCGGTGACGATGCCTCAGCCCGGCCCCGGCCACATCCGCGCGGAGCCGGAGCGTGCTTCCGGAAAAACTACGGAGAGGCTGTCAGACCTCGATCGACAGTTCGACCGGGACATCGAGCGACGCGGACACGAGGCACGTCTCCTCCGCCTTGCGGGCGAGCTCGCGCGCCTGCTCGCGCGCGCCCGGACCGGTGTCGAGCTCGAGCCGGAGCAGGATGCGCGTGAAGCCGAAGCGGCCGTCGTCGCGGCGCCCGGCGATGCCCTCGGCGGCGACCGAGAGGCGCGTGTACGCGAGCCCGGCGCGCTCGGCGAGCCCGGTGAAGGTGACGGCGAGGCACGACGCGGCCGCCGCGACGAAGAAGTCCTCGGGGCTCCACACGGCCGGCTCCGTGCCGCGGAACTCGGGCGGCACCGTGACCTCGATCACCGGCTTGCCGGGCACCTGCACGGCCACACGGCGGCCGCCGACCCACTCGACGCCGAGGGGGAAGCGGAACTCCTTGGCCCGCGCGGTCGCCATCAGTCGCCCGGCAGGCCGTCGAGGAACTGCGCGACCGAGGCCGGCGGCAGGGCGCCGACGAACTCGCCCACGACCTCGCCGTTGCGGAATGCCTTCACGGCCGGGATCCCCTGGATCCGGTAGCGGACCGCGAGCTCCTGGTTCGAGTCGACGTCCACCTTGGCGAGCGCGAAGCGCCCGTCGCGGGATTCGGCCTCGCGGTCGAGCACGGGCCCGAGCATCCGGCAGGGCCCGCACCAGGCGGCCCAGAAGTCCACGACGACCGGCACCTCGTGTGAGCGCTCGATCACGTCGCGCTCGAAGGTCTCGCTGGTCACATCCATCGTTCTCAGTCCTCCTTGGTCTACACAACTGTACAACTGTGCAGTATAGTAGCTGATGCATGGCCGTGTCGCTTCCCCATCCGCTGCCCGACGACCTCGTGGAGCTGATCGCACGGCGCTTCCGCGTGATCGGCGAGCCGATGCGGATCCGGCTGCTCGACCGCCTGCGCGGCGGCGAGGCGAGCGTCAACGAGCTGGCCGAGGCGCTCGGCGCCTCTCAGCAGAACGTCTCCAAGCACCTCGCCGTACTGGCGGAGATCGGGATCGTCGGGCGGCGCAAGGCCGGGAACCACGTCCACTACCGGATCGTCGACGACGGCGTGTTCGCGCTCTGCGAGGACGTCTGCGGCTCGGTGCAGCAGCAGGTCCGCGCGCTCGACGACCTCGTCCGGGGCGTCGGCCGCTGATGCTCGAGCTCTTCCAGACCGAGTGGTGCCCCGCCTCGCATCGCGTCCGGGAGCGGCTGACCGAGCTCGGCGTCGACTACGTCACGCGGCAGGTCCCGGTCGAGAAGGACGCGCGCACGGCGCTTTGTGAGGCGACCGGCTCCGCTGTGATCCCCGCCCTCGTCCTCGAGGACGGGACGACGCTCGTGGGCGAGGACGCGATCGGCGCCTACCTCGACACCCACCTCGCCGAGCCCTCCGGGGCGGAGGCGCACCGACTGAAGGCGGCAAAGGCCCGCCGCCGCTACCTGGAGGAGGAGTGCGAATGCTTGCAACCGGCTACACACTGAGCGCGACCACAGGCCTGCCGTTCGCCGAGGCGGTCGAGCGCGTGCGCGCGGAGCTCAAGGAGGAGGGCTTCGGCGTCCTCTGCGAGATCGACGTCGCCGCGACGCTGCAGGAGAAGCTCGGCGTCGAGGGCGAGCCCTACGTGATCCTCGGCGCCTGCAACCCGCCGCTCGCCCACCAGGCGCTCGAGGCCGAGCCTGAGCTCGGCGTGCTGCTCCCCTGCAACGTCGTCGTCTACGAGCGCGGCGGGGCGACCCACATCGCCGCGATCGACGCCGAGCGGATGCTCTCGATCGTCGGCAACGACGAGCTGGCGCCGATCGCGGCCGACGTGAAGCAGCGGCTCGCCGCGGTCGTCGAGCGCGCCTCCTCTGACTGAGATCAGGTAGCGGGTGGGCGCTGTCGTGGCCCTGGTCGCGGTCGTCGCGTTCGGGCGGCTGATGGCGTCCGAACGCTGGCCGCGACTCGAGCCCGTGCGCGAGCGATGGCTGCGCTTCGAGCCGCGCGCGCGGGCCTGGGTCCGGGCCGCCCCGGGCACGTACGTCTACCTCTTCGTCCTGCTGATCACGACCTGGGTGCTCCGGACGTCGAGCGGGACGATCGCGAGGCAGCTCGTGCTGGAGCGCAGCACGAACCTCCACCAGCTCGCGCGCGACCCGATCCGCGTGCTCATGGCCAGCGCGTTCTGGGTCTCGAGCGCGTGGGAGCTGCTCGCGTGGCTGGGGCTCTTCACGCTCGTCGTCGCCCCCGTCGAGCACTGGCTCGGGACGGCCCGAACGGCGGCCGCCTTCTTCGCGGGACACCTCGGCGCCACGCTCCTCACGGCCGCGGCGCTGTGGGCCGCAATCCGCGCCGACCTCGTCGCGTCCTCGCTGACGAACGCCGTGGACGTCGGGGCGAGCTACGGCTTCCTCGCCGTGGCCGGGCTGCTGACCTACCGGCTCGAGCCGAGACGCCGGCCGGTCTACGCCGCGCTGCTCGCCGCGCTCGTGCTCGCGGTGTTCGCGCTGGATCCGGGCGTCGCGGGCTTCGGCCACGTGCTGGCGCTCGCGATCGGCTTCGCGTGCTACCCGCTGGCGAGGCCGTTCCGGCACGGGCACCCTCTACACTGAGGCCGCTTCGCCCCCGTAGCTCAGTGGATAGAGCAGCGGTTTCCTAAACCGCGTGCACAAGTTCGATTCTTGTCGGGGGCATCTCTACCTCGACGACTCGCAGCTTGGCCGCCGGGGGCCGGTTCGACCTAGCCTTGTGCTTAGAAGCTCTCGTCGAAGCTCTGCCTCCACACACTCACAACGACAACGACATCCTGCGTATTCCAAGGAATTATATTCCATAGATTGGTTCTGGTAGAGTGCCGCCCATGGCAGCCGTGGAGACGCCCCCGAAGCTCGCTCAGGCGATCGGGCAGACCCTGGCGCTGAACCGAATGCCGCCGA
>Ga0315273_10005223_pt1 | contig 16058 bp, 14 predicted proteins | sample YL17G02_0_MG_FD_205753 | JGI IMG/M metagenome (GOLD analysis project Ga0315273, IMG submission 205753) | Sediment microbial communities from Yellowstone Lake, YNP, Wyoming, USA - YL17G02_0 | ecosystem: Environmental > Aquatic > Freshwater > Lake > Sediment | place: USA: Wyoming | collected...
GATGTGGAGAATTTTCTTGAAAATCAGGCTGACCTGACTGTGTTTACTAAGGAGAATGTGCTCGGGCTATTGCTGAAAGCCGATAGCTGAAGAAGGACGCAATTATTATTACTGCTAATGGGATAACTTTGAAGGCGGAGTGCGCATTCCTTTTTAGAGGAACAATATATGGAATCATACGATGTTTCTATAATTATTACCACCCGCAACGAAGAAGAAAATATTGCTGATTGTCTAAAGTCTATTAAAGAACAAACCCATCCTCAAAATATGATAGAAGTCATCATGGTAGATAATAATTCTACTGACAATACAGTTGAAATTGCTAGAAGATTTACGGATAAAGTTTATAATTATGGCCCTGAACGTTCGGCGCAAAGGAATTTCGGCATCAAACAGGCCGCAGGAGAATATGTCATCTACCTGGATACAGATATGGCATTGTCGCCTGCGGTTATTGCCGAGTGCGTAGCCAAGTGTGAAGGCAAGGATTGTGTAGCGCTGTATATCCCCGAGCGGATTAAAGGTAGGGGTTTTTGGATTAGGGTTAGGGATTTTGAAAGAAGCTTTTATGATGCAACCGTAATAGATTGCGTCAGGTTTATCCGGAAAGATAAATTCTTGGAAATCGGCGGATTTGATGAGTCGTTAACCGGCCCGGAAGACTGGGATTTTGATAGAAGAATCAGACAGGTTGGTAATACCGGGATTATAAACTCGCCTATATACCATAACGAAGGAGAATTTAATTTACGAAAATACCTGAATAAGAAAAGCTATTATGCCAAAGACTTTCAGAGATATATCGATAAATGGGGTAAAGATGACCCGGTAATTAAGAAGCAGTTTGGCTTAGGGTATCGTTATTTTGGGGTATTCGTGGAATACGGAAAGTGGAAGAAGGCATTGATTCATCCTGTATTATTGTCAGGAGTCTTTGTCTTAAGGTTTTTTGTAGGAATCGGATACTTATTGAAAAGGGCCAGTAAGTCCAAGGGCTTATAAATGGAGATAGAGAGATATTCTAATCAATGTATTCATTATTATACTGGCGAAATCCCGGAGATGATAGAGTCTGTTCTTAAATCCCGGCCGGTTAATGATTTTGCTGATTTGGGTTCGGGAGATGGTTCGCTTTTATATTCATTATTTAAATATGGATATCTTAAAAAAGTTTCTAATGTGATTGCGGTTGATATATCCCAGGAGCGCATCAATAACGTCAGTAAGATTGATAACCGGATTAAGTGTTTTGTAGGTGATATTTCTAACCTGGCCATGATAAAAGATGGAAGTTTTGATTTCGCTGTATCTAGCCAGGTAATCGAGCATATATCTGACCACGATAAGGTTGTGAGCGAGGCTTATAGGATTTTGCGCCCTGAAGGCTTGTTCTATCTCTCCACCATATTTAAGAAATGGTATGGTTGGTATTTTTACCGTAGCCATGGCAAATGGGTTTTAGATCCTACCCATGTCCGGGAATATGAGGATCCAGAAGAATTGCTCGGCCTGATCCGTAATCAGGGATTTGAAGTATTGCAGGAAAAGAAAACGCTGCAATGGTTTCCTTTAACTGACTTTTTTTTAAAAAGATTATGTTTCAAGCCACATGCCCGGATAGCTTATAATCACAAATGGCTAAGCTGGTTAAGAAAAATTAAACTGCCTATTCCCGGATACTATAATTGGGAGATGTCCCTCAAAAAAAATTAAATAAAGGCCAGGTGTTGATAATGAAAGAAAAAATTAGCGTTTGTATCCCGGTGTATAATGGGGCGTTTACAATTACCGAAACCTTAAGGTGTATATTATCCCAGAGCCTGCCTGATTTTGAGCTATTAGTTGTTGATAATGCATCCACAGATAACACTGTCAGTATTGTAAAAAGTTTTAATGACCCCAGGATAAGGCTAGTGGTGAATGAGCGCAATATAGGTTGCGGGATGAATTTAGAAGTTTGTAAAAAACATGCTTCAGGCGATATCCTGTTTTTTATTTCAGCTGATGATTTGGCGCAAAAGGATGCTTTATTAAAGGCGAGGGATACATTTTTAATCTCAGACGATATCGGTATTGTAACCCGGCCGTATTTTTGGTTCGAAGATAGTCCGTTAAAGCCCGTAAGGGCAACTGCTCAGTTTGAAGAAATGGAAATTATTTCTCTTGAAAGCCCTTTGGAGAAAATCAGAAATGCAGTTGCTTTATTTGATCAGATATCAGGTATGGCTTTTAGGAAAAGATACATGCAATTTGAGTTTAGCCGGGAACCTTTTATTGAGATAGCTAAAATGGCTATTCCGATGATGAAAATATGCAAGGTCGCTATACTTGCTGATAACATTGTAGCAGTGCGTATAAGCGATAATGACTCCATGAATCCTGCCGTGTATAGGAATTCGCCTTTGCTGGCGTGGTACCGGGTCATTATGGAATCCTTTCCCGGTAAAGAATATTGCCACATTCGCCGATATCTTGTGCGCAGGTTTGTAGCTAATAATTATGTAGGCTTGGTGCAGATTAAAGTATTTGGAGGTTGTAAGTACCTTCTTAGAGAAATATTTGCATTAATAAGGCTGAAGTGGGATAATATAATCTGTGGTCAATTTTGGTTTTTTGTCCTAGGGACTGTTTTGTTGCCAGGCAATCTTTTAAGGCGTTTAGCTTCGGGATACAAGAGAAAAATTAACCGATTCTTTCTAAATAAAAGAATCTTAAAAGGATGGAGCTAAAAATGAAAGTAGTAATTCTAGCAGGAGGCAGGGGAACCAGGATTAGCGAGGAAACCCAGACAATACCCAAGCCCATGGTTGAAATCGGAGGCAAGCCTATACTTTGGCATATCATGAAGATTTATTCTCATTATGGCTTCAATGATTTCATTATCTGCCTGGGCCACCGCGGATATATGATTAAAGAATATTTTTCTCATTATTTCATGCATATGAGCGATGTAACCATTGACTTAAGAAACAATAAGACAATTATTCATAATACCTCATCTGAGCCCTGGAAGGTTACTCTTGTGGATACCGGTATTGATACTATGACCGGCGGAAGGCTTAAGAGAATTCAATCATTTATCAAGGGAAAGAGTTTTTTGATGACTTATGGTGATGGCCTGGCAGATATTGATTTAAAGGCGCTTCTTTTGGCTCATCGTAAAAATAAGCGCACGGCTACATTAACCGCAGTGCAAACAAGTTTGCGTTTCGGGGTTGTGGATATTAATGCTAATGCTATCGTGAATACATTCTTAGAAAAGCCGAAGGCCGAGTCCAACTGGATAAACGGCGGTTTCTTTGTCCTTGAGCCGGAAGTATTTAGTTATTTAAAACAAGGGGATCTGACTGTCTGGGAAAGAGAGCCATTGGAGAAATTAGCTCGGGATGGGCAGCTTGCGGCCTACCGTCATCGCGGTTATTGGCAATGCATGGATACGCTAAGGGATAAAACTGAGCTGGAAAAGCTGATTCGTTCAGGGCGGGCCCCCTGGAAGATTTGGAAATAAGTTAGAGGAGGTGATTTTTGTCAAATAGTCTGAATAATAAGAACATTTTAATAACCGGCTTTGAAGGATTTTTAGGCTCGAACTTGACCAGACAGCTTATTGCTGATGGAGCCAATGTTGTCGGCCTTGATATAAAAACCAGGCGCAAAGAAACCATTCTTACCGACAATGATTATAAAATGATTAAAGTGGTTAAGGGCAGCGTGGTTGATACGGATTTAGTCGGACGGCTGTTAAAAAAATATTCTATAGATATTGTTTTTCATCTGGCAGCTGAAGCCATTGTGGGCAGTTCAATTGAAGAGCCGGTTAAAACCTTTGTAATCAATATTTCCGGAACCTGGACAGTTTTGGAGTGCTGCCGCAAGAGCCAGAGAGTTAAGGCAGTGGTAATTGCTTCAAGCGATAAGGCCTACGGAAGCCATAAAGAGCTGCCTTATAAAGAGGACGCGTCATTACGCGGCGACCATCCTTATGATGTTTCAAAAAGCTGCGCGGACCTGATTGCCTATACCTATTATCATACCTACGGCTTGCCGGTAGCTATTACCCGGTGCGGAAATATTTACGGTCCGGGCGATTTTAATTTTTCCCGCATTGTCCCGGACACTATCCGCTGTATGTTGTCTGGCCGTAAATTAATAATCCGCAGTGATGGGAAATTTACCAGGGATTATGTTTATGTAAAGGATATAGCCGACGGCTATATATTGCTTGCTCTAAACCTGGTTAAAGGGCGATTTGCCGGCGAAAGCTTTAATTTTAGCAATGAAGACCCGATTACAGTGAAGTCTTTAGTGGAAAAGATATGCGCGCTTGCTGGCAAGAAGCCGCTTTATCAGATTATTAATAAGGCATCATACGAAATTAAGCATCAATATCTGGCTTCTGGTAAAGCCAGGAAAATGTTGGATTGGGAACCGTCATATACTCTAAAACAGGGCTTGCAAGAAACTATTCAATGGTACCGTAAGGCTCTCGGATAAAAGTGAAGCGTTCCATTTTAAAAGGAAAAAGGGTTTTAATTACCGGAGCTACTGGTTTTATAGGTTCAAACCTGTTGCGGCGTTGTGTTAAGGACGGCGCGGATGTGTCTATTTTTATCCGCAAAGATTCTAATATCTGGCGGATAAAAGATGTATTGGCTAATGTTGAAAAGTTTAAAGTTGATTTAGTTGATAAAGAAACCGTACAAAAAAGCGTAAATAAAATTAAGCCTGAAATTATCTTGCATACTGGCGTATATGGCGCTTTATCCAGTCAGTCAGATAGAAAACGCATAATGGAGGTAAATCTGGAAGGCACTGTGAATCTGATTGATTGCTGTAAGAAGTTTGATTACGACCTTTTTGTGAATTCTGGTTCTTCTTCTGAGTACGGGCTTAAGCCGCAGGCTATGCGTGAAGATGATACCTTAGAGCCCTTTAGCCCATACGGGGTTTCGAAAGCAATGGCGGGCTTATATGCTCAGAAAACTGCCCAAGACTGCAGGAAGCCAATTATTACTTTAAGGTTATTTTCTCCTTATGGTTACTTTGAAGATTATAATAGGCTAATTCCTACTGTGATTCTTTCCTGTCTTAGGGGGCAGAATATTAAACTGTCTTCTCTGCATTCGGTGAGGGATTATATTTTTATCGATGATGTTGTAGACGCGTATCTGAAGGCTTTTGAATGCAGGAAGAAGATAGCGGGAATAATTTTTAATATCGGTTCTGGCACTCAGTATAAAATAGAGGATGTGGTGAAGAAGATTATTAGATTGACTGGTAGCAAGGTTAAGCCGGTTTGGGGTTCTCTGAAAAATCCCAGAATCGAGCCCGCGCGCTGGCAGGCAGATATAAGCCTGGCCAGGAAGGAATTGCATTGGCTCCCCGGATATACGTTGGATAAGGGTTTGGCCAAAACCATTGAGTGGTTTAGGCGCAATATTAAACTATACAATTAGGCGTATATGAAATTATCAGATTTTATAGTTGAATTCCTGGAACAAAATGGAGTCAATGTTGTTTTTGAGCTTTGTGGCGGCAGCATAATACATCTGCTGGACTCGTTACATAAGAATAAGAAGATTAAGATTGTTTCCCTGCATCATGAACAGGCTGCGGCAATTGCCGCTGAAGGTTTTGCCAGGAGTAAGGGGGACGTAGGAGTGGCTATGGCTACTAGTGGCCCAGGTGCTACCAATATGATAACCGGGATTGCCAGCTGTTTTTTTGATTCGATTCCCAGTTTATTTATTACCGGTCAGGTTAATACCTATGAATTTAAATTTAACAAGCCGGTCAGGCAGATGGGTTTTCAGGAAACGGATATTGTTTCTATTGTAAGGCCTATTGTAAAATATGCAGAGCTTATTGATAAGCCTTCTAAGATAAGGTATTGCCTGGAAAAGGCTTTTTATCTGGCTAGGGAAGGCAGGCCAGGTCCGGTGCTCTTAGATATACCGATGAATGTGCAACGGCAGGATGTAATTCCAGGGCGCTTAAAACATTTTAAGCAAAGGGTAGTTTTAGTGAATGCTTATTCTGTAAAAAACAAGATTGAAAAGTGCATTGAGGATTTGCGGGTTTCTTCGCGGCCAGTTGTTTTGGCTGGAGGCGGAGTCAGGATTGCCAAAGCTCAAGATGCCCTCCAGGAATTTATTAATAAGACCGGCATTCCAATTGTAACCAGCTTAATGGGCGTTGATGCTTTTCCCCATGATAGCCCATTTTTTTGCGGAATGTTAGGTAGTTATGGCAACCGTTATGCAAATCTGGCAGTAGCTAATTCTGATTTAATTTTGGCTTTAGGAACTAGGCTTGATACGCGACAGACCGGGACAAACCTGAAGACCTTTGCCAGGGGCGCAAAAATAATACACGTAGATATAGATAAATTTGAACTTAATAATAAGATAAAAGCAGATGTTGCGGTAAATGCCGATCTAAAAATATTCCTGGAAGCATTAAATGGTTCATTAAAGAAGTTTGATACAGCAAGGTTTAATCAATGGCAAAGCAGGGTGTCAGGATATAAAAAACAATACCCTTCTTTTTTGCCGCCTAAAAAAGTATCTATACATCCGAACTTTTTTATGAATATCCTTTCTGAATTTCTTCCTGATGATGTTATATTGTGCGTTGATATTGGCCAGAATCAAATCTGGGCAGCCCAGTCAATCCTAGTGAAGAAAAATATGCGTTTCTTTACCCAAGGCGGAATGGGCGCAATGGGGTCAGCCTTGCCTATGGCTATAGGAGCAGCATTTGCTTATCCTAAGAAGCCGATTATTGCTATTTGTGGGGACGGAGGGTTCCAGCTTAATAGTCAGGAGTTACAGACTGTGTATTATTATAAATTGCCGATTAAGGTAATACTGATTAATAATTCCTGCTATGGCATGGTTAGGCAGTTTCAGCAGCAATATTTCAATTCTGTATTTCAGTCTACGGTAATCGGTTATAGCAGCCCTGATTTTCTAAAGCTCGCTTTGGCTTATAATATAAAGGCATCAAGGATAACTGAGAATTCTCAGATTCGCAAGGGCTGCAAATGGCTTTTTGCAGATTCCCAGCCGGCATTATTGGATGTAAAAATACCTTTGCCTATCCAGGCCCTGCCAAAATTATCCGTGAATCGGCCGATAGAAGACCAGGACCCTCTGTTGCCGCGGGATGAATTGAAGAAGCTAATGATTAACACCCCACATTACTGTAAACGAAGATGAAAAGCCAATCTCAATTAAGAAAAGAAATACTCGGGAAAGTCATAGAGTTTTACAAGGCAGGCCTTAAAAGAACAGACTTTATGCCTGGTAAGACCCTTATAAATTATGCCGGCAGGGTTTATGATGAAAAAGAGATGATAAGCCTTGTGGATTCTGCGCTGGATTTCTGGCTTACCTCAGGAAGGTTTAGCGAAGAATTTGAAAGGTCGCTGGAGGGTTTCTTGGGTATTAAGTATTGTTTACTTGTTAATTCAGGTTCTTCAGCCAATCTTTTAGCTGTTTCAGCTCTTACTTCCCCTTTGCTGGGAAAGCGTAGGCTCAAAGCAGGGGATGAGGTGATTACCACGGCCTGCGGTTTTCCAACTACCCTTAATCCGATTTTGCAGAATGGTTTTATTCCGGTGTTTGTGGATGTAGAGCTAGGGACTTATAATATCCAGGCAGAAAAGATAGAGAAGGCTATTACCAAGAAAACAAAAGCAATATTTACCGCGCATACCTTGGGAAATCCGATAAGTATTGATAAGGTTAAAAGAATTGCAAAGAAACACTATCTTTGGTGGATTGAGGATAATTGCGATGCCTTAGGGTCAAAGTTCAATGGCAATTATACCGGGACCTTTGGTGATATCTCTACTTGTAGTTTTTTCCCCGCGCACCACATCACGATGGGAGAGGGAGGGGCAGTGCTTACTTCAGATGCTCTTCTAAATAAAATAATCATGTCTTTGCGGGACTGGGGCAGAGATTGCTGGTGTAAACCCGGATTTGATAATACTTGTGGCAAGAGATTTAGCCGTAAATTCGGCAATTTGCCTCAAGGTTACGACCATAAATATGTCTATTCGCATATAGGATACAATTTAAAGGCTACGGATATGCAGGCAGCAATAGGCGTTGCCCAGCTTAAAAAACTTCCCGGTTTTATTAAGAAAAGAAGAAGCAATTTCAGTTTTCTTTATAATAGATTACGCGCATATGAAAAATATTTAATTCTCCCCCGATGGGATAAGTTGTCAGAGCCTAGTTGGTTTGGTTTTCCGCTTTTAGTCAAAGACAGTTCGCCTTTTAACCGTGATGAAATAGTGCGCTATCTTGAAGAAAACAAAATTGCTACCCGTATGCTTTTTGGAGGCAATCTTCTAAAGCAGCCAGCATATCAGAATATAAAATACAGGGCAATCGGAGGATTGATAAATACAGATTTGGTGATGAACAGGCTTTTTTGGATAGGTGTTTATCCTGGGCTTACTCCGGAAAAACTAAAGTTTATAGTTTCTAAATTTCGGAAGTTATTTGCTGCCCATGGATAAGGTAATCTTTATCGCCAATAATAATATCGGTGATTTTGGCTTAAGCGGAGGGGACAGGATATTCATTGAGCTGGCCAGGGGCTGGAAGGATAAGGTCGAGCTTATTTTTGTGGCCTGCGAAGAAGCAATTACCGTTTCTAGACACGAAGGGCTTAATGATATTTCATGCTTCAAGACCTGTAAAAAACTCGGGCTGCAGAACGTGTTTACCCTTGTTGCCATATTCAGGAATTTTTTTAAAAAGCTTATTAGCGGCTGCGCATTCATTATAAAGAGCCGTGCGTTTGTTAAAACCTGCACACACGTCTATTCGGTTTCTGATTTTTATCCGGATTCTCTTCCTGCCTTTATGGTCAAACTCCTTAATCCTAAGGTTGTCTGGATAGCCGGATTTTATCTTTTTGCTCCTGCGCCATGGGCAGGAGATAATCCTTATAGGGGTAAAAATATTATAAGAGGCATTCTTTATTGGTTGTCACAGAAGCCCATTTATTGGATAGTTAACAAATATGCAGATATCGTATTTGTGACATCTGAGCCTGATCGGATAAGGTTTGTAACCAAAAAAAGGGATTGGCCTAAAATTTTGGCTATAAGAGGCGGGGTGAATATCTCCTCAGCTAATCAATATCTGGGAGGCCCAAATGTTATTCCAATCTCCCGGAGGAAGTATGACGCTTGCTTCCAAGGCAGGTTCCATATTCAAAAAGGGGTATTAGCCTTAATAGATATCTGGAATATGGTAGTGGCGTCGATGCCGGATGCTAAGCTTGCCATGATTGGCAATGGCCCTCTGGAGAGTGAAGTAACACATAAGCTTAAGCAATACGGTTTAGAAAAAAATGTTTTCTTATTTGGCTTCCTGGATGGAGAAGCCAAATTCAATATCTTTAAACAAAGTAAGATTGTGGTCCATCCGGCAACCTTTGATAGCGGAGGGATGTCTGCGGCCGAGGCTATGGCTTGGGGCCTGCCCGGGGTAAGTTTTGACCTGGAGTCCCTTAAGACTTATTATCCCAGAGGTATGGTTAAAGTCCCCATGTTTGACCAGGCTAAATTTTCTTCGGAGGTCATCCATTTGCTGACCGACAATGATCATTATTCTCGGACCGCCGCAGCAGCCAGGGATTTGATCGTAAATCAATGGGATTGGAATAAACAGGCAGACAGCATTTTTAAACAAGTTTTTGCTCCAACTTCGTAAAATTGGATTATTATATGGAAAGTTTCGATATCGTACTTGTTTCTCCTCCCTCGCGGATGATTAACCATTACCGTCCTCCCGTAGGGCTTATGTATGTGGCGGGATATCTTCAAAAACAAGGTATGTCCGTCAAGATTATTGATGTCCCGATGAAAAAAGTCGTAAGAAATAAGAAATTTTATCTTAACTTGGACACTGAATTAAAGAAAATCGAGAATTTGATGGTAGATGAGTTCAGGAAAATTGAAACCAAGGCGGCGGGCATTGCCTTTTACACTCCAGAATATTTTGAAGTTTTCGATCTGGCGAGGGCTTTTAAAAAGGTTAACCCGGGAGTAAAAATAATCGTCGGCGGGATACATCCAACTTTTTATCCTGAAGAGATTTTGAAAGATTGCAGTAATCTGATAGATTTTTGTGTCAGAGGCGATGGCGAGATTACAACTCATGAGCTGCTTAAAGCATTTAATGATAATAAACATAATTACGAGACAATACCGGGAATAGCTTTCCTGGACAAGAAAACAAACCAAGTCATAAAAACAGAGATGAGGCAATTGTGCAAGAATCTGGACGAGGTTTCTTTTCCTGCCTATAATCTTATCGATATGGATTATTATACCAATGCTTCTCCTTACGCCATCCGGGGCTGTTTTTTGAGGTCGATGTATATATTGGCTACGCGAGGATGCCCTTCGCAGTGCACTTTTTGCGTCGCAAAAAAAATAAGGAGCCATTTTGGGGCCGGGACGTATTGCCGTTGGCGAAGTGCGGAAAGCTTAATCAATGAAGTCCGGGATTTGAAAGACAACTATGGCATTGATAGTTTCTGGTTTGTTGATGATTTGTTTAATTTGAATAAAAAACTTGTATTTGATTTTTGTGATGGGCTTAAAAAGCAGGGGATCAGTCTACTCTGGGGATGTTCTTCCAAGGTTTCCGCATTCGATGAAGAAATTATCAAAAGAATGGCGGATGCGGGCTGTATTCAAATAGATTTTGGGGTCGAGAGGGGCTCGGATCAAGCGTTGAGATTAGTCAAAAAAGACATAACTGTTGAAAAGATCATAAATGTTTTTTCTTTGTGCCATAAATATAATGTCAGGACTTTTGCCAATTTTCTCGTCAATCTTCCCGAGGAGACAGAAGAGGATTTGGACGATGTTATAAAATTAGTAAAAATTCTAAAGTCAGAGATCGTTAGCTTTAACATTTTTACGCCGTATCCTGGCACGGAAATATACGATTCAAGCCCGCATCAATTTACAAAAAACGAATATGGCATATTAACCCATGCTACGGACTTTCTCTATACACAGCCCGAAAAATTCAAATTTGCCAAACATAACGTCAACCTCTTGGAATGGGGGCAAAAGAATCATAAACGCTATAACCCCGTGCTTAAAAATGTTTTATTTCATTTGAGCAGAAAGTATGTGAATGTTTTAATCAATTCAAAACATAAACTTAATTATTTAAAGCAGTTGGGTTTGGTAATCCGAGAGTTTATCAATCAGAAATTTTAATCTATTGAGGATCGTAATGTCTTTAAAGCTATTTTTAAATCGCTGCCTTAACGAACTGAAAAATTCAGGGGAGAGGCCCCTGGTTAATTCGAAGTGGGAGGAGGTAAACCATTATTTACAATTTGCTTATAAAATCGCCGCATCAAAGATTACCAACAGTACTAGTGTTATAGATTATGGCTGTGGTGGCGGATACGGAACAGAATATTTGTCCCGATTTACTAAAAATGCGGTGGTGGGTTTTGATCCGGATGTCGATACTATTCGTCAGAACAGAACATTTTTTAAAAACGCGGCCAATCTTACATTTTGTCACGATGAGGCTAAATTATCGCGCTATGATGTTGTTGTATTTTTTCAGGTAATCGAGCATTTGGATAGAGAAATGATACCACAATGTTTAAAAAAAATAAAGAATCTGCTGAATGACAATGGAGTTTTATACCTGGCAACGGTAAATAAAAATATTAGCTCCTACAAGTTAAAAAAGCCAATTCTACCTTTTCATATCTATGAATTTAACCCTAGAGAATTATCTGATTTGTTAAGCAAATATTTTCGTAATGTCAAGTGCTACGGACAGATTGATGAAGAGCTTATAGGAAAGATCCACGCGGGAGAATGGTCATATTCCAAGGGCTATGATTTGGGTTTTCGCAATAGATTAGTTAGAACTGTTTCTCAGATTGATTTTATAAGGGTTATCGCGCGTCGGACCCCCATTTTTATAAAAAATTTTATTCTGGGTTACCGCGGGACAAAACAAAAACCAACAAATTTTAAACTGACCGATGTTCCCTCGGAAATAGAGAATTCTTATATTTTGATTTATGAGGGGAAAAATTCATAAATCAGATGTTTTAATCTGTTTAGGAGGCAGATATGAGGTTCTGCTTTGCTTCCAATAAAATAAATCATGACTGGGTATCTCTGGTAGAGTCATACAAACGATATGTCAATAAGAATTCCGTTGTTTTAGAAATCGGGGCTTCGAATATTGAAAGGACTAAAGAGCTCGGTAAATTTTGCAAGGAAGTTATCGCTGTTGAACTTGTTCCGGAAAGATTGCCTAAAGGCGCAGGCAATATTAAACATCTAATCGGAGATTGGCAAAACCTTTCCGAATTTATACAGCCTAATAGTATAGATATCGTAGTAAGCAGCCATGTGATTGAACATATCCCTGACGATTTAAAAGCCATAAATGAATTATTCCGCGTATTAAAACCCGGAGGCGCAGCTTTTCTAAATACCCCTAATAGAAAACGCTTAGTCAGGAGCATTATTGAGATATTTACCGGCGAGAGAAAATTTCCTTTTTGGGAACATCAACGCGAGTATATTGAATCGGATCTATTACATTTGTTGGGTGCATCTGATTTTAAGAAGTACAAAGTGATACCCTTGGTGTTTGGAGTCCACGGCGGCCCGATTTTTTTATATTTTGAATCAGTAATCCCGCCTCTTAGAAGGTATGCAAATTATTGGGAGATCCATTTATTTAAATAACCCGGGTATCAAGGTTCTTGAAGACACTGAGAGTTAATATGCTATGTAAAATATGCGAGAGTTCAAATATCGCTAAGATTTTTAGTTCCGGGAATACACACGGGCGGCATGTTCTTGAAGACCTTTCCAGATTTGACGTATATCGTTGCCGGGAGTGTGGGATAGTTTTCTTAGGCGGGATCACTGTAAATAGCGAATATTTCTCCCGGTACTACCTGCCGGATTATTATGGCAGCGGGGTAAGCGGAAGTTTAGCAAATCGGGTATTGGAACTATTTGGGAAGATAATTATTAATTTGAAAGAATCCGAAATCCTCAGGTATTTTAATCTTAAAAATAAGGCCAAATTAAAAATACTCGACATAGGATGTGGTTCCGGAGAATTCTTGTCTAATATCAGTTCTAATATTTTTGAGAAATACGGCCTGGAGATAAATCCGTCAGGTTATTCCGAGTGTAGGCGTAAGCAGTTAGAGGTTTTTAATATAGATCTAAATGAAGCGAGATTTGGCTCGGATTCGTTTGACGTGATTACAATGTGGCATGTGCTTGAACATTCGGATAAACCTGGGGATCTTTTGCAGGAAGCGCGTAGAATCCTGAAAAGTAACGGCATATTGATTATTGCTACCCCCAACATAGATTCACTGGGCTTTAGGTATGGAGGGAAAAACTGGTTTCATCTGGATTCTCCCAGGCACCTTATTTTGTATAACCGCGACAGCCTGGGGTTCATTGTGGGTAAAGCCGGATTCAGGGTCGAAAATTTTAAAAACATATTCTATGATTTTCCGCTGGATCTTTTTTGGTCTTTAAGAAAATCCAGGCGTAGGCTGTTTATTTATCCGCTGTATCCATTTTTTAAATTTCTAAGCGGGGAGACTTTCTTGGCGGTTGTCAGAAAGACTTAGCTTAAAAGTGTCAAATGTTTATAATCAAGGTGAAAAATGAGTGATGTAGTCTTTATTCACAGCCCCATGTTGCTTTATAAAAACGAAGCTGAAAAATTGCAGTTTAAAAATCACGGTGGAGATGAGAAGTCGTATTATCCTTTAGGCCTGCTTTATATTTCTGCTTATTTGAAGAGCCGCGGCCATACGGTGAAAATTATCGATGTGGCGGCTCAAGGTAAGACCTTGACCGATATCCTCAAGATTATAAAAATCGAGAACCCAAAGCTAGTCGGCATATCTTCTATGACTACGAGCATCATGTCGGCAGTAAAGCTGGCTAAGAATATAAAGGATAATTATGGCGACAGCTTTCCTGTTGGTTTAGGAGGGGTTCATCTTTGCTGCGATCCGACGTTCGTTAATAGATTCCCAGTTTTTGATTTCGGCGTAGTAGGCGAGGGAGAGAAGACCTTTGAAGAATTATTGCTCCGGGCGAAGAAGGGCGAGAGGATTAAAGGCTTGATCCAGGGGGAAACCATTGAGGATTTGGATTCTTTGCCTTTTCCGGCCAGGGATTTAATAGAGTCAGATATTTATTTAAGGGAAGAGCAGATGAATTTTGAGGTTCCTGCCGCAGGCATCCTGGGTTCGCGCGGCTGCCCTTTTTCCTGCGCTTTTTGCTGCATCCCGGCCATAGGGCACAAGGTCAGGATCCGCTCGCCTGAAAATGTGGTAGATGAAATGGCGCAGGTTTATGACCAGTGCCACGGCGCTTATAGTTTTGTAGATGATTGTTTTATCCTTAATAAAGACCGCATACTAAGGTTCTGTCAGGAAATTATTGACCGCAAGATGAAGGTAAAGTTTGTAGGCTCTACTAGAGCCAATACGCTGGATGAAGAAGTGGTCAAGGCATTAAAAAGGGCAGGTTGCACTGATCTTTATTTCGGAGTTGAATCCGGAAATGAAAGAATTCGTAATCAGGTAATAAAAAAGAAGATTACCGATCAACAGATAGCCGAGGCTATACGGCTTTGCCGCAAATACAGGATTATGTCGAATCTATTCCTGATGGTGGGTTTTCCTACCGAGACAAAAGCAGAGATGATGGATACGGTTCGGATAGGAAAGAAAGTCAAGGCAGATATTATAGGTATACACACTACTATTCCTTTTCCGGGAACCGAGATTTTTCGTTATGCCGTAGAACATAAAATGATACCGGCCGATATTGTGGATAAATATGCCCGGGGCGAGTTAGGCTTTGGTTTTAGAAATGTCTGGCCGCTTTTTGTACCGGAGAACGCAACTCTCCAGGATTTGACTAATATTAAGAAGAAAGCGTATTTGACATTTTATTTGGATATTATGTGGTTGATGCGCAGGTTTAGAACCTGGTTTCTGATCCGGGGAAAGTTTAAAGATGACCTGAAATTATTCAAGATAGCATTTCATGTATTCCGCACTGGAGGCACCAAGGGCCAATTATCTTAAGGCGCATACACTTAAGAACAAATATATGAGAAAACAAATGCTGGTGGCGGGGTTATTTTTCATACTGGTTTCAATAATGAGTTTCCCTTTGATTTTTACACTAAACACCCATATGCCCGGTTTTTTCTCTACGGACGAATCCTATGCTCCTGTATGGAATGCCTGGTGGTTGAAATTCTGTTTTACAAACCACCTTTCAATTAATCCTATTAGTTACTTGGCATATCCTTTTGGAAACGATTATTTTCTTTTCGGCTATCTGTTTTTTTTAATAAATTTTTCTCTGGCATTGCTGACAAATCCTGTTTTTACCTATAATTTTCAGGTATTAGTTAATTTTTTCCTCGCCACTTTTTTTACCTACCTTCTGGTGTATGTTATTACCAAGGATAGGCTTTCGGCATTTATTTCCGGCTTGATATTCGGTTTCTGTCCTTATATATTTGTACGGTCATGGCAGCATTTAGGGGAAACTTATTTATGGATGATGCCGATGGTTTTGTGGCTTTTATTTGCATTGAAGGAAAAATCAACCAGGGCAAAGAAGATTTTACTTGTTGTTAGTGTAGTTTTTACAGGTATAGTTTTGGGAACCGCTTATTATACAGTTATTATTTTAATCACATTTTTATTTTATTTTATAATCCTATATTTTATGACCAGGAATTACTCGAAGAGCCATAAATTTAGCACTCTTGGTTATTTTAAAAATGTTATTTTATTGTTAGGTATAGGCTATTTACTTACAGCCGCCATGTATTCCGCATATATTAAGAATTCCATTTCATTTACGCATACAGAGGCTTCAGCGCATAATCCGTATCACCGGGCCTTTGAAGATTTGTTTGTCCAGTCCGCAAAACCCTTGAGTTATCTTTTGCCGGCAGTAGTGCATC
>Ga0315273_10005224_pt1 | contig 16057 bp, 14 predicted proteins | sample YL17G02_0_MG_FD_205753 | JGI IMG/M metagenome (GOLD analysis project Ga0315273, IMG submission 205753) | Sediment microbial communities from Yellowstone Lake, YNP, Wyoming, USA - YL17G02_0 | ecosystem: Environmental > Aquatic > Freshwater > Lake > Sediment | place: USA: Wyoming | collected...
TATCGTTCGCGCCGCAGCTAAAAAAAGAGAACGGCGTCATCGACTGGAATAAGAAAGCGGCGGAAATATCGGACCAAATAAGGGCCTTCGATCCCTGGCCAGGGGCCTTTACATATTACAAGGGGAAAACATTGAGAATATTGAAGGCAGAGCATAAGGCAAGAGAAGGATGTCCGGAAGGCAAGGTAATTGAGATAATAAAAAATCGTGGATTTGTTATAGGCGGATGCGAAGGAGCATTATTGGTAACCGAGGTCCAGCCCGAATCGGGAAAGAAAATGAGCGCATGGGAATTCATCTCAGGGCATAAGCTGAGCATTGGCGACGTCCTTCCGAGTTAAAATATTATTTGTTAATTGTGTCATTGTAAATTGTTCATTGTCTTAAGGGGGTGTGAGAATTGACACACGTGATTTCTGATGACTGCATTTCCTGCGCGGCATGTGAGCCGGAATGCCCGGTCTCAGCCATCAGCCAGGGAGACTCAAAATATGTTATCGATCCTTCCAAGTGCACCGACTGCGCAAAATGCGTGGACGTTTGCCCCACTTCCGCGATAAGCAAAAAAGAGTAAAAAAACCGCTTGACAGCTATATGTAGCGTGCTAAACTCCCCCTTACCTCTAGATATGGGGTTAAGGGGGAGTTTGGGTGAAATGTCCGTTCTGCGGTTTCAATGAAGATAAAGTTGTAGAGTCACGCGCCACTCTGGATGATTCCGCCATAAGAAGAAGAAGAGAGTGCCTTAAGTGCGAGAAAAGATATACCTCTTATGAAAAGATCGAAAGCGCTGAGCTGAGGGTAGTGAAACGCGACGGAAGGCGGGAGCCCTACAACAGGGAAAAAATAATCTCGGGCATAGTGAAGGCGCTTGAAAAAAGGCCCGTGCCGATTAAGATCGTCAATGAGGTCGTTGACGGGATAGAAAAGCAGATACATTCAAAATATCAGGGAGAGGTCCCGACGATGGAGATAGGCGAACTTGTCATAGAGAAACTGCATGAGATAGACAAGGTGGCTTATGTGAGGTTCGCATCTGTGTACAGGCAGTTCGAGGACGTGAAGGAATTTGTCGATGAAGTAAAGTCAATGCCAAAGGAAATGAGTTTGGAGAAAGGGGAATAAAATGAATCCACAAGCGACAGCAGAGAAGATAGATTCAACAGACCTAGCATTATTCGTAAGGACGTCCGGGGATGACATGGTGAAATGGGACAGGTCGAAGATCGTGGAGGCCTTGATAAAAGAGACCGAAATAGCGCCGGAGATGGCGAACATTATTGGAGTGGAGGTGGAAAAGCAGATAAAGTCCCTGAGCATCGATGTAATAACATCGCCGCTCATAAGGGAGCTTGTCGACGTTAAGCTGCTCGAATACGGGCTTGAGGATGCCAGAAGAAAGCACACAAGGCTTGGAGCCCCTCTCTACGATGTTAAGAACATCATATTCAACCGAAACAGGGAGAACGCCAACGTTCCCCACGGGCCGGAAGCGACGAACCTGACGCTTGCGGAGAACATAAAAAAAGAATTCGCGCTGCTCCATGTTTTTTCGCAGGACATAGCCGACGCGCACATAACAGGCGACATACACCTGCACGATCTCGGGTTCGTTGACAGGCCGTACTGCAGCGGGCAGTCGGTGGAATACGTCAAGAAATTCGGCCTGGATCTCCCTAACTCACTCTCGAACGCAAGGCCGGCGAAACACGCGGACGTACTTCTGGCGCAGGTGGTGAAATTTTCCGCGGCCCTGCAGGGTCAGTTCGCGGGAGCCATAGGATGGGACGCAATAAATATTTTCTTCGCGCCGTTCCTGGTGGGGATGTCGGACAGGGATGTAAAGCAGCTGGCGCAAATGATGATCTATGAATATTCGCAGCAGGCCGTCGCGCGCGGAGGGCAGGCAATATTCTCGGACATAAATATCTACTGGGAAGTCCCCAAACATTTCGAGAACGTTCCGGCGATCGGTCCCGGGGGCCAGTACACGGGAAAGAAATATTCCGATTACATAAAAGAATCGCAGAAATTCGCGTGGGCGCTGTTCGATGTTTACAAGGAAGGCGACGGATGCGGCCGCCCGTTCTTTTTCCCGAAGCCGCTGGTCCACATGACGGAGAAGTTCTTCAAGACCGAGGGCCACGAGAAATTCCTTGAGCACATAGCGGAGGTCTCCACGATGATGGGGAACACCTATTATGTCTTCGACCGCGGCGAAACGGCAAAGATATCCGAATGCTGCAGGCTGTCCTTCAAGCTTGAGCAGTCGGACCTTGACGATGCGAACGAGCCCTGGAAGATGAGGTATTCGGCGCTCCAGAACGTTACGGTAAACCTGCCGAGAGTAGCGTTACGCGCGAAAAATGACGAATCGGCGTTCTTCACGAAACTTGACGAGATGCTGGAGCTGGTGGCCAGGGCGCACCAGGAAAAAAAGAAATTCATAGAGGAGCTCCTGGCTCTGGGAAGCAGAGGCCCGCTGTCGCTTCTGGCGATGAAAAGGGACGGCAATCCATATTTAAGGATGTGGAGGGTAAGCTATCTTGTCGGCATACTGGGCCTTAACGAGGTTGTCCAGATAATGAAAGGGAAAGAGCTCCATGAGAACAGGGACATGCTCAAATTCGGGCTTAAGGTCATCTCCCATATGAAGCTTAAATGCGAGGAACTCACTAAGAAATACGGGATGCACTTCGTACTGGAGCAGACGCCCGCCGAATCAACGGCTTACAGGTTCGCGAAGCTGGACATTAAGCATTTCGGCGACGCGGCGGCCAATGTCGTGAAGGGCAACCAGGCGACAGGAGAGATCTATTACACGAATTCGACATACTTCAACGTGTCGCACCCGATGAACCCGATAGACAAGATGGTCGAAGAAGGGCTTTTCCATCCCTTGATCGATGCGGGTGCGCTGACGCACATATGGCTGGGAGAGTCACAGCCTTCGCCTGCGTCCATAGCGAACTTCGTTGTGAAAACATTCAAGAATTCCCAGAACAGCCAGATAGCGTTCTCGCCGGAATTCACTTCCTGCAACGACTGCGGAAAAATAATCAGGGGATTAAGGGAAACCTGCTCCTATTGCAACTCCGCGAACGTGGACGGCATAACCCGCATAACAGGATATTTCTCCAAGATATCCGGCTGGAACAAGGGCAAGCTCGGGGAACTGAAAGACAGGTATAGAGTTGGATTGCCTGCCTCGCCGGCAGGCGGAGAGACAGCATAATTGCTTAGTAACGAACTTGTAGACATGAGGAATGCCCCGCCCCTGGCGGCAGTTTCCGACATGCCTGTTCCCGAAAGGGAATCCACCGACCTTTCCATGTTCGTACGCACTTCCGCGGACGAGATAGTCGCATGGAACAGGGATAGGATAGTGGACGCGCTTATAAAGGAGACGGGTATTAAGAGGGAGCTTGCGGAGATAATCGGCCTGGAAGTGGAGAAGCAGGTCAAAAAGCTCTCCATCGACTACATTACAGCTCCTCTAGTGAGAGAGCTTGTGGATGTGAAGCTTCTCGAGTACCGCCTTGAGGATACAAGGAAAAAGCATACACGCCTCGGCGTCCCCATATATGATGTAAAGCAGATAATATTCCACAAGAACCGCGAGAATGCGAACACCCCCCACAACCCGGAGGCGACGAACCTTACGCTTTCCGAGAACATTAAAAAGGAATTTGCGCTCCTTCAGGTCTTTTCGGGGCTGGTCGCGGATGCGCACATGGTGGGGGACATACACATTCACGATCTCGGGTTCATAGACAGGCCGTACTGCAGCGGGCAATCTATAGAGTTCATAAAGAAATTCGGGCTTTCGCTCCCGGAAGCCAATTTCATCTCGCTTCCGGCGGATGAAGCGGATACTCTCATCGCCCAGATAGTGAAGTTCTCCCTCGCGCTACACGGGAATTTCGCCGGGGCGATAGGATGGGATGCCGTAAACGTGTTCCTGGCCCCGTACATAGAGGGTTTCGGGAAGGGCCACATAAAAAAGCTGGCGAAAATGCTCATAGAGGAATTTTCCCACATAGCGGTGGCAAGAGGCGGCCAAGGGGTATTCTCGGACCTTAACATATATTATGAGATCCCCAAGCATTTCGAGAAAGTGCCGGCGATAGGCCGCGGCGGGAAATACACGGGAAAACTATACGGCGACTACCAGAAAGAATCCCAGCTTTTCGCGGAAGCGCTTTTTGAAGTGTACCTTGAGGGCGACGGAGCCGGAAGGCCATATTTCTTCCCGAAGCCGCTCGTCCACATAACAGAGAAGTTCTTCAAGACGGAAGGCCACGAGAAATTCCTGGACCTGATATCGGATGTTGCCGCGGAGAAGGGAAATACTTATTACGTCTTTGACAGGGGAGATACGGCTAAAATATCGGAATGCTGCAGATTATCCTTCAAGCTTGAGGAGTCGGACCTGGAAGACGCGAAAGAGCCGTGGAAAATGCGCTATTCTGCCATCCAGAACGTGACACTTAACCTCCCGAGGGCCGCGTACAAGGCGGGCGGCTCCGACGAGAAATTGTTCGAGGAACTGACAAGGCAGATGGAGCTGGCCGTGGCGGGGCACAAGCAGAAAATGACTTTCATTGAGGAGCTTTTAAGCCTTGGCAACGACGGGCCGCTTTCGCTTCTTGCCATGAAAAAGGATGGCGAGCCCTATTTAAGGCTCAAGAGAGTGACGCATTTGATCGGGATGCTTGGGCTGAACGAGCTTGTGCAGTTCCACACGGGGCATGAGCTCCACGAAAGCGAGGACAGCATCAAATTTGGGATGAAAGTCATTGCATTCATGAAGCTAAAATGCGAAGAATTCACAAAGACCCATAACATGCATTTCGTCCTTGAGCAGACGCCTGCGGAATCAACAGCTTACAGGTTCGCAAAGCTGGATATGAAGCACCACAGAAGCGATGCGAAAGCCATTGTGAAAGGGAACCATGCGACAGGAGAGGTTTATTACACGAACTCGACATACTTCAACGTGTCGCACTCGATGAATCCCATCGATAGGGTCGTGAAAGAAGGGCTTTTCCATCCGCTGATAGATGCCGGGGCCCTGACGCACGTGTGGCTTGGCGAGGCCAGGCCGTCCGCGGCATCAATATCGAACTTCGTGGTAAAGACGTTCAGGAATTCATCCAACAGCCAGATAGCTTTTTCGCCGGAATTTACCACGTGCAATTCCTGCGGGAAGACCGTGAGGGGCATTAAGGATAAATGCGCCCACTGCGGAAGTTCCGAGATAGAGTGCATGACCAGGATAACCGGCTATTTCTCGAAGATATCCGGATGGAACAAGGGCAAGCTGGGGGAGCTGGCCGACAGGTATAAGAACCAGGAGTATTTTATTAAAGAAAGCGGGGTATGAAAATGAAAGTAAAAGTATTCGGGAAGCCGGGATGCGAGTTTTGCAAGACCACAATGATGAAATTCGAGACGTTCTTCACCCTCTGGAAGATAAAGGACAAAGTGGAGCTGTCTTTCTTCGACATGGAGACCGTGGACGGCCTCGCGGAAGGGGCATTCTTAAGCGTTTCAAAGATCCCGACATCGATAATCGAGAGGGACGGCCGTGTCCTGGCAAGGTGGGACGGGAAAGTGCCGGTATCCGAGGAATTCAAGCCTCACTTCGAGGAAATGCTCGCCGCCTAGTTCATTTTCCTATCAATATCGCGTTGCTTACGGGCTTTTCGGCCCCGCCGGAAGGCGTGTTTATGACCTCCGAGCTTATCACCATGGTTGAAGAGCTGCCGCCGTCCATGTTCATTGCGTCAACGCAGCCCAGTTCCTTCATTATCTGGGCAAGCTCTTCAAGGGTAGCGCCCACACTTTTGGAAGCATTCCCGCTCTGATCGCATTTATCGACGGTCGCGAAAACAAGGTTGCCGTCCGCGTTTATGCCGACCGCCGTCCTTGCCGCGCGGCTTTTCGCTATGTCGCTCTTGAACCTCTCGCTGTTCCTTGAAATATAGACCTGGCCTGACTTGAGAAGGCGCGGACCGCCGCCTATCACATGTTTAAGCTCAATGTTCGTCAGTCCCGAAAGCGGCATCAGTTTTATTGCAGCGTGAATTTTGCTCCCCGTCTTTACTTTTTTACCCAGAAGGGCGTAATAACTCGGATCGAGCGAGAGCGCGTAGCCGTTCCTTGGGATCGAGCCGCGCACCCTGCTTATGCCCTGAACTTCATCGCCCACAACGGTGAGGACTATCCCCGGGTCGTCCTCGTCGGTCTGGCTGCCGTACCTGGGCGTGTATATTACAGCTTCCCCGGCCTGGCGCCTGCTGTTTATGCCGGAGAGCGGCACTACGAGCCCTTCAACTGTTACCTCTCCCACAAGGGAGACATTGTCGATGTAGCAGTAATTGTTCCTGTCTATGATAAGCGCGGTCCTGTCATTGATGGAATATGATATCAATTCCCCGTCTTTCATGAGGATGCCCAGTGGCTCGCCGGCCCTGCCGAAGAAAGTGCCGTTGATGCCCGCCATCGCGCCTGCATCGCGCACCATGTTGCTCACCTTGTCCCTGCGCGGCTTTGGCAGCTCTTCTTTCGTGAAGAAAGTGAAGAACGACCCTAAAATGCCGATGATGTCAGGAGGCTCTTCCTTTTTCTCCGTGATGTAAGGGAAGATACTTAGGAGCTTCTGTTCCACTATCAAACTATTCACTGTAACGGGCCCTTCTTCCGAGCCCTTTAAGAGCTTAACGTACCTGAGGCCGGCGGCGACGTCCCTGGCCGCAAGGGTGGATTTTGAAGCGCGGTCAAATTCAATGACAAGCCTTGTCGGGTTCTCCAGCTTGGATATCTGATAAAAGGAAGGATAGTTCTGCTTGATGCTTATCAAGGTGGCTTGCCCCACCTGGTTAATGCTGACCATGGGGATAAGCTTGTCGCGCGTTATGAGCTTGCGGCTCTTGATGCTGGAATTGGTGTTGGGCAGCTCGATAACTATCCCTCCCTCGACGCTATTGACCACGTACGGGACAAAGCTCGAAAGGCTCACGACTATCTTGAACTTTTCCGTGAGCGACTTTGTTTCGATCTTCTGGATATCCGGGATATTTATCTTCGGCAGGGCCATTTTGGACAGCTTCCCGAGATCTATCACTAACCTGTCCGGATTTTTCAGCGCGAATATCCCGCAAGATGTAAGGTACTTATAATTCGCCGTGACCTCGCATATGCCGTTCTTCTCCACTATCAAGAGGCTTTCGAGCAGGGAGCTCTTTATGTTCCTGGGGACGGAATCTTTCCATTTAAGTCCATTGATGGTTATCAGCGCATAGGCATTGCCCTTGTTGATGCTGTATTTGACAGGGCCGCTTAATTCAAGGACAAGCCGCAGTTTATCCGCCGATTCTTTCACGGTCATTTTCTCAAGGGAGGCTGCGCTTGCCGTTGAACAGAGGCATAAGAATAAAACGGATGAAACAGCAAGGACATTGAGATATCTATTCCTCATTATCAGGTTCTCCTCAGTTTGCGGATAACTTCTTCTATGACGCGCGCAGGGGTGGATGCCCCCGCCGTAAGACCTATTATATCAAAACCTTTGAGAAGGTTAAGGTCAAGAGCGTCCGCAGAATCTATCTGGTATGTCTTTGCCCCCGTATCGTCGCAGAGCTCTTTCAGCCTTCTCGTGTTGGCGCTCTTGGCATCTCCTATGACGAGCATTACCTCGGCCCTTTTTGCCACATCCACGGCCGACCTCTGCATTTTGCTTGTGGCGTCGCAGATGGTATTGAACATCTTGAGCTCGCCTGTCTTTTCTGCCAGCGCATTGACCACGTCCTCAAAGTTCTTCATGGACTGTGTCGTCTGCGCAATGACGGCCAGCTTTTCGTGGGGCTGGACCTTTTTTGCATCCTTCACGCTTTCTATGACCTGGGCCTTGTTCCCTGCCCACCCCATTATTCCCGTGACCTCCGTGTGGTTCTTGTCGCCGACAATGACGAGGTGGTATCCATCACTAACCAGCTGTTTTGCAAGGGTTTGGGGCTTCTTTACCCAGGGGCATGTGGTATCGATGATATTGAGGCCGGTCTTCCGGGCCTTTTCATAAGCGTCAGGCGCAAGACCGTGCGCGCTGATCATCAAATAACCCGTGGCGCCCTTCGGTATTTCCTTAAGTTCCTTCACCGTCTGGACGCCTTTCGCCTTGAGCTCATCGATCACTTTCTGGTTATGCACGAGGTATCCCAGCATGTAGACGGGCTCTCCCTTTGCAGCCGTTTTTATGGCCAGGTTGTATGCGCGGCTCACTCCGGTGCAGAATCCGAGGTACTTCGCTATCAAAAGCTTCATCTGAAGGAGATGCCTTCTTTTTTCATCCTTGATATGGCTTCTCTGATATTCGCCTTATCCGTGGTTATCGATACCCTGAAATAGCCCTCGCCGTTCTTTCCGTATCCGGAGCCGGGGACTACGAGCACGCCCGCTTTTTCAAGAAGATGCTTCACGAAGCTCGCGGAAGAATATCCGTTCGGCACGGGAGCCCAGATATAGAAGGATGCTTTGGGTCTCTCAAGCTTCCAGCCCAGCGTATTAAGCCCGTCGACAAGGATGTTCCTTCTATCCGCGTATATCTTGTTCATTTTATCGATCTCTTTTTGCGGGCCGCTCAAGGCCTCAACGCCCGCTATCTGTATCGCCTTGAAAACGCCGGAATCAACATTGGTCTTGATTATCGATAAAGCCGATATCGCATAACTCGAGCCCACCGCCATGCCGATCCTCCAGCCCGTCATGTTGTAAGTTTTCGAAAGCGAATGGAATTCTATCGCGACGTCTTTCGCGCCCGGTATCTCGAGCACGCTCATGGGCCTGTATCCGTCGAATGCGATCTCGGAGTACGCCAGGTCGGAGCAGAGAAGGATGTTGTTCTTCCTGCAAAAATCCACCGCTTCCGCGTAAAATTCTTTTCCCGCGACGGCGGCCGTCGGGTTGCCCGGGTAATTGATGAACAATAACTTAGATCTTTTGACTATTTCCTTGTCGATCGCCTTCAGGTTCGGGATGAAACCGTTCGACTTGAGCAGCGGCACGGAATATGGTGTCCCTCCGGCAAGGATCGTCGCCACGTTATAGACGGGATATCCGGGGTCGGGTATAAGCGCTACGTCGCCGGGGTCAATGAAAGCCAGGAAAACGTGCGCTATCCCTTCTTTGGACCCGATCAACGACAGCACTTCGCTGTTCGGGTCAAGTTCGACATTGAACCTTTTCTTGTACCATTTCGCGACGGCCTCCCTGAACTCTTTTGTCCCCTCGTAAGGCGGGTAGTTGTGGGTCTTCGGGTCATTGACGGCCCTGTGGAATTTCTTCAATATCCTTTTAGGGGTAGGCATGTCCGGGTCGCCGATGCTGAGATCTATGACCTTTACCCCGCGCGAGGCCATGTCCGCCCGTTTTTTTTCAACTTCGGCGAATAAATAAGGCGGAACATTAACTATCCTGTTCGCTTTTTTCATTATATGTTCCCTTCATATACTGTTTCGGCAGGTCCCCTCAGTATCACGTGCTTGTCGTCCTGCCACTCTATGTCAAGATTGCCACCAGGGAGCCGTATCAAAACGTCCTTATCAAGCTTTCCGGCTGTTATCCCCGCGACCGCGCATGCGCATGCGCCCGTTCCGCAGGCAAGCGTTTCCCCGGCGCCTCTTTCCCAGACCTTCACGACCGCCTCGGCCTTGCCGGCGACCTGCACGAATTCGACATTCGTCCTGTCCGGGAACATTTTGTTCATTTCTATTTTCGGGCCTATGTCGTCGATATGCACAATGCTGAGGTCATCGACGAATATCACGCAATGCGGGTTCCCGAAAGAGACCAGCGTCGCATTATATTTGACGTTATCGATCTTCAGGTCCGCGTTCCTTATGTTCTTCGGCACTCCCATGTCAACCTCAACTATCGCTGTTTTCCCTTTGTGATCAAGTATCGACGGAAGGATCACTCCCGCGAGGGTCTCTACGGATATCAGCTCTTTTTTCTTTTCGAGAGTTTCATAGATGTACTTGGCGAAGCACCTTATGCCGTTCCCGCACATCTCGGCCTCGCTTCCGTCGGGATTGAATATCCTCATTTTCACGTCCGCGGAATTTGAGGGCCCGGCTATCAGGAGCCCGTCCGCGCCTATGCCGTAGTGCCGGTCGCATAATTTTATCGCGAGTTTGGACAGGTCGAGCCCCTCCAGCGGCTCAATTCTAGAGTCGATGATCACAAAATCATTTCCCAGTCCGTGCATTTTTACGAATTTCATTTTTTCACCTTCTGTCACTCTGAGCGGTAGCGAAGAGTCTATTGAAGCAGACCCTTCACTTCGTTCAGGGTGACACAAAACCTTACCTTACATATGTTGCCGATGTTACCGGCGATTCAAAGACGGTGACCTTCGCCACATCCGCTTTTTTCGATACCTGGTCGAATATGTATCTCGCAACGTTCTCCGATGTCGGATTCACCTTCTTGAAATAAGGGATCGTGTTCAGGTTCGTGTGGTCAAGCTTTAATACGGCGAACTGGACCATCAGCTTTACTTCCTTGAAGTCCACCAGCATGCCGAGATTATTGAGTTTATTCCCCTTTATGAAAACCTGGGCCTTCCATGTGTGGCCGTGGAGCTTCTCGCAGGGGCCATCGTAGCCCACAAGCTGGTGGGCCGCGTCAAAAGTCGTTTCAACCATCAATTCATACGGCATTTTTCGAATTTTACCTTCCCGAAGGGCCTTTTACAATCGATATCTCTTCAGCGTTCACTATCGGCTTACCCAGGAGCCGGCTTCCGAGGTCCTTGAAGCCGGATGCCGAACCCGTCACGAGGAACCTGTGCTTGGGCGGGACATTCGCCGTGTTCGTCATTTTTCCTTTTGTCAGGATGTCCCTTGCGGCCTTCGCCGCTTCATCCGCGGGATCTATAAGCGTCACAGAGGATGTGAGGATGCTCTTTATCGCCCTTGCAAGGTGCGGGTAATGGGTGCACCCCAGGACCAGGGTATCGATCTTTGCCGACCTGAGAGGCTTAAGGTATTCCTTAAGGACTTTCTCGGTTTCTTCCGATGCGGCGAACCCGCCTTCTATAAGCGGGACAAGGAGAGGGCAGGCGACGCCGTAGACTTCGATCTCTTTGTTAATGTTCTTTATGGCTTTCTGGTACGCGAGTGAATTGATGGTGCCGACCGTCGCTATTACTCCCACTTTCTTGTTCCTGGTGGCGGCCGCGGCCATTTTGGCTCCGCCTTCTATCATCCCTATCATGGGGACCTTGTACTTATCTTTCATTACCGGATATGCTATCGATGAGGATGTTCCGCAGGCGATAACTATCAGCTTCACGCCGAGGCCGACAAGGAAATCAAGGAGCTCCTTGTTTATCTTAAGTATCTCGCTGTTAGATCTTCCGCCGTAAGGGACCCTGGCGGTATCGGCAAGGTAGATGACGCTTTCCCTGGGCATCAGCTTTGTGAGTTTCTCAAAAACCGTAAGCCCGCCGACGCCGGAATCGAACATCCCGATGCTTGAGGATTCAGTCGCCAGGGGCTTGTCTGAAATTTCGGTTATCTTATGCGTTACTTTTCCGGAAAGTACTTGCCTTACTTGGGAGATCTCTGCCATGAACTTATTTTAACATATTCCTTGATGCCTTTATACATTCCGTACGCGACTTGCGACTGGAATTCCGGCTGGAGTATCAGCTTTTCTTCCTTCGGGTTCGTCAGATAAACGGCTTCGACAAGGACGGAAGGCATCTTCGTGTGGTGTATAGTGTAGTAGGAGACCTTTTTCATGCCCCTGTTCCTCGTTTTTATCGTCTGGCAGAGGGCTTTCTGCATTACCTGAGCGAACTTCCTGCTGTTCGGGTTGAAATAATATGTTTCGGTGCCGTTTATGCGCGGGTGGAAATAGCAGTTAAGGTGGATATCCACGAAAAGGTCCGCTTTATTGCCGTTGGCGATATTTACGATCGCCCTATCCTTTGTGCTTATGTCCTTTGTCCTTACCATGATCACTTTTGCCCCGGCTTCCTTGAGAAGCTTCTCAAGCTTGAGCGCTATCTTAAGATTAAGGAATTTCTCAAATATCCCTGACTTGCCGATGTAACCGGGGTCCCTTCCGCCGTGGCCCGCGTCTATTACTATCGTTCTGCCGGTCAATGTAAGCGGCACCTTTACTACCTCGACGGGCTTCGGCTTTATTATCTCGGGTGTGGCAACCTTTATTTCCGGCACTATTTCCGACGGAGCCCATGCCTCCTCGGTCGGCTCCGCTTCCTCCGTGGGAGAAATGGCTGCCTCCAAAGTCGCGGGAATGCTTGGTATTACTACCTTTTTTGCTCCCGGCCTGGCTTTCGAGAACTCAAGGTTGAATTTATTCTTCCCGATTATGTAGGCGTACTCGTAGCTCAGCTCCTGGTTGGGCTCCACTATGACGTAGACCGTATTCTCGTCGAACTGGGCGGCCTGGATAATCCGGATAAGAGGCGAGGGGCCGGGCAGGGTGATCGGTTCGTCTATAGTTGAATTGGCGAACGCGAGCGCTATTCTGTTCGGGGACTCGAGCATTATGACTTCCGGCTTTATGTTCTGGGAGGTAAACACGTCCACCTGGTCATAGACACCGTCACGCCGCGCTTCTACCTTGGTTATCTTCACCCTGCCGTCCGCGAAGGACGGAAAGGCCAATGACCAATTGCCAATGACAAATAAAATCCCAATGACCAAAAGCCACCTCACCCCGCTTCGCATACGCTCAGCTCCCCTCTCCATTTCATGGAGAGGGGTGTCCGAGCAGCGAACTTGTCGAGCTGCCGAGGACGGGGTGAGGATTTGAAGTTTGGGTTTTGTCATTTCAACTTTTGAATAAGATCGATAAGCTTCAGCTTTGTATTTAACTCCGGTTTATCCAGGACTTTATCGAGAAGCTTGTTCAGAACTTCTCCAACTTCCGGTCCCGGCTTGATGTTAAGCGTTTTCATAACATCATTTCCGTTGACTGCGAGGTCTCTTATGTGAAGAGCGTCCTGCTCCCTGATCACTTTTTTTATCCTGTTCCTTAGTCCCCTGGGGTGGCCGGGCTCGACGCGCCTTCCCATTGCCTTGATGTCGGCGATCCTGAGATCAAAGATATCATCGGTATAATTAAGCCCCACACGCTTGATGAAACGCCTTATCGCGGAGTCAGACCATTCGCGGCTGTAATTGAACATGTGGTGCCTGATCACGTTCGCAATATACTCAATGTGCGCGTTGCTGAATTTCAATCTCCTCATTATCTTTTGCGCCATATCAGCGCCTTTTGTCTCATGATCATAGAAAGTATACCCGACCTTGCACTGGGGCTTTGCGATATCGTGGAAAAGGGCAGCCAATCGAAGTATCGGCTTTTCTTTTGTGACCGCGTCGCAGGTATAGAGATCGTGCCAGTAGACGTCGTCCTTATGGAAGGGTTTTGGCTGTTTAACGCCGACGCCTTTCAGGAGCTCGGGAATATAGATCGACAGGAGCCCCGACTTTCTCATCAGGTCGATGCCGATCGACGGCCTGTCAGAAGCAAGCATCCTCATTAATTCGTCGTGGACCCTTTCCGGCGAGACCTTTTTCGCGACTTTGAGGCATTTCGGGATGGCATCGAGCGTCTTTTTTTCTATCTTGAAGTTGAGCTTCGCCGCAAAACGGCAGGCCCTTATCGGGCGCAGGCCGTCCTCCATGAACCTTTCGACGGGATTGCCGACAGCCCTTATCAGTTTTGCTTTCAGGTCTTTTTTTCCGCCGAAGATATCGACGAGTTCTTTTGTTATCGGATCATATGCGATGGCATTGATGGTGAAGTCGCGCCTTGAGAGGTCCTTATTTATGTCCTTTGAGAAAGTTACTGAGCTCGGGTGCCTTCCGTCGACATATCTTTCGTCGGAGCGGAATGTGGTTATTTCATAAGGCATCTTATTGACGATGACTGTCACTGTGCCGTACTTGATGCCGGTAGGTATCACTTTCTTGAAAAGCCTGCTGACCTGGTTCGGAGCCGCGTCGGTAGTAAGGTCCCAGACTTTCGGCTTGAGTTTTAGCATCAGGTCGCGTATCCCGCCGCCCACGATGTAGCACTTAAAACCCGATTTTTTTATTGTCCTGACGATATTTATCAGGTCTCTTGGGAATGATTTGTTGTTTATCACTTTACTAAAGTTTACATTACTTTCACCATATAGTAAATATGATGTCAAAAAGGCACTTTCTTTTCTTACTTTCTTTTGCTTGACCAAAAGAAAGTAACAAAGAAAACTCAAGCGTTTCTGACGGGCTTTTTGCTCCGCCGTATCATCTCCGGAACCCAGAAACGCGTTTGATCTTGTCGGATAAGCATCATCTTCTTAAATGCAAAGCGAGGCATATTCGATGAGGTTTCAGGACTTCGAACAGTTGCTCGCAAGGTAAGAAAACAGAACATTCAGTACAATTGTAAAAAAGTGCCCCATAAGGCATATAACCTATAGGTTATAATCTTATTGACAAAATATAACCTATAAGTTATAATTACACACGAATTGTATGTTAACTATAGGAGGGCAATATGAGCAACACAAAATTGAAAGGATTGAAATTGAAGCAACTCGAGGAATCGATAAAGGAAAAAATGCCCATACCGGTGGAAAAGCTGGGACAAAGGCTGAAAGACATCAGGGAAGCCCTGGGCATAACACAAAAACAGCTGGCCAAGAAACTGAAAGTCAAACAGCCGCTCATAGCCCGGATCGAAAAGAACGTCAGATCGTGCAGTCTGGAGACAGTGTCAAAGATAGCCGGAGCGCTTGAATGTGAATTCATGGGGGTTATCGCGTCGAATGCTTCCCTTGAAGACATTATCAAGGAAAGGGCGGAGATCGCCGCAAAAAAATTGCTCGAGAGGACATTCTCCAACATGGCAATGGAAAAACAGATGCCTACTGCTGACGCATATAAATACCAATTCAGAAGGTATGTGGAGAACTTCACATCCCACCCCGGCCCCGCACTCTGGGAGGACGAATGATGCCGTTCGATACGCCGGAGAATGCCACCCCTGTTGAGGATGTTTCCGGGCTTATCCCGACCCACATAACCACAAAAGAACAGCTCAACGAGTGGGAAGTGAACAATATATTAAAGGCCGCCGAGAGATATCTGACAAAAAGGGTACAAAGAATCATCACGGTCGATTTCATAAAGAAAGTCCATAAAGATATGTTCGATGATAGTTGGGAATGGGCGGGGCAATTCAGGAAAAGAGATCTGAGTATCGGGATCGATTGGCATAAGATCCAAATTGAGGTTAAGAAGCTGGCCGATGATATTGAATTTTGGAGAAAAGGCAAAAGCGATCTTAACATCTTTGAACAAAGCGTCAGGATGCATCACAGATTGGTCAAGATACATCCTTTCCTGAATGGCAATGGCAGGCATGCGAGGATGATCGCGGATATTTTTCTTTTTTCCTGCGGCCATAAAATGCCCATCTGGCCGTCTCATGAGATCATATCCTCGACAGATATTAGAAAAAGATATATCAGCGCCTTGAATAAAGCTGACAAAAATGACTACCGTCCCCTTGAGAAGTTCACCAAAGAGATGCTGCCCAAGATATAATAAAGTCATTTGAGGTCTTCCGCTCATCCATCTACCAAATACTCATATTTTCTGTTATACTTCTTAGTTCGGGATTTGGTAATTGGTCATTGGGATTTATTTGGAAATTGAGATTTGGAAATTGGTCATTCTTCGTAAATCGGAAACCGAAGATCGGGCTGAACTTAATAGTTGGTTAATGCCGGTCGACAATGACCGGTAGTGTATTACGAAGCTGGGGGTGTAAGGGTTTTGACGGGAGAGCAGGGGACCAGGTTGCGAGCCAAGGATGACACTGTCCTTGTAAAAACGTGTCAAAACACAAACGCAAATCAAGAATTTGCATTTGCTGCCTAATAAATAACGGCGGCATCGCCTCTTAGGCCTCTTTCGGCAGGGCTTTAGAAGGCGTTATTTTGCCGGATACTGTCCTGTCCTGTT
>Ga0315273_10005225_pt1 | contig 16055 bp, 11 predicted proteins | sample YL17G02_0_MG_FD_205753 | JGI IMG/M metagenome (GOLD analysis project Ga0315273, IMG submission 205753) | Sediment microbial communities from Yellowstone Lake, YNP, Wyoming, USA - YL17G02_0 | ecosystem: Environmental > Aquatic > Freshwater > Lake > Sediment | place: USA: Wyoming | collected...
TCTCATACGCGACGGCGAGATTGTTGAACGCGGCCGCATAGGTTGGGTCGAGCTCGACGGCGCGCTCCCACCGGTAGACGGCTTCTTTCCACAGGCCCTGCTCGGCGACCTTGATGCCGAACTCGACCTGGGACCTGGCCTCCTTGCGGTCGGCGGCCGACGCGATGGTTGCAGAAACTGCCAAGGCGGCGAAGGCTAACGTGAGCGATTTTTTCAATCGGTTCATAGACACCATGGGCGCCACTTCTCACGTACGCGATAGATGCAGGCAAGTCTACAGCCACTATAACCCCCGATCCGGTGGGGCGCAAGCCGCCCGGCAGCACGGCCCGGCGCTGGTATGGTCCTCGCATCAGCGCACATCGATGGCGAGCCTCAGAGAGATCGTCGCGTTGTCGCTGCTGTGGACGGAGACACCAAGGGTGCCCGCCGGGACTTCGGCTGTCTGCGACCTCGACCAGGCGCTTGACATCGCCGGCGTTGGAGCTCTGGGAGGGGCGCGCGAGCGGCTCCTCGATCGGGCCGATGTGGCGCTGGCCGAGGGCGCAGCGCGCGGGCTGCAGCCGGTGGTTCGTGGCGGCGAGAGTTATCCGGCCAGTCTCGCGGCGATTTCCGACGCGCCAGCGGTGCTCTGGACCCGTGGAGTGCTCAGGCCGACCGAACTCGCCGTCGCCATCGTCGGCTCGCGAACCGCCACACCGCTGTCGCTCGACGTCGGATTCCAGCTCGGGGAGGGGCTGGCCCGCGCCGGTCTGGTGGTGGTCAGCGGCATGGCTCGCGGTGTGGATTCAGCGGCCCACCGCGGAGCGCTCCACGCCCGGGGCCGGACCATCGCCGTGCTGGGCTGCGGCGCCGACATCGTCTATCCAGCCGAACATGCCCAATTGGCCGCGTGCATCAGTCAGTCGGGAGCCCTGGTCAGCGAGCTCCCGCCTGGCGCGCCACCGCTGGCGTGGCACTTTCCGCGGCGCAACCGGATCATCAGCGGTCTGAGCCTGGGCGTCGTGGTGGTCGAGGCCGCCGTCGACAGCGGATCGCTGATCACGGCCAGGTGCGCGCTCGACCAGAATCGCGCGGTGATGGCCGTGCCGGGCGGCGTGCTGAGCGGCCGCAACAGGGGCGCCCACGCCCTGATCAAGGACGGGGCCCGGGTGGTGGAAGGCGTCAGCGACATCTTGGAGGAACTGCGCCTCGAAATCCTGACGGCCGACGACCCGGTGGCGCGGCTCGCTCACCCGGCCAACGACCCGTTGCTGCGCGTGATGATCGAGGGAGAACCGTATCTGCTCGAGGCGCTTTGCGCCGAAACAGGCCTGGATCCTGCCAGGGCGCTCGGCCGGCTGGCCGAGCTCGAACTGGCCGGCTGGATTCGCCGGGCAGGCGGGGGCCGATTCGTGAAGCCCGGCTCGAACGTGCTAAGGTAGCGGAAATCTGGACTAACTGCAGGAGTTCAATGGCGAAGCCACTGGTGATCGTCGAGTCGCCGGCTAAAGCGAAAACGCTGGCGCGGTTCTTGGGTAACGCGTTTCGGGTTGAGGCCAGCTACGGGCACGTGCGGGATCTGCCGGAACGGGCATCGGAAGTGCCGGCCGAGATTCGCGAGAAGTCCTGGGGCCGGATGGGTGTCGACACCGATGGCGACTTTACGCCGTACTACGTCGTCCCCGCCAGCAAGAAGAAGCAGGTGGCCGTGCTCAAGGCGGCCTTGAAGGACGCCTCGGAGTTGATACTGGCAACCGACCCCGACCGCGAGGGCGAATCCATCAGCTGGCATCTGAAGGAGATCCTCAAGCCCAAGGTTCCGGTCCGGCGCATCGCGTTTCACGAGATCACCGAGGAAGCCATTCGGGAGGCGCTCGAGTCGAAGCACGATCTGGACGAGAACCTCGTGAGGGCGCAGGAGAGCCGGCGGATTCTCGATCGCCTTTACGGGTACACGCTGTCGCCGGTGTTGTGGAAGAAGGTGCAGACCGGCTTGAGCGCCGGCCGCGTGCAGAGCGTGGCCGTCCGGCTGCTCGTGGAGCGCGAAGAGGCCCGGCGTGCGTTTTGTGCCAGCCGGTACTGGGATCTCGAAGCCCGACTGGTCTCCAGCGGACGGGAGTTCGTTGCGACGCTGGTTCGAGTGGGTGACGAGCGGGTGGCGACCGGGAAAGACTTTGACTCGGCCACCGGGCTGCTTGAGAGCAAGCGCGTCAGGCATCTGGACGAGGCCGGCGCGCGCCGCCTTGCACGGGCGCTCACCACCAATCTGCCATGGCAGGTGACGTCGGTCGAGGCCAGGCCCGGCGTCGAGCGGCCGGCACCGCCGTTTACCACCTCCACGCTCACTCAGGAGGCGAGCCGCAAGCTCGGGTTCTCGACCGAGCGCACGATGCAGATCGCGCAACGGCTGTTTCAGGGCATTGAAATCGGCGGAGGCGAAATCGAAGGCCTCATCACGTACCACCGCACCGATTCCACGACGCTCAGCGACAAGGCGATCAAGGAGGCGGCCCGGGTCATCCGCGAAATGTTTGGCGACGAGTACTACACCGGCCCGCGGCGCTACCAGACCCGCGTCAAGAACGCCCAGGAAGCGCACGAAGCGATTCGGCCCACCGACTTCCGCCAGGCGCCGCAGCAATTGGCGGGCGTGCTCGATGCCGACGAACTCCGGGTCTACGAACTCGTCTGGAAGCGCACGATGGCCTCGCAGATGCCGGATGCGCGCGTGTTGAAGACGCTCGTCGAGATCACTGGGCGTGGCCCCGACGGCGAACCGTGTGCGTTGACCACCAGCGGCAAGGCCATCGAGTTTGCCGGGTTCCGGCGCGCCTACGTCGAAGGCAGCGACGATCCCGAGGCCGAACTGGCCGATCAGGAGTCGATTCTGCCGACGATGAAGCAAGGCGATGGGATCGCGCGCGCTGGAGCGACCAGCCTCGCGGGTGTCGCGTTGGCCAGCCTCGATCCGAAAGGCCACGAGACCCAGCCGCCCCCCAGGTACACAGAGGCGGCGCTCATCAAGGAACTCGAGCAGGCCGGCATCGGCCGCCCTTCGACGTTTGCGCCGACCATCGCGACGCTCGACCGCCGGGCCTACATGTTCCGCCTGGGCAAGGCCCTGGTGCCAAGCTTCTCCGCATTCGCGGTGATCCACCTGCTCCGCCGTCACTTCGGCGATTACGTGGATGTGGGGTTTACCGCGGAGATGGAAGAGGACCTCGACCAGATCTCCAACGGCGAACGCGACTGGCTTTCATTTATCAAGGCGTTTTATCGCGACGGCGAAGGCGGCCATCCCGGGCTCGAGCCGATGGTGAGACGTGAGGAATCGAAGATCGACTACCCGACACTCGATGTCGGCCAGGACCTGACCACCGGAGAGACCGTGCGTGTGCGCATCGGCCGGTACGGACCGTTTCTCCAGCGCGGCGAAGGCGGCACCGGCAACACGGCGACGCTGCCCAAGTCGATGCCGCCGGCCGATCTGACCATCGAGAAGGCGCTGGCGCTGCTCAAGGTCAAAGCCGACGGTCCGCGCGAGCTGGGCCAGGACCCGGTCTCGGGGCTGTCGGTGTCGGTGCAACACGGGCGCTTCGGGCATTACGTCCAGTTGGGCGAGACGCCGCCGCGCGTCAAGGGTAAGAAGCCCGAGATGCCGAAGCGGTCCTCGATTCCTGCCGGCACCAGTCACACCGGGATCACGCTGGCCGAAGCGTTGCAGCTATTGAGCCTGCCGCGCGACCTTGGCGCGCATCCGGATGACGGCGAGATCATGGTCGCCAGCCGCGGGCGATTCGGCCCCTACGTGAAACACGGCGACCAGTTCCGCTCGCTCGAGGAAGGCGACGATGTGTTCACCATCACGCTGGAGCGCGCCCTGGCGTTGCTCGCTGCGCCGAAGGTCTCGCGTCGTCGGACGATGACGAAGACCGTGATTCGGTCGATCGGGAATCGCCCGGATGGCGGAGCCGAAATCAGACTGATGGACGGCCGCTACGGCCCGTATGTCACCGACGGCGCGGTGAACGCCTCGCTACCGAAGAGCGCCGATCCGGCTGCTCTCACGATCGCCGAAGCGATCGAGTTGCTCAACGCCCGGGCGGCGGCAGGGCCGGGGAAGGGCAGTCGGGAACCGCGCGGCGGTGGTCGGGCAGCCGGTGGTCGCGCTCGCCCGGCTGCTCTGGCCAAGAAGCGAGCAGTGAGAAGCAAGAAGACGTAGACGGTCGTCAGTCGTCGGCAGGAGCCGACGCCGACACACCAGAGATGTCTGCGCCGAGCCCAGCGGTCGGGGGCAAGAAGCCGGGAGCAAGAAGCAAGACGCAGGAAGCCGGAATTCGGGGAGAGCCACGGGACCAACTGGGAACCGCGGGACGGCGGCTTCCGAAGCGGCCCCGCTCACGCAAGCCGCCCCTCGACGCTGCTCGGGGCGGTCCTGAGCTTGTCGAAGGGCCGGCAAAACGCGCCTTACCGGGTGTTATACACGTCGGGCAACCACGGGGGGTTGCCCCTACATCCGCCGTAGGGGCGGGCCCCCGCCTGCCCTGAGCGAAGTCGAAGGGTGCCCGCCCGAACCAGTCCTGGCCCTATCGGCACGTTTTGCAGACTGACGCCCTTCGACAGGCTCAGGGCTTCGCTGTCGGCTTGGTTCGAGGGGCCGCTTCGGAAACCGACATTCCGCGGCTTCTGGGCTGCGCGCAAGGAGCAAGATTTGAAGGCCGGGTCTTTCACACTGGAGGCCGGGTCTTCCGCCTTCGCGTAAAGCTTCGGCGGACCGCCGTAGCCTTGGCGGAGGTCGTCAGACCTGGCGATCACATGACACACGTTCGAATCGTCGGAGGCGGGCTTGCCGGGTGCGAGGCCGCGTGGCAGATCGCCCGGCGCGGCGTGCCGGTCACGCTCTACGAGATGCGGCCCTCGCGGCCGACCGAGGTCCACCAGACCGCCAGCCTCGCCGAACTGGTCTGCAGCAACTCATTCCGCGCCGACAAGCTCGACAACGCCGTTGGTCTCCTGAAGGAGGAGATGCGCCGCCTCGACTCGCTGGTGATGCGCGTGGCTGACGCCGTGCGCGTGCCCGCCGGCGCGGCGTTGGCGGTCGATCGTGAGCGGTTTGCGATCGAGATCACCCGGGAGATCGAGCGCCACCCGCTCATCACTGTCCGCCGCGAAGAAGTCGAGCGCGTCCCTGCGTCGAGCGGCGACGGCAGCCCGGTCATCATCGCCACCGGCCCGCTGACCTCCGAATCCCTGTCCAACGACATTCGTGCATTCGTGGGCCAGAGCTACCTCTACTTCTTTGATGCGATCAGCCCCATCGTCTCTGCCGAGAGCATCGACATGGGCAGAGTCTTCAGGGCGTCGCGGTGGGGGAGAAGCCTCGGTCCGAAAGAGCATGCCGATGGTTCCGGTATCGAAGCTCCGCCTCAAACCGTTGAGGAATTGTCCGTGGCTCCCGGCGGCTCTTCGCGACCAGCGCACGGCAGGACCGTGCCTCATTCGTCACGATCCGGGCGTTGGAAGATGTCCTGCGGCGATGACGGCAGCGAGGGTGACTACCTCAACTGCCCGATGAGCGCCGAGGAGTATGGCGCGTTCTACGACGCGCTGACGCATGCCGAATCGGCGACGGTGCATGACTTTGACCGCGAGCAGTTTTTCGAGGGGTGCCTGCCGATCGAAGTGCTGGCGCACCGGGGACTCGACACGTTGCGCTTTGGACCGATGAAGCCGGTGGGCTTGCCCGACCCGCGCACGGGGCGGCTGCCGTACGCCGTGGTGCAGCTGCGCCAGGACAACCTCGCGGGCGATCACTACAGCCTCGTCGGGTTCCAGACGCAGCTCAAGTGGAGCGAGCAGACGCGGGTGTTGCGGCTCGTTCCGGGTCTCGAGCGGGCGGAATTTGTGAGGCTCGGCATGGTGCATCGCAATACGTACATCAACGGCCCTACGGTGCTCGCAAAGACCTGGCAGACCCGCGCGCGTGGCGACCTCCTGTTTGCCGGTCAGATTTCTGGTGTCGAGGGCTATGTCGAATCGGCGGCGTCTGGGCTCGCTGCCGGGATCAGCGCCGCCGCGCTCGCCCAGGGGCGGCAGCCGACCGCGCCACCACGGACGACCGCGATCGGCGCGCTGGCGTACTATGTGTCTCACGCGACGTCGGCGGGATACCAGCCGAGCAACATCACGTTTGGCATCATGGAGCCGCTGGAGAGACCGCCGCGGAACAAGCTGGCGCGCAAGCTGGCGCTCTCGGAGCGGGCGTTGGCGGACCTGGCGGCGTGGGTGGGACAGCAGCAGGACGTGTGTAGACGGTAGGAACCCGGGGCGGGCCCCTGTGCCCGCCCGAGTCGAGTGGGGCAACCTCACGTGGTTGCCCCGACATTCGAGCGTGCGAAATAGAAATGCCGATGAAAGATCATCTCCGGTCGTTTCTCGACTTTCTCCGCTTGAACCGCGGCGCCTCGCCGCACACGGTGCGCGCCTACGAGAGCGACCTGTCGCAGTTTCTCGACTTCCTTCCCATTCACAACGGCAAGTCCAGACGCGAACAGCAGCCCGCTGATTTCGACGTGGGCGCCATCCGGTCGTTTCTTGCCGAACTCTATCGGACCCACAGGTCCCGCAAGAGCGCCGGTCGGACACTGGCGGCAATCCGGGCGTTTGCCCGCTACCTGCGCCGCGAGGGGTTCATCGAGGGCGATCCCGGTGCGCTGGTTGCCACGCCGAAGTTCGAGGACAAGCTGCCGGCGCACATCGAGATCGACGAGATGACGGCGCTCATCGAAACGCCGGACACGTCGTCGCCGCTCGGACGACGGGATCGCGCGATGCTCGAGCTGTTTTACGCGTCCGGGCTGCGGCTGAGCGAACTGGTGGGGCTCGACATGGATGACGTGAATCTCGGCGGCCGCCTGGTGCGCGTGCTCGGCAAGGGCAGTAAGGAACGCATTGTCCCCTTCAATCAAAGCGCGGCCGACGCGTTGCGGGCGTATCTCAAGGACCGCCCCGTGATCGAGCAACGGGCGTTGCGCCGGAAAGAGGGGCCGCCGAAATCGTTCGCGAGATTGGGCCCGCCGCGACGGCCGTCTCGGGATTCGGCAGGCGCGAGTCCGTTGTTCCTCAACGCCCGCGGCGGGCGGCTGACGGGCCGAAGCGTGCATCGGCTGGTCGGCCTGTACGTGTCGCAGTGCAGTCTCCAATGTGGCATCAGTCCACACGCGTTGCGGCATTCGTTTGCGACGCACCTGCTCGAGCGTGGTGCCGACCTGCGTGCGATTCAGGAACTGCTGGGGCACGCGCAGTTGTCGACCACGCAGCACTACACACACGTGAGCGCCGCGCAACTGATTGACGTTTACCGCCGCGCGCACCCGAGGGCACGGGAGAAGTAACAAGACGGGATTCGGGCGCAATGAATTGCGCCCGTCGGGACATCACCGAAAGATCTGTCGTAGGGGCGCGATTCATCGCGCCCGTCCTGGATTCCGGCTTTCGCCGGAATGACGATGCATCCAGGCAGTCGTCGGTCGACGGTCGGAGAGACGGAAGACAGAAGCAAGAAGTCAGAATGGAGGCCGGGTCTTCAGACCCGGCGAGACGGTAGCCGGGATTCGGAATCCGGGGTTCCCGCCTTCGTCCTGGGCGCCGTCGAGGGACCTCGGCGTGGCAAGCGGGATTCGGCGTTCGGGCGGAACCCGTAGGGGCGGGCCCCCGCCTGCCCTGAGCGGAGTCGAAGGGTGCCCGCCCGACTCACGTGGGACAACCGTTCGACGCGGCGCTCCCGCGCCTTGCTCACGGCAAGCCACCGGGGGTTGCCCCTACACCTGAACATGTCCGTGGCAGGGGCGCGATTGATCGCGCCCTGGCTCTCACTACCGCCGCCGCGCCAGGATCCGGTACACCACGATAGCCGTCACCAGCGACGGCAGCGTTCCGCCCCACGAACTGGCGAGATAGTAGGCCAGGCTTCCGAGCGCCCACGCCACCACTCCCGGCACGAGGACGCCCCGATACGGCCCGTTGGCGTCGTACAGGTCAGGCACGTGAGGGGCCGGTCGTCCGAACCGGAAGTGGGCCACCAGCACGCCACCGACCGGCACCAGCACGCCACCCAGCACCACCATGAATTCGGCGTACCGATCCAGCCATGTCCCGGAGAGTAATCCCAGGAGCGTGCCGATGATGCCAATCGACCAGATCGACCACTGGGCGCCCATCCGCGGCACCAGGCTCTTCCACGCCAGCCCCGACACGTAGATATTCACGAAGTTGGTGGTGATCGTGGCCAGCACCATCAGCACGGCGCCCACCCATCCGAGGCCGATGGCCGCCATCATCGCACCCGGGTCGGCGTTGCCCGCCACGCGCGCCGCGGCAAGACCAAGTGGCATCATCCAGAGGCTGGTGAGCAGCAGTCCGAGAAACACTGCCCACCCGCTCTTCCGCTCGGAACTGTTGTAGCGGGAATAGTCCGCGAACATCAGAATCCACGACACTTGATAGCCGACGACGATGTCGAAGCCGCGAAACCACGGCGTGGGCGGGGCGGCGTGAGATGTCACGAGCGCCAGATGTGGAGGCGCCTGAATGACCGCCCAGGTCATCGCGCCTCCGACCAGCAGCAGCAACGGCACCGCAATCCGATCGGCCAGGCCCACGGCACGCGGCCCGAGCGCGACTACGGCGGTCGATGCGAGACCGAGGCCGGCAATCCACAGCGGCACGGCTGTCGGGCCGCCCAGCAGCCGCGCGCCAACCGACGCGGCAATGACATTGTTGACGGCAATCCACGCGAAGTTGGTGACGAAGAGCAGTGCGGCGACCAACCCCGCGCCGCGAACCCCAAGCGCCGCGCGCGCCGCGATGACCGAAGGCACGCCCAATCGCGGACCGAGGATGGCCAGCGACGCGACGAGCAGCGAGCCGCCCGTGGCGCCGGCCACAATCAGGACGAGCGCCGAGGTCGGGCCGAAGTCGGTGGCGAGCGCCGCGCCCACCTGCAGCGTGGTGGCGACGATATTGGCACCGGCGAAAATCCAGAACACATCGAGCGCGCGTTGGGTGCGTGCGTTCGAGGGAATCTGGGCGATATCCGCCGGATTCATGTCGGCCGTGCAAGGCGGCGGTTCCGGCTACGCGGGTCGCCAGTCCTGGTTCTGTTTGCCACTGCCGCCTCTGATGTGTCGCGCGAGGGCGTCAAAGTTTAGTGGAACCCGAACCCCGGTTCGTGCGTTAGAGAGTAATGGGGTCAGATCCAAAACACAACATCTTCAGGCGTCACCTCAGCTGAAGATGTTGTGTTTTGGATCTGACCCCAGCTCGAACCACAACATCTTCAGGCGTCACCTCAGCTGAAGATGTTGTGTTTTGGATCTGACCCCAGCTCGAACCAGCCGGCCCGCAAATGGAGGATCTGTGACCAGACGAAAGACGCTCGACATCATGATGCCCGTGGTCAGCGGGTTGGCCTGCGCCGTTAGTGCCTACACCACCCAGCAGGGGCTGGCGACCGCCACCTCGGATCTGCTCGTGTCGGTTGGGGTCGCGCTGACCGGCGGGACGTTCTTGTTCGTCTTCTCCCTGTTCTTGATGTGGCGCTTTCCCTATGCCGACTCGAACCGGCAGATCGGTTACGGCGCGGTTGCCGTGGTCGTGATGGCGTTGGCGTTCGGCTTTTCCACGCAGTGGAGCGTGATCGCGATGGGCGGGAAGGATGCGCTGAGCATCCACATGCAGCGGGTGCTCGACCAGGCCGACGTCGAATCGCTCAAGTTGCTGCGCCAGGCGACGCTCGAAGCCAACCTGGCGCCCCAGCTGGCGAGCCTGGGCCAGCAGTACGAGGATCTGGCCAGCCGCGAAACGCGCGGCGCCTTCTCGGGGCTGCGGGGGGAGGGCAGCGTCGTGGCGACGCTGCGCAACATGTCGCAGATGTTCACGAATCTGAGCCGTACGGTCAAGGGCGTCGATGGCGAGAAGAAAGGGCTGTATGACCGCTACAAGGAACTGACGGCAGAGGCCCGGAAGGTGGCGGCGGACACCGAGGCGGCCGACGTGAGCGAGGGCGGCAAGATCAGGCGCAACAACCTGGCCTTCAGCCGCATTCTGGGCGAGATCAACGAGGGGATGACCAGGATGGGAGAAAAATCGTCGGCAGCCTACGTCAGGGTCGTCAACCAGAATCTCGGATCGTTGACGACGACAGCCCGGTCCGACGATACATCCGAGCAGAAGGACGCGCTGGCCCGGCTGGAGCTGCTCAAGGAAGCCGCCGTCAGGGTCGTGACGCAGATTTCCGGGGGACGGCCGTCCGAAGAGGAGAGCAAGACCCCGACATTCATGATGATCCCGGCCGCGCATGCCGTCTGGGTGTACAAGAGCGACGTGTTCTACGCCTGGTCGGCCGGCATCGCGCTCGATGCGATTCCGACGATCTTCGTCGTGTTGCTGTCACTCGGGCGGCGAGCCGAAGACGAGGAAAAAGAGCGGGAGGCGCGGACGGCCCCTGTGCTGAAGAGTGCACCCACGCCGCGCCCAGTCACGGTTCCAGCCAGTTGGCCTGGCGGTGGCGCCGGTGGCCACTCCGCCAACCGGGTGTGAGGCGCGAGCACCCGTCTTCGGGATATCAGGCACGATCGTCGATAGACCATCCCGATCCCTCGGACGTCCGGCTCGCGCGAGCTACGGCGACCGGCCCGCGACGAACTTATTGGAGATGTCCAGCATCAGGTGGTTGAGCGAGGACAGGTCCTTGGTTTCGAGGAGCAGGGCGACCAGGGTGCGCAAGAATGGCTCCTGGCGGTCGCTCAGACGAGACAGTTTGCCGGTGTCCCGGTCCCAGTGCAGCGCAATCACGGGAGGGCGAGCCGGGTTTGTGCTCCAGGCGCGCAACGCGTCCCTGGTGTACAGCTCCCACAGATGCTCCGCGCAACAGTGAATCGACGAATTTGAAATGACCGACACCCGGCGTGCGAGGTCTTCGCGTATGAATGGCGGGCGCACCGCATGGGGCAGGGCGAATGCCCAACTCCGCGGCGGGACATCGGCGATGACAAGCGTGCCGGGCGGAGCTGCCATGGCCTCGCGTTCGACATCGGCGACGGCCTTGCGCGAGACCTCCGATCGGATGCCCCAGAGCCGAACCTCCTGGCGCAACTGGAGCGCGTACGCCACCAGGAGCGCGCCGGCGAGAGCGACGCCCAGTCGCCTCATCACCCGGCGGGGCCGCGCATACCAGAACACGTCGAGTGCCGCAGCGAGTGTCAACGCCCATCCGACCGATGCCAGATACATATGGCGAGGCGACGTGTAGCTGGTGACGATGGTCGGTGCCACGTTCAGAACAATCCACACGACGAGAAAATATGCAGCCGGCCGGATCATCGCCGCACCCCTGCGCTCGCCGAACAGGACCGTGATCGCGCCCACGATGGCGACCCCCGCGCCGACCCTCGCCGCCGCCCCGAGTGCGGAGAGTTTGAGGCCGGGCTCGCCGAACGCCATCCGTCGGAGGAGGTTGGATGCGTTCTCAAGAAACCAGTGGAACTGGTCCGCGTTCAGCACCCTCTCGCGTGCGACTTCACCGAACAGGATGTAGCGCAGGACCAGGAACCCAACCGTGAGCAGCACGAACGGAACGTAGGGACGAAGCCAGTCCCAGGAGGGACGTACGGCGCGGCGGTTGACCATCGCGTCGTACAGCATGAGCGCGGGCAGCAGCGTCACGGTGGTCTGCTTCGTGAACAGCGCGACGAAAAACGCCACCACCGACCAGACATAGACGGACGTGCGCGGGCGGGCGCGCCAGCGGGCAAAGAGCAGAAACGACGCGAGGTAGAAGCAGGCGGGCATGGAATCGACGCGTCCGGTAATCCAGGCGACCGACTCGGTCTGCATCGGCAGCACGGCGAACACGAGAGCCGCGAACGCCGCCGGCCCAGGCGCCAGGCCCGCCGCCGTTTCGGCGACGCTGAGCACGAGCAGTGAGTTGACGGCGTGAAAGGCGATGTTGATCACGTGGTTCGCAACCGGCGATGCCGCGCCCCACAGTGCCGACACCTGGTAGGTGACGGCGGGGAAGGGGCGGATCTCGTCGGGCGTGTATCCCCAGATGTTGTCGGTCCACGGGCTGACAAACCATCGCGGGAAGTAGCCGGCCGGTTTCGTGGCCAGCAGCCCGACGACACCGAAGTCGTCCTGGACGAAGTAGTTGCCCAGCGTCGGCAGGTACGGCAGCGCGGCCGCCAGCACGACGACGAGGAGGAGGACAAGCCGGCGCCGAGTCATCAGCTGATGCGACGCCTGAACACGAGCCCGATCATGCGGACGCCGGTGAGCAGCGTGCCCTTCAGGGTGCCCGTGATCTTCGATTGGCCGACGCGTCCACGGTAGTTGACCGGCACCTCGATCACGCGCAGATCGCGTTTCAGCGCGAGGATGACCATCTCCGGCAGAAAGTGCGATCCGCCGACCGTGAAATCGTCGCGGATCTGTGCCAGCGCAGCTCGGTGGATAAGCCGGAGCGTACACCCGCAATCGGTCAGCGACGGTCCGTCGTGGAGGATCTGGATGAGTTTCGCGACAGCCCAGTTGCCGACGCGCAGGAACCATCCCATGTTGGCCTGTGCCCAGATCAGCTCGCGCGTTGTGCGCGTGCCGCACACCATGTCGAAATCGTCGGAGTAGGCGAGCAACTTCAGGACGTCGCGCCCGACAAACGTCCCGTCCGGTTCGGCGAGGATCAACAGGTCGCCGGTCGCTTCGCGCAGGCCGCGGCGAAGCGCGTGACCGTATCCCTGCGCGGTCTCGGCGACGACCCGCGCGGACGTGCTGGCGGCCTCCTCGACGGTCCGATCGCGCGAGTTGTTGTCGACGACGATGACCTCGTCGACGACGCCTGGCAGGAAGAAGTCCTCGACGGCGCTGCGGATGTGCAGTTCCTCGTTGTACGCCGGCAGAATCACGGTGACCCGCCTGTTACCGTACATGCGTCGGCTCCTTCTGCGCGATGACGAGCATCTGACCGGCCGCCGGCTTGACAGGCGACAGCAGGTAGGCCTTCACGAGCCAGCTCGCCATCGGGACACGGGCGCGTCGGAGCGAATAGGGAACAAACCTGGGCCTGACCTCCAGGATGCTGAAGCCCGTTGCGCGCAGCAGCGCCGGCAGCGAGACGTCGGTGAAGATCGCACGGTGCGTATAGTCGTCGAAGTAGTTGCGCCACGCGTACCGGAAGTTCGGCTGGATGAGGACAACACGGCCTCCCGGCCGGAGCAGCCGCGCCACGCCTTCCACGACCGACGCCGCGTCGTCCGGGCAGAAGTGCTCCAGCAGATTCGACGCGAGCACCACGTCGAACGCCGCTTCGCCGAGCGACTGCAGGCCGTTCGCGATGTCCAGCACGATCGGCTCCACGCCGGGCGCCGCGTGTTTCGGCAGGTCGCTCCACACGTCGAGGGCGACGCGGCGGGCCGCGCGGACGTTGTTGATCCAGTCGCAGTAGCCGGCTCCGAGCTCGAGAACGTGGGCATCAGGCGGCACGTAGGCCGCCAGATGCTCCGCGATCACCTTCCACACCGCGCCACGCCGGCGATCCTCGGTGAGATGAGCGAGGTGGTAGGAGGCCATCAGTCGCGCCACGCGTCCGGCAGGTTCCTGGTGATTTCGATGGCTTCGAAGGGCGAACTGGTCCGCGCGCCGTGCTGGCGCACCCACCGAGCCGTGCGCGCGAGCCCCTCGCCGAGCGACGTCCCCGCCCGGGATCCGAACACGCGGCGCACCTTGTCGTGTGCCGCGTGGACGTGCTGCACCTCGTGGCGGGGAGCCAGATGCTCGACCGCCGGTCGGGCGTCCATCGCGCTAGCGACCAGGCTGGCGAGGTCGTTCACCGAACACGGCTCATCCGCCCCGACGTTGAACACGTGGTTCAACGCCTCGGTGATGTCGACCGACTCGGCGATGAGCGGAGCGACGTCATCGACATAGCTGAAGGCCCGCGTCTGCGTGCCGTCGCCGAAGATCGTCATCGGCCGGTCTTGCAGAACCTGATTCATGAAGATGCCGACGACGTTGCGGTAGCGATCGCCGATGTTCTGTCGGGGACCAAACACGTTGTGTGGGCGGAAGATCACGAAGTCAAGTCCAAACATCGCGCGACAGGCCCGCAGGTCGAGCTCGACGGCGTACTTGGCGATTCCGTACGGATCTTCCGGGTTCGGGGGCATCTGTTCCGTCACCGGCAGCGCGGGGCTCGCACCGTACACGGCGATAGACGACGTGAACACCACCGTGCGGACGCCAGAATTGACCGACGCGTTCACCACGTTGACGCTGCCGATGACGTTGTTCGTGTAGTTGAAGCGCCTGATGAAGTGGCTCAGGCCCTCTGCCGCGTAGGCGGCGAGGTGGTAGACATGCGTGAACGCACCCGCGGCGAACACGGCGTCCACGAGCGCGGCGTCGGCAACGCTACCCAGGACGAAGTGCGCGGCCGAAGGCACGTTCTCGCTGAATCCGCCGCTCAGGTCGTCGAGCACGGTGACGTCGTGGCCGCGCCGGATGAGGGCGTCCGACACGTGGGAGCCGAGGAACCCGGCCCCGCCAGTTACCAGTACTCGGCTCATCGGGTCCGCAATCTTATCATGCGGTCAGCCGACAGCACGATGACCCATCCCGGGCGTGAGCGTTTCGGGCGGCGCGGCTTGCCGAATGGCCGCGCTTTGAGTGAGAATCGACAGACCGAACCGACAGCGCGCCCCCACGATGGCCGGCTCGCGCGAGGTTCAGCGGAGAAGGAGACCTCAGATGACTCTCAGACACATGCTCGCAGTCGCAGTGGCGTTCTCGTTTGCCGTGGTAGTGGGATCGGCTCAGGCACCCAACGCACCGGCCAAGCCGACACAGGATCAGAAGAAGGTTCAGAAGGTGAAGCTCTCGTTCGACGACAAGGGCTACGTGGTCACGCCGTCGACGCTCACCAAAGGCGTGCCCGTCGAGATGGACGTGGATCTGGAGACGGTCAAGGGCTGCATGCGGACCGTGGTCATCGCGACCCTGAACGTGAAGAAGACGGTCAAGACCGGAGACACGCTGATTGCGTTTACGCCGGACAAGGCCGGAAACGTACCGGTGATTTGCGGCATGAACATGGGGAAGGGCGCATTCACGGTCGTCGATCCGAAGTAACCGACGTCACCCGCCTTCCACCCGACCCCGCCTGACCTGGCGGCACTCGCCACCGGGTCAGGCGCTTTACTCCTCCCGGCCAGGCGCCTGGCGCCGGGACGTCGGCTTCTCGATGCCGAGGGTCTTCATCTTGTAGTTGATGACGCGCGCGCTGACGTGGAGCAGATCCGCAGCATCCCGCTGGATCCAATTGCACATCCGGAGCGCCTCGGTGATCGCCTGCCGCTCGATGTCTTCGAGCGCCACGCCGGTCGGCGGAATCCGCACGACGGGTGTTGCTCCGGGGTCGCCGCCGACCGCGATCGTCTCACCCAGCCGCAAGTCCTCTACCGTGAGGACCGACCCCTCGGTCAGCAACACCGCCCGCTCTATCGCGTTCTCGAGTTCGCGGATGTTGCCCGGCCAGTTGTAACGCGCCAGCATCTTCTGCGCGTCGGGCGCGACGCCATCGATCTTCCTCTTGAATTCGCTCGTGAACTTCCGCACGAACGACGCGGTCAGGGCCGCGATGTCGTCTTTGCGATCGCGCAGCGGCGGTATCTCCACCGACACGACGTTCAGGCGGTAGAACAGGTCCTCGCGAAACTGGCCTGACGCCACCATCGCGGGCAGGTTGCGGTTGGTCGCGGCGATCAGGCGCACATCCACCTTGAGCGTCCGCGTGCCGCCCAGCCGCTCGAACTCGTGCTCCTGGAGCACACGCAGAATCTTGGCCTGCGTGTTCGGGCTCATGTCGCCCACTTCGTCGAGGAACATCGTGCCGCCGTCGGCCTGCTCGAAGCGGCCGACGCGCTGTTTGTCGGCGCCGGTGAACGCGCCCTTCTCGTGGCCGAACAGTTCCGATTCGAGCAGGTTCTCCTGCAGCGCCGCGCAGTTCACCTTGACGAAGT
>Ga0315273_10005226_pt1 | contig 16055 bp, 15 predicted proteins | sample YL17G02_0_MG_FD_205753 | JGI IMG/M metagenome (GOLD analysis project Ga0315273, IMG submission 205753) | Sediment microbial communities from Yellowstone Lake, YNP, Wyoming, USA - YL17G02_0 | ecosystem: Environmental > Aquatic > Freshwater > Lake > Sediment | place: USA: Wyoming | collected...
TTCCCCGCCACTAACAAGACACACTCGATCCCTCGGGTATGTTTTATTTTCGGTCGCGCGTCCCCATTGAGGGGATGATATTCGAATCCCGCCTTCCCCGCCACTAACAAACACACTCGATTCTTCGGGTGTGTTTTATTTTCGGTCGCGCGTCCCCATTCAGGGGATGATATTCTTTAAATACATCAACAGCGCAGGCATATGCCTGCGCTGTTGATGTATATTGCCTTGTTAGTCTAAAAGTGACTGGGGAATGTTGCCGCCGTTCTCGGCAATCTTCTTCAACACTGTCTTATGAAGCCAGGTGTTCATTTTGGCCGAGTCGCTCATCAGATCGGCAGGGCAGCCAAGTTCCTTCGCCAGTTCATTGCGCGCCTCACGGCTACTATCGATGTCGAGGAGTTTGAGCAGATCCACGATCGAGACTTTCCAGTCCAGGCCTGACCCGGTGGAAAGTTGCTCCAGTTTTTTGACCACATCCACCTCCGCAATTGCTTTCGGGGCGGCTTGCACGGGCATAGTTGCCGTGGCAGGCTTCGCGGGTGCAGTTGTTGTGGGTCTGTAATCATCCCTCTCACCCTTATTCACGGCAGGTTTTGCAGACATCCCAGCCGGTGTAGCTGCTGGCTTTGCAGTAGCGGCAGTGGCTGTTGGAGCAGGTTTATCCTTGCGGAGCCCAAGTTTTTCGAGAATGGTATTGAAGAAACTCATGGTAGAACCTCCTATGGTTCGGTGTGAAAATATTTATAAGGATGATTTATAATCAATCATCCTTAACAATCAACAAATTTATTATAACCTATTATTTTCGCAGGACATTAAGAAAATATAAAAAGATCCCGATGACATTTCTTTCATGATCATCCTCATCATGCCGACCGTACAAACAAATCCGTCAGCACTTATCCTCTTGTGTTTGCAGACAATAATTCCCATGCACTGGCTTACCGCGCGGCGGAACGATTCTGCGAAAGACAAGCAGGCGAGCCGTCAAATCCACTTTCGAGAGTTCCCAATAAATTAATCGTTATAATAGCCATTATTAAATCCATGTTGCTGGGAGATATTATGCCTATTCGACCTGCGTTCCTTTTATTCGTTCTACTCTTGACAGCTTGCCTGGGTACTCTTCAGCCACCTGACAGTGGAATCGAGGGGATCGTGACGATCGGGCCGATGTGCCCGGTAATGCAGGCAAACGTCCCATGCCCTGACCAGCCTTATCAAGCTACATTGACCGTTCTTTCAACAAGTGGGAAAAAAGTTGTCCAATTCCAAACGGATGAAAAGGGACGCTTTCGAGTCAACCTGGCTTCAGGAGATTATGTATTACATCCCGAGTCTCCCAATGTGATGCCATCCGCGGCGGATATTCCGTTTACGGTGGATGAACATAAATTTACTTTGCTGGAAATTAGCTACGATAGTGGAATCCGCTAGCACTTGACATCCATTCGTTTTTGCAGATAATAAAGCCCAACAGGCGAGCTAAATAAAGGCAATGACAGAGGAAAGTAGATCGGCGGATGTCGCCAGAGATGCGCAGGAACAGGCTGAAACTTGCGCTCGACAGAAACCGATCGAAGTTCCCTCTTGAGCCGCTCAAGTGAATGATTTTCTTCTAGTAGTTTGAGCCGTTATCTCAACGTTACACGAGAGGCCGATGTTAGTCGGTGTAAAGTGGGTTGCATCCTGAATGTAGTTCAGGGGCAATCAATGTGGGTGGTACCACGGGAATTCCCTCCCGTCCCATTGTGGACGGGAGGATTTGTTTGTAAATAACGCAGGGTCGCCCCTGCAAAGTATTGGAGGAAGTATGTTAGATAAATTGAATGAGATCGAAAAGGCCGCGCTTGAGTCCTTGCAGTTGGTGCAAGATCAGGCCGCACTGGACGCCTGGCGTGTGTCTACACTTGGACGCAGTTCAGCGCTGATGATGGTCTTTGCTGAGTTTGGCAAACTCTCAAAGGAAGAGAGACCAATTATCGGTGCGGCCGCGAACCGTGTCAAAGTGGTGCTTGAGTCTGTTTTGGCGGAACGCGCGCAGGCGATCAAAGCCGCGTCATTGGCGAAGTCGCTTGCAGGGGAAAAACTCGATGTGACACTGCCCGGACGTACAGTCCGCATCGGGCGATTGCATCCATCCACCGTACAGCTACGCCTCGTACTGGACATTCTGGCTGAGATGAGCTTTCAGGTTTATACGTCGCGCGAAGTTGAAACCGATGAGATGAACTTCCAGATGCTCAACTTCCCGCCGCATCACCCAGCGCGCGAAATGCAGGATTCATTTTATGTAGAAGCGGGTGAACGCGGTGATAACCCGGTGTTGCTCCGCACCCATACTTCACCCGGACAGATCCGTGCCATGCGCGACGCTTCGCGTGCCGCGATGGATCCCGAAAATCTGCCATCAATCCGGATTGTTCTGCCCGGCATGTGTTTCCGCTATGAGCAAATCACCGCGCGCTCAGAGATGCAATTCAATCAAGTGGAAGGACTTGCCGTTGGCAAAGGCATCACCTTCAGCGACCTGAAAGGCACACTGATTAACTTTGCGCGTCGCATGTTCGGACAAAATGCGCGTACACGTTTTCGCGCGGATTACTTTCCGTTCACAGAACCATCTGCTGAAATGGATGTGGAATGTTTTGTGTGTGGTGGCAAGGGCTGTTCTGTTTGCAAGAAATCAGGCTGGCTTGAAATTCTCGGTTGTGGCATGGTGCATCCTGTCGTTTTGCAGAACGGCGGCTATGACCCGAAACGTTATTCAGGTTTTGCCTTCGGCATGGGTCCTGAGCGTCAACTCATGTTACGCTACAAAATCAACGACATTCGCTATTTCTGGGGAAACGATGTGCGTTTCCTTGAACAATTCTAGGAGCCAGAATGAAATTACCAATTTCCTGGTTAAAAGATTTCATTGATATTGAGGGGCTGACCGTGGAAGATATTGCACGCAAGCTAACCCTCGCTGGTCTGGAAGTCGAAGGAATCCTGTATGTTGGCTTGCAGATGCCAATCTTTGGGCCCGATGATAGGCACGAGTTCAAGACTGAAGGCATCTCATGGGACCGCGAGAAAATCGTCGTGGCTGAAATTTATGAGGTTATGCCACACCCCAATGCTGACAGATTGACGTTGTTGGACCTGTTCGATGGACAACAAAAACACACTGTCCTGACGGGAGCGCCCAACATCTTCCACTTGAAGGGTACGGGCAAACTTGCCAGGCCGATCAAGGTTGCCTATGCCAAAGAAGGCGCGACGATTTATGATGGTCACACAGATGGGCAGGTTTTGACGACTCTCAAGCGTGCCAAGATTCGCGGCGTGGACTCGTATTCGATGGCCTGTTCTGAAAAAGAACTTGGTATTACAGAAGAACACGAGGGCATCATTCTGCTTGAGGAGGATGCACCGGTGGGCATTCCGCTCGCTGATTATATGGGCGATGCAGTATTGGATGTGAAAATAAATCCTAACATGGCACGCAATGCGAATGTCATCGGTATCGCGCGCGAGCTCGCCGCGCAGACAGGTCGCGAACTCAAAAAAACGACCATGGATCATAGACCAAAGACCGTCAATCGTCCGCCATCCACTGTCAAGGAAAAACCTCTCAGTGAATTGATCTCGATCCAGATCACCAACCCTGAACTCAACCCGCGCTTCGTACTTGGGTTGATCCGCGACATTGAAATCAAGCCCAGCCCATATAAAATCCAGCGCAGACTCAAACTGGCAGGCATGCGTCCGATCAACAACATCGTGGATGCGACCAACTATGCCATGCTCGAACTCGGCGAACCGTTGCACGCGTTTGATTATGACGTGCTCGTAGGTCGGGTTGCCAACCCGACCTACAAAATCAAAATCATCACCCGCGCCGCAAAGGATGGCGAGAAACTTACCACGCTTGACGGCGTGGAAAGGACTCTTTCACCCATAAACGTGCTCGTTTGCGATGAAAAGGGTTCATTGTCAATCGCGGGCGTCATGGGCGGCGCCGAGTCTGAAGTCACAGACAGGACGCGCAATGTCTTGCTCGAAGGCGCGGCATGGAACTTCATCAATATCCGCCGCACAGCCAAGCAACATAATCTCCCATCTGAGGCGTCGTTCCGCTTTTCACGCGGCGTGCATCCGGCATTGGCTGATATGGGTGTCAAACGCGGACTGCAACTCATGGCACAATGGTCCGGTGGAAAAATCGCACCTGGCCTTGTGGATGAATATCCGCTGAAGCCGAAAGACCCAACCATTACAGTCACGCCGACAGATGTAAAGCGCCTGCTTGGCATTGATCTCACAGCAAAACAAATTGCCGATCTGCTGACGCGACTTGAATTCGAATGCACAGTTGAGAAGAGTGTTGTCAAAGCAAAGACACCCCCACATCGTATGGATATTGGTGAAGGAGTCGTCGGTCTTGCCGATGTGCTCGAAGAAGTGGCGCGCAGTTATGGCTACGACAACATCCCCGTCACCACGATGGCTGATGCGCTCCCGCCTCAAATCGGTAATCCCGTTCATGAATGGGAAGAGCACCTGCGTGACCTGCTCGTGGCGCTTGGCTTGCAGGAGGTTGTCACTTATCGCATGACCTCACCCGAACGCGAGGGCCGCGCCGTACAGTACACAGATTACGTTCGCATTGCGAATCCGATCACGCCCGAGAAAAACATTTTACGGCGGAGCCTGCTCGCTTCCGTGCTCGAAGTTGCAGAGAAAAATGCCCGCGCCGAATCCATCGCGATGTTTGAAGTCGGCTCTGTCTTTGGACCCAACGGGAATAACCTGCCGGATGAGCCGCACAAACTCGCGCTGGTGATGACTGGTCTGCGCGCCGCGACTGCCTGGGATGTGAAGGATTCGCCCGCGCTGGATTTCTTTGACATGAAGGGCCGCATCGAACTCCTTTTGAGCGGCCTCCGTTTTATAAACGTTGCCTACACCGCAACCGACTCCGTTACCCATCTTCACCCGGGCAAAGCCGCCGAAGTAAGAGTCAATGGACAGGTTGTAGGCGTCTTCGGTGAGTTGCATCCGCTGGTGAAGGAGAAATACGAATTTGGCACGTCTCCCGTTATCGTGGCCGAATTCGATCTCGATACCTTGCGGACAGTGAAACACACATATGATATAAAACCCGTGGCCGATGTGCCGCCGGTGTTGGAAGATATCGCCGTCATTGTGGATGAGTCAGTACTGGCAGACCGCGTCGAAGCGTTGATCAGGCAAACGGGCGGAAAGATCGTGGCGGACGTCCGCCTGTTCGATGTCTATCGAGGCGAGCAGCTCGGGGCTGGCAAAAAGTCACTTGCATATAGTCTGACCTATCAATCAGACAAGACCATGACCGATGCCGAGGCCGCCGCGATCCGCAATAAGATCGTCAAACGGCTGGAGCAGGAAGTTGGCGCAAAGCTGAGGAGTTGATGGTTGAGTAGCAAAACGGATCGAGACCCATATCGAAACCTTAGTACCAACGGAATGCAGGCAAGGCTTGCATCCCGCTTTTGTTCGTTGTATACTCACGTAAACTAATTCAAAGGAGAAAAATTATGGATCAAAAAACTAAAGGCATTATTGCGACCGTTGCAGCAGTCCTATTATGTGGATGCCCAGGTTTGTTTATGTGTTTTTTCGGCGCGACATCTGCTTTTGCGAGTTTTATCCCAGGAGCGAAAATAGATGTGATGGGTAGTAGCGATCCTGCTTCCGCAACTACAATGGGCTTTGTATTTTTGTGCTTGTCAGTAATATTTATTGCCATTCCCATCGTTGTTGGCTTCTTTATGTTACGCAAGAAACCCGAAGCATCTGTTGGCAACGAACAGATCCCACCCGCTTCTTAATCGACGGCCAAATGACATAAAAAACTCCGAACCGAATGTTCGGAGTTTTTTGTTGGTAGTAATTGATCATGGAGAGCCCACAGTGATCCTAATGGTCATTGGACAGAAATATTCCTGTCCAATGTGCAATTTCCAAACGGTAGTATACGGGCCAGAGGCTTTGGGGGTTTTCATTTCGATGACGATATCTAAAGTTTCGCCAGATGCAATTGATTCGTTCAGGTCACGCGCTTTGTCTCCTACATACATTTTTAGGCCGTTTGAGTGCGAGTAATCCATATTGGCGCTATCCCATAACTCAGTGCCGTCATTCAGTACAATCCAGTGCGCATTGAAAAGTTTGCCGGCGGAAAGAACGGCATTCAGTGGAGGGTCGGTGGATATTATCTTACAGGAAAATCCTTGATTGAACGGTCCGCTAACTGCTGTGCCGCTAGGATGACTTCCGGGGGTAAGTGTTAATGTCGGCAGTAAAAAGATAAAAGTTGCGGTTGGAGATGGTGTCACGGAAGCGGTGACTGTTGGGGATGGCGTCAGCGTCATCGTTGGCGTAGGAGGTATCAAGATCGCGGTCTCGCTCGCCGCCCTGGCAGCAGTCTGGGCGACGATCACTTCGAGCTCCCCCGGCGCGAGTGTAGGCACCGGGGTGCTGACAGACGGCAAAAGCAAAGGCGCGCAAGCTAATGTTATGACGATAAATAGTATTAGGAGTGAGTTGCGCATCTTGTTTTTCATTATTTATCTGTTTTTATCAGAAAACTGCATTAGCGAAAAAAATTATCCTTTTGTATTTAATCGCGCCAGATGGCCTACGGCACAAAGATGGCAATATAGGGGCGACAGAACCTGACTCCCTGCCCGCGCAAAGCCCATTGCATGTTGATTTGCTTTGGGCTGTCCACGCTGCCGCCTTCCGGAGCGATTGCATCCAATTCAAATTGGTATGTATCGCCAGGTTCCACATCCCTGCCTAACGCGGATGCACCTGTTTTGGAGAAGTTCGTGCCATCAAAGAAGGAAAAGAACCAACTGGCTTCCCATTTCTTTGTGCCATTGTTCTTAAAGACCCAAACGATATCGAATTCTTTTCCCGCAATAAAATGCGTGCCATCGCCGGGAACCTGGCTCATAAACTGGCAGTCATATTCTTGTTTGCCAGGATGAGAGTTGCCTCCTCCTCCACCGCCACCCCCACCAGAAATAACAAATGGTGTTACAGTGGGCAATATAGAGATGGAAGTAGGCACAGGCAGAGGAGTCTGTGTAAATTGTGGCTGCGCCGCGGCAGTGCCTGCATTCTGCGCTTCTACGGTTTGAGCCACAAACGTGGCGATCTGGCCCTGTGCTTCCATGGTCATCGCAACAGCGGTTTCAACCTGTTCCAGTGCCGCGGTCGCTTGCGGACTTTGTGTCGTAGTTGCCTGTTGGGGCACACACGCGCCCGCAACGATTGCCAGAGCCATAAGAACAGGCATCAGGCGGATGGTTTTTTGCATGGTTTACTCTCCTTAAACTTACTGTCTGATGTTATGCAACGTCTCGCAGGTTTGTTTTTGCGTACAGGCTTGGGATACAAAACCTGCTCACAGAGTCTTCGACGGGACGTTTGGTTACTTTACTGTTCCGAATCAGTATTGCCGGAACCGATACCCAGCGGCTTCCACTTACTTTCGTCCTTGAGGCGGTGTTGAATACCATTGCGGTTGTGTATTTCATCAAAGCCCTGGGGCTTGATGAACATTTCGTCGCCATCCAGCAGGCCGGCAAGTCCGCTTTGACCCGGCTCGGGGCGTTTGTTCTGGCAGTATCTACAGGTCTTCGGGTCATGCGATTTGTATACCGTCGACTCTTCGTAAGTGGTGATATAGCCTTCGTAGTTGCGGACAATGACCTTATGGTCGGACATGCTTAACAGATAATTCGGCATGATCGGAATCTTACCACCTCCGCCGGGCGCATCCACAATGAAATGCGGGACAGCAAAGCCGGATGTATGCCCGCGCAGGGCTTCGATGATCTCGATGCCTTTTGCAACTGGAGTGCGGAAATGACCCGCGCCTTCCACAAGATCGCATTGATACAAGTAATACGGGCGCACACGAATGCGCGTGAGCATCTGCACCAACTCGCGTTGCAGGTGAACACAATCATTTACCCCCGCCAAAAGTACAGACTGATTCCCAAGCGGGATGCCCGCGCGAGCCATACGGTCACAGGCTTCGGCAAGTTCCTTTGTAATTTCATTCGGATGGTTAACGTGGATGTTCAACCAGAACGGATGGAACCTGGCTAGCATATCACACAATTCCTGTGTAATGCGCATGGGCATGAACACAGGCACGCGTGAACCAATACGCACGATCTCAATATGCGGGATCTCGCGCAGACGTGTCAGTAATTCCTCTAAAATCTTGGGCGCCAATACAAGCGGGTCGCCACCGGAGAGCAGAACATCGCGCACTTGCGGCGTGCGTTTAAGATATTCGATCTGCATCTCAAATTCCTGGCGGTTAAAGGTCTGGCCGGGATCGCCGACCATACGCGAGCGTGTACAATAACGGCAATACGATGCGCACTGAGTCGTTACCAGCATGAGAACCCTGTCAGGATACCGGTGAACCAGCCCCGGCACGGGAGAGTGGCGGTCCTCCGAGAGTGAGTCTTCCATCATGGCGGTAAAAGCATCCAGCTCTTCAGCCAGCGGAATGATCTGTTTACGGATGGGGTCATTCGGATCGTCTGAATCGATCAGGGAGATGAAGTAAGGTGTCACATCCACTCGGAACAAGCCTTGTGTTTGCAAAGCTTTGCGTTCGCTATCTGTCAAGGGCAAAACCTTTTCGATATCTTCCGCAGTATTCAAGCGATGGCTCAACTGCCAGCGCCAGTCATTCCACTTTTCATCGGGAACGTCAGCATAAACAGGAGCACGTTTGGAAACAAAAGGGGTAGGCACAGGATTTTCCTCCAAATTTTAATATGAATTCTTGATGTGGGTCAGACGCGTGAAATGATTCACACGGAAGATCGTAGGCGGAGTGGGAAAACCGGCAAAATACTCATACTCGTACATCCTTATTATTGTAAGAGCAAACAAAAGGAAGGTCAATGACATATTTGTCGGAAGTAAATACACAAAAGAGTTGTGGGGTGGGCATCAGTTTTTTAAGGATCACCTTCGATTCATGTGTGACGCTACTGCAAAAACATTAAACCTAACGCAAAGACGCCAGGACGCAAAGAAAATAAAGTTTTGGCCTGATTACCTTACACTCTTAAAACTTGGACGCAGATGAACGCTGAAAACGCTGATTCTCCTTGATTTCCGTGATGATTTTGCTAAAAATCTGCGTTCATCTGCGTTTTTCAGCGTCCCGAATCAAAGTGTAAGGTAATCAAAGTTTTGGCATAAAATTTGCACCTTTTTGCCAGAAGAACACGCAAAAGTGAAGTATCTTTTTGAAAACCTTGGCGACTTTGCACCTTCGCGTTAAAAATTTGACTTTTGCAAGGTTTCATACCTATTTCCCAAGATTCTGACGCACACTCAGAATTGTGAACGATAGTACAATTTTAACTGAATCTGGGTAAAATTGTATTCGTCATGAAAAGCTTGAACAAATCTGTGTGCCAGGGAGCGGCTACACATGCTCAAAAATAAGCGTAACAGACGTCATCCAGCGTCCATACCCGTGTAATGGTTGACGAATACAGAATCTGGGTAAAATAGAAGAAAAAAAGGAGCGCACATGGCAAACGTTGCTGTACTAACAGATTCCTGCTCCAGCATTCCCCAGGACATGCTCAAGCGTTTACACATCCGCACGGTCGCTTATTACATTCACCGCGGCGAGGAAGTACTGCGTGACCTCGTTACAATTCAAAGAGATGAATTCCTGCAATGGCTAATAACCGCTCGTTCTCTGCCTACTACAGCCAGCCCCGGTCCCGGCGATTACTTTAATGCCTATAAAGAATTGGTGAACGAGGGCAAAGAGCAAATTATCAGCATCCACATGACGTCTAAAGGTAGTGGCGCGTTCCAAGCCGCAAGCATGGCGCAGACAATGATAAAAGATGAATATCCCAACGTACGCATCGAGGTCATGGATACAAATAACGTCTCGCTTTGTCAGGGATGGATGGTTATCGAAGCCGCACGCGGCGCGCTTGCGGGTCTTTCTTTGGACCGGATCACTGCCACCGTTAAGAAAATGATGCCCATTACTCACATGATCCAAACTGCTGATACACTGAAATACCTTTACATGGGCGGGCGGATCGGCAAAGCCCAGCAACTGGCAGGCAGCCTGCTGAACATTAAACCACTGATCGGTATGGTCGACGGAGTGATCGTTCCTCTCGGCCGCGCACACAGTCGCGGGCAGGCCTATCAGCAGATGGCAGATATAGTCGCAAACACGATAGGGAAAGGGAAAGCCAAGATCGCTTACGTCCATGCCGGGGCACGACATGAGGTGGAGAGAATTAAAGAAATAGTGGAATCTAAAGTCGAAGTGGTTGAATCCTTATTTGCTGAGTTGTCTCCAGCATTGGCTGTGCATACGGGTCCGGGCACTGCAGGGCTATGTTATTACCCGGTTGAATAAAGAGATAAAATTCCGAAAACAGGGACAAAGAACGCCCTGCTGTTTGTTCCAGATAAAATGACTTTAGCCTAAAATTCTAACAAATATTTGGAGGTAGCATGACAGACCCAGCTGCCACTCATGGACTTTGGGCTGATCTTCATCACCCCGATCTTAAACCGACCAATTCTGATTTCACTGTCATCGGCATCCCCTTTGATGGACTCGCCAGTGCACGCAAAGGCGCGGCCCAGGCCCCGGAACGCATCCGCTTCTGGTCTCAACACTTGACCCCTTTTAGTGAAGACAGGACTCGGCTAAAGGATATTCGTGTTTGCGATCTGGGCGACATCCAGATCACGCATCCCGAATCAGACCCTTCGACACTCCCTTTGGTCACAAGGCAAGGCTTTGAGTTGGTCTACCAAAAAGTAGCGACTCTCCCGAATATCCCCATCCTGCTCGGCGGCGATCACTCGGTGACCATTCCCATTTTTCAGGGACAACGCCAACGCTTCGCGGATAAACGTCTCGGCGTGCTGTGGGTGGACGCACATCCCGACCTGTGCGATGACTTCAACGGCTCACGTCTTTCACACGCCTGCGTCTTACGACGCGGCATTGAGTTTGGCATCCACCCCGAAGATATTTGTCTCGTTGGCTTGCGTTCGTGGGAAGATCAGGAAATAGACTTAATTGAAAACGGCGGATTACACGTTTACAGCTCGGCGGATGTAGCTGAACTTGGCATGAAATCTGTTGCGGCAGATGTACACAAGATCCTGGCTCGTTGCGACGCGGTGCATATCTCGCTTGATATTGACTGCCTCGACCCGGCCTTTGCACCCGGCACAGGCATTCCCGAAGCGGGCGGATTAACTTCGCGCGAAGTGATCATACTCTTGAAGTCACTTCAAGGCTTGCCGTTGGTTGGTCTGGATGTGGTTGAAGTCTCGCCACCCATTGACCCCACTGACGCCACCGTCTTCGCGGCGTTACGCATCATTATGGAATTCATCGCGGTCATTGCACGCGAGACACAAAAGAACAAGTAGATGTATGAATGAAAATCTAAATGTAATCCATAACAAATCACAAAAGCATTTTGAGATCCAAATCGATTCTCATCTCGCCGTATTAGATTATGTCATGCAAGGCACTACTATCACCTTCATACATACAGGCGTACTTCCCGCGCTGGAGGGACACGGTATTGGCAGTCTGCTTGCAAAAACAGGATTGCAATACGCCAAAGACAATAGTCTGAAAATACAGTCCCTCTGCTGGTTCGTGGACAAATACATTCAGCACCATCCTGAATATCTATAGTGGATAAGGGAATTTAGGCACGAAAACGGGCGATCCAAATGGGTTGCTTTTTTATAAGTAGCCAGGATTTCAGCTCGTAGTACAATTCAAGTTGCAAATTAATTGTACAGGAGTCTAATAACGCAACGATGTCAACAAAGCGAATTGCAGTTCTAACAAGCGGAGGCGACGCCTAGGGAATGAATGCGGCCGTCCGGGCAGTGGTCCATACCGCGCTGGATATGGGAGCCGAAGTTTATGCAATCTATGAGGGCTATCAGGGATTGGTGGAGGGAGGCGAACGCATCCGCGAGATGGCCTGGGACTCAGTCGGCGGTATCTTACAATCCGGCGGTACCGTCATCGGGACGGCACGTAGTAAGGCATTCCTCACCCGCGAGGGCCGCCTAGCCGCCGCTCGTAACCTGCTCCAACAGGAGATTGATGGACTGGTAGTTATCGGCGGTGATGGTTCCCTGAATGGGGCAAATCTCTTCCGTAAGGAGTGGCCGTCCCTGGTTTGAAAGGACTTGCCGCACCTCACTGGCGGACAGACGTACGCGGCGCGATGTTTGGATTGAATCGCAGTACAAGCTTAGATGATATTGTCCGCGCCACGTTGGATGGATTTGCCTGTCGGGTGTATGAAGGGGCGATGGCAATGTCACAGGATTTGGGTCAAGCGCCTCCGCATCTGAAAGCGGATGGCGGCCCATCTGGCAATCTCTATCTCATGCAAATGATCGCGGACTTATTGAATCTTGAGGTGCGTGTCTCTGCCGCATTGGAAGCTACCGCTATAGGAATTGCTAATCTCGCTGGCGTTTCAGCCTTAGGCACATCCTTTGCATAAATTGTCCAAGAATTGGAAATCAGAGACAGTTTATATGCCAAAGATGTCCAATACTGACCGTGAAAATAAACTTACAGAGTGGAATAAGGCGGTGAAGGCTGTGAAGATTTTTCATGGGTAAGAGGTAGACAGGTAAACAGATAAAGGTGTGTACGTGTGTACTTGTCTACGTGTCTACATTCTCAAACAGGATGCAAACTATGAAAACAATGAAAACAACTTACGACATCGCAGTCATCGGCGCAGGCGTGGTGGGATCGGCTATTGCGCGTGAACTTTCTCGTTATCAACTCAAGGTTGCCCTTGTAGAGTCTGCTTCTGATGTGGGCATGGGGACATCGAAAGCCAGCACTGCCATCTGGTCCACAGGCTTTGACGCAAAACCAGGCACACTCGAAGCTACTCTCATGCGGCGCAGTTACGCGCTCATGGATCAATATATGCCTGAGGCGAATATTCCGTATGAAAGACTCGGCGCCATTGTAATTGCATGGAACCAGGATCAGTCAGATGCGTTGCCTGCATTACAAAAGAAGGCACATGAAAACGGCGTGATGGATGTGGAGATCATCTCAGTGGATGAAATCCACCGCCGTGAGCCACATATTAACAAAGGTGCTTTGGGCGGATTGTTTGTGCCGGGGGAGGGGATTCTATGCACGTTCACAGTTCCGCTGGCGTATGCAACCCAGGCTGTTTTGAATGGCGCTGAATTATTTTTGAATCATCCAGTAATGAATATAATCCGCGTTGGTCTCGACCCTGTTGGTCTCGATACGCCCCGCGAAAACCATGCGGGGCTACTCGACCAGCAGGATGATATTTACATATTGGATAATACGATTCGCGCAAGATATATCGTCAACGCGGCGGGATTGTTTTCGGATGAGATCAATGCCCATTTTGGTCACACCAATTTCACAGTCACGCCGCGACGCGGGCAGTTGATCGTCTACGATAAATTGGCGCGGACTCTGGTCAATCATGTCCTGCTTCCAGTGCCAACATCCAAAACAAAAGGTGTGATAATCAGCCCCACTGTCTACGGTAATATTTTGCTGGGACCGACTGCGGAAGATCTGCCAGATAAAACTGCGACACAAACGACGGCGGATGGTTTTGAAATGTTGTTCGGCAAGGGACGCCAGATACTGCCGCAATTGCTGAATGAAGAAGTAACCGCGATGTATTCTGGTTTGCGCGCCGCGACGGAGCATAGTGATTATCAAATTGCAATGCACGCGGAACAAAAATATTTATGTGTGGGCGGAATCCGCTCAACGGGGATTTCGGCAGCGATGGGAATTGCCGAGTATGCGGTTGAGTTGTTGAAAGGCGCGGGTCTGGAGTTGAAATTGAAGGACGATTTCAAACCTGTGAAAATGCCGACTATTGGACAGGCGGATATCAGACCGCATCAAGATGCAGAAATGGTTGCCAGGAATCCGCAGTATGCAGAAATGATTTGTCATTGTGAGCGGGTCTCGCGCGGTGAGTTAATCGATGCGATGAACGCCGCGATCCCCGCAACAAATCTGGATGGTTTACGAAGAAGGACGCGCGCCTCACAGGGACGCTGTCAGGGATTTAATTGCCATGCGGCGTTAGTGAAAACTCTGGAGTTCGACAGCTTGCTGTCGGGGGGTGAGAATAAAATTGGAGCGCAGATAAAAATGCAGGAGCAAGCTCCTGCACTCCAGAGAAGTGAAGTATTAATTATCGGCGCGGGCCCCGCGGGACTTTCCGCTGCGATTGAATTGAAGAAATTGGGCATCAAAGATGCCCTTGTCGTTGACCGTGAACCCAAAGCGGGCGGGATGCCGCGCCTGTGTCATCACACAGGCTATGGCCGCGCGGACTTGTATCGCATATATTCTGGTCCGCGTTATGCAAGGTATTATCGTGAGTTGGCAGAAAAATCTGGTGTGGAGATTCGTACATCCACGACGATCACGGGCTGGGAGAATTCATCAAAATTGAGTTTCACTTCGCCAAATGGATTGGGTAAAATCGAAGCGCAAGCTGTTTTGCTCGCGACGGGTGTACGTGAACGTCCGCGCGCGGCGCGCATGATACCAGGCACACGCCCGCAGGGAGTGTTTACGACGGGTTCACTGCAACGCTTTGTATACCAGGAACATTTGCCTGTTGGAAAACGCGCGGTCATTGTTGGCGCGGAGTTGGTGAGTCTCTCGGCCTTGATGACACTCATGAACGCAGATGTAAAATGTGCGCTGATGACGACCGAAGAATCGAAACATCAAATTGAATTCCCTTATGTGGTTATGAAATGGGCGCTGGCTGACATCCTCACGCGCACGCCGATCATGACCAATACCCGCGTAACGAATATCTTTGGTCAGAAGCGGGTTGAAGGAATTGAGCTTACTCGTGCAAACGGTCAAATTGAGCTTGTAGAATGTGACACGGTCATCTTTACGGGGGATTGGATGCCCGAAAACGAAATGGCGCGGCTCGGCGGTTTGACAATTGACCCGATCACACGCGGTCCGAAGATAGATGCCGAGTTTCATTCCTCTGTCAAAGGTGTGTTTGTGGCGGGGAATTTATTGCGCGGCGTGGAGACGGCAGATCATTGTGCACTTGAAGGAATGCGGGCAGGTAGGGCAATTGCGAAGTATTTAAAATAACAGAATAAGAAGGTGACAGGAGAAAACCAAGCAGGGAGTGTGCACGCAAAGGTTGTCAGATAACGAGAGGTAAAAGAGAGCGCTTGGAAACCAATTCTTGCCAGCGGCCACTGAGCCAGACACAGCGGGCTTTGGCAGTCAAAATGGCACCATCCAGATTCCATTGAGCTCCAGGGAGTTTGAGGCGTCGAGTTACAATCTGTTTGCAGGCGCTTTCAATGACACCACTTCCGATCAAGTAGCCTGCGGAACGGAATTGAGCATAGCGCATGCGCTCGATATTATTGCTTAAATTGGTCACGGCTTGTTTTGCCAGGTTGGATTTTTTGGATAGGCTTTGGCAGGCTTCAATGACGAATTCAACTTTTCCCAGCCATAGATTTTCTGTGACTTTTTCCGGAAATTCACCTGAGGTGAGAAGGAGATCAGCCTGCAAACCCCTTTATTTGCAGGGAATCGGCGAAGTGACAGGCAACGAAATGCCCCGGTTGCTGCTCCACCCACTCCGGTCTTTCCGAGGAACAGATCTCCTGGGCATACTTGCACCGAGGATGGAATGTACAACCAGAAGGAGGATCGATCGGGCTGGGAATTTCGCCACTTAGTTTAACGGGCTTCATCACGACGGCTGGATCTGCCTCTGGAATGGCAGACATGAGGGCTTCCGTGTAGGGGTGCAGGGGATGATGGAACAATTCTTGCGTGCCAACCATTTCTACCAGGTGACCCAGGTACATCACCCCCACCCGGTTACAGATATGTTCCACCACACTCAAATCGTGGGCGATGAAAA